>JGI12269J14319_10001506_pt1 | contig 23141 bp, 20 predicted proteins | sample PeaSoiSIISIP2007_FD_14319 | JGI IMG/M metagenome (IMG submission 14319)
GGGGGGACCGGCGGGGAGCTCGCTCGTTGTCGAGAAGCTCGATCGACTCCGCTCGCACCTCGCGCTCGTGGGGCGGGCCGTGGTGGCGTTCAGCGGCGGCGCCGACTCGGCGCTGGTGGCCCGGGTGGCGACCGACGTGCTCGGGACCGAGCACGTGTTGTGTGTCACGGCGGACTCCGCGTCGCTGGCACCCGAGGAGCTCGCCGATTGCCGGGCGCTGGCGCAGGAGTGGGGTCTGCGCTGGCGCACTGTGTCGACCGACGAGCTCGAGGACCCGCGCTACGCGGCCAACGACACCGACCGCTGCTACCACTGCAAGGCGAGCCTGCTCGACGCGCTCATCCCGTTGGCGGTGGCGGAGTCCGCGGTGGTGCTGCTGGGGGTGAACCTCGACGACCTCGGCGACCATCGTCCCGGCCAGCGCGCCGCCTCGGAGCGAGGCGCCCGCTTCCCCCTGGTTGCCGCCGGGCTCACCAAAGACGAAGTGCGCGCCATGTCGCGCCACCTCGGCCTGCGCACCTGGGACAAGCCCGCCGCCGCCTGCCTGGCGTCGCGGGTCCCCTACGGCACGCCGGTGACGCTCGGGACGCTTTCGACCGTGTCTGTCGCCGAGTCGGCGCTCCGGGCGCTCGGCTTCCGGCAACTGCGGGTCCGGCACTACGGCGACCTGGCGCGCATCGAGCTCGAAGGGGCCGACCTGCTCGACGCGGTGCGACGACGCGACGAGGTGGTCACGGCGGTACGCGGCGCCGGGTACCGCTACGTGACCCTCGACCTCGAAGGCTTCCGTTCCGGCAATCTCAATTTCGCGCTCTCGGGCGCCCCCCACGACGCGCCGGCCGCGTCCGGCGATGCGACAGGAGCGTCATGATCGACGTCCGGGTGAAGCTCACGTTCCCCGAGGACCTGGTGCGACAGCCCTTCATCGCGACGTTGGCGCGCGATCACGATGTCGTGCCCAACATCCGGAGGGCCAACGTGGCCGAGCACGAGGGGTGGATCGTGTGCGAGCTCGAAGGAGAGCCGTCCAAGGTCGAGGGTGCCATCGCGTGGCTACGCGACCAAGGGGTGCGGGTCGACCTCCTCGGAGACCTGGTCGAGAGCTGACGGGCGTCGTGGTNGACGAGCGCCATCCCGACGACACGTTGGCGGAACTGGGTGAGGCGCTGGCCCAGCAGGTCAGCGCGGCGGTTCCCGCATGGGTGGTGTGCGCTGTCGAGACTCGGCTGCCTCGGTCGGCTCCGGGACGCGACTCGGTCTTGGCCGAGGCCGTGGAGGCGGCCGAACGCGCCCGCCAAGAGGTGGCCGGAAAGCTCAGCGCGCTCCTGGCCGCCGACGTCGATGCCCAGCGCACCACCCCGCTGGCGGTGATCCGGGCTGCGGTCTCCTACCCCACCGAGGTACTGCGGCGGGCGCAGGTGCCTCCCGTTCCCCGTGACCCCTTCGTGTCCGAGCGGTTCCCCGACGACCCGTACGGGCTCACCCCGCCGTCGCTGCCGGCGCTGGACCCCGCCCTGGGCGAGCTGGCCATCGCCTGGGGGGCGGCCAAGGCCATGGCGCACCGCCAGCGCCACGCGCCCCAGTAGTTCACTCAACGATCACTGTCGGAAAACTCTTTGTTCGCGGATTGTTCACCTTCCACCGCTACCTTCAGCCTTGATGACGGCCCTAGCCGGCTCGGTAGGCCCGGACCAGGGCCAGGAGCAGTGCCAAGACAGGCGCGGAGGCGCTTACCGGCGTCAAAGATCCCCAACGTGAGTGGTCTCCGGGATGGGTCGCAGATGGGTCGTTTCCCAAATGGACCGGACTTGGACCAGTCGCCATCAACCAAAATATGGAGGTCAATCCCCTTGAGTGCCGTCCCGTCACCGTGGAAGCTACACCGCAATTTTACCTCGCGCTCGTTTGCCTTGACGGCCGTCGTCTTTGCTATTGCCCTGGCCGCATGCAGCTCGACGCCCTCGACGACGAGCACCACGAAAGCCTCGACAGCCACGACGGCACCGGCGGATCCATACGCCCAGGCTGATCTGAAGGCACCAGCGGGGACACTGACCGGAGCGGGCTCGACATTCGATCAACCCTTCTTCACGAAGGCGTTCTACACGTACAACCAGCAGAATTCCGGAGTCACGGTCAACTACGCGTCGATCGGAAGTGGTGGAGGGATCCAGCAGTTCCAGGCCAACACGGTCAACTTCGGCGCCTCGGACGTCCCGATGTCGCCGCTCGACATCTCGGCGGCCAAGGGGGGCCAGGTCCTGCAGGTGCCCGTCGCCCTCGGCGGTGTGACGATCTCTTACAACGTGCCTGGCGTGGCATCGGGCCTCAAGCTGACCCCCAAGGTTCTGTCGGACATCTTCCTGGGCACGATCAAAAATTGGAACGACTCTGCGATCAAGAGCCTGAACCCCGGAGTGAAGCTTCCCAGCAACCCGATTCAGACCGTCTACCGCTCGGACGGCAGTGGAACCACCTACATCTTCACGAATTACCTCAGCGAAGTGTCCCCGGCCTGGGCATCGGGGCCAGGTAACGCAAAGTCGGTCAGCTGGCCCGTTGGCGTGGGCCAGAAGGGTAACGAGGGCGTGGCCGGCTTCATCAAGACCACGCCGTACACGATCGGTTACGTGGAGCTTGCCTACGCTCTGCAGAACAATTTCACGTACGCGAAGATCGAGAATGCTGCCGGCACATTCGTCTCCCCGTCGCTTTCCTCGGTGGCCGCAGACGCCGCCCAGAAGCCGGATATCACGGCCGTGGACTTCTCGATCGTGAACCAGGCCGGGGCCTCTAGCTACCCGATCTCGGGTTACAGCTGGGCGCTGATTTACGAGCTGCAAAAGAATGCAACCGTGGGGTCAACCTTGGTGCACGTCTTCGACTGGCTGACCCATGCCGGTCAGTCGCAGGCGGCCACGCTTGACTATGTGCCGCTTCCTGCCAACATCCAGCAGCTGGCCCGCACGACTCTGCTCCAGGTAACCGGACCTGACGGCAAGACGCAGCTCCTCACGACGTCGTAGGTGACCAGCCTGGCCACACTGCCGCCTCGTCCGGGCACCGCGGGACGGATGCGACGCCTCCTCTCTGTGCCCGATGGTGCGTATCGGGGCGCGCTCGGCGTTGTGGCCGCACTGTTCGTGATCCTCTTGGTGGCCTTCGTCACCTCGTTGGCCATCCAGGCACGACCGGCATTCGCTCACTTTGGCTTTTCTTTCCTGACGAGCACGAAATGGGACCCAGTCCACGTCCACTACGGCGCGCTCGTCTTTCTCGTGGGCACCATGGAGACGACGGTGATCGCCTTGATGATCGCTTTCCCCATCGGACTCGGGTGCGCCTTGGCGCTCGCCTTCGGGATCCCCCAGCGCCTCCGGGTGGCGCTGGGAACAGCGGTCGAGCTTCTCGCTGCCGTGCCGAGCGTGGTCTACGGCCTGTGGGGACTGTTGGTCGTCGCTCCGTGGGTGCGGACCATTATCGAGCCCGCCCTGGCTCACATCACCGGCGGCCACGGACCGTTCGGTGGTTCTCANCTTGGAGTTGGCTTGCTCCTTGCCGGAGTGATCCTGGCCATCATGGTCATGCCCACCATGGTTGCCATCTCCCGTGACGTNCTGGCAGCTGTGCCCGAGGTTGAGATCGAAGGCGCTTTTGCGCTGGGAGCGACGCGCTGGCAGGTAATGAGGCGCGTGGTGGTGCCAAGTGCGCGGGCGGGAATCTTGGGGGCGACCACGCTGGCGACCGGCCGAGCTTTGGGCGAGACCATCGCGGTGACGATGGTTATCGGGAACACCGATCGTTTCACCCACTCCCTATTCGGACAAACCCAAACCATGGCGTCGCTTATCGCCAACGAGTTCACCGAAGCAACGGAACCCTTTCACCTGTCGGCGTTGGTGGCGGTGGGCGTGTTACTGCTCGTGGTGGCGATTGTCGTCAATCTCGCGGCTCGATTGCTCGTGCGGTCCGTCGGTCGCCAGCGTGCCCTCGGGATCGGGGTGCTATGACCATCATGGCTGTCGACCCTGTGCTCGCCCGTCGGGCCGAGATCCAACGGATCGCCCAGGCAACCGATCACAGGCGTGAGCTATTGTCGAGGTTGGCGCTTCTGGCTTGTAGGGCGTGCCTGGTCATCACTTTGATTCCGCTAGGAGCCCTCCTCGTCTATGTCGTGATCAGGGGGGCCTCGGCGTGGAACTGGGCGTTCTTCTCTCATCTGCCCACGCCTGCCGGGATCCCCGGTGGCGGCATTTGGAATGCGATTGTGGGATCGCTCGTCATCGACGGCATGGCCGCGGCGGCTGCGATCCCCTTCGGGATCGCAGCGGGACTCTTCCTGGCCGAATCTGATGGACGCATCGCCGGGACCCTGCGCCTCGCCGCTGATGTGCTGTCGGGTGTGCCCTCGATTGTGGTTGCGATTTTCGCCTACGCACTGCTCGTCGCCCACGGAATCGGCCACTTCTCCGCCGTGGCCGCAAGCTTCGCAATCGGGATCCTCATGCTGCCGGTGATCACGCGGGCCAGCGAGACTGCCATCAGAGGAGTGCCATCGGTGCTGGCGGAGGCCGGACTCGCCCTGGGCGCCCGCAAGGCGACGATCGCCCGCAGAGTGATCTTGCCAGCGGCATTGCCCGGCCTCATTACTGGTGTGCTGTTGGCGGTGGCTCGAGGGGCAGGAGAAACTGCGCCGTTACTGTTCACCGCCGTCGGCAGCCAGTATTTCTCGGTTTCGCCGACAAAGCCGATTGCAGCGATCCCGCTGGTCATTTATCAAAATGGCATACAGGCATACCCGGATCTGGTGAAGATCGCCTGGGGATCGGCCTTGTTCTTGGTGGTGATGATCCTTGTGCTCAGTGTGGGCAGCAGGCTCGTCGCCGCTCGACTGAGGAGAGTACGTAGTGAATGACCCGACAGTTGTCTCGTTGCCTGCCACCATGGCCACAACTACCCCGAATTCGACCCCGATCCCCCACGGTCCGGTGATGACGTTGCGCGACGTATCGGTGGCGTTTTCGGGGAAGGTGGCTGTCCGTGGTGCCTCGTTTGACGTGCCGATGAACCAAGTTACCGCGCTCATCGGACCGTCGGGCTCCGGGAAGACCACGCTACTGCGGTCTCTCAACCGAATGCACGACATGGTCCGTGGTGCGGTTGTATCGGGAGAGATCAAGCTCGGCAACATCGATATCTACGGGCCGACGATGCGTCCAACGTTGCTGCGCTCGCGAGTTGGAATGGTATTCCAGCGTCCCAATCCGTTCCCGACGATGAGCATCTACGACAACGCTGTGTCTGGGCTCCGATTCAACGGGGTACGCAAGAAGGCCCTGCTTGACGAAGCTGCCGAATCCGCCCTCATCGCCGCGGCTCTTTGGGACAGCGTCCGCGACCGACTTCGAGCCCACGCCGGCACGTTGTCAGGCGGGGAGCAGCAGCGCTTGTGTATTGCACGGGCACTCGCGGTCGAACCCGAAGTGCTCCTCATGGACGAACCCACCTCGTCGCTTGACCCCATCGCCACAAAACGTATCGAGGAGTTGATCGGCGAGCTCAAGGACCGGGTGACGATCGTAATTGTCACTCACAATATGCAACAGGCATTGCGCGTCTCCGACGCCTGCGCTTTTCTCCTCATGGGTGAGGATAAGGCGGGTGCATTGATCGAAGTGGGACCGACGCAGAAGGTGTTCGAGAGCCCGGACGACTCCCGTACAAAGGATTACGTCGAGGGAAGATTCGGCTGACTGGGTGGCACACGGCACTGAACGGACAGCGATGGCGCCCGACCTGTGCATGCAAGAGGTGACTGCATCCTCACGCGTCAGGAATCGACCTCTGGAGGGATATAGGCGCATAGCTCCGGTGTTGCTGATCGAGAACGTAGTGGGTGGTGCAATTCGGGAGTTCGCGCCCAACCCATCACGGTTCGCGACTCGGGCCACTGGTCTCAGTGACATCGAGTTGAAAGCGCAGTGGCATTCTCGTCGTCGCGCAGCCTGGGCCAAGGCCCCCAAATGAGCGAGGTCGCCACGACACGCACCGATCCCCACGAAGCTGGCGACCGCGTCCGGATCCTCATCGTCGAGGACGACGAGTCCTACCGCGAGGCCCTGCACGCGGGGCTGTCCATGGAGGGCTACGACATCGAGCTCTCCGCCGACGGCACCGACGGGCTCCGGCGCTTCGTCGCCCGTCCCCCTGACCTCGTCCTCTTGGACGTGATGCTTCCCGGGATGATGGGCACCGAGGTGTGCCGGCGCATGCGCGACATCGCCCCGGTGCCGGTGATCATGGTGACTGCCCTCAACTCCGAGGTCGACGTCGTCATGGGCCTCGAACTGGGTGCTGCCGACTACGTGACCAAGCCGTACCGCATGCGCGAGCTGGTGGCTCGCATCCAGGCCGTGTTGCGCCGCGTGTCTCCGCCTTCCTTCGCGGCTCCGAGCGCCACCCCCGTCGAGGCCTCGGCGCGCTCCGACGTGGTGAGCGCCGGACCGGTGCGTGTCGACTTTGCCCGCCGCGTCGTGACGACGAGCGATCGACCCGTGCACCTGTCGCGCCGGGAGTTCGACCTGCTCGCCCTGTTGCTGTCGCCTCCCGGGCAGGTTCGGACCCGCGACGAGCTCATCGACCGCCTGTGGTCGGGACGGGACCTGGCCGACACCCGGACTCTCGACACCCACGTGCGGCGGTTGCGGGTGAAGCTCGAGCGCAATCCGGCTCGGCCGCAGTACCTCGTCACGGTGCGCGGCGTGGGATTCCGTTTCGACGCCGAGGGCAGGGGAGAGCTCGACCAGGACGGGCGCTGACCCCCGAGCCCAGGGGCCCCAGCGTCAGCCCGTGGGCGCTTCTCCGCGCCACATGGGACGTCGAGGCCGGTCGAACAGGACGTCGAGGTGCTCTCCGCGCAGGGCCGCGAACACGTGACGTCCCCATCGCTCGGCCCCGGCCAGAGGCTGGGGCAGCTTGTCAGCCGCGAACCACCCCACGTCGGCACACTCGAGGGGGTGGGCCCGGAGCGTGCCACCCACGGCCTGGCAGTGGAAGACGAGGGAGTACAGGGGCACCCGCGTGAACCCCAGTCGCAGCCCGTCGAGCACGGCGATGAGGCGGATGGGCTCGGCCTCGATGCCGGTCTCCTCGAGCACTTCTTTGACGACGACCTCCGCCGCGGAGTAGCCGACGTCGGCCCAACCGGTGGGATACAACCACACACCCGAGTCGGCCCGTTTAACGAGGAGCAGTTCTCCTTTGTCGTTGCCGACGGCCGCCCCGACGGCGACTTTGGGGGTGACGTAGCCCGGTACCCCTTCTCCGACGGCGCGCAGCCACTCTTCGACGAGCTCCTCGGCGTCCTCGACGCCGGTGGCGCCCTCGGTGGCCGCCACGCCGATGTCGGCTGCGACGCGCAGGACCTCTTCGAAGCGCTCTCGCTCGTAGAGGCTCTCGGTGAACCCGAGCCCGGTGCGGGCGATGGCGGCCAGGCTCTCGCTCCATCGGAGCAATTGCCGCGTGGAGACGGGTGAGCCCACGTGCCTGACGCTAGCCGAGCGTTCCCGAGGCCTGGGCCCCGCTCCGCACCGTGGTACGCCACAATGGACCATGGCCGTGAACAGCGATTGTCGGCATTACATCATGCAGACGACCGCGCGCGGCGACAAGGTCGAGCGTTGCCGGGTGGAGGCCAACCAGGCCCTGCCCTTCGCCTGCCCGGACGGATGCGTGTTCTACGAACCCCGCAAGGTGTCGTCGGCCGGTTGGCACGTGCCCCCTCCGAAGACCGAGGAACCGCCACCGCGCTGAGAGCGGCCGGCCGGCGCCGAGGCGATCTCAAACCGCTTCGCCCCGAGGGGTGGTCACGTCGGACAGCTCGGGTGAGGCCGGTTCGTCGACGCCGGGCGCGGGCCTGAAGGTGTCGCCGATTCCTCCGCTCTCCCAGAAGTCGAGGACGATGTTGGCGTTGGCGCGGCCCGCCGAGATCAGGGCGTCGGTGGCCGAGAAGTCGTCGTAGCGGGACACGGGCTCGGTGTCGACGGTGAGCACGATGACTTCGACGCCGTCGGGAAGGTGTTCGAGCTCGCGGGCGAACTTGGCGTGGACGGCGATGAAGAACGCCGTCAGCACGCCCTCGATCGGGCGTCGGTACCGGTGTGGCGTGTAGCGGAGGGGACCGCACAGCAGGACGAAGATGCGCTCGGCACCCTGAGCGATGGCGCGGCCGATGGGCACGTTGTCCACCACACCGCCGTCGATGAACGTCTCACCGTCGATGGTGACCGGTGGGAGGAGCGCGGGGAGCGCCGCCGAGGCCTGGATGCGCTCGGCCGCCGGTCCCTCCGAGAACCACTGCATGCGACCGTCGGTGAGCGATGTGGCCACGACCTCGAGGGGGATCGGGCTGTCTTCGAGGCGCTCGAAGAGCAGCCCCGACTCGATGACCTTGCGGATGCCATCGTTGGGATGCACCGCCTCACGTTGCTGGAAGAAACGCCACGGCGTGGGGAACCGTCCCTGGGGGAACACGTCTTCGCGCGTGATGGCCCGCCACCGCTCGGCCAGGGTGTCGACCCCGTGGGTGGTGGGCTGGCCGCAGTAGCCGGCCGCGTTGATGGCGCCCACCGAGGCTCCGTACACGGCGTCGGCGGTGATGCCCCGGGCCACCAGCGCCTGGAGCATGCCGATCTGGGCCGAGCCCCGGGCGCCGCCGCCGGCGAAGACGAAGGCGGTGCGGACGTGGCGCCGCAGCACCCGGACCCGGCGGTAGCGGGCGAGCCAGCGCGAGGAGTTCCCGGACCCCGCCGGCCGTCGGGCGGGACCGGGCCCCATGAACACCCCACCGGGGAGCACCGGGTCCGGCGCCGTCACGAGGTTGTCCCGTCGGCGCTGGAGGTCGGTGCCACGGGGGATTCGCCGGGCGGATCGTCGGCGGACCGTTGCGACTGCAGGGCCCGGGCGACGCGGTCACGCCGCACCCCCCATCGGATGGCGACGACGGCGAGCGCCACGATGGCGGCCACGAAGACGCCGAAGACCACGTCGAAGGCGATGCTCATGCCGGGAGCCCCGACCTGTCCCTGGCTGTGACCGGGGACACCCTCGTGCCGGTGACGTCCATGACCTCTCCAGGATACCGGCGGTCCCCGCCCGACCTCTTCCCTGGGGGCCGTTTTCGTGCGGAGCCCGGTCCTGGGGACGGTCCGGTCCCTCGTCACACCCGTGGGGCATTGTGGGTCGGTGCCTACAGCAGCGACGAGACCGGGGATGGCGAGCGTCCTGGCCCGAGACGGCCTCCTGCGCCGACTGCGGGGTGACGGCGTTTCCCGGCCGGTGATCGACCCGGGACTGGCCGGAGGCCTGCGCGACTGGCTCGAGGACGGCCTCGTCGAGTCGGTGGCGGCCCTGCCCACGGGGGCCGACGTGGTGCGGGTGAACAAGGATTCGCTCAACCGGGTGCTGCTGTGTGAGGCGCATCTGGTCGCCGGCCGCCGCGCCCCGCGGGTGGTCACCGCGGAGCTGGCGCGGGGGAGCCTGGTGGACGCGCTGTTTCGCCAGTGGGTCACGACCGGTGTCATCGACGACCCTTGGGCCGACGCCGTCGCCTCGTTCGACGTGGACGGCGACCGTGACGGTGTCGTGGCGTTCGTCTCCGGACTTCCCGAAGCCCACCGGTGCCGGTTGGCGGCCGAGGTCGCCGAGCACGCCGCCAACCTCGTCGAACGGTGGCCGGCGCCCAGCCCGGCGTGGTTGCCGCGCACCCAGGAGCGCGTCGAGGTCCCGCTGTGCGGGGGTCGGGTGGTGCTCGCCGGCGTGGTCGACCTCGTGCTCGGCAGCCCCGCCCACGATCGGGCGTCGGTGTGCCTGGTCGAGCTCAAGTCGGGGACCCGACGTCTCGAGCACCGCCCCGATCTCCACTTCTACGCGCTGCTCGAGGCACTGCGCAGTGGCGCCGCACCGTTCCGGATCGCCACGTACTACAGCGGCACGGGTGAGCTCGATGCGGAGCCCGTCGACGAGGACACGCTCGTGCGCGCGCTGGCGCGGGTCCTCGACGGTGCCATTCGACTGTGCCGTCTGACCGCCGGCGTCGAGCCCGAACGTCGCCCGAACAATCTGTGCGCCTGGTGTGTCGGCCTCCCCGGCTGTGCCCCGGGCCAAAAACGGGCCGGCACCGATGTGGCGCTGGTCTCCTCCGGACACGGCGGCAGGGAAGGTGCCCTCTCGTGACGGAGGTCCCGGCCCGGGTGGCGTGGTTGACCGACGCGCTCATGGCGCCTGTCGCCGATGAGGTCGCGCCGGCCGCGTGGGCCCAGCTGCGCGACGAGCTCGTGCGTGACCTCCGAGCCCTGGGGGCCGAGCTTCCTGACGGGGAGCGTCTCCAGGTCGACGCCTTCAAGGTCCGCCTGGCGCAACGACACCCCGATCGCTGCATCTCGATCGACGACACGTTCACACCGTCGCCGCGCACGTGTCGTCGCGCCGTCGGTGTCGCCGCCGTCAACCGGTGCGTGCGGGGACACTCCCCGAACCCCGCCGTGGCGGTGGCGGCCGTGCTGGCCGAGGGTCTCGAGGACGCCGCCGTCGCCGACCGCAGCGGTGCGGTGCGAGCGCCCTGGTGGGCCCGGTGGTACGCAGGATTACCCGATGGGGGTCGGGCCGTGGTGCGGGCCGAGGCGGTCACGTGGGCGACACAGCTCCTCACGTCCGTGGACTGGCAGCAGGTGCCCCGGCCCGTCATCGGCGGACGGGACGACTGGTGGCAGTGCCCGGCAGGGACGCCCATCGTCTTCAAGGGTCGTGCCGACGTGCGGGCGCTGGTCGACCGGCGTCCCGCGTTGCTGGTGGTCGGGACGGGGTGCTGCCCGGCGGACTGGCGCGTCGAGCTCGGTTACCCCGGCTTGGTGGCGGCGCTGTGTCGCGAGGCCCGAGTCTCCCCGTGCCGGGTCGTGGGTGTCTGGCCCCAGAGCGGTCAGATCCGCATCCTTCCCATCGACGCCGCTGCCTTGCGCGCTACCGCCACCGCCGTCGTCGCCGGCGTCGCCACGTGGGTCGACAGCCGGATCGAGAAGGAGCGGGCCACCCGAGACAGCGTGTCCGGCGCGCTGTCGGTGTCGGTCGACGGCGCCCTCGCCTGAGGGCTACTCGCTGTGACAGTTGGCGGCGGGCGGCGGCGGCACGTCGAGGGCCGGATTGCGGTCGAAGAACCCGTGCGGGCTCAGCAGGAAGCCGGCGTACTCGACCGGCATCACCGGCCAGTCCTCGGGCCGGGGTATGTGGGTGACCCCGAAGGTGTACCAGAGGACGATGTCCCGATCGACGATGGACCGGTCCGCCGCCGTCCACTTCGGTAGGCCGTCCCCACCGGCGTGCTGGTTGGGATAGTCGCCCGCGGCCCGTCGCTCGTCGGGGGCAAAGGGAGTGACCCACAGGTTGCGTGTCGCGAAGGCGGCGCGCTGGGCGACACTCGAGTCCGGGTTGGCGAGCAGCGTGGGCGTCGGGCCCGGCACGAGTTTGTACGCGACGGGGATCCCCAGTCGGTTCTCCGAGTGAGGGTTGACGATCTTCCAGCAGCGGCTGGTGGACGGGTCAACGACCCGTTGTGCTCGCGCCTCGCTTTCGAGCAGCGTGGCCACGGGGGCGAAGGCATTGGACCAGGGGTTGTCCGGTCCCGGCGGCACAGGGTGGCTGTCCACCTCGTACACGGAGTTGGAGGGGCCGTCCACTTCGGCGTCGAGCCGGACGTTGAACAGGTGCTGGTGAAACGGCGCCGCCAGTTGGGGAGCGATCATCGACGCGAAACGAGGGTCCTCTCCGGGCGCGACCGCCATCGTCGACAGGATCCCGGTGAGCTTCACCTCGAACTGGATGGAACCGTCCTGATAGAAGTACCAGAAGAACCCGTAGTCGTAGTTGCCGACCGTGGCGATCGTGCTCACCACCAGCCGGCGCGACCGGCGCACGTCGTTGCGCGCCCCACGCGGGTCGTTGTGCTTCCACAGGATCCCGTAGTCCTCCTCGTGCATGCAGATGGCGTTCTGCACCACGTAGGGCTGGCCACGCTCGGAGCTGAACACGGCGTCGAAGTAGTGGATGGCCCCCAGGCAGTCACATCCCAGAGCAAGGGAATTGGCCATCCTTCCCAGTCCCCACTCCCCGGCGTCGAAGGCGTTCTTCCAGCCGTGCATCGGTCCGGGATCTCCGTAGGGGACCACCATCTCCGAGACCGAAGCCCGGAAGAGGATGGGCCGGATGCGCCCGTTGTCCTCGTACCCGACCTCGTGGAGGATGAGCCCTTCGACCGAGTCCATCGACACCCGCAGCGACCACTTCTGCCAGCGGACGTAGTTGCCCTCCACCTCGAAGCTCGGACCCTCGGGCTGGTTGATCTCGAGCGGCTTCAGGTCCTCACGAAGCGCCGTGGACTCGGGGAAGTAGTTTCCGCACTCCACCGGTATTGGCACGAGCCCCGTGTCGACCATTTCGAGCACTTCGCCTCGGGCCATGTCGACGAAAACGACGATGCCCTCGACGGGATGGGCGTATCCGTTGTCGTCGGGAGTGTGGCGCACATAGCACAGACATCGACAGATGCGTCGGCCTTCTTCGTGGGCCACGCCGAAGGACCCTGCCGGCCAGGGGTCGATCTGCACCGTCTCGAGATCCTCGATGCCACGTCGCCGCATGGCCTCTTGCCACTGGACGTTCTCCTGCACCGCCACGATCGCCGCGAACGACTCCTCGAAGAGCAGGCCCGGCCGGACACCGGTGACGGTTCTCATTGAGAGCTCGCCGGTGCGCAGCGACGCCACCGCCTCGACGACGTGGGCCTCGGGGCCTGCCACGAGCATGAGCCGGACGCGCCGGTCCACGGGCTGGCCCGGTGACCACGCCCGAACCTGCTCCCTCGTCGGTTCGAGCAATCCGATGTAGGCGAAGCGGGTCGACTCGGTGTACGTCGGGTCGGCCTGGACGAGGGCCACGGCGGCGGCGACCTCGCCCGCGGTCAGGGCGGCGAGGGGATGGTCCACCTCCGTCAAGGACACGGCCTGTGCCATGAGCTCTCTCTTGTCCGCTCGGTTCCGGTGTCCGTGCCGGCGCCACGTGTGTTCGCCGTGGTCACGGTAGGTGCAGTCTCCTCGGAGCGCCAAATGGTCAGGCGGCCCCGAGTGTCCGTCGGTAGACGAAGAACACCCGGCTCACCTGGGCCCCCACTCGTGCGTAGGGGCGGATCGGTCCCACCCAGGCCACTTCTGCGAGGCGGTGTCCCTTCGCCCGCATGTGGTGCAGGGCGCCGATGATGAGGGGACGTCCCACCCCGTGACCCCAAAGGTCACCTCGGACCGCGGTGGGCCCGAGGAGCCCGGTTCGGTTCACGTCGAAGGCGCAGAAACCCGCCATCCCGCCATCGTCGTGGCTCACGACGAGCGTGGAACGCTCGAGGGCGCGTACCGCCTCCGCCTCCCAGTTCGGCCAGTGTCGCTGCATCCACGGCACCACCTCGGCGCGCCGGTCGGGTCCGGCCAACTGGTGACCTCCGGGATCGGGAGGAAGCGCGTCGAGATCCACGGACATGTTGAAGGTGGTCTCACTGCGTCCGTACCCGTGGCGTTCCAAGAGGCACAGCATGGCCAGATGTGACGATTCGACTCCGGGATACAGATAGAACGGCGGGTCGGCCCCCACTTGCACGCTCGTCGTCCCGAGCGCCGACAGATCCGCCTCGGCCGCCCGCAGCAGGGCGGTCCCGTGACCCCGACGGCGCACGGCGGGGTCAACCCCGAGGAGGCGGATGTAGCCCTGAGCGCCCTCGCCCACCGTGGCGACGATCCCCACCCCGGGCGCTCCCCGCACGGTGACCCGCTGCTCGGGGCTGTAGAGGCTGGCCGCCAGCTCGTCTCGGGACGGGGGTTCGGGGAGGCAGCGCCGGCACAGCTCGACCACGTCATCGAGGCGACGAGCGTCGAGCGGGTCCAAGTCGGTCACGGCCATCTCCGGGTCGAGGCACGGCCGCGCCGCACCATGCTGCCGTCGTCGCCCAGGCTACGCGGGGTGCGCACCCCGCGTGAGCGGCCTGTGAGGCGGGTGCCAGTGTGACACCGACACTGCATGGTGCGGGGCGGTCTCGGTACGAGGGCTGCGGAGGGAGTTCCGTGGAGGCATTCGACGTGGTGGTCGTGGGTTCTGGGTTCGGCGGAGCCGTGACCTCGTCGCGGCTCGCCGAGGCCGGGATGGACGTGCTCGTCCTCGAGCGTGGTGCGGCGTATCCACCCGGTTCGTTCCCGAGGACGCCACACGGCTTCGCTGGCAACTTCTGGGACCCGGCACGCCGGAACTTCGGCCTCTTCGATGTCCGCGCTTTCTCCCACATCGACACCGTCGTCTCGGCGGGTCTCGGCGGCGGGTCGTTGATCTACGCCAATGTCCTCATCCGCAAGGACGAGCACTGGTTCGACACCGACGCCGCCGGGCGCCCGCGTCGCTGGCCGGTCACGCGGGCTGACCTCGAGCCCCACTACGACGCCGTCGAGAGGACCCTCGAAGCACAGGTCTTCCCCGTTGACGTCGCCCCCTACTCCACGGTGAGAAAGACCGCGGCGTTCCGGTCCGCCGCCTCCGCCCTCGGGTACGAGGCGACGACCTGGGACCGGATCGACCCCAAGCGCAAACAGTGGTTCCTGCCCCAGTTGGCGGTGACGTTCGCGAACGAGGGCCGGCGTCCGGTCCCGGGCGAGAGGATCGAGGAAGCGATACGCAACTTGCACGACCGTGATCGCCAGACATGTCGTCTGTGTGGAGAGTGCGACATCGGGTGCAACGTCGGGGCGAAGAACTCGCTCGACTACAACTACCTCACCCGGGCTGTCCGGGCCGGTGCCGAGATACGGACCCTGGCGGAAGTGAAAGGCCTCGAGCCCGCGCCGGACGACAAGGGGTACGTGGTGCGGTATGTCCAACACCCCGATCGGACCCAGACGAGCGTGAAGTCGCGTCACCTCGTCCTGGCCGCCGGGACCCTGGGCTCGTCGCATCTGCTGTTGCGCAGCCGGCATGTGCTCAAGGGGCTCAGCCCCATGCTCGGTCGAGGATTCTCGGGAAACGGCGATCTGTTGACCGCGGCCCTCTGTGCCCGGACCAACACCGATGATCACGGGGAACGGCGCCCACTCGACCTCGACGCCTCCCACGGACCGGTGATCACGAGCACCATCCGCTCACCTGACGAGCGCGACGGCGCCGAGCGGGGCGTGACGGGCTTCTACCTCCAAGACGCCGGGTATCCCGCCACCTTGTCCTGGCTCTTGCAGGTCGGGTCGTTCCCGGGCACGTTGCGCCACGTCGCCACCTTCGTCCTGCAGCGCCTCCGGGCTCAGTTGACCCGACGCGGGCCGAGCCTGGCGTCGAGTCTCGAGGCGCTGCTGTCCGACGACACGCTGTCCGAGGGCTCGCTGCCGTTGCTCGGCATGGGTCTCGACACCCCTGACGGGGTGCTCGGCCTCGACCGCCGCGGTGAGCTCACTCTCGATTGGTCGAAGAAGCCTTCCGATGGCCTGTATCGCGAGGTGCTCGGCACGAGCCGGGCCGTGGCCGAGAACATCGGGGCCCGATTTCTCGAGGACCCCCTCACGTCCATGCTGCGGCGCTTCGTCACGGTCCATCCGCTCGGGGGTTGCGCCATGGGTGTCACCCCGGACGAGGGAGTCGTCGACGAGTGGGGCCGCGTGCACGGTCATCCCCACCTGCACGTCGCCGACGGGTCGGTGATGCCCGGACCCGTGGGACCCAATCCCAGTCTCACCATCGCTGCCCTAGCGAATCGCTTCGCGGACAGGATGATCGACGACATGGAGGAGCGATGCCACCGGTGAGCACCCCGACGCTTCGATTCAACGAGCGGATGTCCGGATACCTGTCGGCGGCCGACCGGATGGAAGGCGACTTCGGGGCCGCCTACGAGGCGGGGCGCGCCCAGGGGACGTCCATTCAGTTCGAGACGGTCATCACCCACAACGACCTTCCGGCCCTGTTGGANGACGCCAGCTCCCCCGCCACGCTCACCGGGACGGTGCTGGCGCCCATGCTGTGCCCGAGTCCCCTGGACGTCGTCGAGGGGACGTTCATCCTGCTCGAGCGCCACCCCGAGGCGGTCGACACCGACTGGATGCGGTACCGCATGACGCTGCGCTCGCGCACCGAGCCTTCACAGACGTTCTTCCTCGAGGGCCACAAAGTGATCAATGTCGGATCGATCCTGGCGGCATGGAAGCACACCACCACCCTGTACGTCACGATCTACGAAGGCGACACCCCCGACGAGTCCGCACTGCGGGCGCTGGGCATCATGCACATCGGTCTCACCGACGTGCACCACCTCCTCGCCCACGCCGAGGTCCTGCACGTGAACCGAGCCACGCGCGAGCGCTACCTGGTCCGGTTCGTCGCCATGTTCGCACGCTCGATCTGGCCCTTCTACGGAGGGGCGCTCAACGAGTTGGGGCGTTTCCCCGTCTCGGCCGCGTCGACGTCCATGCGTCCCCGGCCCAGACGGCGCTCGGCAGACGACGAAGCGGTCCTGCTCTGTGACCCCACCGGACAGTGGCACGCCTCGCAGGACATCCCCGACGCGTGCTCCCGCCTGATCCGCTACCGGGGCGGGGCCAAGGGCCCAGTGATGCTGGCGTCGGGCTTCGCCATGTCGGCCACATCGATGCTCACGCCCACCATCCACCCCAATCTGGTCGAGCTCCTCCTCGACGAGGGCTACGACGTGTGGTTGTTCGACTACCGGGCCGGCATCGACCTGCCGTCGGCCGACACCCAATTCACCGTCGACGACATCGCCTATCTGGATTGGCCCCGGGCTGTCGACGAAGTGCTCGCCGTCACCGGGGCGTCCTCAGTACAGGTGTTCGGCCACTGTGTCGGATCGGTATCACTGCTCATGGCCCTTCTCGACGGGGAGAACGGCATGCAGGGCAAGGTGCGGTCGGCGGTGTGCGCACAATTCTCCCTTCACCCCATGACGTCGAAGCTGAAGATCCTCGAGTCCGACCTCCATGTGGGCAACCTGCTCGAGGCGGTGAACCAGCAGCTGCTGCATCCCGACACCCAACGCACCGCCGGCAACGTCGTTCTCGACCTGGCCCTGCATGCAGTGCCGGTACCACCCAACGAAGCATGTGAGCTCCCGGTGTGTCGGTGGATCAACGCCATCTTCGGCATGACCCATCGCCACGCCCAGCTCGATGACCCCACCCACAAGGCGCTCCCCGACATGTTCGGGGTCGCCAACATCCGTTGTCTCGAGCACCTCGGTCTCATGATGCAGAAGGGACGGGCCGTGGACTCCCACGGCCGAGACCGCTATCTCCAGCGCCCGGACCTGCTCCGGGACGTGCCCATCCATTTCCTGGCGGGAGAGCGCAACTACATCTTCCACCCCGACGGCACCGAGAAGACCGTGGCATGGCTGCGACGGCACAACGGCCCCCAGAACTACACACTGCAGGTCCTGCCCGACTATGCGCACCTCGACGCGCTCATCGGCCGAGACGTGGCCCACGACGTCTTCCCCGCCATCATCGAGCACCTCGATCGCTATCAGTAGCCCACCCGTACGACACGGCCCCTCGTGCGAGAGGCACGGGGGTCGAAGCCTCACAGGGTCGGGGTCGTGACGGCGCGCGGTACCCCCAGGGCCGCCGCCACCGCCGTCGCTTCGTCGTCGAGCGTCTCGGCTCGCGACTCGTCGCGAAGGGGGCTCGACGCGCCGAGAGCGCTGGCGAGCAGGTGCTTGGTCATCGCCGCCAGCGGCCTGGCCCCCATCTCCTCGTGGCGGATCAGCGCGGCCTCGAGATGCCCCACCGCGACCTCGACACGGCCGAGGAGGAGGGCGAGCGCCCCGAGCTGCATGGAAGCCGCTCCCAAGAACGTGGCCTGCCCGGCGCGGCAGTTGTGCTCCGCGTACGGTTCGATGAGGTCGTAGAGGGTCGCCGCCCATGCTTTGTCGCCGAGATTCAGCGCCGTCTGGGCGAGGCCGACCATGACAAACCACCAGTGGAAGTTCCGGTCACCGTCGGCCACACCTTCCCGGGTGAGGCCGGCCAACAGCTTCTCGGCGTGGCCACGCTCGCCGATCTCGCTCGCGACCCACGCCGTGAGCGCCGTCTCGCCCGGTGACGCCCGGCCGGTGGTGCCGATCTCGAGCAGGATCCGCAGGTCCTCCATCCGCCCCTGGAGCCATCGCCACGGCAAGGACAGCCCGAAGTAGAGGGCGTAGAGCTGGGGATGCTCGGTGCGTTCCAGGATGGCAGCGGCCTCTGCCGCGTTCGCCTCGGCGTCGGCGTAGCGACCTTCGACCCCGGCGACCAGGCTGTCCCACATGAACCCGAGGCGCAGGTACTCGGGCTGCTGGATCTGGGTGGCGAGGGCGTTGAGCTCGGCGGCCACCCGCTGCGACGCTTCGAAGTCGCCCAGCTCGAACCGAGCATGGAGTTCGCACTTGAGCCCCTGGAGCAGCGTCTCTCTGTCTCGGGTCCTCTGACCCAGGCTCCGGATCTCGACGGCGGTGGCGATCTGGCGGTCGATGTCGTCGGGGCCGTCCATGGCCCAGTAGCGGTACTGCAGGACCGCGGCCAGGGTCTCGGGGTCACCGAGTCGACGCGCCATGGCGACGGCGTCGCGGGTGAGCTCGCGCCGCTGCCGGCGAGCGACGTTGAAGTGCCCCCACTGCGCCAGCCGGCCCAGCACCAGGGCGCGGGCGTTGCTGTCCTCGGGTCCCAGTTGGGCGAGGGCCGTCTCGAGCAGCGTGCGCGCCTTGGCATTGGGCTCCGAGCCGGCCGGTATCACCCCCCCGAATCCGAGCGCGGCCTCGGCGAGGAGGTCGGGGCGGCCGCAGCGCAGGGCGAGCTCGAAAGCGTCGAGGAATCGGTCGTTGGCCTCGCTGGAGCGGCCCGCCTGCACGCACGCCCTGCCGATGGCGAGAAGCAGTTGGCACCGCTCGACCTCCTCGGTGGAGCGGTACTCCGAGACGAGCTCGAGGGCCCGGATCAGATGGTCGGCGGCGGCCTCGTAGGCCACCTGTCGGAGGGCGTCTTCGGCGGCGAGCCGAAGGTAGCGCACCGCATCGTTGACGCCACCGGCGCTGGCGCCCAGATAGAAGTGGTGAGCCAGTACCGCGGCATGCCGGGGAGCGTCCGCGCCGTAGCGGCTCTCGAGGGCCTTGCCGAGCTGCCGGTGGAGTCGGGTGCGGCGACCGAGTCCGAGCTCGTGATAGAGGGCCTGGCGGACCACGGCGTGGGTGAAGCAATGGGTGTCGAACCGGCGCGAGCTCTCGGTCACGACACCGGCGAGTCGCGCCTCGTCGAGCGCGAGGAGGAGCGTCTCCTCGTCACAGTCGATGGCGTCGCCCACCGTTCCGATGTCGAACTCGTCGCCGAGCGCCGATGCGGCCGACAGCACCCGCATGCACAACGCGGACAGCTGGCGAAGGCGCCACCGCACGACATCGCGCATGCCTTCGGGTAGCAGGAGCTCCTCGGCGTTCGCGGCCGACCACGATTGGAGGGAACGCCCGGCCTCTCGAAGGTCCCGCACGACTTCCTGCAAGAAGAATGGGTTCCCGCCCGTGTGGCGCTGAAGGTTCACCGCACCGGCGGCCTCGCCGACATCCAACGTGCGACCGATGGCTGCTTCCAAGAGCTCTTGGGTCTCGGTCGGTGACAGACCGGTCAGGGCGATGTTCTCGACCGACGTGGTGCGCCGGATCCCGGCCAACGACTCGGAGAACCAACCGGTCACGTTGCTGTCGGTCTGGCGGTATGTGGCGATGATCAACACCGGTGCCGGCGTCGAGGAACGGAGGAGGTACTCGAGAAGCAGGAGTGACGGTCGGTCCGCCCAGTGCATGTCGTCGAGGACGAGGACGAGATGGCGTCGCTCGGCGATGGCGCGGATCCACCGGTCCACCGCATCGAAGACCTGGTAACGGTCGCCCTCGACATCGGCTCGCTCGGCCTGGGAGATGCCGCTCGCCTCGAGCACCTCGGGGACGATGCGTCCGAGGACAGGGGCAAGGGGGCCCACATCAGCACGAAGCAGCTCTCGGGGGGCGCGCCGCGAATAGCGACTGAGCGCCTCGCGAAACGCCTGGGAAGGACACAGCGGCTCCTCGTCCCACCGGCCGTGGAGTACGAGATCACCGGCGGCATCACACTCGCGTGCGATCTCGGCGGTCAGCCTCGTCTTCCCGATACCGGGCTCGCCGGCGATGAGCATCAAGAGCTGCTCGCCCGACGCGGCTCGTTGCCGTGCTGTCCGGGCGAGATCGAGCTCCGAGCGCCGCCCCACGAACGTCGCCGCGCCGACCGGAGACAACCACGACAGGTCCGAGGTCTCGACCAGACCGTGCAGCAGCGGGTCGGGGTTGTCGTCGATGGGCCGCAATGCCCGGTGCTCCCGGTAGACCGTTGTGGTCAGCCCCGGGGGAGGCGGCGGAGCCGGTCCACGAGGCCGGGGACGAGAGGGTGGGGCAGACGATGCGGGACGTGGCGCTGGCGTCCACGCCATGGATGGATCTTGGTTGAGGATCGCCCGTTCGAGATCGGCCACCTCGGGGCCCGGTGTGATGCCGAGCTCCTCGTTGAGCATGATCCGTAGTTGCGAGTAGCACCGCAACGCCTCGGCCTGTGAGCCCGATCGGTACAGGGCCAGCATCAACTGCGCCCAGAACCGCTCCTCGAAAGGATGTTCCGACACCAACGCCTTCAGCTCGGCGACGACGTCGCGGTGCTTGCCGGCGGCGAGATCGGCGTCGATTCTGTCGCCGAGCGCAGCCAGGCGCGCCGCGTTCAGCCGGGTGACCTGGGTGGTGACGAACGGCAGTGATTCGAGCCCGGCGAGCGGAGGGCCTCTCCACAGATCCAGTGCGGCCCGAAGGAGCGCCGGGGCCTCCTCGGCGCGTTCGGGTCCCTGGGAGGCCCGGGCCCGGGCCACGAGCTGATCGAAGACGGCGACGTCGACCCCAACCCCCGCGTCGAGGGCGTAACCGTTGTCGGTCCGCATGATGCAGTGCCGCTCGGAGCCGAGGGTCCGGCGCAGGCGGTACACGAGCCCTTGCAGACTGGCCGCCCCGTCCCGGGGGGTCTGCTCGCCCCACAGGTCGTCGATCAGCCTCTCGCTGGCCACCGGCTGTCCGGGATGGAGGGCCAAACGAGCCAACAATGCCCGCTCGAGGGTTCGTGAGAGCGCGAGGCCGTCGCCGTCGGCGTCGACCTCAACAGGACCGAGCAATCGGATGGAGATCAGGGTCGTGCCCCCAAAGCCAGCGGACGACCGAGTGTATGCGCCTCTCGGTCCAGGTGACGGCACTGTACGCACTCTTCGCACGGGCCTGATCACATCCCGTGAGCTTTCATGAACTCCAGACCGGTCTGTGAGTCGCGTGTCGGCGCCATGTGAGCGGCCCGTCCCATGGTGACCCACGAGGCGGCGGGGCGGCGGCACATGCCCCCCACGTGCTGGACCCGCTAACTCGGACAGGGCGTGCCGGTGGGGCGAGCCGATGATGCCCCACCGGCGTTCGCCCTGGTGACGAGCGGCGCCCGTCGACCGCTCGGCCTCGAGGCGTGCCTCACGGGCCTTCGGACGGCGCCGTGATGCCGCGCCTGATGCGGTGGCATATCCCGACTGTCGGGAACCTTGCGCCCGCGAGACCCCGGTTGGTCCCGGCCCACGGCCGCGGTCCTCGTGTGTCCTTGTCGGCGGACGATCGAGCAGGCGGCCCGTGTCAGACCCGAGATCGAGACAGACCGAGAATTGTCGATGTCTTGTCCGGGGGTGCGAGTCGGGGCGGGTACTCGACATCGACATCCGTGTCGACCAGCACACACTCCTGGGCAGCCGGGTCGTTCGAGCCGAATATGTGGTGCTTCGCCATTCGCTCATTTCGATCGGGTGAGGCTCTTCCCGTGTTGAAGGGTGCCTGTGCTCATTGGCCACGTGTGTTAGCTGTGAATCCTGTGAGAATGTGTTCCGGCGCGGTGTGTTTATCCTGCGTGTGTACGGGGTAACGCGAGCGCGTCCAAAGGCACCGTGGCAAGTGATAAAGTTGACGCGGGGCATGTGGCCGGTCTCTGTATTGGATCGACTTGTAGTTTTCGTCGCGCCTGCTCTCGAGGAGGTCTCAGTGGCACGTGATCAAAGCGTTCGCAATCGGATCGTCGCCTACCTTGCCGAGCAAGGCCCAGTGGAGGATTCCAGTGGAAAGGCGACTTCCGTGCTGAAGCAGGCGATCGCCTATGAGGGAACCGATGCCGGATTCACCCAAGTCGTGGCCGCCATGGCCAAAGCGGGCTTGTTGACGCGTCAGATCAGAGGAAAGCGGACTTATCGAATCTCGCACCCGGGGAGCAGCGACGGTGCCGTGCGAGGTGTGGTTTCCGGGACGAACACGACGGGTGAAGGCGAGCTCGACTACGACGAGCTCGCTGCCGCGCTGCTCGCCAAGGCGACGCGTGCGGCGGCGGCGCCGAGTGATACCTCGGAATCGGCTTCGTGGGCGCGTCGCCGATTGGAGCAACTCGAAGCACGGAACGCGTCGTTGTTGCGCGATGTCGCCCGCGCCAACGCCGAGGCGGAGGCGGTCGCGGCCGAACGCGACGTCTTGCAAAATCAGCTGGAGGCGGCCCAGCACAACCTTTCTCTTCTCACCGACCGGCTCCAGGAGCCTCGCCGCCCACAGGGCGGTCGAGCCGCCGAACGTCTCGGGCCTGACGAGCAGTCGCTGTTGAACCAGCTGCGTCATCGCCATCCTCAGCGGGCAGCCACCTCAGAACGCGCCATCTGAAAGCAGTTCGAGCGGAGTCCGATCTCTGCTCGGGTGTCGATCACGGGGACATCCGACGCGTCGGATCCCGCGCTCGATCGCGACGGCTCGGCACCCGCACGGCGAGTCATCACCTCGACGGTCCGATGATGCCGACGTCTCTGGGGACCGCATGACCGGTTTGTGTCAGGATGTCGTCGCCGTCCGAAGGGCCACGAGAGAGCGAAGAGGGCGTCTGGCGTGGAGAATCGAACCCCGGCCGTCTTTCGGTCGAATCTGCGGACCCGGCGAGAAGTGCTCGTGGCGGGCATGG
>JGI12269J14319_10001507_pt1 | contig 23136 bp, 17 predicted proteins | sample PeaSoiSIISIP2007_FD_14319 | JGI IMG/M metagenome (IMG submission 14319)
ATGATCACCATTGACGCACCACCGGGCGAATTGAACGTACGCATCCTCTCGTCAATTCTCAACCTGGTCTGTCCACAATGCGGCGGAAGAATGTCGGAATATCAATGTGAAGGAAGATGCGGCAGAAACTGGCTTCCAGAATGGGAGTGGGCAAATCGGCGGCGAAAAGCTCTATGTGCCGGCAAGCGTCATCCCATTAGGTAGCGGGACTTGACGGGCGCCTTCAGAGTTCTTCCATTTGGCACCCAATCCGATCCGCAAGAAAGCGGGCACGGTCGGCATTCCCATCTATCGTAGTGAAAGCGGCAAACCCACTGCGGATTAAATCTGTCAATGGTGTGTTTGCCCTGACGTTTACCTTTGAAGGGTCGGTGGCGGTGCGAGAGTCGCGGAACCGCAGTGACGCGGAAGGCAATACGGTAATAGAGAGGTTCGAAGATGATTCAGCTCGTACGGGTGCGCTTAGCTCGTGGCGGGCGGCGCGCGAGGCATGGATTACGAATGAGCGCCCTGCCCGCGAAGCGATGAAGTTGTTCGAGCGCCTCTACGAGCTACACGGCCGCTTGGAACGCGAGGGCGAACGATATGAGGTCGTGCTCGGCGACGGCATTCTCAACTGGCGGCGAGAGGATGGCGGCATCTCGCATCCGGTTCTGTTGCAGCGTGCGCAGCTCGTTTTTAACCCAGACGTTCCCGAGTTTGTCATTAGGGAGGTTGAGCGCGGACCTGAGCTATACACAGCGATCTTTCGAAGCATGAGGGATGTTGATGGCCGACGAATCGGCAAGTACCGCGAACAAGTCGAAAAGGAGTTTCACCACCCATTCGGGAACAGCGAAACAACGGGTTTTCTCAAGTCCTTCGTCCAGCAGTTGGCCCCAGGTGCTGAATATCTCGACGAACCAGGCGCGGGTGCCGTTGATCACCCCCGCATGTGGAGAGAGCCAGTGTTCTTCCTCCGCGCCAGATCGTTGGGATTTGCGAGTGCGATTGAAGGAATCTTGGATGTTCTCGAAACTGCGCCCCGGCTACCATCAGCACTGATCAATATTTGCGGCGCCGAACAAGCGCTAAGCGGCGGTCAAGATGACGCCGGAACTGACGCAGCTTCGACCGAGTCTGTTTCTGATGCTGATGTTCTGTTTAGTAAGCCATCGAACAAGGAACAGTTTCAAATCGCAGCCCGGCTTGCGAAAACAGGATGCGTACTGGTTCAGGGGCCACCCGGAACAGGCAAGACTCACACCATTGCCAATCTCATCGGCCACCTCCTTGCCAACGGCAAAAGCGTCCTCGTAACCAGCCAGACGACCAAAGCACTGCGCGTTCTCCGCGATCAAGTCGTTCCAAAGCTCCAGCCTCTCTGCGTAAGCGTACTCGAGAGCGACACTGAGAGCAGGCGACAGCTCGAAGCCTCTGTCGCCGGTATCGTCAGGCGCCTTGCAGAAGATGATGCCGAGGGCCTCAGGAGCGATGCTACCGAGCTCAACGGAAGGCGCTGTACGCTGCTGAAACTCAGAACCGAGCTTTCGCAGAAGCTCCTCGCTGGCAGAACGGATGAATATCGCGATATCGTAATTGCTGGCCGGACTCTTAGACCATCGGAAGCTGCCCGCTTCGTCCGCGCGAAGGAGTCGATATGCAGCTGGGTACCTTCACCCCTCACTTATGGCGCTCCAATCCCACTCTCTGAGCCCGAAGTAGCGGAGTTGTATTCGACCAATCGGCTTGTCAGCCAGGCGGATGAGGCTGAACTGCTTCAGCCCCTGCCCGATGCTGGCCAGATCCTTGGGCCGATGGACTTTGAGAACGCCGTATCCAGAATCGCCCAGCTAGAGCGATCTGAGACGGATTTCAAAGCAGATCTGTGGCCACCCGGCGCAACTGATCGAACTGTCTTGAAGGTCCTGCTGGGCCGCATACTCGACACTGCAAAGCTCCTTGCCTCCCCTTCCCCGGCGTCGTCATGGAAGCTGGCTGTGATCGATGCCGGGCGTCGTGGGAACGATTCGGCAAGGAGCTGGCAAAACCTGATCGATGAAATTAGCCGGGTACAAAAACAAGCCGATGCCCTACAGGAGAGCATCTTCAGAATCGGCCCTCAGGCAAATCAGGAGTGCGTTGCTGAGGAAGGGGTGAGAACCCTGGACGAGATTCTAGGTCACCTGTCGACGACGCAAACGATTAGCTCCTTCTCGTTCATTCTCCACCCTTCTTGGAAACGATTCGTGTCTGGCACCAGGGTTAGTGGAAGGCCGCCCCGTACCGCTGAGGATTTCCGGCTACTCCGTGCTTACATCGAACTCCGGCGAGCCCGGAGTGAGTTGCGGAACCGCTGGAAGAGACAAATGGAATCACTAGGCGCGTTCGACGCCGAACAGCTGGGAGATGCACCCGAGCAAGTCTGCTCTCAATACATTCGCTCGATCAGCGATTGCTTGGTGTGGTTTGAGCAAGTCTGGAAGCCGCTTGAGACCGAAGTTTCCGCCGTCCTGAATTGGGATTTTCTCCTCGCTGAAGCTACACCAGTGGCCTCGGCGACCGGGGACCTTATTAGACTGCGTTCGAGTATCGAGCTGCTGCCACGGATCTTCGCGGCCCGCGACAACTTACTCGAGAAAAGAGAAGCTGAATCGCAGCTTGCCGATCTCGTTAGAACGCTGGAACAATTTGTTACGCCGCAGGGATTTTCCGTTAGCGCCTTGAGAGATGCAGCTGCGCGGAACGCGCCTGAGATGTACGAAGCCGCATACCAGCGCGTTATCGAGCTTCACCGGCTCCGCAGCGGTTTGGAGAGGCGGCGGGAGCTCCTGACGCGGCTTGCTGTTTCAGCGCCAGGATGGGCTTCCCTGATATCTCGACGCGACCCGCCACACGACGCAGGTACTCCTCCGGGCGACCCACAAGATGCATGGCTGTGGCGACAGCTCCGCGACGAGCTTGACCGAAGATCCAAGACCTCCATTCATGAACTGCAGCGGGCCATTGAGGACGTTGATTCACAACTCCGTGACGTCACGGCCGATATCATTGACTGCCGCGCCTGGTCCGAGCAACTCGGGCGCACTGGCACACGACAACGCCAAGCCCTGATCGGCTGGCTGGACACGGTCAGGCGCATCGGCCGAGGAACCGGGAAGCGAGTGCCGCGGCTGTTGGAGGAGGCAAAGCGGCTGATGAACGAATCTATAACGGCTGTTCCTGTATGGATTATGCCGTTGGCGCGTGTCGTGGATAACTTCGATCCTCGCAGTGCCCGGTTTGACGTCCTCATCATTGACGAAGCAAGTCAGTGCGATGTCATGGGCTTGATCGCTATATTCATGGCGAAGGAGGTCGTCATAGTTGGCGATCACCAGCAAGTCAGCCCTGATGCGGTTGGGCAACGCATTGATCAGGTTCAACACCTCATCGACACGCACCTCGGCAGCATACCGAACGCGCACCTCTATGACGGGCAAATGTCGGTTTACGATCTCGCTCGACAGTCATTCGGCGGGCTCATCTGCCTTCGCGAACACTACCGCTGCGTGCCTGACATCATCCAGTTCAGCAACATGCTCTCGTATGATTGGCAAATCAAGCCGCTGCGCGATCCAGCAACAACGGAGCTGATCCCCCACGTTGTCGCTCACCGGGTAGATGGTGCGCGGAGCGCCAAACAGAAGACGAATCAAGCCGAAGCCGACTGGGTTTGTGCTTTGGCGGCTGCATGCATTGAGCAGCCTGAGTACGACGGGAAAACCTTCGGCGTCATCTCGTTGGTAGGTGAGGAGCAAGCCGAAATTATCGAGTCGCAGCTAAGGTCACGTTTATCCCCCGCTGAGCTGGCTCGTCGTCGGCTGCTTTGCGGAAACGCTGCCCACTTCCAGGGCGACGAACGTGACGTGATGTTTCTGTCGTTAGTTGATGCGGCCGTGGATGGGCCGCTGGCACTCCGGGACACGGACGCATTCAGAAAACGCTACAACGTCGCTGCAAGTCGCGCTAAGGACCAGATGTGGGTCATTCACTCTCTAAACCCAGGGACTGACCTCAAACCGGGAGATCTTCGACGTCGGCTCATACAGTATGCCATCGACCCTGCGGCGCACGCCAACACTGTAATGCAACAGGAACGCCGGACGGAATCAGAATTCGAAAGACAGGTACTTCGAAAGCTTACCGCCGCAGGCTACCGCGTCATTTCTCAGAAGGAGGTCGGGTACTACCGAATCGATTTCGTCGTTGAGAGCGGGGGGCGGCGACTCGCGGTGGAGTGTGACGGAGATCGCTACCATCCAATCGAGAAACTCGCAGCAGATATGGAGCGCCAGGCTGTGCTCGAGCGGCTGGGCTGGAAATTCGTTCGTGTACGTGGCAGTGAATTCTTCCGCGACCCCGATCGAGCCATGGCGCCGGTCTTCGCCCGGCTCGAGGCGTTGGAAATACCTCGAGAAGGCGCTGTCGTTGTCGCACCCGCTATTGACGCTTCGGAACTCCGCGAACGCGTGATTCGACGGGCAGAAGCCATCCGCAGGTTATGGGAGGAAGAGCGCGCCGCCGAAAGCCGTCGCGAGGGATCGGAATCAGAGACCCTTTCTGATGCGGCCGAGGCGTAATCTACGTTGGGACTGCTCGCTCTGGCATTCCGGCTGGCAAGGCAGTCCGTAGTGTTGACACGATTGAAGCGGTGGTCGCGAGTTGAACGCAGGATGGCGGCTAGAAAATATCAATTTATTAACCGCTCTGCATCGACTCCGAACCGCTTGGTTTTCAGTACCAGAAAGCGGCCCGCGGATGCAGGTTTTTTAATCGTTGCTGATACACATCTGGCAGAGACGGCGAGCAAATTGCCAACCCGACATCCTACCCGTAGACCACCTGTTCATTGCAGGGTGCCGGTCTCAAAGCTTATTCAGCCCATCTAACACGTCCACTTTGTGGGCTTCAGCGAGGTCGGATAGTTGAAGACCGCGTCCCGGAAATAGTCCACGGACCCTCCGGCGAAGACATCCGGCACCGCTTTGTCGTCAGCGGGGTCTTCAGCCTGCCGGCACGCTTCCAAGGTCTCGAGTTGCGCGAGGGTCGGAGAAGAGTCGCGACGAATTGCTGGCATTGATCGAAATTGCCAAGAGACTTTCGGGCAACGTTTTGATGAAGATGTGGGTCCATCTTACAACGAAGGCGATACAAGATTTCCCACAGAAAGGAGTGGACATGTTGGCATGCCCACTCCCAAGGGTGTTTCGTTGATCTGTGCTCGTCCGAATCTAGTCGCCGCCGCCGGAACGTCCCGTCGGCAGGGGTGCCGGCCCGCCGGACGGCGCCGCTGACGCTTTCGCATTCAAGCGATAGCGCTCGAGCAGTTCCTGGCGATTCGACCGCAGATCAAGGCCGCTGCGGAAGGATGGATAGGGCTTCGATCCCATCAAGCCCTCCCAGAGAATGTGATTGTAGCGGCCGGAGTCGATGCGATCCTCCGCCGAGAAATCCATTCCCTGGGTGACTTTCGCCCAGTACGCCGCATTGTGGGTCGGAAAGAGGATGTGATGTCCGGCAGCCATCGCTGGCAGCGGCAGTGTGGTGTTGGTGTACAGGTAATCCGACGGGACTGCCTTGAAGGTCCAGTCTTTTTGTTTCGTATCGAACACATCAGCCATGGGCACGGCCAAAGCATCATTCAGGTTGGAGTGGCCTGTACCGAGAATGTCTTCGATCGTCCGGTACATGCTCAGAGTGTTATACGACGTGGAAACTACGGCGGAATGCTTCACGTACGGTCCCACGACAAAGGCGGTGCTGCGGTGCGCATCGACATGGTCTCCGCCGTCTTGCGCATCGTCCTCGATAACAAAGATCAGCGTGTCGTGCTTGTAGCGGCTGTTGGCGATCTTCTGCACCACCAGCCCGACGGCATAATCATTGTCCGCTTGGTCCAGTTCGGGCGTATTTATTCCGTCAAGAGCTATGCTGTAGTTGCCGGTGTGGTCATGCTCCAGCCGCAGCAGAGTCAGATTGGGGAGCCCGCCGTTTGCGTACATAGCGTTAAACTCCCGTTCCCACTCCGTAAACCGGTAGTAGTCCGGGAAGGTCTGGTCGAATCCCCGGAAGTAAGGATCGGTGTAGGGCCGCAGAACCGGGCTGGTGCAATAGGCCACTATCGTCGGCGGAACTGTCGTCGCCGGACTGGGGACTTCCGGAATACTCAAGCTCGAGTACGGCGCTGGCACGTTGTAGAGTGACTCGTCGATGAAAAACCCATAGTTGCGCAGGGTCAGCCCAGCACGCAGAGCCGCATCCCAGAGGAATCCGGCGCCTTCCTGGCCCTTGGGACCGTCGGGCGCCGCGACATCAGCCGTGCCCGGCAGCACATCGGGATCGTTCGGAGTCAGAGGGTTGGCCGCAAGCCGTCCTGCCAGCGTGGGGTAGCTGACATTGACGTTGCGGTTGGTGCCTTCCGAGTCATAGCTCAGACCGCGCCCCGCATACTCCACCGAGGTTTGCCGTTCGACCACGTCGGTGGCATGCGCTGAAGTAGACCACGGCCAACCGTCCATGCTGACCTCGCTGGTATCGTAGAAGTTGTCGAGGGCTACGAACTGGCGGGCGAGGTTGTGCAGATTGGGCGTAATGGCATCCCCGAACTGCGTGATCTCCGGGTCGCCGTTGCCAACCTCCAGATCTCCCAGGATCTGGTCGTAAGTGCGGTTCTCCTTGATGATGTAAATGATGTGGTGAATATGCTGCTGCAGGAACGCCATCTTGTCCGCGTCTTGGTCGCTGATCGTGCGGCCGAAATGGTTGTTGTCGGCCACTTGCTCCGTCAGGCGCGCAAGCTCCGCCTGCGTTGGAGTCGGGAAGCTCTGGAGTCCTGCCTTGATCAGTTGCAGATCGTATTGGTTGCTGGCGGAGCACTGCGCCGATTGCGCCGTGGTGAGTCCATGGCAATAGCCGGGGTTCGGTCCCGTTGGTGATTTGTCGTTTGCCACGTACATGTAACTGCCGTCCGCATTGAAGCTGACCGAGTTCGGATACCAGCCAGTGGGAATCAGACCGACCACGCGGCTTGGCTGGGGCCAGGGATGGAGCTCAACGACCGCTACATCATTCATCCAGCCGTTGGTCACATACAGCAGCTTTTCGTCCGGTGAGAGCGTCACGCTGTTGGTGTTGTTCCCCTTGAACTTCCATTCTGAGTGCTGAAGCAGACCCTTCGGTGCTGTCACAGGGATGTTGTCCACGAGCTGGTTCGTACTTGTCGAGACCACACCCACCGAGTCGGTGTTGTCCTGGGCCACAAACAGGGTGGATTGATTGCTGTTGAGAACCATCTTGTTCGGCTGGCCGGGAACCTTGATGCGCGACAGCACCACGGGTGCACTTCCCTGGATATTTACCACGTCAATCTCGCGGTCGCGAATGCTTGAGACGTAGGCAGTGCCGTTGCCTTCGATCACCACCCAGAACGGATACTCACCCCCAGGGACGCCGGAGTTTACCGGGTTGATCTTCCCGGGGCGCAGGTCGAGTTCGGAAGCGACGGTCCAGCTCGTCTTAGATTTCGTGAGTACGCTAATGGAGTCGTTGTAATAATTCGCGACCACCAGTTTGGTACCGTCTTGAGTGACAGCAATTCCGGCAGCTTGCGGCGCTACTTGAAGGCCCACACCACCAAGCGAGACGGAGGGCGTGGCTTTTGCAAGGTGGCCGAGCGCTATCGGGCTGCCCGACTGCTCCGACCAGGAGGCACTCACGAGGGCAAAGATGTGAACATTGTCGTCCACGCCGCCGGAAACGTAGAAAGCCGTCCCCGAAGGGTCAAATGCAATCCCGTAATACGTGTTCTTGACCGGGATCACCTGCTTTTGGATCGGATTTTTGTTGGAGATGTCGTAGACGAAGACGAACTGGGTCGAATCGGCCGTAATCGTCGATCCAGCGGCATTCTTGAGCAGGTTGTATCCGCTGGTGAGGACCAGAAGCGTCTTTCCGTCCGGGCTCACCACGGTGCTCGCCGCCTGCCCGGCAAGGTATTCAGGATTGTCGCTCAGGCCCGGATTCAGCGGTTGAAAACTCGCGCCACGCGGGGCGAGAGGAGTAATTTGCCGGCCAGCGTTGGGGAGCACCTGCACCTGGCCGAGCAGGGTTGAGGCAATCAGAGCGACCGCAAGCACACCGGCAACGCGTGCATGCTTCACAAAGCTTTTCGGTTTCATGCGCATCCTCCAAATTCTCTTTTTGCAATTCGGTGTAGGCCTCAGCAATGCGCCATGAGCTGCGCTCGCGGACACATGCCCACTGAAGTGAGAGGGGCCGGGGAACAATCACGCGCTGCAGCGCGCGACTGAGAAAGCGCGCCCGTGCAGCGGCGGCAAGTAGGCCAGCTCAGAATTAATGAATGATGAGGGTGGGATGAAAGTTCCGTGAAGAAACGCGATTTAGTTGGGGACTCGCTTCGGCAGAGAGCCTCTCTTCACACGCTTGGCCTGTGGGAAATCAGAACGCCTTTTCACGCAGTTTTCACTGATCTTTCATCGCTTAGAAATGCCGCGGGCAAAGACTCGGTGCGGTTCAGCTTACGGATTGGCCCGGCCCTCGCAATACTTGCCCCAAGGAACTCGTCAGACAACCCACCGCTAGTTAAGGAGGATTTATGCGCCGTACCGCCATGGAGCGACTCTTCGCAGGTTTGCTTGCTTTTCTGCTGGTGCAACCCAGCACCCTCCTGTATGGGCAAGACAACAAGAATAGTTTTCAAGCGCAGGTGAAGAAGTATCACATTTCCGACCGCAATGAACCCCAGCTATCGCGAGGAGAGCTCATCCGACGCCTTCGTGAGAAAGTCAAGTACGTGTTCGTGATCTACCAGGAAAACCGGTCGTTCGATTCCTACTTCGGGACGTTCCCCGGCGCAGAAGGGCTGTTTAGTCATCCGGCAGCCGAAACTCCGGGGTTCAACCAGACACTGGTCAAGACCGACGGAACCACGACCACCATTCAGCCGTTTCGCATCGGGCCGAAGGACAAATGCCCGAATTCCACGGTCAACGGCACGATCAGTCCGACGGGAACGTGCTACGCGGCTGATACCGACGATATCGACCATTCTCACCCGCGCATCGTGGCGAAGATGGACATCCAGAACGGCGTGCCTCAGATGGACAAGTTCGCCGTTACCGAGGAACTCAAATACAGCCCGACAGGAAATCCCAGCTTGAAGGCGAAGCAGTTCGGCGAGCTGGCCATGGCTTATGAGGACTGCGACACGGTTCCGCTGCTTTGGGCATACGCCGACAAGTTCGTGCTGTTTGACCACATCTTCCAGACCCTGACCGGACCCTCAACGCCGGGAAATCTGGCAATCATTGGCGCGCAAAACGGCCAGACGCAATGGGCGTTGCACCCGAACGAGGGCTATACCGACAACGGGAGTTCGGCGGCAGGGGTTCCAGACATGAATGACCGGGATCCCTTCTGGGGATCGCAAGCAGACACGACAGCTCCGCCGGCCAGAATGCCCGTCACCCAGTACACAGGCTGCCCATCGACTAATCCAAAGTGTTCGCCCAATCCTGGAACCGCCACTCCGGAGATTAACCTGACATTTGCCACCATTCCGCTGACGCTGGCGGGGGGCAATCTGAAGGAGGCTGTGGAATCGGATGCAAATCCCTCCGAAGATTTGGCAGACGTGCAGGAAGACGTAGAATTCATCTCGAAGCTTAGGAAAGAGGCGGTATCCTTCGGCTGGTATCAGGAGGGATACGATAAGGAGCCCACCGATCCGGGTCCGACGACCGCCGATGGGACCCACGCGTCCTACAGCACGCACCACAATGGGCCACAGTATTTCGGCTACATCTCCAATAACCCGGTAATGCGCAGCCAGCTTCACGGGCTCGAGGACTTCTTCGATGCCCTCGACCAGAAGATGCTCCCGAAAGAGGGCGGCGTATTTTTCGTCAAAGGCGGCTTTCAGAACCTCTTCGGCCTGAAGCCGGTCGATCCCGATACAAAGGTACAATCGAGCTTCCTGGGCGACGACGACCATCCCGCCTACTCGGACGCTCAAATCAGCGAGGCAATGGTGGCTGAGGCAATCAACAAGATCGCCGCGAGCCCGTATTGGAAGCAGAGCGCGATCATCATCACTTGGGACGATTCCGAGGGCGATTATGACCACGTTCTGCCTCCGCTCCGTACCTACGGTCCGGATCAGTCGCTGGTCAGTAACGGACCTCGCGTTCCATTTCTGCTGATCTCCCCCTATGCTCGCACTCGCCACGTGGCGCACGCACAGGGCAGCCAGTCCTCGGTCGTGAAGTTTGTTGACGTTCTGTTCAAGCTGCCGCCACTCGCGCTACTGCCGGATGAATTGAATGCGCGCAAACTGGGCGAGACGGAATTCAAGCAAAAGGATCTGGGCCCGGAAGATGCCCTTACGCCGGGTATTACGGATCTGCTCGATGCTTTTAGTCCGTCTCGGTTGAAGGGAGAGCGTGACCCGTTGCCGGCATCGTACGTGATGGTTCCGGAAAATCTTGTTCAGACTTTGCCGGAAAAGAGTGGCTACGGCTGTTCAGACCTGGGAATCGTCACCACCGATCGCAAGAAAGGCATTACGAATATGATTCCCAGCGACTTCAATCCACGGCCTAACACTAATCCCAATTGATCCATTGGGAACACAACTGAGCAGGGGTCCGTTCTGCATCGCCGGAACGGACCCATGCGTTCGTTTTTGTAACAAAGCGCGCAATTCATATGTAGGGGAGAATGGTGTGAACCCCCTCGTCACCAAGCGTTCCTTTGTTGTCATTTTCATCTGCTTGCTTGGCTCTTATACAGCTCTTGGACAGGCGGACCGGTCATCGATCCGTGGAACTATCACCGATCCCGACAATCGGCCGATCACGGGAGTTTCGGTCGTGGCGCTACAGCCGGCGACGGGGTTCAATCGTGAAACGCGCTCGAACAGCGACGGTGCATACGCGCTGGTAGAACTCCCCATCGGGCCGTACACCATCACTTTCGCTGTGCCGGGATTCGTCAGCCGGCACTTTGAAGACGTGGAGCAAGCGGTAGGTCAGGACCGGACTCTGAACCTGGTCATGAAGGTTGCCGCAAGCAGTGAATTCGTGCAAGTTTCCGAAGCGCCGGTTGCGTTGAACGAATCCTCGGACGTGCTGGGCGCGAGCATGGAGCGGAAGCAAGTGATGGACCTTCCGCTCAATGGACGCAATTGGTCGAGCCTGACCGCGTTGACCGTGGGCGCCATCGATGCCGGGGGCAGCAACCAACGCACCATCCGCTTTGCGGGGCGCGGCCTAGATGACAACGATTTCAAGTACGACGGAATCGATGCCACGAACATTGTCAATCAAGCGCAGCAAGCCTTTGTCCGCTTGGCTATTCCCACGGATTCGATCCAGGAATTTCAGGTCCAGTCGATGCTGTTCACCGCCGATTCGGGCAGTACGCCCGGCGGGCAGGTGGAGGTTGCTTCCGGGTCCGGAACCAACCAGCTCCACGCAGACGTGTTCGATTTTCTCCGCAACGACATGTTTGACGCGCGTGAGCCGATCGATAACCTGAACCCCGCGAAACCTCCGTTCCGCTTGAACCAGTTCGGCGGGAGCCTTGGCGGACCGATCATCAGAAACCGGACTTTCTTCTTCGTGACCTATGAAGGCCTGCGCCAGCGCCTCGGACAAACCTTGCGCGGCTTTGTCCCTACCGACGCCTTCCGCGCGCAGGTGGCGGCCCAGTCGCCGGCGCTCATCCCCATCCTGAATGCGTTTCCCGAAGGACAGACGCCCATTACCTCGCAAGTGGCGCAGTTCGTTGGAGAGGGCGCCCAATTGGATCACGAGAATTCAGGCATGGTGCGCATCGACCATCACTTTACCGACCGCACCAGTGGTTTCCTACGCTTCAGCATGGACGAGGCGGTTAGTGATGTGCCGCTCGTCAGTTCGGCACAATACCTGACCAGCCGTCAGGAGACCGGCTCCCGTCCGGCAAATGCGGTTATCGAACTGCTGCATGTCTTCTCCCCAACGCTGATTAATGAGGGGAAGTTCGGGTTCAACCGCAGCACCGTCATCACCAACAACATCACTCCGACTGACCTGCCTTACGCCATCTCGGTTTCTGGATTTACATCGCTGAGCAACAACCAGACCAAAATTGGCGTGGGCAATTCCTTCTCCTTGATCGATAGCGTTACCTGGGTCAAAGGAAGGCACGTGGTGAAGTCAGGAGTCGAGATCCGCCGGATTCAGCTCGACCAGGGCAACACCGCAAGCGGCGCCATTTCCTTCAGCAGCCTGGCAAACTTCGCGGCCAATGCCGTGAACTCCGCAAGCTATGCGGCCGAGCTGCCGGTAAACGGCTTGCGTAAGACAGAATTCTTTGGGTTCGTGCAGGACGAATACAAATGGAAGCCGAACGTGACCATCAATGCCGGCGTTCGCTATGAATTCTATAACCGCTTCCACGAGGTGGCGGGCCGTGCTATCCCGTTTGACTTCGGCACCTGCGGGGCGCAGGGTTTTTGTGGTGCGGGCGCGGAATTCAGCCGGCCCAATACAAAGAACGTTGATCCGCGTTTGGCCATAGCTTGGGCCCCCGCCAAATTTGGCGGCAAAACCGTTCTGCGCATTGGCGCCGGCATCTATCATGGCGATGGCCAGCTCGACGACCAGAACCTCCCGATCGCCAACGAAGTGCCTCGCTATTCGTTGTTGGCAGCGACGATCCCAGGTCTCGCGTACCCGATCGATCCCTTCCTTGGCAACACTCCGGGGACTGTCTCGCCACGCGACATGGATCGCCTTCGCAAAGACATGTATGTCGCGCAGTGGGGAGCCTCCATCCAGCAATCGCTCGGCCACAACCTGGTTGGGACGTTATCGTATGTAGGAAGCAAGGGAACGCATCTGCTGACGACGTCTTACATCAACGTCATCGACCCGGCGACCGGAACACGGCCGAACCCGGGCTTCGGGCAGGTGGAGTACCGCGGCAATAACAGTGACAGCAGTTTTAATGGATTGCAGACATCGTTGCAGCGCTCCTTCACCCGGGGATGGCTGCTATCGGCAAACTACCTCTGGTCGCATGAAATCGACGACGGCTCGCTCGGCGGCGGAGACTCGGACTTCCCCGAAAACGTCGCCTGCCGGCCTTGTGATCGCGCCAGTGGTGACTTCGACGCTCGCCACGTCTTTAACGCCACTTCCGTTTACCAGCTTCCGTTCGGCGAGGGCAGGACTTTCCTGAACCAACCGGGGATTTTGCGCAGCCTGCTTGGTTCGTGGGATCTGACCAACATTGTCACCGCCCGCAGCGGCCTGCCCGTGAACGTGACGGTGGACCGCTCCGCTTCGGCGGTACCGGATGGCAATGTCAGCAGTCCTCAACGGCCGAACCTTGTTCCCGGCGTCCCGCTAACTCCGCCGGGCGGTTCGTCTGCCTCGCAATGGCTTAATCCCGCAGCGTTTGCGGTACCCGCTTCCGGAACATTCGGCAACGCTCCGCGCAACCTTCTGCGAGGTCCCGGGCTATGGCAGATGGACCTGGGACTGGCCAAACAAATTCTCCTAACTGAACGAGTGCAGATTCAGTTCCGCGCCGAAACGTTCAACGTCTTCAATCGGGCACAGTATGCCTCCCCGCAAGCCGACATCTCCAGCGTGACGTTCGGCCAAATTCTGTCGACGGTGAACCCGGAACCAGTTGGAAGCGGTACGCCCCGTCAACTCCAGTTAATGCTGAAAGCGCAGTTCTGATCGTTGATGCGAGCAGCCAACTTTTTAAGCCGCCCGTTTGTGAGGTCCCACCGAGATGAAAGGAAACTTCCGAAGCGCGGCACCATCGCGGATTTCCGCCAGGGCCATCACTTCGTCGAGGAGACGATCGGCCTGTTCCTGCGACATTTCCTTTGTAGCAGCCCTTCGGATAATGCGGCACGATCAGCGCGCACAGCTTTGCCCACGGTACCACCTGCTCCATCTCCTCCAGAAACTGCGCCCGTCGCGTCTTCTTGGTGTACCGCTCGAAGCCAGTCATCATCGCCAGTGTCCTCTGTCTCATTCTCTGCATTCCACACACTCTGCTCGCACTCTATGCTGAACTTCTGTGGAAAGAAGAGAACTTAATCAGAGTCTCCTTAGGCGCAAAAGACGCCGCGGACCATTACGGGGTGCTCACGGACTAAGCCGAAATTTTCCTGATGCCCGAAGCGAAGAAGGCGGGCCTCAGCGAGGCGGACTATGCGAGCCGCATCGAGGCGCTGATCGGCTCCCGGCATCTTGGCCGCGGACCCGTGGGCACGCCTGCGGACTGGGCCAACGAGTCGCACCGGCTGGCAATCGCGGCGTGGCTCGACAACGGGGCCAAGATAGATCAGGCATACTTCGACCGGGAAATCCCGGTCGTTGACGGACGGGAATCGTCTGGGCCAGACAGCGGTAGCAGCAGTAGTGGCTGTCCGTTTCCGTCAGCGTCTGGTTGCTCGGCAGGCCGAATTCCGCAGCGCGGGTCGGCGTACAATTGGCGCTCGAACCTTGATCGAAGGCTCATCCGCTAAACATGCGCCCCCCTTCTTCACTTTCGCGACCCGTGTTGCTGGTGCTGGCCATTCTGTATGCCGCAGCCACCGCCGTCTACAGTGCCAGCTGGTCATATTACATTCGAGCGGAACGGTCAGCAAACCTTGGCATTGATCTTCAACGCAGCGAATTAAGGCAACAGACGCTGGTCATGAAGGTAGTTGCCGACAGTCCGGCCCAAAGAGCTGGGTTCGAGATTGGTGACAACATTCTGGCAATCAACCATCGCCGGCTTGCCACGATGAACCCACTTTACGACTCGGTCTGGCGGGGCCGACCCGGGGACCTAGTGACATTTACTGTGAGACGACCGGGCGTTTCTGCTCCCATTAGCCTGAGCGCGATCCTGGCACCTGTACCACCACCTACTGCTCTCCCCCCGACGAAGCAACTGGCCCTGCAGGTCTTGTTTTCCTACCAGGTTCCCTTCGTGTTGGTGGGCCTCGGCGTTTTGTTCCTGCGGCTTGAGAACCGGGAAGCGTGGCTGCTGGCGTTGATGTTCGGCGGTTTCATCGCCGGATCACCGGTTCTTATTGGAGAGCCTCTCATTCGCCCAGAGCTGCGCGGCTTTGCTTTCGCCTACATGGTCGCCGCCCGCGGCATGTTTCCGGCACTGTTCTACTACTTCTTCGCGACATTTCCGGTCTCGTCCCCAGTTGACCGCAGACTGCCCTGGCTGAAATCGCTTATCCCGGTGGCCGCGGCTACGATCGTTATCCCGCTGTCGCTATGGACGCTGATCGACGGTGGCTCGCGCCCGCTCGCGCTGGCCAAGGAAAGACTGCACTCGAGGTTATTCGCTCCCGGCCTCGTGCTTTATTTCTTGGGAGTAACGGGTCTAGGTCTAGTGTCGTTGATCGCCAACAGCCTCAGCGCCACGGGCGGAGAAGCGCGACGCAAGATTCGAGTGATCGTCTGGGGAATGTTGTGCGGCCTGATTCCTTTCCTGGCGATGCAGTTAGTCAGCATTTACACACGCACCGAATACTGGAATTTTCCCTTCTGGATCTGGGTTCCGGTCGCCCTGTCACTCTGCCTGGTCCCCATCGCGTTTGCCTACGCCGTGGTAAAGCACAGGGTGCTAGAAATTCCGGTGCTCCTCAAGCGCAGTGCACGCTACGTGCTGGTGCAGCGCGGATTCATCGTTTTGCTCTTTATCGCTGCGGCTACCGCGATCGCACTGTTCACGCATGCTTTCTCGCGATTCTTCCGGACAGACTCCAACATCGGTATGACCGTTAGCGCGGTTTTCGGGATTGTGCTGGTCTGGGCTTCGGCGCCCATGGTGAAGCGCGGGACCGAGCGCATCGACCGGGCGTTCTTTCGCAGCGCATACGATGCTCGCATCATCCTGCAAGATCTGGCGGAAAAGACCCGCACCGTAACCGACCGGCATGAACTGGCATCCCTGCTCCAGGGACACATCCAGGGCGCTTTGCATCCCAAGTCGTTCGCTTGTTATCTCGAAGTGGGTGACTCGCAATTGGTGGCGGAGGGTGGTGTGTCGCCGCCCCAGCTCCCCACTCTCTCTGTTGCGCTACCCTTTCTGGTCGAACTCGCACGGCGGGGAAAAACCTGGGACGTTCCGCCCCCGGAATCGGAGGCTGCGGCGGAAGCCATGGCCTTGTCGGCGCTCTCGCCGGAGTGCCTGGTACCTATCCTCGGCCGCGACAGCCGGCTGCTGGGCTTGCTCGTCCTGGGACAGCGGCGGTCCGAAGAACCTTATTCCGACGAGGACAAGCGCCTCCTCGATTCCGTGGTCAACCAGGCGGGCGTGGCGCTGGAAAATATTCGTCTTGCGGAGAAGATGGCCGAGCGTATGGAAGCCGAGCACCGCGCCGCGCGCGAGATGGAGATCGCGCGGCAGGTGCAGAGCAAGCTGCTGCCACAGAAGGCCCCGGCGCTGGCCACCCTCGACTATGCGGGCACCTGCATCCAGGCTCGGGCCGTGGGCGGGGACTACTACGACTTCCTTGAACTGGGGCTGGGCCGCGTGGGCTTCGTTCTGGCCGACATCGCGGGGAAAGGCATGTCCGCGGCCTTGTTAATGGCCAACCTGCAAGCCCACCTGCGCAGCCAGGCTGCCATCCTGGTGCAGGATCTCCCGCGATCGTTGCGATCCGTGAATCGCATGTTTTACGAATCCACCGAGCCCAGTAATTACGCCACCCTGTTTCTGGGTGTATATGACGATGCAACTCGTCGCCTGTCTTACGCCAACTGCGGTCACAACCCGCCGCTGCTGCTGCACGGCGAGACCGTAGAGCGCATGGCCGCCACCGTCACCGTTCTGGGATTGTTCGAGGAATGGGAGTGTGTGGTTGCCGAAGCACAACTCGCCGCGGGCGACATCCTGGCCATCTATACCGATGGTATCGTCGAGGCGATGAACGCAAACCAGGAGGAGTTCGGCGAAGGTCGCCTGGTACAGACCCTGCGGGAGAATCGGCACTTAGACGCTACTTCTCTCCTCGACACGGTCGTAGCTGCCGTCCGGCAGTTCGCGGCAGGCGAGCAAAGTGATGACCTGACCTTGCTGGTCGCCCGCGCGATTCCGAGGACGTAGGACCCAGCCGTCGCAAGTTAACTCGTGCATCCTGGTTGAACTTTAGTCGACCCTCTCTGGAAAGCCGGCTGGGTGGAAACTGCCTCCAGGTGCGGCTGATAAGCGAGCAGGTAGGACGTTCGCCTCGTCAGAATGTCGATTACACGTGCGCCTGGTGGCAGGTGACCAATACAACGATGTGCAGATCCTGGGCGATCCGGAAACTATCCGCCGATCCGTCTTCAACGGCCCCAACGCTCGCACGCCGAATAACCCTGGCCCGATGTGGGCGTGAAGTTGTCCCGAAGTCGGCTTCTGGGAAGTGCAGGTTAGCGCGAAGCTGGTCGCCCGCGCAAAAGGCGAGTGCGCACCGTACCGGGAGATGCACCGACGGCCCTTGCAATCTCGCGGAAACTCGCCCCCTGCTCTCGCAGCCGTGCCATCTGATCACCATCGACGATCCGACGCGGCCTTCCCAGCGTCTTTCCCTTGAGCTTCGCGTTGCGCAATCCTGCCCTGACACGCTCTTGAATGAGTGAACGCTCAAACTCGGCCATCGCGCCGATAATCTGGAACATCAGTCGACCCGAAGGCGTGGAGAGGTCCAAATTGTCACGAAGGCTCACAAAAGCGATACCGTAAGAGTCGAGGTCAGCAAGCGCGTTGACCAAGTGCTTAAGCGACCGTCCGAAGCGATCAACTTTCCAGCAAAGCACTACATCGAAGTTCCGCTTGTGTGCATCCGCCATCAGCCGATTCAATTCCGGGCGAGACTCCATCGAGCCGGAGATGCCGAGGTCCACGTACTCGCTGAAAACCTCCCATCCGCGCCGGGAGGCATACTCCCGCAATTCAGCTAACTGCATTTCGGGGCTTTGGCCGTTGCAAGTGGACACCCTCGCATACAGCGCGACGCGCATGAACCTTCCTCCAAGGGTGGTGGGGCGGCGGGCGCTACTCAGTCCGCCCCGTCGACAGCAGCCACCGGCGACATCTTCCGGGTGAATGACCCGGTTGCGGTCCCTTCCCACCGCCAGTTCTGACGGCTCCATCCGACCCGCTTACGGGGAATCCGCAGCGTGACCTTGTTCCACATCAGGACATGCACGTCGTTGGTGTCGGCAGATGCCACCACGCCGATGCCGATGCCAAGCACCGCCAGGCGGTCGCCGGCCTTGAGCCTGCGATCCTGTTCGCGGGACGAGTACCACCGCTTCCGTTTCTCCATCAGCCAGTCGAAGCCCGCCATGTCGAGCCCGGACTCTTTCGACCAGAGCCGGGTGGGGGCGTTGGTGGAGACGGCTGCCGCGACAAAAATGTCCACGCCATACAGGAGCAGAGTCTCCAAGCGGGATTCGACTTCGGACATTCTGAACGGGATCGTATCGGGCGGCAGGACGATGCTCTTGGGGTAGGCATACTGAGAACGCCAACCCAGCCGATGCTCAACCACGGTGCCCCAAAGGTAAACCTCGCCATGCACGCCGTAGCCGGCGTAGCCGATCCTCTGCAAGTGCGCAAAGCTCTGGGCGGCGTAGACCCCGCAGGTGCAGCCCTCTTTTGGTGCCGCATGTTCCTTGCGGCAGCGCGAGGTATTCGCTTCTAGTGCGCAGCCCGGAAACCACTGCTCATTGTTGAGGGACTTCAGTCCGAGGCTGTCCCATTGCCACACACGGTAAGCGACTATCGGAGAGATGTGGTCGGGGATGCTCACGGCGCGACGGGCACCCTCTCGGGCTCGGGCTGCGGAACAGCAGGCTCCGGTTCAGGTTCAACGGTAGCTGGCTCGCCCACCGGAAGCTCCAGCGGCTCGACGATAAAAGTGCGAAGCGGCTCACCGATCTGCATGCCCTCGTCCCTCACTCTCAAACTACCGGGGAGGCGTACAGAACGGCTACTTTGCCTTTAAGGTTGGGATCGTAGTTTTCGCGGAAGTGGCTGGAGTAAGTGTCCCACTATTTGCTGATCTCGGCCGTTCCGGTGGCTCGCTCCCGCAAATTAGGTCTGCCGATAATAGCCGGGATGCTCCTGAAACAGAGTCTTCAGAAGATCTACAAATTGCCGGGCCTGACTCTCAGAATCGATTCGTATGATGAAGTCATTTCCCGCTTCAGTTATGGGAAGTTTGCTGGCCCTCAGCCGATTCTGGATATCGCTCGGTTCGAGTTCGGTGACTTCGGCGAGCTCCTTTGTTCTAACCCACAGATCGACCTGACCAACTGGTGTACCCCTTCGGTCCCCTGAGACGTTGATCCCGCAAACCATCTTCGCGAAGGCGTCCGGATTTTTGCGCCAATATCGGAAAGATTTTCCATACGCCCCCGATGGCTGCTCGTCGGCAAATTCGCTGAGAGCTTGCAAAATTTGCACGAGCCCAGCGATTTTCCGCTCTTTGGCCAGAGCTAGCAGTTCTTCTTTCGTGGTACGTGGTGTGGTGCCACGAATTCGCTTGGTCCATTCATTAGGCTTTGAGATGACCAAGAAGTGAGGAGCTGGCGCTGATCCTCCAATTCTATAGGCGTGGATCTCTAACGCGAAAAATGCCTTACCTTCGATGACATTCTCGTTTAGCCAGAGAAGAGCTTGCCGATGCTCTTCCGAAAACTCCTTCGAAATCCAGATCAGAGTCTTTGCGTCCTCACCAGCAGCATAGGTAATCAGCTTGCCCAAGTGGTCGTGGTTAGTCGTTTCTAACTGATTCTCGATGACCACCTTATGCTCCTCATCACCGCCAGCTAGTGTGCAGACAAGATCGCACGAATAGGGACCGACCGGGGCCTCGCGTTGGGCAAAACGTAAATCAGCACCAACAGCTTCGCTCAATAGCTTTAAGCCCTCTTCGGAAGCCAACCAGGGAGTAAAATCTCGCGCCTCATCTGGCCAGATTTCACGGAGATCGACTTCCTCTAGTTTCGCCAGCGCTGTCTTAACTGTCATCGTTGCACCTCGGTGCTTCCGAATTGTATTAGCGCCTGGTCGATCGTGGAAGGTGAAATGAAACGCCACCGCGCTGGCGACTATGCCAGGCCTTGCAATCCTCGCCTCCCTGCCGCCTCAGCTCGTTTACAACGGCTCTACCTCCTATCCCGTCAACGCAGAATGGGTCGGTTCTGTTCATGAGGGCAGAGGGCCTTGTCAGGGTTTAGGTCCTCTTAGCCGATTCTCCCCGCCGCTCGGTAGGTTGAAGGCAGGGATGATGCCGATGGCGAAGCTTCCCGAGGAAGAGTTGGGCGTGCACGCGCTCATCGCGGCGCAACGTAAGCTCATGGACTCCAAGCACCCGTTCGCGCAGGTGGTGGGCACGCTCTGGGTCGCCGGAACGCTCAAGAGGCGTCTTGCCCAACTCACGGACAGGCAGATCGGCCAGCTTCTGTGGGATCACGTGTTGGACGAATTGACCCTGTTTGGGCCGGACGCCGCCATCTGTGAGCATGCCGTCCGTAGGCTTCTCCGCTCGGGGGGCGGCAGTTGGACAGAGAACGGCAAGAGCGTGATGGACGAAGACACTCCGCCGTGTCCCGCATGCGGTTCGGAGACGGTCCACCACATTGGGATCGACGAGCCCGATTTCCTACTGTGTGCGCGTGCCGGCTCCGGGCACAAGGAATCCCTTCGGGTCAGTGCTGGCAAGGAGGATTGATGCCCATGTCCAGAATCTGTTCGCGATTGTTTCTTGGCGGGATCAAGGACGCCGAACGCCTTGCGGTCGCTAACCCAGCCGGGATCACCGCGGTCATCTCGCTGTGCGAAGAGGAGGTGCTGCCGAAACGGCGGGACATCAAGTATGTGCGCATCCCTATTGACGATGCCCGCCCAGTCCCCCTTCCCCGGTTCGAGGCGGTGATGAGCGCCATCGCAGAGCACATCCGCAGCGGCAGGGTACTGCTCCACTGCGGGGCGGGGATGAGCCGGTCGCCGATCTTCGCCGCCGCCTGGATGCACCGCTGCGGATACCTTTGCGTTGAGAATGCGTTGCTCGAAATCGCGGACCTTCGTCCAGTGATCGACCCCTCGCCAATACTTCTGAAGAGCGTAAAGGAGCACCTGAAGGCAAGACCTGCGGGGACTTCCCTCACCTTCGGGAGGGACGATGAGTAGCCTCCCCTGTTGCGAGTACCGGGAGCTTGCCGGGAAGACCATCCGCCGTATCCGGTGGTCTAACGATCTCGACTCGCACAACCTTAGCATCGCCTTCACGGACGAGACGCAGGTCTCGTTCAGGTTCAGCCTGACCATCGACGAGTATGCCGAGTTGTCCGACTTCGAGGGCGGTAGTCTCACCAATCCCCGCGCCCTGACTCCCGCACCCGTACGAGCGCAGGTCAAGCCGCTGGAGGACGAATGAGCGCAGCGGACGAGATAACCACGGAGGAAGCTGGTCAAGAGGTACCTCCTCGCGTACCGAAGGTTTTTCGCCTCGCACTCCGACGAGGAGGCGCTCCGCGAATACAAGGACGCAACCGACATGCTGCTCGCGACGTTCGTCGATACCATGGGCGACGTTTCCCTCGCCGCCAAGGCATGCGGGTCGTATTGTAGCGGCCTCGTCCACAGCGTCGCACGGACATGGTCTGCGACCCAATGAAACAAGCCTTTAACCAAGTCTGGGAGCGCATCCTGCGCCTCGGCATCGAGTATGGATACCGCGCCGCCGAGCGCGGCCAACCCCTCCCAGAAGCCATCGAGCGCGCCCTGCGCGCTACGGACAGGCTCAGAAGTAGCTAGGCGTCTTCAGAATCATGCACCTCCCCTCAGGTAGGACGTGAAATCAATGGCTCGGGGGCAGATGTGTCGGAACGAACGAAAATAATTGTCCTGGTCATTCTGGCGTGGTTGGCCGATGCCGTCGGCTTCAAGGGTACGCGAAACTGGCTACTCGTATGGCTTGGGTGCAAAGCAGTGGGGGAATTGAAATCCGCGCTTGTGAACTCCCGCACCGGCAATCTTGCGAGATAGGGCAATTGCATGGAACTCGGCTTGTACGCTCTTGGAGCGGTCATCCTCTTCTTTGCCGCGCCGTATTACACGATTTTTGTCGGCGTAGGCTCACTGCTATGCGCGGCCTACTTCTTCTCCGAATGTTCTCCGTCAGTCGTTATCGGTGGGCTTGAGTTGGTCGGGTTCGTGTGGGTGGGGTTCAAGCTCCACATGTGGCTTGGAGACAAGAGACGAGAGAAGGAAGAGGAGCGGCGGCGGCAAGAGGAACTCCGCAAGAAAGAAGAGAAACGCGAGCGCCAAGAGCGGTTGCGGCGCAAGATCAACGAGACCTCCAAGAAGCAGTTCGAGCAAGCCGTGATGGACGGCTGTTTCCCTTCAGAACAAGTCCTCGCGATTCTCGCCGACTGCGACCACGACATGCCTACTGACTCGAAGGAAGCCTTCGAGGAAATGATGTACGGCTGCTGCACTCTTCGCTCCTTGACCTTTGGCAAGGCCGTGCGCCTCATCCAGCAGCGGCATCGCATCAAGGAGCGTGCCCGGAAGAGAGGCACACGACGAGAGCAGCCTACTGCTGAGCCGAGCGGGCCAGTCACCGAAGCCGAAGCTTACGGCTTGCTCGGGGTGAGTCCGGGCTGCTCGCGGGAGGAACTGACGACGGCTTACCACCGAAAGGTCTCCCAGTGGCACCCGGACAAGCTCGACACGATGGCGCAGGAGCTAAGAGATTACGCGACGCGGCATTTGGCGCGGATCAACGAGGCATACGACCGGCTCAGGTCGGCGCGGGTGTAACGCGAGACTGGCCGCGAGGCCAAGGTTGACCCTATGCAGAAAGAACTAGAGCAAAAACTCGTCGAGCGTTGGCCGATGTGGTTCAACGTCAGGGGCGAACCGCGCCAGACGCGGATGGCGGACGGGTTCTGCCACGGGGACGGCTGGTTCGACATCCTGTGGCGGCTGTGCGAGGACTTGGAGCCGCTGGTCAAGGAATTCGAGGAACAGACCGGGCAGCGCTTCGAAGTGCTGCAAGTGAAGGAGAAACTCGGCGGGTTG
>JGI12269J14319_10001508_pt1 | contig 23130 bp, 21 predicted proteins | sample PeaSoiSIISIP2007_FD_14319 | JGI IMG/M metagenome (IMG submission 14319)
TCCCCGCCCGGATCGAGGTGGTCGGGCTGGCGAGATTTGAACTCGCGACCTCTTGACCCCCAGTCAAGCGCGCTAACCAAGCTGCGCCACAGCCCGTTGATGCAACTCGGCAGTCTAGGCGCGTCGGCTCAGGCGTGATGAACGAGCCATCCGATGCCCTGGTACGCCCGCCAACCCAGGTACACGGTGGTCGCTGCGATCATGAGCTTGAAGTGCCACGGGACCCTGCGGTGTCCCAGGCGTTCCCCGCACTCGGGGCACTCGCCCTCGTCGGTGAGCTGTTCGTCCTCGACCATGTGGTCGCAGGTGTCACACCAGGGCACGGTCAGGCTCCGCACAAGGTCACGTCGAAGCGCGTCGCGTGCCGTTCCACGCCCACCGTGCTCACGACCCGATTCGCACCCGGAACTTCACGGGCGTGGGCCCGATCCCGAATTGCTCGCGCAACTTGCGCTCCACGTAGCGCAGGTACGTCGCCGGCAGGCGCCTGGTGGCGAACAACGTGAAGGTGGGAGGGTCGATGGCGCCCTGGACCGCGTACCGGATGCGGGCCCCGGGCGCGGCGTGCGCACTCTGGATGGACCGGATGGCCCGGTTGAGCTCTCCGGTCGGGATGCGGTGGTGATACGCCTCCACGGTGCGTGCCAAGGCAGGGAGGATCTTGTGCACGCCCATACCGCTGCGGGCGCTCACCTTCACCACCGGCGCCTCCCCCAGAAAGGCGAGACGGTCCTCGACCGCGTCCACCACGTCGCGCCGGCTCTGCGCGTCGAGCAGCTCCCACTTGTTGAGGACGACGACCACCGGGCTCCCCGACGCTCCGATGCGCTCGGCCAGGCGCTGGTCCTGGTGCGTCACGCCGTCGGTGGCGTCGATGACGAGGAGGACCACATCGGCGTGGTCGAGCGCCTGCAGGGCCCGCACCATGGCGTAGTACTCCGTGCCCTCCTCGGTGCGCGACCGGCGCCGCATCCCCGCCGTGTCGATGAAGCGGATGGGGCCCTCGGCCGTTTCGACCTGGGTGTCGACGGCGTCGCGTGTGGTACCGGGCAGGTCGTGGACCACCGAGCGCTCCTCGCCGAGCATCCGGTTGAACAGCGTCGACTTCCCGACGTTGGGCCGGCCCACGATGGCGACCCGGGTGGCAACCACCTCGGGACCGGTGTCGTGGTCCGCTTCGGCTCCGGGCCCGTATGCACGGTCGGTTCCGGCGGCTCCGGGTGCCTCGGCGGGCAGCAATCGGACCACTTCGTCGAGGAGGTCACCGGTTCCCCGTCCGTGCAGCGCACTCACCATCCACGGGTCGCCCAGCCCCAGGGACACGAGCTCCCATGCGTCGGCCTCGCGGCGGTCGTTGTCGACCTTGTTGGCGACGAGGAGGACGGGCCGCCCCGAGCGCGTGAGGACCCGGGCCACCTCGGCGTCCTCCGTGGTGACCCCCACCGCCGCGTCCACCACCAGCAGGACCAGATCGGCGCTGGCCACGGCCCGCTCGGCCTGATCGGTCACCTTGGCTTCGAGGGAGTCGCCTCGGCCCAGCCAACCGCCGGTGTCCACCACCACGAAGGGCCGGCCGTTCCACTCCGCGTCGAGCTCGAGCCGGTCCCGGGTGACCCCGGGACGCTCCTGCACCACCGCGGCGCGTCGTCCCACGAACCGGTTCACGAGCGTCGACTTCCCGACGTTGGGCCGGCCGGCTATCACGACCAAGGGACGGCCGGTGCCCACACCAGGGCTCACTGCGCCTCGTCGGGGGGTGCGCGCCGAAGTGGCGCCGCTCACCGTGACGCTCCCATGGTGACGCCGACCGGCGCGGGGCGCGACGGGGAGGACGACGGGGGTTCGACGCCCGCTCCCCCGCCGTGCAGCGCCAGGCGCAGCGAGTACCCGTCGCTCGCCACGACCTCGACCGGACGGGGGAGGTCGGCCACGGTCGAGCCGTCGAGGAAGCGCCCTTCTGACAGGCACACGTCGGGGAGCAAGATGCGCGTGTCCAGTGGCTGGTCCCGCAGCACGCGGGCGATGTCGGCCCCGGTCAGCAAGCCCGTGACAGCGATGTTCCCGCCGAAGAAGTCGTTGCGCACGGGCACGACGCGCACGTGCGGCAGCTCGTCGCCGAGCAGCGGCTCGAGCACGGCGGCGCCGTACTCGCCGGTGAGAATGGCGACCGCGGCACGGCCGCCGTCGGGGGTCCGCCCCCCGCCTGGCGCGCCGCTTTCACCGGAACGTGGCGCGCCCCCCTCCGAGCGTGGGGCGCGGTATCCCACCGCCGGCGCGCCGTCGACCCACGAGAAGAACCCGGGCTGCACGCCGTGGGCGGCGGCGACGTCGCCGTGGTACGCGGCCTCGAAGGCGCGGGCCATGCCAATGCCGTTCTCGTGCTGGGGGAAGCCGTCATAGGCCTCGACTGTCGGGAACGGCCTGCCGGCGAGGAGGTAGTACTCGTCCGCCGCGTACACCAGGCGCCGGCCGATGGACTCCAGGCACAGCTGCTGCCACTCCTCGATGAGGTCGACGACGGCGCGGGCCTCGTCAGCGGTGTGGGGACGCATCGAGGCCTCGGTGGTGTGGTCGCTCACCCCCAGAGGCACGCACGCCACGGTGGCCAGGTCGCAGTACTCGTCCAGAACGCCCGCCAGCGTCGTCTCGAGGGCGGCGGCGTCGTTGACCCCCGGGCACACCACGACCTGTCCGTGCACCTCGATCCCCCCGTCGAGCAGGGCCCGCAACCACCGCAGGCTGGTCGCGCCCCGGGGATTGCGCAGCATCCGGGCCCGGAGCTCGGGGTCGGTGCTGTGGATGGACACGAACAGCGGCGAGAGCCTCTCGGTCAGGACACGCTCGAGGTCGAGCTCGGTGAAACGGGTGAGGGTGGTGAAGTTCCCGTAGAGGAACGACAGCCGGTAGTCGTCGTCCTTCAGGTACAGGCTGCGCCGCATACCCTTGGGGAGCTGGTAGATGAAGCAGAACTCGCAATGGTTGTCGCAGGTGCGGACCCGGTCGAAGAGCGCCGAGGAGACTTCGATCCCGGGGATCTCCCCCGCTCCCTTGCGGAGCCGGACGGTGAGCTCCTCGTGACCCCGCCGGATCTCGAGCTCGGGGTCGGCCTCGTCGACGAGCAGGCGGTACTCGATCACGTCGCGGGGTACGCGGCCGTCGACGGCGAGCAGCTCGTCGTTCACCCGGAGGCCGGCACGCTGCGCCGGGGAGGCGGCCGCCACCGAGACCACCCGGGGCGCCGACATGCACTCGAGGCTACCCGGTCGCCGGCGCCCTCAAGGCTCGGCGATCCGGGCAGGCTGGGCCGATAACCTGGACTCGTGCCGGTCGAGCGTGTCTTGCTGGCCTCGCCCCGCGGCTTCTGTGCCGGAGTCGAAAAGGCGATCAAGGCCCTGGCGTGGATGGTCCGGGTCTTCGAGCCGCCCGTGTACTGCTACCACGAGATCGTCCACAACCGGCACGTCGTCGACCAGTTCCGGGCCCGCGGCGTGGTCTTCGTCGACGACGTGGACCAGGTGCCCGACGGCGCCCCCCTCATGCTCTCGGCCCATGGTTCGGCACCCGAGGTCGTCACCGCGGCGCGTGACCGCGGGCGCGTCGTGGTCGATGCCGTGTGCCCGCTCGTGACCAAGGTCCACCACGAGCTGAAGGTGCGGGCCGGCAAGGGCTACACCGTGCTGTACGTCGGTCACGAGGGCCACGAGGAGGCGGTCGGCACGATGGCGGTCGCCCCGGAGTCGGTCCGCCTCGTGCGCAGCGAGGAAGACGTGGACGAGGCCGCAGCCGAGATCGCCCCGGGCGCACCAGTGGCGCTGCTGGCGCAGACGACGCTCAGCCACGACGAGTGGTCCGACATCATGACCCGCGCCCGGGAACGGTTCGCCGACCTGTGGATGCCCAACCGCTCGGACCTGTGCTTCGCCACCACCAACCGGCAGGCGGCGCTCAAGGTGATCGCCCAACGCTCCGACGCCGTCGTGGTGATCGGATCGGTGAACTCGTCCAACACGCGGGCACTCGAAAAGGTGGCGGGCGCGTCGGGGTGCCCCCGGGTGCTGCGCGTGAACGAAGCCGCCGAGCTGCCCGACGACCTGTCCGGCACGGTGGGCGTCACCGCCGGAGCGTCGGCGCCCGACGAGCTCGTCGAGGCGGTCGTGGCGCGGCTGGCGCCGGCCCGAGGTGTCGAGGAGGTCCACGTCACCGACGAGGACGAGTACTTCCCCCCGCCCCCCGAGTTGCGCGACCTTCTGCGCGGCCTGGCCGCTGCCTTGGCGGTGGGTCTGGCCGCACCGGCGCCGGCCGAAGCCTCGTCGCCGGGCGCGCCGGGTCCCGAGGTCGGCGCAGTCATCGGGGACCGCCACATCTCCGCCGCCGACGTGCTGGCGCGACTGGCGGGGTGAGCACCGACCCGGTCGAGCTCGAGCTCTCNAGCGCCCCGGGGCGCTGGGTCCTGGCCGCAGCGGTCCTCGGGTCGGCGGTGGCCGCCATCGACTCCACGGTGGTGGGGATCGCCCTGCCCGCCATCGGGCGGAACTTCGCCCTGCCGGTCTCCAGCCTGCAGTGGGTGGTGACCTCCTATCTGGTCGCTCTGTCGGGCCTGCTCCTGGTGGGGGGAGCGCTCGGCGACCGCTACGGCCGCCGTCGGATCTTCGTCGTCGGGGTGGCATGGTTCGCGCTGTCGTCGCTCATCTGCGCACTGGCGCCCGACGCCGGCGTGCTCATCGCGGGCCGGGCCTTGCAGGGCGTGGGTGGAGCCCTGCTCACGCCCGGGTCGCTCGCCATCCTCCAGGCCTCGTTCACGCCCGACGACCGCCCCCGCGCCATCGGGGCATGGTCGGGGCTCGGCGGTGTGGCCACGGCCATCGGCCCCTTTGCAGGCGGCTTTCTCATCAGCGCCGTGTCGTGGCGCCTCATCTTCTTGATCAACCTCCCGTTGGCGGCCCTGGTCGTGGTGATCGCCACGCGTCACGTCCCCGAGACGCGCGATCCCAACGCGACCGGGCGCGTCGACGTGGTGGGGGCGGTGCTCGTCACCTCCGGGCTCGTGGGGCTGGCGGCCGGGCTCATCGAGGCCCCGAGCCACGGCTGGTCCTCGGGCTTGGTCATGGGGATGCTCGCCGTCGCCGTCGTGGCGTTCATCGCCTTTCTCGTGGCCGAGCGGCGCGAGCCCCATCCCATGCTTCCCCTCGCCATCTTCAGGTCGCGGCAGTTCAGCGCGACCAACGTCGTCACCTTCGTGGTCTACGCCGCGCTGGGAGGTGCCCTGTTCCTCCTTCCGGTGCAGTTGCAACAGGTGTCGCACTACACGCCGGTCGAGGCGGGAACCTCACTTCTCCCGCTCACCGCCGTCATGCTCGCCCTGTCGGCCCGCTCCGGTGCGCTGGCGGCGCGTATCGGTCCCCGCCTGCAGATGGCGGTCGGCCCGGTGGTGGTGGGCGGGGGCATGGTGTTGTTGCGCCTCATCGGCCCCTCGGGTGACTACGTGACCGAGGTCCTCCCCGGGGTACTGCTCCTGGCACTGGGCCTGGCCATCACCGTGGCCCCGCTCACCTCCACAGCCCTGTCGTCGGCTCCCGTCGAGCACGCCGGAATGGCATCGGCGGTCAACAACGACGTGGCCCGCGCCGGCGGGCTGATCGCGGTGGCGTTGCTGCCGGCGCTGTCGGGGCTGAGCGGGCACAGCTNCCTCCCCCCGGCCGCATTTTCCTCCGGTTTCCGCCACGCCGTCGTCGTGGCGGGAGCGGCGGCCGCGCTCGGGGGGCTCGTCGCCGCCGTGCTGGTGCGAAACCTCGCACCGGTACAGCGCGCCCGGGCTCGGGCCCGGCCGTCGATGTGCTGCCCGCTCGAGGCCACGCCACTGGGTCAAGCCGTGCAGGAACCGGTGGGAACGAACCTGTGATTGGACTGAGAATTCCCAATGCGCACAGCCGTTCCCGACGCCGTCCGGCCCGGGGTGCGAGAATGGCTCTATGAGCACGACCACCAACACGGGCAACGTCAGCAGCTTCCGTCGGATGGACGAGTCGAGCGCCGAGCAGTGGGCCGAGATCGGCGCCCAGACGGCGCAGCGCCAGGCTCGCGTGGCCACCCAGGTGCTCGCCATGCTCCAGGCGCTCGGTGACATCACCGACGGGTTCGCCGTCGACCAGCTCCGGCACTCGCTGCAGACCGCCACACGGGCCGAGGAGGCGGGGGCCGACAAGGAATTGGTGGTGGCGGCCTTGTGCCACGACATCGGCAAGTACGTGTCGGTGCCGAACCATCCCCGTATCGCGGCGGAGATCCTGCGTCCCTACGTGCGGGACGAGGTCTTCCACGTGATCCTCACCCATCAGGACTTCCAGGGCCGGCACTACTACCACCACTTCGGGGGAGACCCCGAGGCCCGTGAGCAGTACCGGGGCGAAGCCTGGTTCGACCTCGGCGAGCGCTTCGCCGACGAATGGGACCAGACGAGCTTCGATCCCGACTATCCGACCCAACCCCTGTCGCACTTCGAGCCGCTCGTCCGCGAGGTCTTCGCCCGGCCCCATAGCTTCTGATGGGATCCAGGCTGATCACGCCGCGCACGCGCGCCCAGGCGCGCCAGATGCGCCGCCAGGACGCCATGCGCCGGCTCATCATGGAGCTGGGCCAGCAAGACTTCCGCCGGCGCCACAAGAACGTCACCTTCGCGCCCGTCCTGGTGCTCATCGCCTCGTACCTCGAAGCCGACAACATCGGGGACGTGCTCAAGGCCGTTCCCACCGAGGTGGACGGTGTGCAGGTGTCGACGCTGGTGGTCGTCGACGGCGGGGACGACGGCACCGAGGACATCGTCGCCTCATACGGGGCCTACTGCGCCGTGCTGCCGGTCAACATGGGGCAGGGGGTCGCCCTGCGCCTGGGCTACGAGCTCGCCGCCGCCCACGGCGCCCGCTATGTCGTCACCCTCGACGCCGACGGTCAGAACGACCCCACCGAGATCCCCGGCTTCCTCGCTCCCCTGATCGACGGGACGGCGGACTTCGTCATCGGCAGCCGACGTCTGGGAGCGGACGAGACCACGGACAAGGTCCGCATGGCGGGGGTCGTCTTCTTCGCCACGGTCATCAACGCGTTGACGCGACAGCACATCACCGACACGTCGAACGGGTTCCGGGCACTGAGGATCGAAGTACTGCAGGACGTGACGCTCGAGCAGGACCAGTACCAGACGGCGGAGCTGATCATCAGCGCGGCGACGCGGGGATGGAGGATCACGGACTGCCCTGTGATATGGCACCGACGGGCGTCGGGTGAGTCCAAGAAGGGTCACAACGTCTTCTTCGGGCTGCAGTACGCGCGTGTGATCGTGCGCACCTGGCTGCGCGATCGCCGCTGACCTGACTCGCCGGGGGAGCAGGCCCGGTGCGTTCTCGCGCGGCGCGTCTTTTGCGTCGCCCCGGTGCACGGATCATGGCGGCCTTCGTGGCCGTGCCCTGCGCGCTCTTCGGCCTGCCCGCCGCTATCGGCGTGACGTGGCTGGTGGACGACAACCTCATCCAGAACTACCCCCTGCGGGTCCTGGTGGGGACCGACCTCCGCCACGGGCACGCCCCGGTGTGGGACCCCTACCTGTGGAGCGGGTCCCCTCTCCTGTCCGGCTTCAACGCCGGAGCCGCGTACCCCGCCACGTGGCTGTTCAGCGTCTTGCCGGGCGCCCTGGCGTGGGTCGTGAACCAGGCGTTGGTCGAGATCGTGGCGGCGGCGGGCATGGTCGTCTTGCTGCGCGTGCTCGGGCGGTCGTGGACGGCGTCGGGCCTGGGGGCCGTCGCCTTCGCCTACGGCGGGTTCATGGCGGCCCAGAGCGTGCACATCGACATCGTGGAGGCGGGCGCCTGGCTGCCCTGGGCCTTCGCCGCCCTTCATCGGCTGGCGACCCGCCCCGAGGGGCGCTCCGCCGCCCCGTGGGTGGCGATCCTGGGAGCCTCGATCGGCCTCATGGGGTTGTCGGGGGCGGCCGAGCCCATCCTCGACGGCGGTGTCGTGCTCGCCGTGTACGCGCTGTGGCTGTTGTGGCGGGCCCCGGGACGACGAGTGCCGATCCTGCTCACAGTAGGGGCGGGGGTGGTGCTGGGCCTCGCCCTGGCCGGCGTACAGCTCATCCCCGGTGCCATCGCCCAGGCGCAGTCCCAACGCGGCGCCTACGACTACACGTACTTCACCTCGGGGTCGATGAACAAGTCGCTCACCTTGCTGGGCCTGGACCCCTTGTTCCTGGGCACGAGCGGCGCGTTCCCCTTGCACTTCTTCGCCACCTACAGCCTCGCCGAGGTGTCGAGCTACATCGGCATCATGCCGGTCATGGGTGTGGCCGGCCTGTTGGCCCGGCGTCACCGTCGCAGTGCCGAGGCGCGCCGGTGGTGGATCTGGTACGTCGTGGGGGGGCTCGGGCTGTTGTTCACCTGGGGTGGATTCACGCCCTTCGGCCACGTCATGTTCCACCTCCCCCTGTTCAACCGCCAGCGTCTGCTGTCGCGTAACCTCTTGGAGGTCGACCTGGCCGTGGCCGTGCTGTTCGCGACCTGGCTCGACCACATGTTCCTCTCCCCGACCCAGAGGCCGTCCCCGTCCCCAGGGAATGCGATGGCGGCGCACCTCGACGGCGGGGGGCGAGGGTGGTGGCGCCGACTGCCGGGGCCCGACGGGTGGCGCTCGGACATCGTGCTCCCCCTCATCCCGCCGGCGGCGGTCGTGGTCCTGCAGGTGATCCTGGCCGCCGGCGGCCCCTGGTTCCCCCATTTCCTGCACGTCCCGGGGCCGGTGACCCGCTCGACGTTGTGGCCGCTGGTCGCCTTCCTGTCCCTGCCCACCGCTGTCGGCGTGTGGGCCGCGTGCCTGGTGCTGTGGCGTCGACGTCTGGCGCGCGTGATGCCCGTCCTCTTGACGGCACTGCTGCTCGTGGACCTGACCCTCTACAACGGCTTCATCCAGGGCGCACCCGATCCCGTCGGCGCCACCACCACCAGCGCGGGGACCGCCAACGCTCTGGCCGCCTTCGTCGCCGCCCAGGGCGACGGGCCCGCCGGCGGGCTGCACCGCGTGGCGGTGTTCGACCCCGACCGCTACTTCTCGGTGCCGGTGGAGCGGTTGGGGGAGCCCGACCTCAACATCCTGCGCGACCTCGACAGCGTGCAGGGCTACGGGGCCGTCGTCGCCGCCGCCTACGACCGGGCCACCGCCACCCACGAACAGCTCAACATGAGCCTGTCGGGGTTGGCCGACGGCAGCTTCGCCCGGCTCGACCTCGGGGTCCTGGCCACCGTGCCGGAGTACTTCGTGCACATCGCCACCCCGCCACCGGGCTTGCCCGCCAGCGACGCCGTGGCCGGGGTCACCGCGGTTCCACCGGTGCCACCCTCGCGGGCCGCGCCCCTCGACACCTCCACTCCCCCGCCCACGCCCGCCAACGATTACCAGTACGCGCCGGCGCCCCCCGCCACCATCTCCCTCGTCCCGGGCCACCCCCGGACCCAGTACCTGGGGACCGTGCTCACGGTGAGGGCGGTCGACGTCCCCGTGGTGTCCGGGGCCCCGGGCTCCCGGGCGAGGCTGCGGGTGGGGCTGCTCTCCCCCGACGGGCGCCGGACCACGTGGATCGGATCGGCCCCGGTCGGGTCCCGCCGCCCCGCCACCGCCGTGGTGGCCGCGTCGCGGCCCACCAGGGCAGGCGCGATCGTCCTCGAAGCGGTGCCGGGGGCAAACGCCCCGAGAGCGGCGCTGAGCATCGGCGCCGCCGTGGTGCGCACCGCGGGCCAGGGCACCTACCGGGTCGACGGGTCCTTGCGGGACTTCGTGACACCGGCGCGGTGGCATTTCGCCGGCATGATCGGCCTCTTCTGCATCTTCACCGAAGCCTCCGCCGCGGGCCGGGCCTGGGTGCAAGGCGGATCGGGAGGCCGGGCACGGGTCGTGTCGGACACGCCCTGGGGCGACCAGACCATCAGGGTCGTGACGACCCGACCTGCCATCCTGGTGCGCTCCGAGCAGTTCGCCACCGGCTGGCAGGCCACCGTCATGACACGGACGCCGGGCGGGTCCCACCGCACCCGGCTGGCGGTGCCGGTTCGGGCCGAGGGCTTGATCCAAGCCGTCCCCGTTCCGGCCGGGACGTCGCTCGTGCACTTCACCTACCGCCCCCATCGCGTGCTCGAGGGGTTCTTGGCCTCGGTCCTCGGCTCTATCGTGTGCGCCGGCCTGTTCGGTTGGCCCGTCCTTCGGCGTCGTCGTAGAGGTGCTGGAGTTGGGCGCCCAGCTGCTCGGTGAGCGCATGGACCTGGGTGCGCGGCACGCGACCGCGCGCCGAGCGCGGCGGAGCGTCGATCGCGGGGCCCACCACCAGATGGACCTTCACGGGTCGGACGACCCTGGACCCCTTGGGCATGGCCTGGGTCGTGCCCCCGATGCCGATGGGCACGATCGGCGCCCCGGTCCGTGCCGCCAGGAAGGCGGCGCCCTCGTGGAGGTCCTCGACGACGGGACCGGCACGCCTCGTCCCCTCGGGGAACAAGATGAGCACGTCCCCCCGCTCGAGGACGTCCTGGGCCCGCTCCAGGGCGAGACGGTCGGCACCTTCGCGATGGACCGGGAAGGCCCCCACCGAGTCGAGGATGGCGCCGAGGAGGGGGGACTTCCACATCTCCTCCTTGGTCATGTAGAAGATCTTGCGCCTCGTCACTTCGGACACGGCGAAGAAGTCCATGAAGCTCCGGTGCACCGGGGCCAGGATCACCGGCCCGGTGACCGGCACGGCGTCGGCCCCCTCGACCTCGACCCGGAAGTAGGCGCGGTTGATCAGGTGCACGAGCAGGCGGAGCAGGCGGTACACCCACGACGGGACGCGCACCCCGGCGCGCCGCCGGAGGGTGTGCGTGCCGGCGTCCACGTCCAGTTGCGGTTTCACAGGCACGCGAGCACCTCCTCGAACACAGCCCGGCTCGACTTTCCGGTGGAGTCGATGACCTTGGCATCGGCGGCGACGTCCTCGGGCGACGGAAGGGGCGAGGCGAGCCGGGTGGAGTCGAGCCGGTCTCGCCGTACCAGGTCGTCGTGGACCGCGTCCACGCTGCGGCCCTCGGCCCGTTCGCGGGCCCGGCGCCGGGCGCGGGTTTCGGTGGCGGCGGTCAGGTAGACCTTGAGGTCGGCGTCGGGCAGCACGACGCTGCCGATGTCGCGACCCTCGACGACACCCCGGCCCCGCTCGGCCACCCAGGCGCGTTGGCGCGCCACCAGCTCCGCCCGCACCGCCGGGTTGGCGGCCACGGCCGAGACAGCCGAGTCGACCGCGGCGCTGCGGATGGCGGCGGTGGCGTCCTCGCCGTCGACCACCACGCGCTCGCCCACCTCGATGGCCGTGTCTCGGGCCAGCCGGGCCACGGCCTCGGCGTCGGACACGTCGATGCGGTGCCGGAGCGCGGACCACGCCACGGCCCGGTACATCGCGCCTGTGTCGAGCCTTTCGACCCCGAGATGCTCAGCCAAGGACCGGGCCAGGGTGGACTTCCCGGCTCCGGCGGGCCCGTCGATCGCCACCACCCGTATCTCGGCGTCGCCTCTCGGGCTTGTGCTCCGGTCGTGGGCGGGACGCGGGGCGGCCACGGGTGCCTTCCTCACCGGGTCGCTCGCAGCGCGGTCAGGTCCGAGGCGAAACGGGGGTAGCTGGTGGCCACCGCCGCCCATCCCGCGATCCGGGTCGGCTCGGCCCCCGCCGCCAGCCCGGCCACGGCGGCCGCCATGGCCATGCGATGGTCGCCGTGGGCATCCACCGTGGCGGGCACCAGCCGCCCGGCCCCCCGAACCACGAGGTCGTTCCCATCGACGTCGGCGCGGGCGCCGAACAGCCTCACGAGCTCGGCCACCCCGGCCAGGCGGTCGGACTCCTTGACCCGCAGCTCCCCCACGGCTCGGAACACGGTGTCGCCCGAGGCGCACGCGGCCGCCACGGCCAGGACGGGAACCTCGTCGAGCCCGGTGATCTCCGACGCGTCGACCTCGGTTCCGTGCAGGGGCCCGAAGCGCGCCACGACGTCGGCGGTGGCGGCCAGGTCGCCGGGCCCGGTGGTGGGGACCTCGTCGATGCCCGCCCCCATCCGCGCCAATACGTCCAGATAGCCGCGGCGCCCCCGCCCCACGTAGACGCCTTCGACGGTGACCTCGCTGCCGGGCACCACGCACGCGGCCACGATCCAGAAGGCGGCCTGGGACGGGTCGCCGGGGACGTCGAGCTCCAGGGGTGCCAGCTCGGAGGGGCCGAGGCGCACGACGTGGTCGGTACCGTTCCCGCCTTCCTCGGCGATGTGTGCCCCGCACCGGGCCAACAGCTCCTCGGTGTGGCGGCGCGTGAGGACCCCCTCGCGCACGATGGTGTCGCCCCGGGCGCTCAGGCCGGCGAGAAGGAGGCACGACTTGACCTGGGCGCTGGCGACGGGCGTGGTGTAGTCGATGCCGTGCAGGGGACCACCGCGGATCGTGAGCGGGGGGAGGCAGCCCTCGCCCCGGCCTTCGACCTCGGCCCCCATCCGACGGAGGGGCACCGCCACGCGGTCCATGGGCCGCCGCGACAGCGACTCGTCCCCGGTGAGCTCGGTGGTCCAGGGTCGGCCCGCCACGACCCCGGCCAGGAGGCGCATGGTGGTGCCCGAGTTGCCCAGGTCGAGTGGCCGGACCGGTTCGCGCAGGGCGTCGGGGCCTCCGGAGACCACGGTGGTGCCCGAGGCGGGATCGGACTCGACGTGCGCACCCAGGGCCCCGAGGGCGGCCGCGGTCCGGGCCACGTCGTCGCCGTCGGAGAGGCCCCGCAGCGTCGACTCCCCCCGGGCCAGCGCCCCCAGGAGAAGGGCGCGGTGTGACACGGACTTGTCGCCCGGGACCCGGATCCTGCCCCCCAGCGGGTGGCCGCCCTCCACGGTGAACACCGTGTCGTCGCCGGTGGTGCGCGTCATGTCGGGTGGGGGGCTCATCCGAGGTGCCGGGCCGTCGAGCGATAGCCGCGTGCGGTCAGCGCGTCGTGGAGCCGCTCGGCGGCGTCGCCGTCGACGACGAGAACGAGGACCCCCCGGTCTCCCTCGGCGCTGTGGGCGATCTCGAGGTCGGCGATGTTCACGTCGAGGTCGCCGGCGAGCGTCGTGATCTCGGCGAGCAGGCCGGGCCGGTCGGGAATGGGCACCCGCAGCTCGGCCAGGCGCTCGGGCCGCACGGCGCGCGCCGGCAGGGAGCGCCGGGCCGCGGCGGCGTGCTCGAGCACCGACAGCAACCCGTCGCGATCGGCGGCGGCCACCCGCGCCCGCATGGCCGACAGGTCAGCCAGCAAGGCGTCGAGCGACGCCACGATGGCCGGGGCGTTCGCCACGCACACGTCGGGCCAGATGTCGGGTTGCCCCGCCGCGATCCTGGTCATGTCGCGGAACCCCCCCGCCGCCAGCCGAAGCAAGGCGCCGTGCTCCTCGGCGACACGGTCGGCGAGGTTCATGAGCGTGGCGGCGGCGAGGTGCGGCACGTGCGACACCGTGGCCACGAGCGTGTCGTGTTGCTCGGGCGACAGCGCCACGACCTCGGCCCCCAGGCTCGTGACCACCGCCCGCACGCGGGTGAAGGCGTCGGGGTCGGTGTCGCCAGTGGGTGTCAGGACCCAGGTGGCGCCGACGAAGAGGTCGGGGTCGGCGCCGTCGATCCCCACCTGCTCGGACCCCGCCATGGGGTGGCCGCCCACGAAGCGGGCGTGGGGAAGCCGTGCCGCCAGGGGCGCTTTGACACCGGCAACGTCGGTCACGATGGCGTCGCGCCGGCGCGCCCGTGCCAGCGCGGCGTTGACTTCGTCCACAACGGCGACGACCGGGGTGGCGACGAAGGTGATCTCGGCCTCGGGGTCGATCCCGACCTCGTCGAGGGCGCCGAGGGCCTTGGCCCGATCCGCGCTCGAGGGGTCGACGTCGGCGCCGGTGACCCGCCATCCCCGGGCGCGCAGGGCGAGCCCGATCGACCCGCCGATCAGCCCGGTGCCGACGACGGCGGCGCGCCCGGCGTCACTCGGGGAGGTCATCGCGCAGCCCCCGGGCCCCGTGGAGGTAGACGTGGTGGAGATCCTGGCGGGACCGCTCCGTCGTGACGTGGAGCAGGACGCGCAGGCAGCGGGGGGTGGACCCCACGACGTCGAGCTCGCGGGCGCACACGAGGGGTACGTCGCCCAACCCCATGGCGCGGGCCGCGGCCGCCGGGAACATGGAGACGACGTCGCCGGTGGCGGTGAACACGATGCTGATGACGTCGTCGTGCTCCAGGGCGTTGCGCTCGAAGATGTCCGTCAGCAGCTCCTGGGTGCGGGTGGACACCTGGTCCGGGGTGTCGGCGTCGACGGTGGTGGCACCGCGCAGGGCCCTGACGCTGGACATGGCCCGAATGCTACCCAGGCCGGGTGTGCCCACCCCGCGGTGTACGGCGCTGGCCAGGGCCGTCGCGGCGCGTGGCGGCACGCGCCAGGGCGCGCACCTCTGCCGCCTGAAGCGCCCTCCACTGCCCCGCGTTGAGGCGCGGGTCGGAGATGGGCCCGATGCGGGTGCGTACCAGCCGCCGCACCGGGTGGCCGACGGCCTCGCACATGCGCCGCACCTGGCGGTTGCGGCCCTCGTGGATGACCACGCGGATCACGCCCGGAGCGACCACGCCCACCGTGGCCGGGGCGGTCATCCCGTCGTCGAGCTGGATCCCCTGGCGCAGGCGTCGCAGCGCCCCGGGCGGGAGCGCCCCCTCGGTCTCGACGAGGTACTCCTTCTCCACCCCGAAGGAGGGGTGGGTGAGATGTTGGGCCAGATCGCCGTCGTTGGTGAGGACCAGAAGCCCCTCGCTGTCGGCATCGAGCCGCCCCACCGGGAAGACGCGCGGCGCGTCGGGCACCATCTCGAGCACGGTGGGGCGACCGAAGGGGTCGTGGGCGGTGGTGACGACTCCCGCCGGCTTGTGCAACAGGTAGTGGACGAGACCGGGGAGCACGGGCAGGGGGACGCCGTCGAGGGCCACCACGTCGTGAGCGACGTCGACCCGCCGGCCCAGCGCGGCCGGCTCCCCGTTGACCGTCACCCGCCCCTCGGTGATCAGCTCCTCGCAGTTCCGGCGGCTCCCCAGCCCGATGCGGGCCAGCACCTTCTGGAGCCGTTCCCCCTGGGGGGGCGGGGTGTCCTCGGCGCCTGGGTGTCGGGTCGGGCCGCCGCCCTCAGGCATCGGCGCCGGGGCGCAGGCGCTCCTCGAGCTGTTCGACGACCTCGGGGCCCGGCAGCAGCTCCTCGACGGGGGGCAGCTCGCCGAGGTCGTAGAGACCGAGCCTCTCCAAGAACGCAGGCGTGGTGCCGTAGAGCACGGGTTGCCCCGGGCCCGGAGCATGGCCCACGGCGTTGATGTAGCCGCGCTGTTCCAACAAGCGCACGACGCCGTCCACGTTCACGCCCCGCAGCGCGGCGATCTGGGCGCGCGACACCGGCTGGCGGTACGCCACGATGGCAAGGGTCTCGAGGGCGGCCGAGGACAGACGCGACGACACGCCCTCCATGGCGAAACGCTCGACGAACGGTGCCATGTCGGGATGGGTCTGGTAGCGGTACCCCCCGGCCACGCGGGCCAGGACGAACCCCCGGCCCTCGTCCTCGTATCCCGCCGCGAGCTCCTCGCAGGCGGCCTCGACGCGCTCGACGGGCATCTCGAGCAGCTCGGCGAGCATGTTCGGGGGCACCGGCTCGAGCGCCGAGAGCAAGACGGCCTCGATGGCCCGGTGCTCCTCGGGAAGGCCCATGGGCAGACCCTCAGCCGTCGTACTCCTCGACCGCGTCGCCACCGCCGACGGTGGACAGCACGGACGAGTGGCGCGACCAGACGACGACCAGGTCGCCGAAGGTCTCGCCCTGGTCGAGGGTGACCCAGCCCCGCTTGCACAGCTCCAGCAGGGCGAGGAAGCGCACGATGATCTGCATACGGGTCGTGCAGTGCGCGGTCAGCTCGCGAAACGACAGGCGACCCTCTTTGGGGAGACGCTCCTCGAGCTCGGCGACCGCTTCCGAGACCGTGACGGCCTCCACCGTGACGTGGGACAGGTCGAGCACGAGCTCGGGACGCGGCACCGTGCCCACCAGGAAGGCGGCCGCCAGGCGCTCGGGGGTGACGCCGGCGAGGAGGTCCGGGGCAAGGTCGCGGAAGCGCTCGTCGAGGCCGGCCACCCGGGGCAGGGTGCGCCGGCTCCGGTCGATGAGCACGGCGAAGGCGTCGGCAGCGGCCGCGTAGGCCTGGAGCTCGAGGAGGCGGGCCAGCAAGCGGTCACGTTCCTCGAACCCGGCCAGCTCCTCGTCGTCCTCGACGTCGTCGGGACCGGGGAGCAGCTTGCGGGACTTGAGCTCCACCAGGATGGCGGCGATGACGAGGAATTCGCTCGCCGTCTGCACGTCGAAGGGCTGGCGAGCGGTCATCTCGGCGATGAAGGCGTCGACCAGGTCCGACACGCGGATGTCGTAGATGTCGATCTTGTGGTCCGACACGAGCTGCAACAGCACGTCGAAGGGCCCCTCGTAGACGGGCGTCGAGACGTGCGCCACCACGATCCCGACCCTACCGGTTCCCCCACCGCTGGCTGTGCATGCCTCGTGACCAGGACCGACGATGCCGGGCGCGCCGGCCCGGCGCCACGCGAGCAGCACCGCGGGGAGGAGGGCGTCCCGTACCATGGCACGCCATGACCAGGGTGCTGTCGGGGGTGCAACCGAGCGGGGATCTCCACCTGGGCAACTACCTGGGCGCCTTCCGGTACTGGGTCGCCGACCAGCACGACCACGACGCGTTGTTCTGCGTGGTCGACCTGCACGCCATGACCCTCGACTACGACCCCGCCCTGCTGGCGGGGCGGACCTTCGAGACCGCCGAGAGCCTGCTGGCGGTCGGGCTCGACCCGAAGGTGTGCACCTTGTTCGTGCAGAGCCACGTCCCCGAGCACCCCCGCCTGACGTGGCTCCTCGAGTGCACGGCCACCTTCGGGGAGCTGCGCCGCATGACCCAGTTCAAGGACAAAGGCGGGGAGCAGGAGTCGGTGCGGGCCGCGCTGTTCACCTATCCCGTGCTCATGGCGGCCGACATCTTGCTCTACGACGCGGACCGGGTCCCGGTGGGCGAGGACCAGCGCCAGCATCTCGAGCTCGCCCGGGACGTGGCCGCCCGCTTCAACAACCGCTACGGCGAGACCTTCGTGGTGCCCGAGGCGGCGGTCCCCAAGGTGGCGGCGCGCGTGATGGACCTGCAGGAGCCGACCCGGAAGATGTCCAAGTCCGTCAGCTCCCCGCTCGGCACCGTGCTCGTGCTCGACCCCCCCGAGGAGATCGACCGCAAGGTGCGCAAGGCCGTCACCGACACCGAGACCGAGGTCCGCTATGACCCGGTGGCGAAGCCAGGCGTGTCGAACCTCCTCGAGCTGCTGGCGGCGGCGACCGGTGGGGACCCCGCCGAGCTGGCCGCCCGGTACGTCAGCTACGGCCAGCTCAAGGCGGATGTGGCCCAGGCGCTCACCGAGCTGTTGCGCCCCGTGCGCGAGCGCGTCGCCGAGCTGCGGACCGATCCCGGCTACGTGGAGTCCGTGCTCGCCGACGGTGCGGCCAAGGCGAGATCGGTGGCGGGCCCCACCCTCGACCGGGCCATGCGTGCCGCGGGGCTGCTCGCGCCCCCTGGGGGATTCAGCTCCTGAGGCCGGTCACACCACTGCTTCGGCGTAGTGGACGTAGAACCAGTTGAAGAAGCTCTGTAGTTCTCGTTGGAACAGGATCACCACGATCAGGGGGATGAACATCGTGAAGGGCCGGATCCGGTAGTAGCCGGGAATCATGCTCCTGGGGAGGACACGCTCGAGGACGGCGGAGCCGTCCAGCGGCGGCAGCGGGATGAGGTTGAACACAGCCAGCAGGACATTGACATAACCCGCCACAAAGAGGAACTGCGCCCACACAGGACCGAAGTGGTTCACGGCGTTGATGCGAGCGACCTCCCCCGAGACAAGGTCCTTGAAGGCGAAGCCCAGGGCCACCGCCAGCACGATGTTCACGGCCGGACCCACGAGCGACACCACCACACCGGTGTTGCGCGAGTTCCGCAAACGCGACACGTTCACCGGCACCGGTTTGGCATAGCCGATCACACCGGGTGACCTACTGAGGATGAGCAGTACCGGCAGGATGATCGTGCCGAAGGGGTCGATGTGGCGCAGAGGGTTGAGCGTCACCCGCCCGGCGCGCTTGGCGGTGTCATCCCCGAAGGCGAGAGCGGCGACGCCATGGGAGACCTCGTGCAGGATCACCGAGGGAATCACGGCGCAGAAGAACAGGATCTGCACGGTGGTGATCTTGTGGCCGCGGATGAGCACGGCCAGGAGAGCCACGCCGGCGATGATCCAGATGGTGGCTCGGGGGCTGAGACCCTGACGCCGCGGCCCTGATGCGGGCGGGGGTCCCCAGGTGCTCACCGGGTGGCCCGGATCAGTGCTTCGCGGCGCAGTTGATGCAGTACCGTGCGGCCGGCTTCGCTTCGAGCCGCAGCGGGTCGATCGGCTGCCCACAGTCCTCGCACACGCCGTAATTGCCCTGGGCCAGCTTGGCCAGCGCCCGCTCGACGTCCTCGAGGGTCTCCCGGAGGGTCGCCGCCAGGGCCTCGACCTCCCCACGCTCAGCGGTCACCTGGCTGGAATCGGCGAAGTTGGAGTCATAGGTCAGGCCCGCGCCACCCAGGCCGAGCTCGTCGAGCTTGGCCACCAGCTCGGTGCGCTCCTCCTCCAGCAGGGCGCGGTGATCGACGGTCGAGGCCTCGGGGGGCACGCCTAGGAGATTACTGCCCCCTACCCCCGTCGGCGCGCGGATGTGCCTGCTCGTAGGCCTCTCGGAGATGCTCCAACGACACCTTGGTGTAGAGCTGGGTGGTGGCGATGGAGGAATGGCCGAGCAGCTCCTGCACCACGCGGATGTCGGCTCCGTGGGCGAGCATGTGGGTCGCGCAGGAGTGCCGCAGCACGTGCGGGTGCACCCGGTCCTCGATGCCCGCGGCGCGGGCCCGCTTCTTGAGCACCCCCCACACTCCCTGCCGGGTGAGCCGGCCCCCCCGTGCGTTCAGGAACACGGCCTCGGAGTCCCCGCGCCGTGCCCAGCGGCGGGGCTCGAGCTCGGGGCGCCCCCGGGGGCCCAGCCAGTTGTCGAGCGCCCGGCGCGCGCATCGGCCCATCGGCACGAGCCGTTCTTTGTCCCCCTTGCCGAGCACTCGCACGAGGCCGGTGTCCGATCCGAGGTCCGAAAGGCTGAGCCCGGACAGCTCCGACACGCGCATCCCGGTGCCGTAGAGGACCTCGAGGATGGCCCGGTCGCGTACCGACACCGGGTCCTTGGCGGTCGTGGTGTCGAGGAGCCGGCCCACCTCGTCCTCGTCGATCGCCTTGGGCAGGCGCCGCGGCGAGCGCACGGGGCGTACGTCGGCGGTGGGGTCGGCGGTGGCGCCACCTTCTTCGAGGAGGAAGCGGTGCAAGCCCCGCAGCGCGGCCAGGGCCCGTGACACCGACGCCGGCCCGAGTCCCGCCGCGCGCCGTTGTGCCAGATGCTCCTCGACGGCGGCGACGTCGGCGTCGTCGACGGTATGGCCGCGTGCGGCCAGGAAGGCCTCGTAGTTCACCAGGTCGCGTCGGTACGACGTGATGGTGTTGCGGGCCCGTCCCTGCTCGATGGCCAGCCACGTGAGGTACTCCTCGGAGTGGCGGCTCAGCACGGGCCCGTCCTCCGACAGCTCCACCACCCCCGAGGTCACGCTCCGGCGCGCAGCGCGTCGCGTGCCAGCAACAGCCCGAGCACGGTCTGCGCGTCGACGAGCTCTCCCGAGGCCACCATGGAGCTGACGGCGTCCAGGGGGACCTCGACGACCTCGATGTAGCGCTCCTCCTCGCTGTGGCGTTGCGCCTCGACGGGCTCGAGCTGCCGGGCGAGGTAGAGGAGCGTCTCCTGGTCGCAGAAGCCGGGACTGTTGAGCATGGTGCCGAGAGGCTCCATGCTCCCCGCCCGCACTCCGACCTCCTCTTCGAGCTCGCGGCGCGCCGTGGTCTGCGGCGCTTCGCCCTCCACGTCGCGCGTGCCGGCGGGAATCTCGAGGAGCTCGCGGTCGACCGGCCCCCGGTACTGGCGGACGAGGAGCACCGTGTCCTGATCGGTCACGGGCACGACGGCCACCGCGCCGGGATGGCGGATCACGTCGCGCGAGAAGTGCGTCCCGTCCGGGGCCTCGAACTGGGCCCGCAGGAACGAGATCCTCCACCCCTCGAGGCGGACCTCGTCGGCGAGGTGAACGAACCCGTGCTCAGGAGGCGGCACCGACGTCGGTGTCGATCGAGATGAGGCGGGGCAGGCGCCCGTCGGCGCGCCGCAGGGCCGCGGCCAACAGCTCGCGGAAGAGCGGGTGGGGACGGTCGGGCCGGCTCTTGAACTCCGGGTGGGCCTGGGTCCCCACCCAATAGGGGTGCACGGGGAGCTCGACGAACTCGACGAGCACGCCGTCGGCGGACGTGCCCGAGCAACGCAGGCCGACGTCCTCGAGCTTGGCCCGGTAGCGGGGATTGACCTCGTAGCGGTGGCGGTGGCGCTCGGACACCACCGTCGTCCCGTAGGCGTCGGCCACCTTGGACCCGGGTTCGAGCTGCGCGACGTAGGAGCCGAGGCGCATGGTGCCGCCCATGTCGACGACGTTGTGCTGGTCGTCCATGAGGTCGATCACGGGGTGGGGGGTGATCGTGTCGAACTCGCGTGAGTTGGCGCCTTCGAGCCCGGCGAGGTGGCGGGCCACCTCGATGACCATGACCTGGAGGCCGAGACACAGTCCCAGGCACGGGATCTCGCGGAGCCGGGCGAATTCGACGGCGTCGATCTTCCCCTCGATGCCGCGCTCGCCGAAGCCGCCCGGGATGACCATGCCGTCGAGCTGCAACATGCGGTCGGTGCCCAGGAGGTCGGGGACCTTCTCGGCCTGGATCCAGTCCACCTCGACCTTGGCCCCGTGATGGAACCCGGCGTGTCGAAGCGCCTCGCCCACCGACAGGTAGGCATCGGGAAGGTTGACGTATTTGCCCACCACGCCGATGCGCACCGGGCGCTCCGACGCGGACACCTGCGACACGACCTTCTCCCACCCCGACAGGTCGACGGGATGCAGGTCGCCGTCGATGGCGAGCATCCGGCACACCACGCGGTCGAGGCCCTCTTCGTGGAGCACGAGCGGGATCTCGTAGATGCTGGGCGCGTCCACGGCTGAGATGACGCCTTCGACGGGGACGTCGCACAACAGCGAGATCTTGCGCTTGAGCCCGTCGGAGATGGGTTGGTCCGAGCGGCACACGATGACGTCGGGCTGGATCCCACGGCTGCGCAGCTCGGTCACCGAGTGCTGGGTGGGCTTGGTCTTCTGCTCCCCCGACGGTGCCAGGAAGGGCACCAGCGTGAGGTGGACGTAACAGACGTTGTCACGACCCACGTCGTGGCGGAACTGCCGGATGGCTTCGAGGAAGGGCACGATCTCGATGTCGCCCACCGTGCCGCCCACCTCCACGATCACCACGTCGATCTCCTCCGACGCCAGGTGCCGGATGCGCGCCTTGATCTCGTCGGTGATGTGCGGGATGACCTGCACGGTCTTGCCCAGGTACTCGCCGTGGCGCTCCTTGCGGATCACCTCGGAGTAGATCGACCCCGTCGTGGCGTTGGAGGTGGTCTTGAGCTCGACGTCGATGAACCGCTCGTAGTGCCCGAGGTCGAGGTCGGTCTCACCGCCGTCGTGGGTGACGAACACCTCGCCGTGTTCGAAGGGGTTCATCGTCCCGGGATCGACGTTGATGTACGGGTCGAGCTTGATCATCGTCACGCGCAGGCCGCGGCACTTGAGAAGCCGGCCCAGTGACGATGCGGTGAGTCCCTTGCCGAGCGACGACGACACTCCACCGGTGACGAAGACGTACTTGGTCAAGCTCGGCGCTTCCCGGGCATCGCTCCACGGTAGACCACAGAGGCAATCTACCGGTGGAAGTCCCCGCCCCTACCGGGGCCGCGGCCGGCTCGGGCGCGTTGCCGGCGCGCCCGTCGCGCCTTGAGGTCCGAGCAGCTCCTCGGCGTGCTTTCGGGCCGTGGCCGATCCCGGGCGCCCCGACAGCATGCGGGCCAGCTCGACGACCCGGTCGTCGTCTTCGAGCACGGTGGCCTGCGCCACGGTCCTGTCCCCGGTGACCTCCTTGCGCACGCCCAATTGTTGCCGGGCGCACGCGGCGACCTGGGCCAGGTGGGTGACCACCAGGACCTGGTGGCGTCGGGCCACCTCGGCCAGGGCGCGCCCCACCGCCTGTGCCGCCTCTCCTCCCACGCCGGCGTCCACCTCGTCGAAGACCATGGTGGGGGGAGCCTCGGTGAGCACCAGGCGGAGGGCGAGCATGGCCCGGGCGAGCTCGCCGCCCGAGGCCACCTTGGCCAGGGGCAGGACCGCCTCACCGGGATTCGCCCCCAGGAGGAAGGTGACTTCGTCACCGGGATCGGGCTCGGTGACGGTCACCTCGATCCGGGCGTGGGGCATGGCCAGTCCTCGAAGGCGCTCCTCCACGGCACGGGCGAGGCTCGGGGCCGTCTGGCGCCGTGCCAGGCCGACGGCGGCCTCGGCGGCCCGGATCTCGGCATCGGCGGTGCCCAGCGCCTCGGCGAGCTGGGCGGCCCGCTCGTCGGCGGCCTCGAGCTCGGCGAGGAGTCGTCGGGCTTCGTCGGCAAAGGCGAGGACACCGGCGGGCCCCTCGCCGTACTTGCGTGAGAGCTCCCTGAGAAGCTGACGACGAGCCCGCACCGCCTCCAGTCGCTCGGGGTCGTCGTCCCAGGTCTCGACGACGTGGCGCAGATCGGAGGCGACGTCCGACGCGTCGGCCTGCAGCGACGCCAGGCGGCCGGCGAGCACCGACAACGGGCCACGCCCTTCGAGCGCGGCACGCGCCGAGCCCAGCAGGTCGACCACCGCCCTCCCTCCTCCCTCGCCGCTGTCGAGCGCGTCGAGGGCCACCGCGGCCGCGGCGCGATGAGCGGTGGCTTCGGCCAGACGCTC
>JGI12269J14319_10001509_pt1 | contig 23121 bp, 22 predicted proteins | sample PeaSoiSIISIP2007_FD_14319 | JGI IMG/M metagenome (IMG submission 14319)
CCGCAGCCGCTACGGCGGCCGCGACCGCGGGCGGGACGACCGCCCTCGGGGCGACCGCGGCGACCGTCACGACCCGCGACGCGCGGACGCCGATCGCAACGGTCCGCGGCCCGAGGCGCGCGACGGGCAGCGGCGCGATGTCCGCCCACGGCAGGAGCCGCGCGGGGAGCGGCCGCGTGACGGCGACCGCCCGCGCGACTTCGACCATCCGCGCGAGGGCGAGCGCCACGAGCCACGGCGCAACGATGTCGCGCCGCGGGCCGAACAGCGCCCGGCACCGCCGCGGAGCGATGCATTCGAGGAGCGCGGGCCCGAGAGCGCACCCGCCCGCCCGGCGGGAGCTGCGACGGATGCGCCGAGCGAAGACCGGGGGGAGCCACGACGTGGTCGCCGGCGGGGTCGCCGTCGGGGCCGCGGTGGTGGCGGTGGCGGAAATGGGCCCACGGCCCCGGGCACGAGCCAGGAATTGTTCCAGGATCGGTTGCCGGACATCGGCGAGTCGGGCCGTTTCCCTGCCCTCAACGTCGCGGACTACGAACGGACCGCCGGCACTGCCTCCGAGCACGCGCCACCGCGGCCGGCGCCGCAAGAACCGCCGGCCTTCGACCTCACGCGCACCGAGGGGTATCGGCCCAGCGCGGCGCCGGTCGAGCAGCCGCCCATGCCGGACCGACCACCCTACGAGCCACCACCGGCGTTCACGGGCGCTCCCGGGCCCTCTGCGAGCCCGGCGCCGCCGGTACCAACCCCGGCAGCGGCGCCAGTGCACGGCGTCGACACGGCTCCGGCGAGCGATCGGACGCCGCAGGGCGGCTGAGCGCCGTCGCCGGCGCGGGCGTCAGAGAGAGCTCCTGGGAGCGCGGAGCTCGCTGAGCAGGCCGCGCGCCGCGGCCTCGAGGAGGTCGAGCACCTCCTCGAAGCCGGCTGCGCCGCCGTAGTAAGGATCCGGGACTTCGCGCTGCTCGAGCTCGGGGGCGTAGTCGAGGAGCAGGCCGAGCCGCGCCCGGAACCGCTGCGGAGCGAGCGCGCGCGCGTCCTCGAGGTTGCGCTCGTCCATGACGAGCAGGTAGTCGAACGCATCGAAGTCCGCCGCGGCGAGCTGTCGGGCCCGCAGCCGGCTCATGTCGATCCCACGGCGCCGCGCCGCCGCCTGCGCGCGCGGATCGGGCGGATCACCGACGTGGTAGTCGTGCGTGCCGGCCGAGGCGACCTCGATACGAAGCTCCGCCGCCTCCTCGGCCGCGATCCGGCGCAACACGGCCTCCGCGGTCGGGGAACGGCAGATGTTACCCATGCACACAAATAAAATCCGTATCTGCTTGTTTGTGCTCATGTTCTCCCGGGATTGTAGCGAGCCCGCGCGGGCCGTGTCACGCGCGTCGCCTGGCGCACGGTGGTCGTGACGATGCACTCGGGCGAGTGCGCGCTGGGCCCTGCATGTCAATCGCCGCGCGGGTCAGACCGGCGCGTCAGCCGCGGCGAGCGGCCAGGATCAGCCGCTCGACCGCGGCCAGGTCGGCTTCCGTGTCGACGCCGGGCCCCGGGATTGCGAGCGCTGCGGCAACGGCGATCGGCAGACCATGCTCGAGCGCACGCAGCTGCTCGAGTCGCTCTGCGCGCTCGAGCGGCGTCGGCGCGAGCGAGCCGAGGCGCCTCAACGCCGACACCCGGTAGGCGTAGAGCCCGATGTGGCGCCACGCGCCGGCGATGCGCGCGATCGGGTCTGCGGCTGCGGCCGCGTCGCGCTGCCAGGGAATCGGCGCACGGCTGAAGTAGAGCGCTCGTCCGGCGCGGTCCATCACGAGCTTAACGAGGTTGGGATCTTCGAGCTCGGCAAGCGCAGTGATCGGGGTCGCGAGCGTCGCAAGCGCGGCCGCGGGCTCATCGGCCAGCAGCGCCGCCACCTGCGCGACATTGGCCGGCGCGAGCAGCGGCTCGTCTCCCTGAACGTTGACGACGATCGCATCCGCCGGCCAGCCGCGCGTCGTCGCGACCTCGGCGAGCCGATCGGTGCCCGACGGGTGACCGGGGTCGGTGAGCGCGACGTCGGCGCCGAAGCCGCGGCACGCGGCCGCGACCCGCTCATCGTCGGTGGCGACGATGACGTCCGTGGCGCCTGCGAGCATGGCGCGCGCATGCACGTGCTCGATCATTGGTCGCCCGGCGAGCAACCGGAGCGGCTTCCCGGGAAGGCGCACCGAGGCGTAGCGCGCCGGGATGACGATGCGGAACATCAGGCCGTCAGCACCGCGTCGTCGCTCGCGAGTCGTCGTGCCTCTTCCTCGAGCATGACCGGGATGTCATCGCGCACCGGAAATGCCAGCCGGTCGGCCCGGCAGACGAGCTCCTGCGTCTCCCGGCTCCACCTGAGCGGCCCCTTGCAGACCGGGCAGGCGAGAATGTCGAGCAGTTTCGTGTCCATTGTCGATCCTTACGACGGTCTCACCAGCGCCGCGAGCCGTGCGAGCAATCGTTCGGCGCCTGCGGGCTCGATATCGGCCGACACCTCGAGCCAGTAACGCCCGCGGTCCGGGAACCCGGCGCATTTTACGGCATCCTTCTCGGTCATCAGCACCGGGAGTGCGTCGCCGAACTCGAGATCCGGCGGGGCGAGCGGCGCGTGATCGGCGAGCGCATGCTCGATGGGGTTCAGGCCCGCCGCGCGCAGCGTCGCGAAGAACCGCGCCGGATGACCGATCCCGGCGAGCGCGTGCACCTGCCGGCCGGCGAAGTCCGCGACCGCACGCCGCGCGCCGGAGCCGAGCGCCACCAGATCGCCCGGCCGCAGCGACATCGCGATCTCCCCGTCCAGCGCCGTACCGCCGTTGACGATGACGAAATCGGCGTCGGCGGCGCGCGCGGGGCTCTCGCGCAGGGGTCCGGCGGGCAGCAGCCGGCCATTGCCGAAGCGCCGCACGCCGTCGACGACCACGATCTCGAGGTCACGCGCCAGCCGGTAGTGCTGCAGGCCGTCGTCGGCGATCACGAGGTCGACCTCATCGGCGAGCAGCCGCGCGGCCGCGACCCGGTCGCGGCCAACGACGACCGGAGCCCCGGTGCGCCGCGCGAGCAGCACGGCCTCATCGCCCGCGAGCGTCGGGTCCGTGCCAGGCTCGACGCGCAGCGGGCCGCGGCTTGTGCCGCCATATCCCCGGATGACGATGCCGACCTTGAGCCCGCGCGCCTTGAGCTGCGTTGCGAGCCACACGGTGAGCGGGGTCTTGCCGCTGCCGCCGACCGTGAGGTTGCCGATCACCACGACCGGCCGGCCGATGCGCACCCGCGGCAGCCAGCCGGCGCGGTAGGCATGGCGCCTGAGCGTGCTCGCGGCGCCGAACAGCAGCGCCAGCGGCACCAGCCAACCGCCGCCCCGCGCGCCGCCAAACCACACCCGCTCGAGCCAGCCGCGCATGCATCACGCGTTGAACTGCGTCCGGTAGAGCGCTGCGTACGCCCCGCCGCGCGCCATCAGCTGCGCATGGGTGCCGCTCTCGGTCAACACGCCCTGCTCGAGCACCACGATCCGGTCGGCGTTCTCGACCGTCGACAGTCGGTGGGCTATCACCAGCGTCGTGCGATTCGTCATCAGCTTCTCGAGCGCCTCCCGGATGATCCGCTCCGACTCGTTGTCAAGCGCGCTGGTCGCCTCGTCGAGGATCAGGATCGGCGCGTCCTTGAGGAGCGCGCGGGCGATTGCGATGCGTTGGCGCTGCCCGCCCGAGAGCAGCACGCCGCGGTCGCCGACGTCGGTGTCGAGCCCTTGCGGCAGGGAGTCGGTGAACTCGAGCACGTGCGCCGCGCGCGCCGCGCGCTCGATCGCCGCCGCGTCCGCCGCATCGGTCGCAAACGCAATGTTCTCGCGCACGCTGCCATTCATCAGCACGACGTCCTGGCTGACGAGGCTGACGTTGTCCCTGAGCGCGCGCAGCCGGTACTCGCGCACGTCGACTCCGTCGATCAGCACCTGCCCGGAGCGCGGGTCGTAAAAGCGCGGCACCAGGCTCACCAGCGTCGACTTGCCGCTGCCCGAGCGGCCGACGATCGCGACCCGCTCGCCGGCGCCGACCCGGAAGGAGACGTCCCGGAGCGCCGGCTCCTTGCCCGGATAGGCAAAAGTTACGCCGGCGAACTCGAGCTCGCCGCGCGCGGCGAGTGGCCGGTCACCGCCGGCGTGTTCGACCGGGCGGTCGAGCACTTCGAACACGCTCTGGCCGGCGGCAATCCCCTGCTGCAGGGGCCCAAACACCTGCACCAGGCGCCGCAGCGGCGCGGTGAGCAGCAACAGCGCCGTCAGGAACGACACGAACTCGCCGGGTGTCATGCCGTCATGCTGGATGCTGCGGGTCGAGGCGTACAGCACGCCGGCAAGCGCGAAGGCCGCGATCTGCTGCACGACGGGGTTACTGATCCCCCGCGCGCGCAGCAGCTTCATGTTCTGGAAGCGGTTGGCCTCGATCACCCCGTGAAACATCTTCGACTGGTGGTCCTGGGCGTTGAACACCTTGATCAGCCGGTGCCCCTCGATCGCTTCCTTGGCGACCCGTGTCACATCGCCCATCGAGTTCTGGATCCGGGTCGCGTAGCGGCGGAACGCGCGATTGATGGTCTGGATCAACAGCACGATCAACGGTGCCACGATCAGCGCCAAAGCCGTCAGGCGCCAGTTACTGTAGAAGAGCCAGCCCAGCAGACCCACGATCGTCAGCGTGTCGCGGATCAGCACCGTGACCGAGTTGGTCGCCGCTTCCGACACGAGCTCGGTGTTGTAGGTCAGGCGGGATAGCAGCTGCGCCGACACGTTCTGGTCGTAGAACGCGGTCGGGAGGTCCAGGTAATGGCGAAACAGCTGCGCCCGCAGCTGTTTGACGATCTGGCGGCCGACGTAGCCGGGTGCGTACACCGACAGGAAATCGCCGATGCCGCGGGCCGCGAACAGCACAATGACCCCGGCCGGCATGACCACCAGCATGCGCGGATCGCGCGCGACGAAGGCGCCGTCGACGAAACGCTTGACGAGCCAGGCGATTCCCGTATCGACCGAGGCGAACAGCGCCATGCCGAAGACCCCGAGCAGGAACATCGGCCAGTGGGGTCTGGCGTATCCAAGCAGCCGCCAGTAGATCGCGAGCGGCGCGTCCTTGCGCGCAGCGGCGCTGACGGCGGGGTCAGCCACCGGGCTGCTGGTTGACGGTGGCGATGTTGACCTGCGCGAAGCCGACCCGCCCGGCGACGTCCATCGCGGTCACGACCGCCTGGTGGGTCGCGCGCGCATCGGCGCGAATCGTCAGTGCCCGGCCCGTGGCGCCCGGCGCCAGCTTCTCGAGCGCGGCGCGCAGCGTTTCGGGGCTGCGGTTGACGAGTGCGCGGTCATTGACCCGGTAGGAGCCGTCGACCGCCACGATGATCGTCACNGGATCCGGCGCGCGCTCCTCNGGCTTCGCGCTCGACTCAGGCAAGCGCACCTTGAGCCGCCCGTCCTGGACGAACGACGTCGAGACCATGAAGAACATCACGAGCAAGAGCACCACGTCGATCAACGAGGTGACGTTGATTTCGGGCTCGAGCTGGCTGCGCCGGCCGAAGTTCATGCGGCGGACGCCGAGCCGGACGCGCGCAGGCGGTCGCGCTCGCGCTCGAGCACCGAGTGCACGTCGCGCTGCTCATCGAGCGCCTGCACCAGCGTCAGCGCCTCCTTCTCCATCTGGATCACGAGCTGGTCGACCCGGCCGCGCAGGTACCGATAGCCCATCAGCGAGGGGATTGCGACGATGAGTCCGGCAGCCGTACAGATCAGCGCCTGGCCGATCCCGCCGGACAGCACCTTCGGATCGCCGACGCCCTGATGGGTGATCCCGTTGAAGGCGACGATGATCCCGATCACCGTGCCGAGCAGCCCCAGCAGCGGGGAGACGGCCGCGATGGTTCCCAGCATGTTGAGGAAGCGCTCGAGCTCGTGCACCACGTGCCGCCCGGTATCCTCGATCGCTTCCTTGATGTACTCGCGCGGCCGGTGGCGGTTGGCAAGACCCGCAGCCAGGATCTGGCCGAGGCAGGAGTTCTGCGCCAGCGCCGCGATGTGCCGGTCGGTCAGCTTGCCGCTCTCGACGAGCTTCCAGATCTTGCCGGTCAGCTCGCGCGGGATGATGCGCCGCTCCTGCAGCGTCCACAGCCGCTCGAGCAGGATCGCCGCCGCGACGATCGACAAGCAGATGATCGGCCACATGACGGGACCGCCGGCCTTGATGATCTCCCACATCGCGTGTTCCGATCCCGTTGCCCCGTAAGCGGCTGATGATACTAGAGCTTGCCCCGCTCCGGCAGTGCCTCAGGTGCGTCGCTCGGCGAGCAGACCGTCGCTGAGCACCAAGATCCGATCGAGTCGTGCGGCCAGCCGCTCATCGTGCGTGACGATCACGAGGCTGACGCCGAACTCGCGGTTGAGCTCGAGCATCAGGCCGAACACCTGCTCGGCGTTCGCCCCATCGAGGTTGCCGGTCGGCTCGTCCGCGAGCACGACCGCCGGGCGGGTCACGAGCGCGCGGGCGACCGCCGCGCGCTGGCGTTCACCACCCGACAGCTGTGCCGGCCGGTGACTCAGGCGCTCGCCGAGGCCGACCCGGCCGAGCACTGTCCTGGCGCTCGCGAACGCCGCGGCGGTCGGCATGCGCCGGACCAGCAGCGGCATCGCGACGTTCTCGAGCGCCGTGAACTCCGGCAGCAGGTGATGGAACTGGTAGACGAAGCCGACCGCGCGGTTGCGCAGGTGCCCGCGGGCCGCATCGCTCAGCCGTGACATGGCCTCCCCGTCGATCTCGACCTCACCGGCGGTCGGCAGGTCGAGACCGCCGAGCAGCTGCAGCAGCGTCGTCTTGCCGGACCCGGAACTGCCGACGATCGCGATGCGCTCGCCGCGCCCGACCGCGAGATCGACGCCGGCGAGCACGCGCAGCAGCGCCGGTCCCTGACGGAACTCCTTGACGAGCCCGCGGGCCCGCAGGACCGGGCCCGTCGCAGCAGCCGCGGTCAGCGTCGCCTCACTCATGGCGCAGCGCCTCCGCCGGCTGAGTCCGCGCCGCGCGCCACGCCGGGTACAGCGTCGACAGGCAGCTGAGGATGAAGGCGGTCGCGGCGATCCTGATCACATCGGCGTGGCTGACGACCGACGGCAGCTGCTCGATGTAGTACACGCGCGGATCGAAGAGCGTCACGCGTAGCACCGACTCGAGGGCATGGACCGCCGCCGTCAGGTGGTCGGCGAGCATGATCCCGAGCACGACGCCCGACAGCGTGCCGAGCGCTCCGATCACCGTCCCCTGGATCACGAATACGCCGACCAGGCTCGCGGGCGCGAGGCCGAGCGTGCGCAGAATGGCAATGTCGCCCTGCTTCTCGCGGACCAGCATCACCAGCGTCGCGACGATGTTGAACGCGGCGACCGCGATCACGAGCAAGAGCAGCACGAACATGATCGACTTGGTGGTGGCGATCGAGCGGAAGAAGTTGGCATGCTGACGGGTCCAGTCACTGATGTAGAAGCCTCCGCCGAGATCCACCGCCACCGTCCGCACGATCCGGCCTGCCGCATACGGGTCGTCGACCTTGAGCCTGAGGCCCGTGACCGCGGTTCCCAGCCGGAACAGCCGCGCCGCGTCCTCGAGGCTCATCACAGCGACATTGCGGTCGAACTCGTAGAGCCCGGACTCGATGATGCCCGTGACCCGCAGCCGGCGCACGCGCGGCACGACCCCGGCGGGCGTCGCGGTACCCCGCGGGGCGGCGAGCACGACGCTGTCACCGGGTCCCACGCCAAGCTCCTCGGCGAGACCCTTGCCGAGCAGCACCGCGTAGCTCAAGGGTGTGAGGCTTGCGAGCGTGCCGCCGTGCACGTGCTCGGCAAGGCTCCCAACGCCGAGCTCCGCGGCCGGAACGACGCCGTGCACCAGCACGCCGCTGACCCGCCCGCCGTGCGCCAGCAGGCCGCGCTCCTCGACGTACGGTGCCGCCGCCAGCACGTGCGGCTCCTTGACGACGCGGGCCTCGACCTCCCGCCAGTCGCCGAGCGGCCCGTCGACACCGCTCAGCGTCGCGTGCGCGGCGATCGACAGGATCCGCTCCTTGAGCTCGACCTCGAAGCCGTTCATGACCGACAGCACGACGATGAGTACCGTCACGCCGATCGCGATGCCGAGCGCGCCGACGATGGTGCTGAAGGACAGGAAGCGGTTCTCCGTGCGCGCCCGCAGATAGCGCACCGCAATCCGCGACTCCAGTGCCGGCCAGGTGCTCATTCGTAGCGCAGCGCCTCGGCCGGCTCCGTGCGCGCGGCGCGAAGTGCCGGATAGATGGTAGACAGCAGCGTGAGCGCGAGCGCGGTCGCCGTCACGACCGCGACGTCCGCGGGCTCGACGAGCGACGGGATCCGCGTCAGGTAATAGACATCGGCATCGAAGATCTGAAAGCCGAACGCCCGCTCGAGGAACGCCGCGACCTGCTCGACGTTGGAGGCGAGCGCGAGACCGAGCACGACGCCGAGCGCCGTACCGAGCCAGCCGATCAGCGCGCCCTGCGCGATAAACACGCCGACGATGCCGCGCGGCTCGAGGCCGAGGGTTCGCAAGATTGCGATGTCGGTGCGCTTGGCGCGCACCACCATGACCAGTGTCGCGACGATGTTGAAGGCGGCGACCGCGACGACCAGCAGCAGGATCAGCGTCATCATCGTCTTCTCGATGCGGATCGCGCGGAAATAGCTCGCGTTCTCGACCGTCCAGTCGCGCGCCCTCAGTCCCCCGCCGAGCGCGGCCGCGACCACCGGCGCGCGGCGTGGCGCCGCGAACACGTCGTCGAACTTGAGCCGCAGCCCGGTCGGCCCGCTGACTCCGCGCAGCGCCGCCACGTCGTCGAGCTGCGCGAGCGCGAGCACGCTGTCGTGGTCCTGCAGTCCCACCTCGAACAGTCCCGCGACCGTGAACATCCGGATCCGCGGCGTGATGTCGCCGTCCGGCGCGCCGGCCGGCACCATGACCGTGACCTCATCGCCGACCGCCGCGCCGAGCTCGAACGCCAGCACCCGGCCGAGCAGCAGCCGGTTGCCGCCGGGCACGAGGTCGGCGAGGCGCCCGGACAGCAGCGCCTGGTCGATCGTCGACACCGACGGCTCGCGTGTCGGATCGATGCCGCGCAGCGTCGCCGCGCTCATCTCCTCGCCGTGCGTGATCAGCGCCTGCTGCTCGACGAAGGGCGCCGCGCCCGTGACCCCGGGCAGCGCCAGCGCGCGGGCCGCGAGCGCCGCGCCATCGAGCGGCGCGCCGTCGGCGCGGGTCAGCGTCGCGTGCGCCGACAGACTCAGCAGCCGCTCGCGCAGCTCCGCCTCGAAACCGTTCATGATCGACAGGATCGTGATCAGCGCCGCGACGCCGAGCGCGACGCCACCCAGCGACACCCAGGTGATGAACGACACGAAATATCCCGCCTCGCGCGAGCGCGCATAGCGCAGCGCGACGAACAGCTCGAGGGGCCGGATCATCCCCTGATTAGACCATGGGTACTCAGAACTGCGAACCGCGTCATGGTCCTGGTGCCTCGCGCGGCGGTGCGACGGCTCGCGCCGGTGGTGGCGGTGCTATATTTAACATCTGGAGGTGTTGCCATGGCCTCGACAGCTTCGAATCCGGTCCGGCTCTTGGGTGTGGCGCTGATACTCGGCTCCGTGCTCGCGGCGGCGTCCGTCCGTGCCGCGGAAGCGCCTCCCGGCGACCGGCCGGCGAATGGCACGCGCATGAGCGCAATCGAGCAGCACTATGGCGCGCCGATCTCGCGCTACCCGGCAGTCGGGCAGCCGCCGATCACCCGCTGGGACTACCCCACGATGGTCGTCTACTTCGAGCACGACCGCCTGATCCATGCGGTGCTGATCTCCCCGAGCGGCTGATCGCCCGCTGACCGGCCGGAGCCGGCCTTTTCGGGTCGGCCCGTCGCCACACGTTACGGGCGGCCCCGCGCCCGGTATCCTCGCGCCCCACGAGGTCTCCGACGCCGCTGGCGCCGGCAGGCCGCCCATTGCCGTCGGCGTACGTGTACCCGGTGATCCCCGCCCTCGATCCATTGCTGCCAGGTCCGCGGGACCCAGTCGTTCGCTGGGGTCAGCTGTACGGCGCGGCGCTCGCCCTCGCCTGCGTCGAGGCGGCCGGCGCGCGGCACGGCCCGGTGCTCGCGATCAGTGCGAACTCGCGCGACGCCGAGCGCCTGGCCGGCGAGCTCGCGTTCTTTGCGGGGCCCTCGCTCCCGGTGGTGTCGCTGCCGGACTACGAGACGCTGCCGTACGACGTGTTCTCGCCGCATCCGGACATCACCTCGCAGCGGCTCGCTACGCTCGCCGCGCTGGCCTCACTCAAGCGCGGCATCGTGGTCGTGGCCGTCGATGCGCTCTTCCAGCGCCTGCCGCCGCCCGCGTTCGTGGTCTCGCACACGCTCATCCTCACTGCCGGCACGCGGCTAGACCTCGCGGGGTTCCGCAGGCGCCTCGCAGCCGCCGGCTACGCGAGCGTGACGCAGGTGGTCGCCCCGGGCGAGTACGCGGTGCGTGGCTCGCTGATCGACCTGTATCCGATGGGCGCCCCAACCCCCTATCGCATCGACCTGTTCGACACCGATATCGACAGCATTCGCGTGTTCGATCCGGATACGCAGCGCTCGGGCGAGCGGTTGCCCGCGATCCGGCTGCTGCCGGCGCGGGAGTTCACGCTGACGCCGGAGGCGATCCGGGAGTTCCGGCGCCGCTACCGGCAACGGTTCGAGGGCGACGTGACCCGCTCGCAGGTCTACCGCAGCGTCAGCGACGGGTTGCCGGTCGGCGGCATCGAGTACTACCTGCCGCTGTTCTTCGAGCGCCTCGCCAGCCTCGCCGACTACCTGCCGGCGCAGGTGCTGACCATCGACACCTGCGGGGCCGGCGTGGTCGCGGCCGCGCTGTGGGACGAGATCACCGCGCGCCACGAGCAGCGCCGCCACGACCTCGAGCGCCCGCTGCTGGATCCCGCCGAGGTTTTTCTGCCACCGGCCGAGCTCGAGCAGCTGTTAGCCGCCTATCCGCGGGTGTCTGCCGCCGCGGTCAAGGTCGAGCCGGTCGGTGCGACCGACAGCGGCACGCCGTTTCGAAACTACCCGACGCTCGCGCCGCCGCCGCTCAGGATCGATCCGCGCGCCGAGCCAGCCGCCGGCGCGCTGCTTGCCTTCCTCGACGGCTTCGCCGGGCGGATCCTGCTCGTGGCCGAGTCGGCCGGGCGGCGCGAGGCGCTGCTCGAGCTGCTGCACGCCCACGAGCGCTTCCCGCAGGCCGTGGCCGACTGGTCGGCGTTCCTCGCGAACGACGCCTCGCTCGCGATCACCGTCTCGGCCGCGGTCGCGGGCCTCGTGCTGCCGGCCGCCGGCCTCGCGCTGGTCACCGAGGAGCAGCTGCACGGCGAGCGCGCGCGGCAGGAACGCCGCCGACGCCGCGCCGAGCGCGACCCCGAGCAGATCCTAAAGGACCTGCGCGACCTGACCATCGGCGCGCCCGTGGTCCACGAGGACCACGGGGTCGGCCGCTACCAGGGCCTGAAGACGCTCGACGTCGACGGCCAGCCCCACGAGTTCCTGGTCATCGAGTACGCCGACGGGGACAAGCTGTACGTGCCGGTGACGGCGCTCGCGCGCGTGACCCGCTACACCGGTGCGCCATCCGAGAGCGCACCGCTCCACAAGCTCGGCGGCAGCGAATGGCCCAAGGCCAGGAAGCGCGCCGCCGCGAGGATCCGCGACGTCGCGGCAGAGCTCCTCGACCTGTATGCGCGGCGGGCGGCGCGGCTGGGCACCGCGATGGCGCCGGCGGCGCGCGACTATGCGACGTTCGCGGCGGCGTTCCCGTTCGAGGAGACCCACGACCAGGCCGAGACGATCCGCGCCGTGCTCGCCGACCTTGCCACGGCCAAGCCCATGGACCGCGTCGTCTGCGGGGACGTCGGCTTCGGCAAGACCGAAGTGGCGCTCAGGGCCGCATTCGCGGCCGTTCAGGCCGGCCGGCAGGTCGCGGTGCTGGTGCCGACGACGCTGCTGGCGCAGCAGCACCAGCAGACGTTCACGGACCGCTTCGCGGACTGGCCGGTGCGCATCGAGAACCTGTCCCGGTTTCGCACCGGCAAAGAGGCGCGCGTCGTGCTCGCCGGGCTCGCCGACGGCACGATCGACATCGTGGTCGCGACCCACCGGCTGCTGCAGGCCGGAGTCAAGTTCAAAAACCTCGGGCTCGTGATCGTCGATGAGGAGCACCGCTTCGGGGTGCGCGACAAGGAGCGGCTGAAGGCGCTGCGCGCCGACGTCGACGTGCTGACGCTGACCGCAACCCCGATCCCGCGCACGCTCAACATGGCGCTCGGCGGCCTTAAGGATCTGTCGCTGATCACGACGCCACCGGCCGAGCGCCTCGCGGTGCAGACCTTCGTGCTCGAATGGAATGCGGCGACGGTGCGCGAGGCGATCATCCGCGAGATCCGCCGCGGCGGGCAGGTGTACTACGTGCACAACGCGGTCGAGTCCATCGAGCGGCGCGCCGCGGAGATCCGCGCGCTCGTGCCGGAGGCGGACGTCCGCGTCGGCCATGGCCAGATGCGCGAGCGCGACCTTGAGCGTCTGATGCTCGATTTCTACCACCGCCGCTTCAACGTGCTCGTCTGCAGCACGATCATCGAGAGCGGCATCGACGTGCCGACCGCCAACACCATCGTCATCGACCGCGCCGATCGCTTCGGGCTCGCGCAGCTGCATCAGCTGCGCGGCCGCGTCGGCCGCTCCCACCACAGGGCCTTCGCGTACCTGATCGCGCCGCCCAGGGCCGCGCTGACCGGCGATGCCGCCAAGCGCCTGGAGGCGATCGAGTCGCTCGAGGACCTCGGCGCCGGCTTTGCCCTCGCCACCCACGACCTCGAGATCCGTGGCGCCGGCGAGCTGCTGGGCGCCGAGCAGAGCGGGGAGATCACGGAGATCGGCTTCAGCCTGTACCTCGACCTGCTCGAGCGCGCGGTCAAGGCGCTGAAGGCGGGTCAGGAGCCGGATCTGGACAGGCCGCTGTACGCGGGCCCCGAGCTCGACCTGCACATCCCCGCGCTGATCCCGTCGGATTACATGCCCGACGTGCATCTGCGGCTCGTGCTGTACAAGCGCATCGCGGCCGCGCCCGACGACCAGGCGCTCGGCGACCTCGAGGCCGAGATGATCGACCGCTTCGGGCTCCTCCCGGTGCCGATCCAGAACCTGATGCGGATCACGCGCCTCAAGCTTCGGGCGGCCTCGCTCGGGCTCACGCGTCTCGACGTCGGCCCGCTCGGCGGGCTCGTCGACTTCGGCAGCGAGCACCGGGTCGAGCCGGCGACGGTGCTCAAGCTCGTGCAGAAAGAGCCGCGGATCTACCGGCTCGAGGGCCCGGCGCGCCTGCGTTTCACGCGCCGCGGCTCGAGCGATGCGGAGCGGCTCGCAACCGCCGGCGCGGTCCTCGCGGCGCTCGGCGCAACCTGATGCGTTACACTGCCAGCCATGCCCGTTGAGCGTGTCTCCCGCCGGCAGGTGGTGCTGGGCCTTGCGGCGCTGTCGGCCGTGCCGACGGCACTCGCCGATACCCCGCCCCCTGCGGGCAGCGCCCGCTACCACGTCGAGATCATCGTGTTTCGCCAGCCCGGCCCGTCTCCGACCGCCGTGCCGGCGGGGCCCCTGCCCGTGACCGCGACCATCCCCGGCCGGGTCACGCTGCTCCCGGATGCCGACTGGCAGCTGGCGAGCCTCGCCGAGGCGCTCGCGCGCCGCGCCGGCTACACGCTGCTCGCGCACGCGGCCTGGGAAGCGATCGTGCCGCCGAACGGCCGGACCACGGCGCGGCTCGAAGACCTGCTGGCGGACAACTCGCAGCTTGCCGGCGCCATCGCCGTGCAACGCGGCCAGCACCTGTTCCTCGGCGTCGACATCGACTACCGGCCGCCGAGCGGGGCGGTGCCCGAGGGCGCGACGTACTCACTGCGCGAGAGACGCCGAATCAAGTTCGGCGAACGGCACTACTTCGACCATCCGGCCTTCGGCGTCATCATCGAGGTCGCCGCTCCGCGCGGTGCTGTCGAGTCCGGCTGAGCGCCGCCGCTAGCCGGCAGGCTCGGTGGCCGCGACCCGGTTGCGGCCGGCGGCACGCGCCGCATCGAGCGCGCGGTAGCCCGCCTTCAGCAGCTGCTCCGGCGTCGACTGCGGTGAAGGCTGCAGGTGCGTCACGCCGACGCTGACCGTCACGACCCGCGCCACGGGGGAATGCGGGTGATGCATGTGCAGCTCGCGGACCCGCCCGGCAAGCGTCTCGCCGTGGCGCACGGCCTGGGCGAGGTCCATTCCGGTCGACAGCCCGACGAAGCGGCCGCCCTCGATCCGCGCCACCAGATCGCTCGCGCGCCGCATGCTCCCGAGCAGCGTGCGCCCGACGCGCCGTATCACTGAATCGCCAGCCCCGCGTCCGAAGGTGTCGTTGTAGCGGCCCAGAGCGTCGATGTCGACCACGAACACCGTGAGCGCCCGCCCCTCGCGCTGGGCGATCGCGAAGTCGCGCCGCAGGAGCTCGTGGAAGAACTCCGAATGCCGCAGGCCCGTCAGGCGATCGTCCCGCGGCAACGGCGAGCGCACGATCGGCGCAGGCTCCACCCCCGGCGGCTCGGCGACCGGTTGGTGGAAGCTCACGTAGTGGGACACGACGCCGGCTGCATCGCGCAGCGGCTCGAAGCGCACGTCGATGCTCCCCGAACCCTGGGCGGCACCTTGGTAGGTCATCCGGACCGTGACCGACTCGCCGCGCGCGATGTGGCCCTCGAGCTCCGCCATTCGGGCTGCGCCGCCGGCCTCGCCGAGCAGGCCCGCGAGACCAAGGGCGCACAGCTCCTCGCGCCCCCGGCCGCGCAGCTGCTGGAGTGCGCCGTTGGCGAGCACCACCGGCAAGCCCGCCTGGCGCACGTCGATGACCGCGATCGCCTCCGGCAGCCGGTCGAGCAGCGCCAGCGGCACGTCGGGCGGCACGGCGCTCACGACGCCTCCCCGTCGAGCATCAGTTCCGGGCGGGCCTCGCGGCAGCGCTCGAGCGCCGCATGCGCTGCTTTCCAGGGCTCCGAGGCCAGCAGTGCCGCGCGCGTCGCGAGTCCCGGCGGCGGCCCGTGGCCGTGCAGGCGCGCGATGCGCAGCGCCGACACCGGCCGCGGCGCCGGATCGAGCGTGCCCAGCAGCTCGAGCACGGCTGGCCGCGAATTGCACACGAGCAGCATGTCGCAGCCGGCCGCGAGGGCGAGTTCGGCGCGCGCGCTCACCCCGCCGAACGCCGCGGCCCCCGCCATGCTGAGGTCGTCGGTGAACACCGCGCCCTTGAAATCGAGCTCGCCGCGCAGGATGTCGCTGACCCAGCGCCGCGACAGGCTCGCCGGCAGCGAGTCGACCGCCGGGAACACGACGTGCGCCGTCATCACGGAGGCGAGGCCGTTCGCGATCAGCAGCCGGTACGGCGTGAGCTCGGGACCTAAGTCCACGAACTCGCGCCGGTCGACCGGCAGCGCCACGTGCGAGTCGGCGACGACCGCGCCGTGCCCCGGGAAGTGCTTGGCGGTCGCGCTCATGCCGGCCTCGCGCATGCCGGCCATCACGGCCCCCGCGAGCAGCGCGACGACCGCGGCGTCCGAATGGAAGGCGCGATCGCCGATCGCCTCGCTCACCCCATAGTCGAGATCGACGACCGGCGCGAACGCGAGGTCGAGCCCGACCGCACGCAGCTCGCTGCCGATCAGCCACCCCGCCTGGCGCGCAAGCTCGCGGCCACGCGCCGGATCCATGTCGTATTCGCGGCCCAAGCGGTGCATCGGCGGCAGCAGCGTGAAATCCGACCGAAAACGCTGTACGCGGCCGCCCTCGTGGTCGGCCGCGACCAGCAGGGGCGGGCGGCGGATGGCGTGGATCTCGGCGACCAGCGCCGCGAGCTGGGAGATGTCCGCGAAGTTCCGGCTGAACAGGATCACGCCGCCGACCAGCGGGTGCTCGAGGAGGTCGCGGTCCTCCGGCAGCAGCGAGCGCCCGGGCACGTCCACCATGAGGCAGCCGAGCGTCATCTGCGAGGCTCGAGGACCGCGATCGATTCGGCGTGCGCGGTGTGCGGGAACATGTCCATGACTCCGGCCGCCACCAGTCGGAACCGGTGTTTTTGGACGAGGATCCCGGCATTGCGCGCAAGGCTCCCCGGATACGAGGAAATATACACGACGGGCCGGGGCCTGCCCCGGAACGCGTGCTCAGAACCGGCGCGCCGGGCGGGTTCCCCGGGCGGCACTGGCACTCACCCCGGCCGTTGCGCTGAACCCCGGGGCCATCAGGGCTGTGCGCCTGAGGTGGCGGCCGACTCGAGCACCGCGACCGCCAGCACCATGCCGGCCTCGTCCGACAGCGTCACGTGGCCGGGACCGGCGCCGAGCGAGGTGCGCAGCGCCCGCCCGCGCTGCGACCAGACGACCTCCGGCCGGCCCCAGGCGTTCGGCGCGATGCCGCAGTCGCGCACCCACAGGCCGTGCGCGAAGCCGGTGCCCAGTGCCTTGACGATCGCTTCCTTCGCGGCAAAACGCTGCGCCAGGAACCGGACCGCGCGGGCCTCGGTGCTCCCGAGGCGCCCGAAGCCCTGCAGCTCCACCGGCATCAGCAAGCGCTCGACGAAATGCCGCCCGAACCGCCGGTAGGTGGCCGTGATCCGCGCAATCTCGACCAGGTCCGCCCCGATCCCGAAGATCATCCGCTCCTGGCCTCGAGCATGAGGCGCTTCATCTCGCTCACCGCCGCCGCAAGCCCCGTGAACAGCGCCCGCCCGACGATCGCGTAGCCGATGTTGAGCTCGACGACCTCGGGCAGCGCCGCCACCGGGCCGACGTTGCCATAGTCGAGTCCGTGGCCGGCGTTGACGGCGAGCCCGACCGCCGCGGCGCTGCGGGCGGCGCTCGCAAGCCGGTGCAGCTCGTGGGCGCGGCGCTCGCCGGCCGCCTCGGCATAGCTACCGGTGTGCAGCTCGATCGCCGGCGCACCGACCGCGACCGCCGCCTCGATCTGCTCGGGATCCGGATCGATGAACAGCGACACGCGGATGCCGGCGGCGCTGAGCGATGCGACCGCCTTGGTCAGCGCGGCGCGCTGCGTGATGACATCGAGCCCGCCTTCGGTCGTGAGCTCGGAGCGTCGCTCGGGCACGAGGCAGGCGTCGGCGGGCTTCAGGCGCGTCGCGATCGCGATCATCTCCGGGGTCGCGGCCATCTCGAGGTTCATGTGCGTCTGCAGCGAGGCGGCGAGGCGCTCGACGTCGTGGTCCTGGATGTGGCGGCGGTCCTCCCTCAGGTGCAGCGTGATGCTGTCGGCACCGGCCTGCTCGGCGAGCAGCGCCGCGAGCAGCGGGTCCGGGTAGCGGCCCTTGCGCGCCTGGCGCAGCGTCGCGATGTGGTCGATGTTGACGCCGAGCGCGATATCCCGCGCGCTGTTCGCATACTGAGTCATCGTGACGCACCCTCTTTGCCGGCCCGCCCGGCCATGCCTGCGGACTCGGTCGCACCGGCCGGCCCTGCCTGACCCTTCCTGACGGCGCGCGCAACCGCCCGGGTCGTCAGCTCGCGGCCGTCGAGCGGCCCGGCCAGCGCCTCGCGCAGCAGCCGCTTGGCGGCGGCGAGGCTCGCGGCGTCGGCGAGCTCCTCGGCCGCGAGCGACAACAGGTCGCGACCGCGGTAATCCGCCGCCGGATCCGGCTCGGCCGCGACCCGCACGACCCCGCGCTCAGGTCTTACATGATAGTACGCGTCGGGCCTGACCGGCTCACCGCTCCCGGCCTCGCGCGCGTAGTCGAGTCCGAGGCCCAGCGCATCGAGCAGCTGCTTCTCGAAGAGCCTCAGCGCGCGACTCTCACCGCCCTGCGCCACGAGCGCGGTGAGCGCGAGCGAGTAGGCTTCATAGATCTCGGGGTGAGGGTCCTCGCGTGCGAGGAGCTTCAAGATGAGCTCGTTCAGGTAAAAGCCGCTCATCAGCGCCTGCGGGGGCAGCGCGAGCGGCGCAGCCATGAGTTCCGCCGCCGTCAGCGTCCCGCCATCGCCCGGCCCGGACCACGACAGCAGCAGCGGGACGAACGGCTGCAGCAGCGCCGACAGCGAGCTGCCCGAGCGGCGCACGCCCTTGGCGAACAGGCACACGCGCCCGCGGTCGCGCGCGAAGCACTCGACGATCCGGCTCGAGTCGCGGAAATCTCGCTGGTGGAGCAGGAACGCAGGCTCGAGCAGCACGCGCCGCGCCGGGTTCATCGCGTCCGTGCCGGCGCGCCGGCTACGGCCCCTCGTAGCCGAGCGCCTTCAGGGCGCTGGCGCTGTCCGCCCAGTTTTCCTTGACCTTGACCCACAGCTCGAGGTGGGTGCGCCGGCCGAACAGCCGGTTGAGGTCGAAGCGTGCGGTGCGGCCCACCTCCTTGAGCAGCGAGCCGCCCTCGCCGATCACGATCGCCTTGTGGGCGGTGCGCTCGACCCAGATCACGGCGCCGATCTCGAGCCGGCCGTCCTCGGTGTCGGCCATGCGCTCGATCTCGACGCTGAGCCCATACGGCAGCTCCTGCTGCAGCCGCAGCGTCAGCTTCTCGCGGATGATCTCGGCAGCCTGAAAGCTCTCCGAGCGGTCGGTGAGCTGCTCGGGCGGGAACAGCGCCGGGGACTCGGGCAGGTGCGCGGCGAAGATGTCCGGCAGGCGGGCGATGTTGTCGGACTTGAGTGCCGACACCGGCACGATGTCGACGAACGCGTGGCGCTTGGCGAGCATTTCAAGGTACGGCAGCAGCCGCGTCCGCGGCCGCGCCCGATCGACTTTGTTGACGATCAGGATGGCCGGCCGGCCGGCAGCGGTGATCCGCTGCAGGACCCGCGCGTCCTCGGCCGTGAACTTCAGCGCCTCGACCACGAAGCCGACCAGGTCGGCATCCGCGAGCGAGCTCGCCGCAGCGCGGTTCATGTACTGGTTCAGCATCCGCCGCGCGCCGACGTGCAGCCCCGGCGTGTCGACCAGCGCGATCTGGTAGCTGGGTCGATTGAGGAGCCCCACGATCCTGTGGCGAGTCGTCTGCGGCTTCGGCGAGACGATGCTGAGCTTGCGGTTCAGGAGCGCGTTCAGCAGCGTTGACTTGCCGACGTTCGGCCGTCCGACCAGTGCCACGAAGCCGGCACGGTGCGTCGGCTGCTCGCTCAACTGCCACCTGTCCCGGCCTCGAGCAGCGCGAGCAGCTCCTCGGCCGCCATCTGTTCGGCGCGGCGCCGGCTGGTGCCGATGCCTTCGGCGCTGCGCGCTTCGCCCGCGATCGTGCACAGCACCGTGAAGGTCTGCTCGTGCGGCTCGCCGGTGATCGTCTCGACGGTGTAGTGCGGCAGCGGCAGTGCGCGCCCCTGCAGGTACTCCTGCAGCCGGGTCTTCGCGTCCTTGACCGCGGGCATCTGCCTCAAGCCCGCAACGCGCGGCGCGAGCAGCGGCTCGAGCACCTGCCGCAGTGCCGGCATGCCGCCATCGAGGTAGATCGCGCCGAGCAGCGCCTCGAAGGCATCCGCCAGCGTCGAGCGGCGCCGGAAGCCGCCGGAGTGCAGCTCGCCGGGCCCGAGGCGCAGCCGCTCGCCGAGCTCGAGGGTCTCGGCGATGTCGGCGAGCGACTCGCCGCTGACGAGGCTCGCCCGGTAGCGGCTGAGCTCGCCTTCGCTCGCCGCCGGAAACTCCTGGTACAGCCGCTCGGCGACAACGAGTGACAGCACCGCATCGCCGAGGAACTCGAGTCGCTCGTTGTGCGTGCTGCCGACGCTGCGGTGGGTCAGCGCGGTCGCGACGAGCGCCGCATCGCGGCAGCGCCAGCCGAGCCGGGCCGCAATCCAGTCGACGTCGGAGCTCAGGCGTCCGGTCACGGGCCTCCGGCACCGGCGATGGTCACGGTCTTGTCAAAATGCGCGAGGAAGCTGAGGTTGCCGACGAATGGCGTCGTCGCGTCGTATTCCGCGTGCACGTTCCAGCCGAGGCCTTCGCGCTTGATCTGCACGTCCTTCCAGTTGAGTGACTTGACATCCTCGATCTCGAAGTGGCGTGCGAGGGACATCCGGATCGACTGCTCCGACAGGCCGCCGTCGATGCCGCCGCCCTTGAGATTGTCCATCGCCTTGACGATTCCCATGTACTCGACGTAGATGGGAAACAGGCGAATGCCGGCATAGACGAACAGTCCGGCGAAGGTGACCAGGACACAGAGCCCGATGAATGTGATGCCGCGTTGTGTGTGACGCATGGTTAAGCCCCTCGATGTAATTAGCGTATCGCTTTGCCGATCCGCCCCCAGGCGGGTCCGGCCGAGCCGTTGAAGCTGAGCCAGATGCGGACCGCCTTGCCGACCAGGTTGGCCTCCGGCACGTAGCCGAGCTCCGGGAAGCGGCTGTCGGCACTGTTGTCGCGGTTATCCCCCATGAAAAAGTACTGGCCGTCCGGCACGGTNTAGACGCCGGTCGGCGCGGTGGCCGCATCGCCAGCGGGCCCGGCGGCGCGCGCCGGGTCGGCGCCGCACTCGTTGGCGTCCCTCTTCGGCGTGCAGCCGCGCATGTAGCGGCGCGGCTCGACCGGACAGTACATGATCCGGTGCCGGTGCGCGCCCAGCTGCTCGATCCCCTGGCGGAAGTTGCGGTAGCAGAGGTCCTCGGTAAACAGGCCGTCGTCCTGCACTTTGATCTCCTCGCCGTTGACCCAGACCGCATCGCCGCGTACCTCGATCCGGTCGCCCGGAAGCCCGACCAGGCGCTTGATGTAGTTGACCGACGGCTCGCTCGGTTTTCTGAACACGATCACATCGCCCCGCGCCGGCTCGCCGGTGTTGAGCACCTTGACGTTCAGCACCGGGAGCCTGAGTCCGTAGCTGAACTTGCTGACGAAGATGAAATCGCCGTCCAGCAGCGTCGGCATCATCGAGTCGGACGGGATCCGGAACGGCTCGAACAGGAACGACCGGACCACCAGCACGATCAGGATGATCGGGAAGAACGAGCGGGAGTACTCGACCAGCACCGGTTCGCGCGCGCCGGGGGCGCGCCCAGGCCGCCACAGTCGCTGGTCGAGCCCCCAGATCACGCCGGTCAGCAGCGCGAGCACGACGAGCAACAGCGAGAAATCGGGAATGATCGGCATGATGGTCCGTGTCCGGAGTGGTGGCTCGGCGGCGCTACTTTCTGCCGACCTGCAGCACCGCGAGGAAGGCTTCCTGCGGGATCTCGACCGTGCCGAGCTGCTTCATGCGCTTCTTGCCCTCCTTCTGCTTCTCGAGCAGCTTGCGCTTGCGGGTGACGTCACCGCCGTAGCACTTGGCGAGCACATTCTTCCGCAGTGCCTTGACGGTCGCGCGCGCGACCACCTGGCTGCCGATCGCCGCCTGGATCGCGACCTCGAACATCTGCCGCGGAATCAGCTCCTGCATCTTGTCGACCAGCTCGCGGCCGCGCTGGTAGGCATTGTCCCGGTGCACGATCAGCGAGAGGGCATCGACGCGGTCGCCGTTGATCAGCACGTCGAGCTTGACGAGCTTGGCGGCCTGGAAGCGGGTGAACTCATAATCGAAGGACGCATAGCCGCGGCTGACGCTCTTGAGGCGATCGAAGAAGTCGAGCACGACATCGGCGAGCGGCAGCTCGTACTGCAGCGCGACCTGGTCGCCGACGTACAGCATCTTCTTCTGCACGCCGCGCTTGTCGGTGCACAGCTTCAGCACTCCGCCCACGTGCTCCGGTGGCACGAGGATGCTGGCGGTGATGATCGGTTCGCGCATTTCCTCGATCCGGTCGACCGGCGGGAGCTTGGCCGGATTGTCGACGAGGCGTACCTCGCCATCGGTCGTGAGGATCTCGTAGACCACGGTCGGCGCACTGCTCACGAGGTGCAGGCCATACTCGCGCTCGAGGCGCTCCTGCACGATCTCCATGTGCAGCAGTCCCAGGAACCCGATCCGAAAGCCAAAGCCCAGCGCGGTCGACACCTCGGGCTCGTAGTACAGCGCCGAGTCGTTCAGTTTGAGCTTCTGCAGCGCGTCGCGGAACTGCTCGTAGTCATCGGCCGCGACCGGGAACAGGCCCGCGAACACGCGCGGCTGGATTCTCTTGAACCCGGGCAGCGCCGTGGCGCAGGGCTCGGAGTCGAGCGTGATCGTATCGCCGACCGGAGCGCCGTCGATCTCCTTGATCCCCGCCATCACGAAGCCCACCTCGCCCGCCGCCAGCTCCTCGCTGTCGACCCGCTTGGGCGTGAAACGGCCGAGCCGGGTGCACTCGTGCGCCCGCCCGGTCGACCAGACGCGCAGTTTCTGGCCGCGCCGCAGGCGTCCGTTCATCACCCTCACCAGAGAAACGACTCCGAGGTAGTTGTCGAACCACGAGTCGACGATCAGCGCCTGCAGCGGCGCCGCGGCATCGCCCCGCGGTGGCGGGATCCGCGCGACGATGGCTTCGAGCAGCACGTCGACGTTCTCACCGGTCTTGGCCGACACCAGCACCGCATCGCCGGCCTCGATGCCGATGATCTCCTCGATCTCCTTGATCACCCGCGCGGGATCCGACGAGGGCAGGTCGATCTTGTTGATGACCGGCAGCACCTCGAGCCCCTGGTTCAAAGCCGTGTAGCAGTTGGCGACGGTCTGGGCCTCGACGCCCTGGGCCGCATCGACCACCAGCAAGGCACCCTCACAGGCGGCGAGCGAGCGCGAGACCTCGTAGGAGAAGTCGACGTGGCCCGGCGTGTCGATGAAGTTGAGCTGGTAGTCGACGCCGTCGTGCGCCCGGTACCTGAGCGTGACGCTCTGCGCCTTGATGGTGATGCCGCGCTCGCGTTCGAGGTCCATCGAGTCGAGGACCTGCTCGTGCATTTCGCGCTGTGCGAGACCTCCGCACAGCTGGATCAGGCGGTCGGCGAGCGTGGACTTGCCGTGATCGACGTGAGCAATGATCGAGAAATTGCGAATTGGCGGCATTCTGGTCGGCGGCTCCTGCCGGCGACCGCGGCGGGGCCAGCCGCAGG
>JGI12269J14319_10001510_pt1 | contig 23109 bp, 23 predicted proteins | sample PeaSoiSIISIP2007_FD_14319 | JGI IMG/M metagenome (IMG submission 14319)
CACGTCCGAGCTGCTCACGATCCCCGGGATCGGGCCGACGCGCCGCCGCCAGTTGCTCGAGCGCTTCGGCTCGCTCGCCGGCGTGAAGACGGCGACGGTCGCCGAGATCGCGAGCCTCCCCGGGTTCTCCGAACGCCTGGCCGAGCGCGTGCGCGAGCGACTGCGCGGGTAAGGCGCTCGCGTGGCCCGCCTATATTGCGCAACTTCCGCCCATGCGCTTCGCGATCCTCGATCCCTCGGCCGGCATCAGCGGCGACATGACGCTCGGCAGCCTGCTCGCGCTCGGGCTCCCCGCTGCCTGGCTCGAGACGCTCCCCGGCCGGCTCGGCCTGGGCGACGTGGGCGTGACGATCCGCGACGTGCGGCGCGCCGGGATCGGCTGCAAGCAGGTCGAGTTCACCATTCCGCCGCAGCCCCACGGCCGTCATGTGGGCGCGCTCGTGCGCCTGGTCGAGGACGCCGCACTCGCTCCGCGGGTGCGCGAGCGCGCCGTCCAGGCGTTCAGGTTGTTGGGGGAAGCCGAAGGCCGCGTGCACGGGGTCGCCCCGGAGAAGGTGCACCTGCACGAGGTCGGGGCCGTGGACGCGGTGCTCGACATCGTCGGCGCGATCGAAGGATTCGACGTGCTGGGCGTGGATCACGTTTACAACTGGCCGGTGGCGCTCGGCACGGGCTGGGTCGACGCGGCGCACGGGCGGCTCCCGGTGCCCGCCCCGGCCACGGCCGTCCTGCTCGAAGGTGTCGAGGTGGCGACAGGCGGCGTGGTGGAGGGTGAGGCCACGACGCCGACGGGTGCGACGCTCCTGCGGGTGCTCTCCCAGGGGGCCCCGCCGCCGCGCTGGCGTCTCGTGGCCACGGGCTGGGGCGCGGGCCAGCGAGACCCGAAGGAATACGCGAACGCCCTGCGCGTGATCGTCGCCGAATCGGCGGAAGAAGCGGGACGGGTCGTCATGCTCGCGGCCGATGTGGACGACATGAGCCCCGAATACGCGGAGCCCTTGCGGCGGGCGCTCACCGAGGCGGGCGCGGTCGACGTGGAAACCTGGCCCGTGCAGATGAAGAAAGGCCGCGTGGGGTTTCGCGTGGAGGCCGTGGCGCCCGAGGCCGTGGCCGAGCAGGTCACGGCGGCCCTGTTTCGCAACAGCACCACGGCCGGGGTCCGCCGCTGGGTCGCGGAGCGCGCGACGCTCGCCCGCCGGGAGCTCGCCGTGAGCGTCGCCCCCAACGTCTCCGTCCGCGTAAAGGTGCTCGAGCAACCGAGCGGCCCGCGGGTCAAGGCGGAGTACGACGACGTGCTCGTCGCGGCAGCGGCGCTTGGGAAACCGGCGCTTGAGATCGCCCGGGCCGCCGAACGCGAGGCCGAGGCTCTCCTCGCCAGACGCGACCCGTGAAGCTCCGCGCCGTGGCGCTCGCGGTCGCGTGCGCCACGGGCGCGACGCGTGGCACGCAAGCGCAGCGCTGCGACTTGAAGCCCGGACACCCGCTCGTCACGCGCGCGATCGCCCTGCTCCGGAGCGCGGGCGAGACCGCCTTCCAGGACGAGCGCGACAAAGACCTGCGCGACGCCCTGCAACAGCTCACCAACGTCCTCGGCCTCGCGGCGCAGGCGAAGAACGCAGCGGCCTGGTATTACCTAGGCCGCTATTACGTCGCCACAAGCGATCTCCTCGGGGCGGATTCCGCTTTTCGCCAAACCGTCGTCCTCGCCCCCGGGTGCGAGGACGAGGTGAACACGTGGCGCCGCGTGCTCTGGGTGCCCGTGGTGAACGCCGGGGTCGCGGCGTGGCAGGGCGGCAACCTGGACTCGGCGCTGACGGCGTTCCGCTCGGCGAACGCCGTGTACACGGCCGAGCCAACGGCCTTCGCGTACATGGCGGCGATTCTTGCCGCCCGCGACGATCTCGATTCGGCCGCGGCCTACTTTCAGCTCGCCTTGACCGCGGCGGCGGACCCCCGCTTCACGCCTGAGCGCAAGAACGCCATGTACAACATGGCCCGTGTCTACCAGCGCGCGGGACGCTACGACGATGCCGCCCGGGCCTACAGCCGCTACTTGGACGACTACCCGGCCGACATCAGCGCGCGCGCGAGCGTCGTCGCCGTGTACTTGGAAACGGGCCAAAGCGACTCGGCCGCGGCCGGCGTGGCCGCCTTGCTTGCGGATTCTGATTCGGCGGAAGCGGGCGACCTGATCTCAGGCGGCGAGGAGATCTACCGCGCGGTGCCCGCCCCGCCCGACACGGCCGTCGTCGCCGCGTGCGCCGTCGACGCTAGCGACGCCCTCGCCCGGTGCGATACCACGACTCGCGAGGCGCTCGCGGCCTACGACACGGCGCGCGTGCAAGCGAGCAGGCTCGCCCTTGCGGTCGTGCGGGCCGGGCTTGCGAAGAACCCCTGGGATCGCACGGCTCTGTTTACGGCGACCGACATTGCCGTTGTTGCGGGCGACACGAGGTTCGCGGACTCGGCCGCTGCACGACTCTTCAGTCTCGACCCGGGGAACCGGGCGACGCTGCTCCTCGTGTCCCAAGCCTGGCGCGCGGCGGGCAACGCAGATTCCGCGGGCCACTACGCGACGCTCGCGGACTCCCTCCCGCTCGACGTGACCGTGGGGACACTGAGTGTGTCGCCCGAGGGCGCCACGCTCTCCGGGGTCGTGACCAACCGCGAGCCGCACGGGGTTGGGAGCACGGCGCTCGGGTTCGATTTCTTGGACCGCGCGGGCGCCGTCATCACGAGCGCCACCCAGTGCCTCCCCGCCCTCGAGGCGGGGGAGAGCAGTCCGTTTGCCGTGAACGGGGCGGGGGAGGGGATCGCGGCGTGGCGCTACCGGGTCGGCGCGCCGTGAGCATCCGGCTCTAGGCATGCACGCCACCGCACCGCAGATCCTCGGCGCCTGTCTCCACATCGGCCTCGCCCTCGTGGTCTCGGCGCACATCGTGCTCACGAAGTCCGACGTCCGCGCGGCGATCGGGTGGACGGGACTCGTGTGGCTCGCGCCCTTCATCGGGTCGGCGCTCTACGTTTCCTTCGGCGTGAACCGCATTCGCCGCCGTGCGGGGCGGATCCGGGGACGCCAACCCGACGCGCGCTCGACGCCCCCGCCGACGCCCGTGCCAGGCGATCCGCCCCTTCGCTCGCTCGCCACGCTCGTGGGCTCGCTCACCAAGGCGCCCCTGGTCCCCGGCAACGCGTTCGACCCCCTCGTGAACGGGGACGAGGGCTATCCGGCGATGCTCGAGGCCATCGACCGGGCCCAGCGGACGGTCGCCATGGCCACCTATATCTTCGATCGCGGCCAGGTGGCGGACCGCTTCGTGGACGCACTCGGTCGCGCCGTGGCCCGGGGCGTCGAGGTGCGCGTGCTGATCGACGGCGTGGGCGCGCGCTACAGCCGGCCGCCCATCGCGCGGCAGCTCCGCGCCCGGGGCGTGCCGGTGGCCGAGTTTCTGAAGAGTCTCGTCCCCGTGTCCCACCCCTACGTCAACCTGCGCAACCACCGGAAGCTTCTCGTCGTGGACGGCGCGGTCGGGTTCTGCGGCGGCCTGAACATCCGCGACGGCTGCATGCTCGCCCTGGCCACGCCCGAACCCACGCAAGACATCCATTTCCGGATCCGCGGTCCGGTGGTGGCCCAGCTCTTGGGCGCGCTCGCGTTCGACTGGACGTTCACGACCGGCGAGCAGCTCGGGCCTGGGTGGTTCCCGCGGCTCGAGCCCGTGGGCGAGGTCTACGCGCGCGGGATTCGGGACGGCCCGGACGAGGACTTCGAGACGTTCTTGATGACCCTGCTCGGCGCGTTGTCGCAGGCGACTCGCACGATCCGGATCGTGACGCCCTACTTCCTCCCCGACTCGCCCTTGGTCGACGCGCTGCGCGTGGCCACGCTGCGCGGCGTGCGGGTCGAGATTCTCCTGCCCGAGCGCGGCAACCTGCGGCTCGTCCAGTGGGCCATGATGGCCAAACTCGCCCGCGTGGCGAGCGGGTGCCAGATCTACCTGTCGCGTCCGCCGTTCGATCACTCGAAGCTCCTGGTGGTCGACGGCGCGTGGTCGCTCATCGGGTCGGCAAACTGGGATCCGCGGAGCTTGCGCCTCAACTTCGAGTACGTGGTCGAAGCCTATTCCGCCCCGCTCGCGGCCCGCCTGAACGCCATCATCGACCAGAAGCTCGCGAGCGCGCGCCCGCTCTCGCTCGATGAGATCGAGCGCCGGAACCTCGCCACAAAGCTGAGGGACGGCGTCGCATGGCTCGCGCAGCCGTATCTGTAGCGACCCCTCTCCCCCGTTGATCCTGGCCTAGAGCGCGTGCGGAATTTCGAGACGGTGTTGGCCCTGCTCGTGGGCGTGAGCTTCCTCGCCTTGTTCGCCCGCCGGCTCTCGGTGCCGACGCCGGCGATGCTCCTCGCGGGGGGCCTGGTCGCGGCACTCCTCCCCGGGCTGCCGGCGGTGCACCTCGATCCCCAGCTTGTGTTTCTCGTCTTCATCCCTCCGCTACTCTTTCGGACTTCGCTCCTCGCCTCCTACCGCGACGTGCGCGCCAATCTGCGGCCGATCTTGCTGCTCGGCGTAGGCCACGTGCTCTTCGCGACCGCCGCCGTCGCCTGGGTGAGCCATGCCGCCATCGGGTTGCCCTGGGCCTCCGCTGTGGCGCTCGGGGCGGTCGTCTCGCCTCCCGACGTGGCCGCCGCCACGGCCTTCCTCCGTCGCCTCCCCATGCCGCGCCGGGTCGTGACGATCCTCGAGGGCGAGAGCATGGTGAACGACGCGGCGGCGATCGTCACCTACCGGATGGCCGTCGCCGCGGCCGTCACCGGGACGTTCTCGTTCGCAGAAGGGACGGTCCGCTTCCTCGTGGTGAGCGCGGGAGGCGTGTGCGTGGGGCTTCTCGCGGGCTGGGCGATCGACTTGGTGCGGCGCCGGCTGCACGATCCCGAGGTCGAAAACACCATTTCGCTCCTCTCGGGATACGCGGCCTACATCCCGGCCGAGCATCTCGGCGCCTCCGGTGTGCTCGCCGTGGTCACGGCCGGTCTCTATCTCAGCCGGGTCGGACCGCGCTATGTGGCCGCGGACACCCGCGTCCAGTCGCGCGGGATGTGGGATGTCGTCGTGTTCATGCTCGAAGGGCTGATCTTCATTATTACGGGTCTTGCGCTGCGGTCCCTCGGCCCGAGCCTGAATGCCACGGTGGTGCGCGCGACCGTGCTCGTGGCGCTCACCGTGATCGTGGCCCGATTCGTCTGGGTCTTTCCCGCGACCTACGTGCCGCGTGCGTTGAGCCCCGGGCTTCGCACACGCGACCCGTCGCCGCCCTGGCAACTGCCGGCCGTGATCTCCTGGGCGGGCCTGCGCGGCGGTGACTCCCTCGTGCTCGCGGCGGCGATCCCGACCCTCACCGCGGCGGGCACGCCTTTTCCCGGCCGCAGCGAGATCATCGCCATCACCTACGGCGTGATCCTCATCACGCTGCTCGGACTCGGGTTCAGTCTGGGACCGGTGTTGCGCTGGCTCGGCCTGCGGGAGACGGGCGAGGACGATCAGCGCGAAGAGCACGAGGCGCGCGTGCGCATCGCCGAGGCCGCGCTCGCCCGCCTCCAGGAGCTTGCGGGGGAGCCGTGGATCGAGCCCTCCGTGCTCACGCGCACACGCGAGCGCTATCACCATCGGGCCCAGCGACTCAAGGCGCGCGCCGAGATTGCCTCCGGCGCCGAAGACGGGCGCTCGGTCGCGGGGCGGCGACTCACGCGAGAGCTCCTGGGCGCCGAGCGCGAGGCGCTCCTGCGCCTCCGGGACGCCGGGGCGATCGGCGACCGGGTGATGCGCCGCGTCCAGCGCGACTTGGACCTCGAGGAGTTGCTGCTCGACCCTGCCTAATTTTTGGTCAATCGTTGTTCTATAGTGAAACGCGTTACAACATGGTACTTAACGACTTACGGGCCCTATGGGGGTTGACTGTTTCCATTTGGGCTAGCAGAATGAAGGTGCGCAGCGAGGCTGTGGCTGATGTGCACGTTGGCCACGGAGTCAACTGAAGGAAGGTCGGCAGTCTCTAGTAGCTCGACACTTCACCGTCACTCACTGCAGCGAGGGTATCATCTCAAGTCGCTCTATTCAGTCTGCAAAGTTCGGAGATTTCGGAGCCAGGGCTGCGGACAGTCTGTCGTGGTCTTGGGGCGCCCCTAGTGTGACTTGCCACTCCAGGGACGGGCGCCTGGCGAGCTCACACGCTGCTGTAAGGTAGAACTTCCTCGAAATTCAGGAGGCGCGTATGCGGTGGTTGAGAGCAACGATGGTTGTAGCGGCTCTCGCAGTAGTGGCGCATGTTGCGGAAGCCCGCGTGCCGGCATTCGTGCGGCAGACGGGGTTGGTCTGCAATCAGTGTCACGTCGCATGGACGCCGGTGATGGACTTCACGTTTACCGGCATGAAGTTCCGGATGAACGGCTATCGCACGCCGTGGGTGGCTGAGAAGATCGAGGCTGGTGATGAAGGCGCCGTCAATGGTAACCGGCTCCTTTTGACGCTCGGCAGCGCCCTCAGCTGGCATTTGCGCGGGTTGTTCCTGGGTGCTAGCACGCCCACGGCCGATCCGTCAGCGCCGGCAGGTGTGCAGGGTGCCGCGTCCACCGAGCTCATTCAGACGATCGGGATGCACTACTGCGGTCCGATCGGTGAGCACGTCGGGATTTTCAACGAGTTCTACATGTATGGTGGTGGACTCGGCCCGACGGCAGCGAATGGTGGGGCGGGTGGTAACCGGAACGGCTACATCGGGCTGAGCCACTTCGACCTGGTGATCAGCACGAACAGCAACGGCAACATCTACGGCTTCACGGGGACGTTGGTGCCCTCGCCGGGCGCTCACGACTTCATGCAGCTGAACAACGATCCGACGCCGAGCAACATGCTCCGCAACCCCGGCATCCTCGGGAGCGGCGCGCCCTACGTGTACTGGGCGTTCTACGGTTTCATTGGCGATCGGTTTGGGTTGGAGATGGGGTTGGAGCCCGGGGAAGACAACCTCGACTACCGGAAGTTCAACTACCGGATCGAGAGCGGCTACTTCCTGGCCAACACGGATGCGAACTTCTGGCGTCTGTCGGCGGAGTTCAAGGCCGGCGACGACATGATCCCGGGCGTTGCGACGCTCACCGCATCCAACGACGGCGTACGGACCTTGGTCCCGGCGGACGCGGTGCGCGGGATTTCGCAGACGCGCGCGAGCGGCACGCCGCTGTCCTCGTTGAACATGGGCGACGCGTGGCGGTGGTTGTTCGGGATCGCCGGCGGGTTCGCCGATCGGGGGCCGTCGAGCTTCGACATCTCAATCAGCAAGTCGGTTGAGACTGAGACCTACACCGACGCCAGCGGCGAGAAGATGGGCGCGGTCGGCGGCGAGATGGCGTACTACTATGATCGTACGTGGGGCTTGGTCCTGCAGTGGAGCACGTACAACACGTGGAACTTCACGGACCAGAACGGCGTCGTGCACCAGATTCCGACCGACCCGAGCTGGAACATCACGGTTGTGCGGCGCTTGGCGATGAACTTCTGCATCTACGGCGCCTACGGGAACAGCCAGACGTATGCGCTCGATCAGAAGTGGCAGGACGGCAGGAGCTGGGGCATTTACCTCCAGTATCTGTGGTAATGCTCGGCTAGCGTAAACGCAGTCGCGTCACACAAAGCCCACAGGAGTTCGCTCCTGTGGGCTTTGTGCTTCCCGGAATGCGGATGGTCTGTAGCCGCGCTCTCCCTGCGTAGCCCCCCCGGTTCATTCGCCCAAGAAACCCAACGCAGCCCCTTTCGGACACTCGCTCGCACACAAACCTGTCAGAGATCGGAGCCTCTCCCCCCGGCCACGGGTGAGAGTCAGCGCCCCTCGGGGGACGCCCCTCGCCCTCTGCGGCCCTGGCCCCCCGCGGTTGGGAGCTAGGGTGCCACCATCAGCCTCTTGCCGGCCACGAACCGCGGGGACCCACAGTCGGTCCGCGATCTCTGCGACTCGCCGCGAAAGCACGACGTGGACCCTCACGTCCCTGGGATCTCGAGGAAGGCAGCGCGCAGTCGGTCCCACGGCGGGCATGGGAGCCGGGAGCCCCTTTGCTCGAGCGCGCCCTCTGGGTGGGGCTTAGCAGGGAGTCGGTTGGCCGGACGGTGTCCCCAGCCATCGGCAGTGCAACGGGTGTTAGCTATCCAGCATTTGTCTGGCATTTTGAGTATGCTATCCAGCATCTGTCTGGCATTCCCTGTCAACCAGTCTTGATGGCAACCGAACCCCAGCAGGGGCGAGCGCATGCGGGACGCGAGGACCGAGGCCACGGGCAGGGCGTTGTTGGACCACTGGCGCTGGGCAGCGACGCGCGGCCTCATGAACCCGAACACTGCGAACGGGCTCCGGTCGGCCTGTGCGAAGGTCCTCGGCGTGATGGACGGATGGGAGAGCCTGGACGTGAGAACGCTCGACGTAGAGCAAGCTGTGGCCCGTTTTCAGCACCAGAGGAAGCGGGACCACGTTCCGGCGGTGCTCGAGACCTACAAGCGTCGCTTCCGCATCGCCGTGAGCTCCTACCTCGCCTACCTGCAGGATCCGGGCGGCTGGACGCCGGGGATCCCCGAGCGGGGCGCCAAACCCGAGCGCCGGGCGCCCCGGGACTCTCGAGCGCCGGATGCGAGCGCTTCGCTTCCGGCCACGGTTTTCGTCGAGTTTCCCTTCCCGCTGAGGGAGGGCCAGCTCGCTCGGCTCGTCTTGCCGCGCGACCTGAAGGCCTCAGAGGTGCGGCGGCTCACGGCGTTTCTGGGCTCGCTGGTCTTGGACCGGGGGGAGTCCGAAGGCGACGCCTAGCGTGGCGCGGCGCCGACCGTGAACGCGCCTAAGGTGCCGTGCGCGCTGGAGTACCGGGGATGAGGCTGATAGATTGCATGAGGCAGCGACCTGCGGGCGTAATTCAGGGGTAGAATGCCAGCTTCCCAAGCTGGACGTCGCCGGTTCGAATCCGGTCGCCCGCTCTCAGCATCAGGACCGCGCCCCGCCGAGGTTGGCGGGGCGCTTTGTCTCGTGGCTGGCGTCCCGGCCTGGAACCGGTGATATTGCGATGGTTGGAACTCTCAGTACCTATTGATCTTGCACCATGTGCCTTCACAAACTCCTTGAAGCTACCGGGCGGCTGACGTGATTCGCGTAGCGAAGGTGGCCGCGGGCTCACTCGGCGCCGCCCTCGGCCTTGAGCCGGGGACTGAACTCGTGGCGGTTAACGGCCGCGCGCTCACGGACTTCCTCGACTGGGAATTCCTCACCGCCGACGAGCACTTCATGTTGTACGTGAAGCAGCCCTCGGGTGAGGCGATCGAGTTCGACGTCGAGCGACCCGAGGGGTGGCCCATGGGCGTGACCCTCGAAGCGCCGCGTATCCGGCGCTGCGCGAACCACTGCGATTTCTGCTTCGTGGACGGCAACCCCCAAGCCCTGCGCGCCCCGCTCTTTATCCGCGATGACGACTATCGGCTGTCGTTCCGGTACGGCAATTTCGCCACGCTGACGAACCTGAAGCCCTGGGATGAGGCCCGGATCGTGGAGTACCGGCTGTCGCCCCTCTACGTGTCCGTACACGCGACGGACCCCCTGGTCCGGCGGTTCGTGCTGCGTAACCCGGAGGCCCCGGAAATCGTGCCGCAGCTCGCAGGCCTCGCGGCCCAGGGGATCCGCTTCCACACTCAGGTGGTCCTCGTGCCCGGGGTGAATGACGGGCCGGTGCTGGTGCGCACCCTCCGAGACCTCTACGGCTTGGATGACGCCGTCCTCTCCGTGTCGGTCGTCCCCGTCGCCCTGACCGAGTTCAGCAAACGACATCTCGTGCGCGCGCCTACCGCCGCCGAATGCAAGGCCGCCTTGGTCGCCGTGGGCGAGTGCGCGGAACGCGCGCTGGCCGAGCGCGGCGTGCCGTGGTGTTACGGGGCGGACGATCTCTACCTCCTGGCCGGGGAGCCGCTGCCGCCCGCGGCCTGGTACGGGGACTTCGAGCAACGGGAAAACGGCGTCGGCGCCGTGCGCTACCTCGAGACCCGGATCGCGATGGCTGGGTTCCCGGACCTCCGCGGGCAGCGCATCGGCGTCGTCACGGGCACGGCCATGGGCCCCCTCCTGCCGCAGGTTCTCGCGGGCCTCGCGCAGGCAACCAGGGCGGTGTTCGAGCTCTTGGTGGTCCCGAACCCGCTCTTCGGCCCCGACGTCACGACGGCGGGGCTCCTCCCCGGGGCCGCGTTCCGTGAAGCCCTGCGGGGTCGGGGCGACCTGTCCCTCGCCCTGCTGCCCGCCGAGGCGACGAACGACGACGCGGTGTTTCTGGACGACGTCAGCGTCGATGACCTCGCTCGCTCGGTGCCCATGGAGATCAGGCTCTCCTACGACTTCGCCGACGCCCTCACGGGGGAGCCCGCCCTGGCCAGGGTCGTGGAGAACTAATGTCCAACGTCCCCACCGTTGCCATCATCGGCCGACCGAACGTCGGGAAGTCGACCCTGTTCAACCGCATCATCGGCCGGCGGGCGGCGATCGTGGACGAGCGGCCGGGCGTCACGCGCGACCGGAACTTCGCGGCCGCCGAGTGGAACGGCCGCCGGTTCTGGCTCGTGGACACGGGGGGGCTCGATCTGGACGCTGGCGACCCGCTGCTCCGCGCGGTGCGCACGCAAATCGAGCTCGCCGTCGCGGCAAGCGACCTGCTGCTCTTCGTCGTCGATGTCAGCACGGGGGTCCATCCCGCGGACCTCGCAGTCGCCGATCTCGTGCGCCGCTCGGGCCGCCCGACGCTCCTCGTCGCCAACAAGGCGGACCATCTGCCCAAGGATACCCGCCACCTCGACTTCTACGAGCTCGGGCTCGGTGACCCCGTGCCGGTCTCCGCAGCCACGGGGAAAGCGAGCGGCGACCTGCTGGACCGCATCGCGGCGCTCCTGCCCGAGGCGGGGCCGTCGGAGGCGGAGGACGCGATCCCCGTGGCCGTCGTCGGCCGCCCAAATGTGGGCAAGTCGAGTCTCGTGAACCGTCTCCTCGGCGAGGAGCGGCTCGTCGTCGCAGCCGAGCCCGGGACGACGCGGGACTCGATCGACACGCCCCTCGTCTACGAGGGCCACACCCTCATGTTCATCGACACGGCGGGGCTGCGCCGCCGGGCCAAGGTCACGGACGAAATCGAGTTCTATTCGACCCTGCGCACCGCCCGCGCGATCGAGCGGGCGACGGTCTGCGTCCTCGTCGTTGACGCGGTCGACGGCCTGCACACGCAGGATCTGCGCATCGCGCAGGACGCGTGGTCGCACGGGGCGGCCATCATCATCGTGGTGAACAAGTGGGACCTCGTGCCGGACAAAGAGACGAACACGGCCGTGCACGGCGAGCAGATCTTGAAGGAAGGCGCGCCGTTCCTCCAGTTCGTGCCCTTTCTCTACGTCTCGGCGAAAACGGGCCAGCGCGTGCCGCGCTTGCTCGAGCTCATCATCACCGTCACCGAAGCCCGGGAGCGTCGGGTGCCCACGGCGGAGGTGAACCGTGTGCTCGCCGCCCTCGTCGCGCGCCAGCAGCCGCCGCAGCCCGTGGGGCCGCCGGTGCGGCTCCTCTACGCCTCGCAGATCGGGACCGCGCCGCCGCGCTTCGCCATCGTGGCCAACCGGCCGGAGGCGATCCCCGAGTCCTACAGCCGCTACCTCGTGAACGGCTTTCGAGAGGCCTGGGGGTTCACGGGCGCCCCCCTCGCCATCAAGTTCCGGGCCCGGCGGGGCCGGACCGAATCGTGAACGCCCTGTGGATCGCGCTCGCCTACTTCGTGGGTGCCATACCCACGAGCTACCTGGCCGGGCGTCTGCGCGGCATCGACCTGCGCGAGCAGGGCAGCAAGAACCTCGGCGCGACGAACACCTATCGCGTGCTCGGGTGGCGGTATGCCGTCCCCGTGGCACTCGTCGATATCGCGAAAGGCGCGCTCCCCGTGGCGCTCGCCCGCGCGACCGCGTCCCCCGCGCTGCCCGTCCTCGTGGGCACCGCGGCCGTCTGCGGGCACATGTTCTCACCCTATGTCGGGTTCAAGGGAGGGAAGGGCGTGGCCACGGCGGGCGGCATGTTCCTCGCGCTTGCCCCCGTTGCGCTCGCCATTTCGGCGGGCGTCTGGGTGGCGGCCGTCTGGCTCACGGGCTACGTCTCCGTGGGGTCGCTCCTTGCGGCCGGGCTGTTTCCGATCTGGGCGGCGCTCACCGAACACGCGCCGCTCACGGTGTGGACGAGCGTGCCGCTGGCCGGCGTGATCCTCTTCACGCACCGTGCCAACATCCGGCGCCTGCTCGATGGGACCGAGCACCGCTTCCGCACCGGCTCGGGGCTGGCGACGTGAGCCGGGTGGCCGTGGTGGGGGCCGGTGCCTGGGGCACCGTGCTCGCGGATCTCCTCGCCCGCAAGGGCGCGGCCGTCTCGCTCTGGGCCTATGAGCCCGACGTGGTGGAAAGCATCAATCGGGCACACGAAAACTCGCGCTATCTCCCGGGGGCGTCCCTTGCCCCGAACGTGCGAGCGGTGGCCGATGTCGCTGAAGCCGTGCGCGACGCCGAGATCGTCGTGTCGGCGGCGCCGTCTCACGTCGTCACCCAGTTGCTCGCGCGCGCGGTCCCGGCGCTCGAGCGCGGGGCCCTCGTCGTGAGCGCCTCCAAGGGTTTGGAGCCCGAGCGGCTGACGACCCTGACGTGCGCCTTGCGCGACGTGCTGCCCACGGGAACGCCGGTCGCCGCCCTGTCCGGCCCATCGTTCGCGCGAGAGGTCTACGAGCGCGCGCCCACGGCGCTCGTGGCCGCGGCGCGCGAGCCGGGCGTCGCCGAGCGCGTGCAGCAGGCCTTTGCCACAAAACACCTTCGCGTCTACACCGAGACCGACGTGCTCGGCGTCGAGCTTGGCGGCGCCCTGAAGAACGTGATCGCGCTCGCCGCGGGGATGCTCGAGGGCTTGGGGCTCGGGTACAACACGCGCGCGGCCCTGCTCACGCGGGGCCTGGCCGAGATCACGCGGCTCGGGGTAGCTCTTGGGGCCGAGGCGGAGACTTTCGCGGGGCTCACCGGAATGGGGGATCTCCTCCTCACGGCCACGGCGCCGCTCTCCCGCAACCACACGCTCGGGATCGAGCTCGGTCACGGCATCTCGCTCGAGGGCGCGCTCGGCGGCCGCCAAACCGTCGCGGAAGGCGTGACGACGGCGCGGGCGGCGGTGACGCTCGGGGCGCGGCACGGCGTCGAGCTCCCGATCGCCGAACAGGTCTGCGCCGTGCTCTTTCAGGGCAAGCATCCGCGCGACGCCGTCGCCGCGCTGATGGAGCGCACGCCCAAGGCCGAGCGCGTGCGATGAGCGCGCCCCATCCCGTCCAGGAGTTCTTCTCGATCGGTGAGGTGTGCCAGCTCACCGATCTCAAGCCACACGTCCTCCGCTACTGGGAGAGTCAGTTCCGCTTCCTGAACCCCGCCAAGAACCGCTCCGGCAACCGCGTCTACCAGCGGCGGGAAATCGAGCTCATCATGCTCGTGAAGCACCTCCTGTACACCGAGAAATACACGATCGAGGGCGCGCGCCAGAAGATCGAGCAGTACCGCCGCTCGGGCGAGCTCAAACCCGAAGCACGCCGGGCGCTCGCGCTCGAAACCGTGCGCGACCTCCGCGCGGACCTCAAGGTCGTGCTCGCCATCCTCGAGGGCACCGCCCCGGCACGATGAAGATCCTCGTCTCGAACGACGACGGGGTCCTCGCCCAAGGCCTAGGCGTCCTCGTGGACGTGTGCGCGGGCCTCGGGCAGGTGACCGTCGTAGCCCCGGACCGCGAGCAGAGCGGCACCTCGCACTCGCTCACGCTGCACCGGCCGCTGCGGGCCACGCGGCGGTCCGACGGGACCTTCCAGGTGGACGGCACGCCGACCGACTGCGTGCTCCTCGCCTTGGGCTCCCTCATGCCTGAGCCGCCCGACTTCGTGCTCTCAGGCATCAACCACGGGCCGAACATGGGCGAGGACGTCCTATACTCAGGCACCGTGGCCGCCGCGTTCGAAGGGCTCGTGGCCGGGATCCCGAGCGTGGCCATCTCCTGGGCCGGCGCCGAGCTCGAACTCCTCGAGACACACAAGCCCTGGCTCGAGCGCTTTGTGAGCCAGCTCATCGCCGTCCGGGATTTCCCGAAGGAAACCCTCCTCAACGTGAACCTTCCGCCCATCCCCGGTACCGAGGTGAAAGGCGTCAAGGCGACCCACCTCGGGAGCCGCGTCTTTTCGGAGGAGATCGCGTCGCTCAAGGACCCGTGGGGCAAGGAGATGTACTGGATCGGGGGCGGCCGGGCCACGTGGTCGGGCGGCACCGAGTCCGACTTCCGCGCGACCCGCGAGGGCTACATCTCGGTCACCCCGCTGCACATGGATATGACCAACTACCGACTGCTTGAGGCCGTGCAGTCCTGGTTCCCGCACGACTGATGGTGTCGGGCGACAGCTACGCGGGGTACCGCGCCCGCCTCGTCGAGGCGCTGCGCACCCGGGGGATCAAGGATCTCGGCGTGCTGCACGCCGTCGCGGAGACGCCGCGCCACCTCTTCGTGCCCGAAGCTCTGCGCGCTCGGGCCTATGACGACGTCGCCCTGCCGATCGGTGACCACCAGACCATTTCCCAGCCCTACGTCCATGCGCGCTACCTGGAGACGCTGCACCTGGTGGGGACGGAGAAGGTCCTCGAAGTCGGCACGGGCTCGGGCTACCAGACGGCCTTGGTGGCCGCCCTTGTGGCGCAGGTGTTCTCGGTCGAGCGGGTGCCCGCGCTCGCGCGCCGCGCCCAGCTCGCGCTGCGGGAAGCGGGCGTGCGCAACGTCTCCGTCCTCTGGGGCGACGGGACGCTCGGATGGAGCGCCTATGCGCCCTACGACGCGATCTTGGTCGCGGCCGGTGGGCCCGAGATCCCGCCGCCCCTCCTCGAGCAGCTCGCCCCAACCGGCCGCCTCCTGATCCCGCTCGGCGAGCGGGGCGCGCAGACGCTCACCCTGGTCGAGCGCGCGGGCGCCGGGTTCAGGCGCACGCCGCTTGGGGACGCGCGGTTCGTCCCGCTGCTCGGGGAGCACGGCTTCGATGCTTGATCGCCTCGTGCAGTGGCTCCTCCAGAGCCTGTTGCACCTGGGCTACCCCGGCATCACGGCCCTGATGGCGCTCGAGTCCTCGGTCGTGCCGGTCCCGGCCGAGCTCGTCATGCCGCCGGCGGGCTACTGGGTGGCGAAGGGCGAGATGCACTTCCTCCCGGCCTTGGGCTGTGGCGTGCTGGGCAGCGTGCTGGGTGCACTGGCGTCCTATGCGGTGGCCCACTGGCTCGGCCGAGGCCTGGTGCGCCGATTCGGGAAATACGTGCTCGTCTCGGAGCGCTCGCTCGAGCGCTCCGAGCGCTACTTCGCCGAGCATGGGGAGATCAGCGTGTTCCTCGCGCGGCTCGTCCCGGTGCTGCGCCACCTGATCTCGATCCCCGCAGGACTCGCCCGGATGTCCCTCCCGCGCTTCGTGCTCTACACGGCCGTCGGCGCGGGCATTTGGTGCGCGATTCTGACGGAAATCGGCTACGTCTTGGGGCAGAGCGAAGGGGTGCTCCAGAACGAGGAGGTCCGCCGCTACGTCGGACGGATTCTCGCGGTGGTACTCCCGCTGATGGTGCTGGTCGTGGTCCTGTACGTCGTGCGCTACCGGCGCCGCATGCGAGCGCAGCCGGAGGCCTAACTGTGGCGCGCCGGTTCCTCGTGTACGGCGTGGTGCAGGGGGTCGGGTTCCGGTGGTTCGTCGCCCGGCACGCCGAGCGCCTCGGCCTTCGCGGCTGGGTGCGAAACCGCGAGGACGGCACGGTCGAAGTCCTTGTGTCGGGTGAGGCGGGCCTCGTCGAGCTCGCCCGGCTGCTTGAGGAGGGGCCGATCGGCGCACGCGTCGACCGCGTGGAAGCGCTTGAAGCTCCACAGGAACCTCAGATCCCTAACGTCTTTCAGATCAAGTAACTCCCTCCTATGACCCCAGACTACCAGAGCGAGCGCATCGCGCACCTGATCAGAGACGTCCCGGACTTCCCCAAGGCCGGCATTCTGTTCAAGGACATCACGCCGCTCCTGCTTCAGCCCACCATGTTCCGCCGCGCGGTCGAGCTGATGGCGGCCCCGTTCCAGGGTCTCGCCGTGACGCGGGTGGTGTCGATTGAGTCGCGGGGGTTCTTGTTCGGGGCGCCGATCGCACTCGCCCTGGACGCGGGCCTCGTGCCCATCCGGAAGCCCGGCAAGCTGCCGGCCGAGCGGGGCCGAGTGGAGTATGCCTTGGAATACGGCACCGACGCACTCGAGATGCACCGGGACGCGGTGAGCGGGTCCGACCGCGTGCTCGTCGTGGATGACGTGCTCGCGACGGGAGGAACCGCGGCCGCCTCGGCTGAGCTGGTGCGGCGGCACGGGGCCACGGTCGTCGGCTTCACGTTCCTGATCGAACTCGCGTTCCTGAGAGGCCGCGAGCGACTGGTACACGAAGTCGTCCAGGCCGTGCTGCAGTACTCCTGAGACCGCGAGCAGGGTGGTCCGCGCGGGATGTCGGAGTAAGTCTATGTGCGTCCGTATGTTATAGACGGTCACCGCATTGCGGTCTTGCCGGGGGTACAGGCGAGCGATAAGTTATTAACTACTAATAATCGGACAGGCTGATCGGCCACGAGCGTTCGAAGGGGTCATGACCACCATTCTCTCCGTATCGCTGCCTGACGATCTCCGCTTAACCCTCGACGCGGCGGCAAAGCGCCAGCGGCGCTCCCGCAGTTTTGTGGTGGCCGAGGCGATCCGGGACTATCTCACACGCCACGAGCAGGATGCTTTCGCCGAAGCGCGCGCGCGCACGCTCCGGGAGGGCCTCGCCCTCTCACCGGCCGCGCGGGTCCAACTGGCAGAGGAGTTGTGGCAAGAGCTGGCACGAGGCCGCAGGGCTGCCCAGCCGTGGACAGCCGCCTTCGACACCTTCGATGAGTACGAAAGATGGCGGCGCGAGGGCGGGCAACGAGCTCGGTGACGCTCCCGAAGTCTCGACTCGCGATGGTGTGCAGCCTCCTCAATGCGGCTGGTGTGAAGTACGTCCTCGTCGGTGGGTTCGCAGTTGCGCTCCATGGCGTTGTGCGAGCAACCAAAGACATCGACATTCTCATCGAGCCAACAGTCGAGAACGCGGCCCGCACGTTGAAAGCCCTCGAAGGCTTGCCCTGGGGCATTTCGCGAGAACTCGACCCGTCGGACGTGGTAACGAAGCCCATCACGATCATCGGCGATGATCCGCGAGTTGACCTACTCACACTCGCGTGGAGCGTTCGCTATGCCGATGCGGCCCCGAAAGTGCAGAAAACAGAAATCGAGGGCGTGGAAATACCGTTCGCCGATTTGGATACGTTGATTCGAACCAAGCAAACCGAGCGATTTCAGGACAAAGCGGACGTCGAGAGCCTTGAGCAGGTGAAGCGACTCCAGCAGGCGGGCTGAGGCGCATCTCGGGCGTCGAGACCGCGATGGAAGCGTGCGGACATGCCTCCGACCACCCTAGGGAGCCCGGGCGGGGGCAATGAGGCTGGTCGCTTCGCGATCGTAGGCCGCGAGGCGGAACAGGTCCTGCGTTAGCGATTCCGCTGCGTTCAACGTGGCGTGAGGGTCAGACCCAAGAAGCGTGAGGAGGCTCCTGGATCGCACGCTTGGGTCTTCAAGGAACCCTGTGCTTGAAGCTCCGGTGCGGCCCAGCGCAACGAGCTGCCCCTTTCGATCCGGCCAGTTGTAGCACGCCCAATGCGCGGCGAAGCGACTGTTCAAGCTGTCGTTCAACGACTCCAGTCCCACGGCTTTTGCATAAAGAGCCTGTGCCTCGGTCAGGCGATCGCGCATGAATCCGAGGTTCAGGAACGAGTCGGCCACCGCCTCGGCCACCGCGTTGGTCACAATGCTCGAGTCGTGCAGCGCGAAGGCCGCGCAGGCAACGTCTTCCGCGAGGCGAGTGGCGAACGGCCGTCCCTGGTCCGCGTACTCGTAGTCTCCGAGTCGCGCTATCACGAGCCGTTCGGCACCTGAGAAATCCGATCGCTCCATCAGCGCGCGGTACGCCCCCCAGCCCCCACACTCGTACGCCCACACATCCTTACGGGTCGGGATCTGTCCGGTGAGGGCGAGGGCATCGACTATCGCGTCCGCCCGCACGGACCCGGTCGCCAAGCAATTGTCGTCGTCGAAGAGCGCCTGCAGGTCGGGCCAACTGATGCCGACCGTGGCCTCAAGCGTTGTAAACGCGCGCGCGGTATCGCCGAGGAGAATACGAACGGCTGTCAGCGTGACGCCGACGCTCCTGGCCCGGCCCAGAACCTCGACCCGCTCCGACAGGAGCGAGTCTGACCCGTTGGGCGTGATGCGGTACGCTGAGTCGGCGACCACGGGTGGGACGGTTTCGAGCGCCTCGACCATCGTCCCGGCCAAGCCTTCAAAAGAAGCCTGCAGCCCGGCGATGCGGCGCCGAATGACATCCGCTCGCGGATCGTTTGGAACGGCGACGAGATACGCCCCGAGCCAACCGACGGCGCGAAGCTCGTAGCCGAAGACTTGAGAGCAGGCGAGCCCGAGGTTGAACCAGATCTGTGGCGCATCGGGATCTGCTCGTTGCGCCTCCGAGAAGGTCTGCACGGCGTCCTTCCAGTCTCGCCGCTGGGCCGCGGCGAGGCCTTTCGCGAACGGCGTGCGAGCGGCCGCGTTCACACCCCAGGTCGAGTCCTCTGGTTGGACGACTCCGGGTCTGGCCTGGCCCGCACTCGGGCCCACCCCGAGCGCGACGAGGGCTACGGTCAGGCAAACGAAGAGCCGCGCGCGTCCGCTCGTCCGTTGAACGTCGCGGTGCGCGCACACCTTCAACCCCTGACTGATGTTACCGCACCGGGTCGGCGCTCTTTGGGCCGATCGGGCTGATTCAGAAATTTCAGGATCGTCCGCCAGAGCTCGTCCCAGTCCAGAGACTGGACCTGGGGGCTGGCGGGAGGGGCGCCGGAGGGCGGAGGTGGCGGCGCGACCGGGTGGTTCTCCTGGGTCGCGCCGCTCTTGAGCTCGGGGTGTCTGGCCAGATACGCCTCGTAGGTGGTCGAGAAGTCGATGAGCCCGCTCATCCCCGACGCAGCGTCCGGCGGAGAATTCCCTGGAGTTGTTGTGGTTGGGACTGGGGTGGTTGTGCCCGGGGTCGCGCTGGGTGCGGTCTGCCGGTCGATGTTGAACTGTGCCACATCGACGAGCCGTGCGAGAGCAGGGTCCGTTGGATCGTGATTGCGGGCGTCTTGAAACCATGCGAGCGCGACCTTCCAGTCGCGCGTCATGACGGCCTCTAGTCCTTTTCGCACGCGGTCGCCTGCGGGCGTGTGGGGGATCACGGCCTCGAGGGACGGCGGCAGGCCGGACGGGACGCCGCGGGCGTCGACGACGCTCGGGTCTGACGTCATGAACCCGAGACCATCCGACGTCGTGTCCCTGCGAACCTGAGACGTGACCTGCAGCGAGTCGACCATCCCCGACAGCGCGGCACGCATCGTTGCATCGCGGCGCTGCTCGGACAGCCGTTCTCGGGCGGCCGTGAGACTCACCTCGATGTCGTGTTGGTAGCGGTCAGGTATCGCGGCCGCCGCGATCTCGTATTGTGCAATCGCAACCTCGTAGTCGTGCCGAGCGTAGGCGTCGTACGCAACAAACCAGCCTGCAATGCTTCTGTTGGTCCGGTACACGGAGTCTGTGGGTTCGAGGGCCAGAGCCTGGCTGAACTCACTCTCCGCCGTTACCCAGTCGCCGTGCTGGGCGGCGCTTCGTCCCGCTTCGTTCGCGGACCACGCGTCGTGCGCAGCCTGGTGGGCGGCGCGCTCCTCCGGGCTGAGTTGGGGTGGTGATGGGCGGGGAGGGCGACGCGGCAGAGGATAGAACCCGCCAGGCGGGCCCGCTGGGAGTTGCGGAGTGCACCTGGGCATTCCTATCTGTCCGCAGGCGCTCTGCGCGGGTGTGCTGGACGGTGCTAGCGCGATCAGGAGGAACGCGCCAAAACCGATCGAGTGGACGGGTGTCGGGATCGTCATGATGCCCCCGTTACGAGCGGCGTCACCACAGTCCCAACGTGACCTCAACCGGACGGCTACGCAACCCTGTCTTCCGGGCCGCGACGCTCGTCTATTCCCGTGGCTTGGACGCGGGAGGCACCGAAGTCGGGGTAGGGACCTGGGTGCTGCACACGGGCACTCCCGTCTGGTCAATCATGCAGGGTTGGTTGTGCCCGTGCCCGCCGCAGGCGGCGAGTGCGAGAGCGACCAGCGCGAACGAGAATCGAATTCTCATCAGGCCTCCACGCTCGCTTCTGCCCTGCACGTGCGCCGGAACTCGCGCGCTCGGAGCATCAAGCGGTTGGCGCCCGCGAAAAGTCGATCCGCGGGAGCGACAGACCCCCGGTCGCGAAGCGGCCCGTTGTGGTGGGAGCGGCCCTTAGGGGCCGCGCCCCCCGGGTCCGTGAGGCGGGCCCGGGGGAAGTTGTGGCGGTGGGCCGTGCCCGGCGCTGGGCGGCGGGCTTCCCGGCGGCGGACCGTGCGGAACACCGTGGCCTAGGCCGTTCGCCGCATCGCCCGGCGAGGCTCCGCGCGCCATCCCGAGTTGGAGCTGGCGCGGGAGATCGGCGAGGTCGGCTGGGCTCGCATGGGCGTCCAGGGCTCGCTCAACGACGCGGACCGACTGGGCTGCCGAGACGCCCAACGCCGCCAGCGTGCCAGCCACGCGCAGCACGAGCGCGGGCGCGTAGGACGCCTCGCTCCCGTGCACGAGCGCCGTGACGTCGGCCGGCTGCAGCCCCGCGTTCAGGGCGAAGGCGCCCGCCTCCACCACGTCCGCGCCCGGAGCGGCCACGCCGCCCGCGCGAGTCGCCCTTGCTGATGTCTCGAGCGCGCCGAGGACTGCTCGCGCCGCACCGACGATGCGGTCCCCAGGCACACCCTTCGTGCTCCCCTCGATCGCCTTCTCGAGGATCGGGTCAGAGGGCAGGCCTTTGGCCACGGCACTGTCCGCAAGCGACGCGATCGCCGCCAGCACGGGGGGCGGCAGGCGCGCCCCCAGTTGTCCCGAAACGTCCTGTTGCCCGAGCAGAGGGCGCACGCACAGGATGGACGCTGCCACGAGGCCGCGCAGCTTCACAGCGCGCGCGCCCCGGCGGGTGTGTTCGTCACGGTGACGACGCTGTTGCGCTGACCGAACCCATCGGACACAGCGGGCGCGGACGGATCGGTGGCCCATCGGGCGCCGTCGAGCAGGAACGCATACTGGTGCTGGCCCGCGGGGAGCGCCACGGTGATCGCCCACACTCCTGGCGTAGCGCTGGGAGCGAGCGGAGTGGCCTCGGGGTCCCAGCGGTTGAACGTGCCGACCAAAGCCACGCGGTGCGCGCCGGGCGCGTAGCAGACGAAGCGGACGTAGACGGGCGCCTCGGCCACGGATCCGACGGGCGCCTCGTGTCCGCGACGCGAGAGCCCGACACCCACGAGGGCAAGACAGGCGGCCGCGGCGAGAGCCCACGGCCCAAGGCGCACGTGCACCTCGAGCACCCGGGTCGCGAGAAACGCGGACCAGGCCCGCGCGAGCGGTGAGCGAGCGCGGCGTCGCACCGCACTCATGACCCGATTCTCGACGTGCGTGCTCAGCGTGACGTCGCCGGTGTCGATCGACGCTAGCAGCCGGCGGGCGTCGTCGCCCTCGGCACGCCGCTCGGGCGGGAGGTCTCCAAGCGAGATCTCGCCGTCGAGCATCCGCTTGATGAGTGGGTGATACCCAGTCGTCACGTCGCAAACTCCTTCAACTCTGCTCGCAGGCGGTCATAGGCACGATGCATCCGCATCTTGAGCGATGCCACCGGCACTCCCGTGAGCGCCGCGATCTCGTCGTAGGACATCGCCTCCACGTGCTTCAACACGAACACATCTCGTTGTTCCGCGGTCAGCCGCATCAATGCCTGTTCGAGTGCCCGCCGACGCTCGCCCGCCTGAACTCGCTCGTCCGCCTCGCCCCGCGCCGCGACCCCTTCGTCGTCATCCGAAAGTGAGCGCGTCACACGTCCGTCGCGGCGCATCGCAAAGCACCGGTTCCGCAGAATCAGGAAGAACCACCCTGCGAACTTGTCCGGCTCCCGGCACTGTCCCAAGCGCTCGTAGGCGCGGACGAACGCATCCTGCACGGCGTCTTCGGCGGCGTCGAGCGAGCCGAGCATCCGAGCGGCGTAGCGGGCATAGCGGTCGCGATAGCGGTGCACCAGCACCCCGTACAACTCCACGTCGCCTGCCAGCACTCGTCGGACCACCTCCGCGTCGCTTGGCGCCCGCTCTTCGCTCAGCCGACCCCCTTGGTCCCCGCGCGCGGCCGGCTGGAACCTGTGGCGGCCGCTCGTCCCCTGCCTAAAGAGCTTGGTGCGGCGCTCCGGTAACGGTCGGGTGCCTGGCGCATGACCTCAGTCTCGCGCGTGGGCCGCTAAGTTCAAGGCCCATGCGAGTAACCGCGGGTCTGGTCGCCGTTACGTGCCTGGTCGGCCGCACGCTCCATGCGCAGGACGACGCCTCGGTTGGTGCGGGGGCTGGCACGGTGCGCTACCCCGGAGGTTCGAACTTCAGCTCGGCGTCCCTGTCGCCGGCGGCGCAATTCGTGGCTGGGCTCGCGGCGGGCACCCTCTGGAGCTCAGTTGCGACGCTCCCGGATGGATTATGGTCGCTCGAAGGCAGGGGCGACCTGACCGTGACCACCGATCCCCGTGGTGGGCTCCGCGCCGCCATCGATGCAAGCGGCGGCGCCAGCGATCGCTCGGACGGGCTGTGGAGCCTTTCGACGGCCTGGATCGGCGAGGCCCAGCTGTCGATCGGTCGCGTGGGGCTTGGCGTCGGCGCCGGTCCGTCGGCCGGGTGGAGCTCCGACACGACCTCCGTCGTGGCCCTGCACCTGCGGCTCCGCGGCTGGCGGGCCTTCGGCAGCGGCGCGGTGAGCGTCGCCGTCGAACCCACGCGGCTCGAGGGCTCGTGGTTT
>JGI12269J14319_10001513_pt1 | contig 23102 bp, 16 predicted proteins | sample PeaSoiSIISIP2007_FD_14319 | JGI IMG/M metagenome (IMG submission 14319)
CACCGCGGCCGAGATGCACTCCTTGCCCGTGAGCGCATCGACCGCCGCGTAGTAGAGCACGAAGGTGCTCTGGAGCTCGAGGACGCCGGGTGCCCACGTGGCTCCCGTTCGCGCCCACGATGCGATGTGTGGCAACGCGTTTCCGTCCACGGTCCAATGGACCAGATCGGTGGACTGGATCATCTGGATGTTGCCAGCCGCCGAGTTGGTGGCATAGCCGTAGTAGACGCTTCCCACCCGGATGACGTCAGGGTCGGGGAAGTCGAAAGGAAAGACGGGGCCGCCGTTTCCCTGTCCCTGTAACGTCTGACAGCTCTCCGAGACCGCCGAGATCGACGTCACGGCGCCGTTGTCATCTCCGACGGCGATTTCGTTGAGTGCCTGCTCGACACCTCCCAGACACGTGTTGAGGACTGCGATGTCCAACCCCTGGGACGCGACGCTCTNTTCGGCGTCGGAGAGACCCGTTTGGGTGTTCGACAGGCTGGCCTCGGCGGTGCCCAGCTCATGCGCCGTTGCCGTGAGCTCGGCTTGAAGCACATTGCGCTGACCTGCGGTCCTTAACAGGATCGCTTGCACCGAAGACAGGTTCTTCATGACGAGCGCCAAATGCGATCGCGTGGTCTTCAGCGATGTGCGGGCCTGGCGCAACTCCGATCGGACGTGGAGATCCGAGAGGACCGCCGTCGTCAGCAGCAACAGGGCAGCGAGTCCCGTCAAGAGGGCCAGAAGTCTCCTGTATCGGAGGACCGACCTTCGGGATCGCCTGGGGGGCAGACCTCCGGCTTCTGTGTTTGTGGTCCGGGGCAGCACCGCCCCGTTCATGATCGAGACACCGTCGAGCGACACCGCAAGGGATAGTGACGGGCCGCTCTCACGCGGTTCTCAACGACGGCTCACGCGGTTTCGCTGCCTCGCATGCCCGAGCATGGAGCTCTCACACCGTTACCTACGCTCGGGATCCGCCATCCGTTGTCGCGGATGCGAGCCATTGGTGGCGATCACTGACAGACGCCCTCAAGCGCCCCCGTCCCGAGCTGCCAGACGCCATCGGAATCGTGGGCTGGTCAGCGCCCGGAAAGGTGATCCGAGACTCAGGGATCAGCTCAACCCAACCCGCGATCGAACGGTGTTCTGACGGTGTGTCAGAAACCCAGGCCTCAACCCAGCTCGGCCAGGGGCGTATGCAGGCATATGCGCCTTCATGGCCATGAAACCCGTCCTCGTCAAGTTCCCAGAGGATCTCCTGGCGCAGATCGACGCCGCGAGATGCACCCGGGCATGAGTCGTTCGGAGTGGGTAAGGCGAAACGGCGAGGCCTGCCTACAGGGCGACGCGCCGCCACATGAGCCAGAGCTCAGCCCTTCGCTCTGACTGCCGTGGCCGGCCCCGGGTCACCGGTCCACGGACCCGCCGGCTACTGCAGCTGCTCGAACCCGATCACCTGGTTCGGCCGGTCGACGACCGTCCCGGTGTTGCCGGTCACCGTGAGGGATCCCAGGATGCAGTTGCCGGTCACGGTCGCTCCACCGGCGTTGCTGTTCACCGCGATCACCCCGACGGCAGCGTTGTTCTCCACCTGGACACCGCCGTGGTTGGAGTTGATGAGGAATGCGGTCAACATGGCCGCTTTCTGGAGCGTGACCCCGGCGTTGTTCCCGGTGAGCGTCACCAGGCCCCCGATGGCGCTCCCGAGGCACGAGGAGGTGCCGTCGCCCATCACGATGGTGTTGCTGGCCTGGGTGGCATACACCGCGCCCACCACCGTCGCGCTACAGAAGCGCAGCACGACGCCACCGGTGAACTTCACTGCGCCCAGGATGATGGACCCCTCGGCGTCAAGCGAGCTGCCGGTCTCCACGGTGACCGAACCGATCACGATGCATCCCCTCGGGATGAGCACGGATTGGCCGCCGCTCACCACCAGATTGCCGATGAAGTCGCACACCGTCTTGGAGCTCACCGTGACGGTGAGGGTGCCACCCACGAAGGTGAAGGAGTAGTTCGGTGAGGCCAGCGTGCCTGGTGTGCAGGTGATCGGGTACGTGCCGGCCGGGCTCGTGGACGTGGCCGTGGTGGTGCACGCCGCCTGGCCGGTCACCCCCGAGGTCGCGAGGGTCTGTCCGTTCACGAATCCCGAGATGGTGGCGGTGAGGGCCGGCACCGTCGCCCCGAATGCCTTGGACACGTTGTTGGCCGTCACCGTGAGGGTGGCGGGCACCACCGTGACCGACCCGGGCTGGTAGGTGATCGAGTAGTTCGCATCGGACGCTCCCGAGCAATTCGACGCGTACGAGCCCACCGGACTGGCGGCGGTGACGGCCGCCGAGCACGTGAGGCCGGAACCCAGCACCGAGGCGTTCTGACCGTTCACGAACCCCGTGATGCTGGGAGTGATGGCGGGAGCGCTGCCCCCGTAGGTCATCGTGCCCGAAGAGGCCGTGATGGTGAGAGGTGCGGCGCCGACGATGACGGTGCCGGCCGTGTAGACGATGCTGTAGTTTGAATCAGCGGCACCTGAGCACGTGGTCGGGTAGGTGCCCACCGGGCTCGACGACGTCGCCGTGGTGGAGCAGGTGGGAGTGGTCGTGAGCGACGAGGCGTCGTCCCCGTTCACGAAGCCCGAGTACGACGGGGTGATCGTCGGCACCGAGCCTCCGTAGGTCATCGTCTTCGACGAGGCCCGCACCACCAGGGCCGCCGTGCCCACGACGGTGTCGCCGGCCACGTAGGTGATGGTGTAGTTGGGGTCGACCGCACCCGAGCACGTGCTCGGGTACTGGCCCACCGGGCTCGACGACGTCGCCCCCGTGGAGCAGGTGGGAGCGGTGGTGAGCGACGAGGCGTCGTCCCCGTTCACGAAGCCCGAGTACGACGGGTTGATGGCCGGCACCGCGGCGCCGTAGGTCATCGACGGCGAAGACGCCGCCACGACCAGAGGCGCCGTCGTCACCTGCACGGCCCCTGCCACGTAGCTGATCGTGTAGTTCGGGTCCGATGCCCCCGCGCACGCGCTGGGGTAGGTCCCCACCGGGCTCGACGACGTCGCCGTCGTCGAGCAGCTGGGCGAGTTGGTGAGCGATGACGCCGTGTCGCCGTTGATGAATCCTTCGTACGACGCTGTGATGGCGGGGGCCGAACCCCCGTAGGTCATCGTCCCCGAGGAGGCCGTCACCGTGAGGCTGGCAGGACCGATGTCGACCGAGCCGGCCGTGTAGGTGACCACGTAGTTCGCATCCGCCCCCCCCGAGCAGGAGGACGGGTAGGAACCCACCGGACTGGTCGAGGTCGCCGTCGTCGAGCAGGACAGGCCGGCGCCGAGGACGGAGGCGTCCTCGCCGTTCTGGAGTCCGGAGATGAGGGGTTCGATGGGCGGCAACGACTGGCCGTAGACGCTCGAGACCGACGACGCTGTGATGCTGAGCGAGGCGGGGCCGATGGTCACCGTACCGTCGTTGTAGCTGATGGCGTAGTTCGCATCGGCTGCTCCCGAGCACGTGGACGGGTACGTGCCGACCGGACTCACCGCAGTGACGGCGGTCGTGCAGGTGGGCGCGGTGGTGAGCGACGACGCGCTGTCACCGTTCACGAAGCCCGAGTACGAAGCGGTGACGACGGGGGCAGCGCCTCCGTAGGTCATCGAGTCGGACGATGCCGTGATCTGGAGCGGCGACGGCTGGATCTGCACGACGCCGTTGGCGTAGCTGATGGCGTAGTTCGCATCCATCGCCCCCGAGCACGTGGTCGGGTACGTGCCAACCGGACTGGTCGAGGTCGCCGTGGTCGTGCACGTGGGCGCGGTGGTGAGCGAGGAGGCGCTGTCACCGTTCACGAAGCCCGAGTACGAGGCGGTGACGGCCGGGACGGTTCCTCCGTAGGTGGCCAGGTCCGAAGCCGCTGTCACCGTGAGGTTGGCCGGAACGACTTGGACCGAGCCCGCCACGTACGAGATGGTGTAGTTGGAGCCCACCGCCCCTGAGCACGAGCTGGCATAGATCCCCACGGGGCTGGTGGGCGACGCGGTGGTCGTGCAGGTTGGCACGGTGGTGAGCGACGACGCGTCGTCCCCGTTCACGAAGCCCGAGTACGACGGGGTGATGGTCGGCGCGCTCGCTCCGTAGGTCGCCGATCCCGACGACGCGGTGACCGTGAGCGGAGCCGGGCCTACGGTGACCGATCCGGTCACGTAGCTGATGTTGTAGTTCGGGTCAGACGCCCCCGAGCACGAGCTCGAGTAGCTGTTCACCGGGCTCGACGACGTGGCCGTGGTCGTGCACGTCGGCGGCGTCGTGAGCGACGACACGCTGTCACCGTTCACGAAACCCGCGTACGACGGCGTGATAGCCGGCACCGAGCCGCCGTAGGTCATCGATCCCGACGACGCGCTGATGACCAGGGCGGCACTCCCGACGACGACCGCGCCGTTGACGTAGCTGATGGTGTAGTTCGGGTCCGACGCCCCCGCGCACGCGCTGGGGTAGTTCCCCACCGGGCTCGACGACGTCGCCGTGGTCGTGCACGTGGGAGCGGTGGTCAGCGAGGACGCGTCGTCACCGTTGACGAAGCCCGAATACGACGGGGTGATGGTCGGCACCGAGCTGCCGTAGGTCATCGTGTCGGACGAGGCGGCCACGGTGAGCGGGGCCGGGTTCACCTGTACCGACCCGGCCACGTAGCTGATGGCGTAGTTGGGGTCGGCCGCTCCCGAGCAGGTGCTCGGGTAGGTTCCGACCGAGCTCGACGACGTGGCCGCGGTGGAGCACGTGGGCGGCGTCGTGAGCGAGGAGGCGCCGTCACCGTTCACGAAGCCGGAGTACGACGGCGTGACGGCTGCCGGGTTCTGGCCGTAGGTGGTCGAGCCCGACGACGCGGTGACCACCAACGTGACCGTGGCCACCTGGACGCTCCCGCTCTCGTAGCTGATGGTGTAGTTGGGGTCGACGGCTCCCGAACAGGTGCTCGGGTAGGTGCCGACCGGGCTCGACAACGTGGCCGTGGTCGTGCACGTGGGCGGCGTGCTGAGTGACGACGCGCCGTCACCGTTGACGAAGCCTGAGTACGACGGCGTGATCGTCGGTGCGGTGCCTCCGTAGTTCATCGTCCCCGACGACGCCGTGACCTGCAACGTGGCGGGTTCGATGACGAGGGTGCCCGTGTCGTAGGTGATGACGTAGTTGGCATCGACCGCCCCGGCGCAGGCCGTGGCGTAGTCACCGACTGGGCTTGAGGAGTCTGCCCCCGTGGTGCACAGGAGCGTGGGCCCGAGCGACGTCGCGCTGTCACCGTTCAAGAAGCCCGAGATGATGGGCTCGATGGTCGGGACGCTGCCCCCGTAGGTCATCGATCCCGACGAGGCGGTGATATCGAGCGCAGCCGGGGAGATCACGATCGACCCGTTCACGTAGCTGATCGAGTAGTTGGCGTTGACCGCACCCGAGCACGACGTGGGATATGTGCCCACCGAGCTCGCCGGGGTGGCGGTCGTGGCACACACCAGATCGGTGAGGACCGACACACCCTCCCCGTTCTGCAGACCGTCCACGATGGGCGTGGGCGCCGGCACCGCACCCCCGTACGTCATCGTTCCCGAAGAGGCGGTGATGGTCAGCGGGGCCGGGTTGACCGTGGTGGAGCCGGCCACGTAGCTGATGGCGTAGTTGGAGTCGACGGCTCCCGAGCACGACGTCTGGTACGTGCCCACGGGGCTGGACGCCGTTGCCGTCGTGGAACAGGTCAACCCGCCACCGAGCACCGACGCCGTTTCGCCGTTCTCGAGGCCGGAGACGATCGGGTTCACCGCCGGCGGGGCGCTGCCGTAGCTCGACATGCCCGACGAGGCGGTGATCGTCACGGGGGCGGGGTCGACGGTGACGCTGCCGTTTTGGTAGCTGATGCTGTAGTTGGGGTCACCCGCCCCGGAGCAGCTGGTCGAGTACGTGCCCACCGGGCTCGCGGTGGTGTCGGTGGTCGTGCACGTGGGCGGNACGGTGAGCGAGGACGCGTCGTTACCGTTCACGAAGCCCGAGTACGACGGAGTGACCGTGGGCGGGCTGGTGCCGTAGGTCACCGCCGCCGACGACGCCGTGACGACGAGGGGAGCGGTTCCCACGGTGACCGAGCCCAGGGTGTAGCTGATGGTGTAGTTCGGGTCGACCGCTCCTGAACAGCTGCTCGGGTATGTGCCCACCGGGCTGGAAGTGGTGTCGGTGGTCGTGCACGTGGGCGGCGTGGTGAGCGAGGACGCGTCGTCACCGTTCACGAAGCCCGAGTACGACGGCGTGATCGCCGGCGGACTGGCGCCGTAGGTGGCGGTTCCCGAGGAAGCCGTCACGGCCAGAGGAGCGGGGCCGACGACAACGACGCCGCCCTGGTAGGTCACGCTGTAGTTCGGGTCCGAGGCACCCGAGCAGGTGCTCGGGTAGCTACCGGCGGGGCTCGAAGAGCCTGCCGTCGTCGAGCACGTGGCCGGCGTGGTGAGCGAGGACTCGCTGTCACCGTTCACGAAGCCCGAGTACGACGGGGTGATCGCCGGTGGGCTGGTGGCGTAGACGCTCGACCCCGACGACGCCGTCACGACCAGCGGCGCAGGGTTGACCGTTAGGTTGAGGACGGAGGAATTGCTGGCCGCGTACAGGGTGTCGCCGCTGTAATCAGCGGTGAGGGGGTACGTACCGGCCGCGAACGACGTGGCGCACTGGGCCTCCCAGGTCGACCCCGACAGGGTGGGGGAGACCGCCGAGCACCCGACGATGGGGTCGGAACCGTTGAGGAATTGCACCGTTCCACCACCGTCGGAGCGACTCAGGGTGGCGGTGATGGTCACGGTCTGGCCGTAGGTCACCGACGACGGTGAGGTCGACAGGGTGGTGGTGGTGGGCGCCGGCGTGGGCGGAGCGATGGCGAAGGCTTGGTCGCCCGAGGACCCACTCGCCACCGTGTTGGGTGGCTTCGCCACCGGCGTCAACGACACCTGCTTCGGGGTCGTTGCATTCGTGGTGTTGCCGTCGCCCAGTTCGCCCAGGCCGTTGTACCCCCAGGCGTAGAGGTTGCCATCCGAGCCGACGGCGTAGCTTGCGTCGGTACCGGCGGCGATGGAGGTGGCGCTCACGCCGGCCGGCATGTTCACGAGTGTCGGGTCAGCGGAGTCCACGGTGGTGGCGTTGCCGAGCTGTCCGTAGCCGTTGTACCCCCAGGCATACAGCTTGTTATTGGAGCCGATGGCGAGGCTGTGGTCCTGTCCCGCCGCCACCGCCACGCCGTTGACGCCGCTGGGCATGGTCACGGCGATGCGGGTGCGCCGGTTGGTGAGGGTCCCGTCGCCCAGCTGGCCGAATCCGTTGTACCCGAAGGAGTAGATGATGCCGGTGGAGATCAGGAGGGTGTGCTGACCTCCCGCTGCGATGGCGCTCACCAAGCTCACCGTGGCCTGCACCGGGGTCGAGTGGTTTGTCGAGTTCCCGTTCCCCAGCGCCCCGTTGGTGCCCTCTCCCCAGGTGTAGAGGTCGCCGTTCGACAGCAGCGCTTCAGTCATCTCCGCGCCGGCGGCGACCGCGGTGGCGGTCCCCGGTAGCGTCACCTTCACCGGTGAAGACGTATTCGTGGTGTTGCCGTCACCGAGCTGCCCGAACCCGTTGTAGCCCCAGTCGTAGACGGCCCCGTTTGATCCCAGAGCCACGCTGTGCTCCATCCCGGCGGCGACGGCGGTCGCGCTCACGCCCCCGGGTAGCGTGACGGCCACCGGGGTCAACGAGCTGTTGGTAGTCCCGTTCCCGAATTGTCCGACGGTGTTGTTTCCCCACGCGTAGACCTTGCCATCGGTGCCGACGGCGAGGCTGTGGTTGGCACCGGCCGCTACGGCCGTGACGGAAATTCCCGAGGGGAGCTGGACCTTCTGCGGAGTGGTGGCGTTGGTGGTGTTGCCGTTCCCCAGCTGTCCGGTGGCGTTGTTCCCCCACGAATAGAGCTCGGTTGTCGCCGCACTGGCCGGCGCCGAGTTGACGACGTACACCAACGTCGACGCGATGAGTACCAGCAGCGCGATCGACGCGACGGAAAAGCGCCGCCGTCGCCGCATGTCAGTCGCGTCACCGTAACTGTTCGACTTCGCACCAGCTTGCTCCATTGTGGACCCCCGTCGTCCAGCGCCTGAGCAGCCGCGCATGCGCGTAGAGCTTTCTCCCGCGTCCATGGCCGCCGTGTCTGCTCAGGAGCAGCCCGGACGATATTGGTTCGCAGCTGTTGTGTCCTCGTCAATAGTGATGATCTTGGACTGTCATGATGCGCTGTCACAACGTCATGTGGCGCTGTCGCGACAACCATCGGTCGGAAGCATCGGTCGCAGGCCGGCCACTGATCGTGGCCGCGGGCGGTGACTTCACCAGTGCCCTCGCCGGAGCGCAACGAGCCGCTCCTAGCGCGGCCGTGGAGTGCCATCCATTCCGTCGCATTGTGATGGCACGGTGGTGTGACATGGGACGCACAGTGACGGCACGGTGGTGTGACCTTCGACGCATAGTGGTGGCAGGACGACATGGCATCACGATGACCGTTCTGAGGTGGCCCGTTGCACCGAAGTTCCTCATATTTGATGACGTGTCGAGCGGGCCGTTGCGATATGACATGCCGAGCCTCGGGGTTGCGGGCTCCGGGCACCTCTGAAGGAGGACGCCGTGCGACGGGTTGGGATCGTAGCGGTGGTGGTGTCGGCGATGTTCGGCGTGCTAGCTCCGTCGGCGTTCGCGGCGCAACACTTCGAAGGGGGAGCGACGGGCTCGGTGACGTGCATGGTGTCTGTCACCGTGAAGTTCTCCACCGGCATGACCAACGCCAACGCCGGGTCGGTCGGAAAGACGGTGACCGCCAAGCTCAACCACTGTCATGCCAGCGCCAGCGGGGTCACGATCACCTCGGCCAAGTTCACGGCCGCGACGGGCTCGGGCGCGGCGGCGTTCACGAACAGCGTGCTCAATTGCGGGAGCCCGGCGATGTCGTCCGCCACCACCTCGCTGTCGATCCCTTGGAAGGGCAAGTTCCAAGGAACGATCAATGGAATGGCCTACAAGGGAAAGGCGACCTACTTCCCCAGCATCATCAGCGAGACGGGTGAGCAGCTCGTGACGCAGCTCGTTACCAACCATGAAGGGATCCAGCTCCCGACGAACTCGGGGGCGACGTTTGTGCTGGGTGGGTCGTCGTTCGCTGCCGGTACCAACGGCATGGGGGGCACCTTGTACGGGACCTACACCGCCAGCCAGATTGCCACCATGTGCGCGGGGAGCGGTATCAAGAAGATGGTGCTCACCGGCACGATCACCGTCGGCTGAGGCAACCCTTCTAGCGACAAGCCGGGGCGCGCCGGCCCCATAGACCACCGGAGCCGCGCCGCACCGAGCTCAGGGCTGCTGGTACTCCTCGATCGTGGCCCCCATCTGGCTCTCGATCTCCTTGAGGTCGAAGTAGTCACGCCACCTCGTCACCTGCCCGTCGCCGTCGAGCTCCACCATCGTGCAGCCGTGCATCTCGATACGAATCGTTCCTCCGAGGGTGCCGCGCCCGACCCACTCGAAGGCGCCTCCGGTCGGGTCCCCGTGGGACGAGGTGACTTCTTGTTGCCAGTCGGGAAAGGACGCGTCGGTGATGTCCTCGACCGACTTGATGTCCGACGTCGGCGCCGTCACCGGGTCGCTGAAGATGCCACCGGCCGCGAACAGCTCTCGTAGCCGCACGGTGGCGTCGGCACCGAGCGCGGATGTCAATCTCTTGGTCCATTCCTCCCACTGCACGGCGACCTTCGCTTTCTACCCACCCTCGGCGGGTCTGTGGCCTTTGCGCTCTCGTTCGTGGCGTGGCGCCGATGGTCGGCCTCAGTCGAGGGTCGACCAGAACGACTCGAGGGCACGCGCTCCTCGGGCCGGATCCTGCAGCATCCACCAATGGCCGATCCCCTCGAGCCTCTCGATCACGGCTCCCGCCCGCTGCGCGCCCGTCGTCGCCCCGACGGCGGAGAGGAAGGGGTCCTCGGAGGGGACGAGGACGAGGCCCGGCTTGGGGATGTCTTTGAAGTCCGGTCCCCACTCCTTTCCCACGTCGACCGCCGACCGGTACAGGGCGAGGATGCTCTCCGCCATGACCGGATCTCCCCAGCTGGCCATGGCAACGGCCCGATCGTGGGGCACGCCGAACATCTCGAGGACCGATCCCTGCTCTTCGGGCGAGGAGGCCAACTGCTGCTCGAAGAACTGTTCGCCATCGCCGGGCGTCTGCCAGATCTTGGCGAAATCGTGCCACTCGAAGTCGACGTCACCGACCCCTGCCGCGTCGCTCACCCACGAGCGCACCAGGTCGGGCCGCGTGCTGACGACGCGCACCACGAAGCCGCCGCCCCAGTCGTGGCCGACCAGGTCGATGGGCCCCTCGGTCGCGATCGCCTCGAGCTCGGCGACGAGCCAATGCACGTACTCCTCCTTGGTGGCACCGAATCCCTCCGGTCGTGGGCACCCGAAACCCGGGAGCTGGGGCGTGACGACATCGCGGCGGGAGAGCTCCGATCGCAGGTGCTCCCACACGGCGGGTGTCTCTGGGACACCATGGACGAGGACGACAGGCATGTGGGCAGCTTGGCAGCCTGTGGGCACGCGCTCAAACGCTCGTCGGGGCCCGGGTGCATAGGGTTCGGTCCGTGCGGTTCGGGGTGGTGGTGCTTCCGGAATTTCGCTGGGCGACGGCCCGGTCGGTATGGCAGCGCGTCGAGGAGCTCGGTTTCGACCACGCCTGGACCTATGACCACCTGGCCTGGCGGTCGCTGCGAGACGCCCCTTGGTTCGGAGCCGTCCCCTTCCTGACGGCGGGCGCCGTGGCCACGGACCGGATCCGCCTCGGCACGCTCGTGGCGTCACCCAATTTCCGTCACCCGGTGCCCTTCGCGCGCGAGCTCGTCACACTCGACGACGTCTCGGGCGGCCGGCTCACCCTGGGCATCGGCGCGGGCGCCCCGGGCTGGGACGCCGCCGTGCTCGGACACGACCCTTGGTCCTCGATCGAGCGCGCCGAGCGCTTCGCCGAGTTCCTCGACCTGCTCGACCGGTTGCTCCGCCACCCCGAAACGTCGTACCGGGGGACGTTCTATTCGGCGGTCGAGGCTCGCACCTACCCCGGGTGCGTGCAGGAGCCGCGCCTCCCGTTCGCGGTGGCGGCGACCGGCCGGCGAGGGATGACGCTCGCCGCCCTCCACGGCAGCGCCTGGGTGACCACGGGTGATCTCGGCCCCGAGGGCTCGGTGCTCGGCGCCGAGAAGGGCGTCGACGTGGTGCGAGCCCAGATGGCGCGCCTGGACGAGGCCTGCGTCGACGTGGGCCGTGATCCGTCGTCGATCGCCCGGCTCGTCCTCACCGGGCCCCGCCTGGCTCCCGGGCTGACCTCGCTCGACGCCTTCGACGACACCGCGGGCCGTTACGAGGAGGTCGGCGTCACCGACTTCGTGGTCCATTGGCCGCGTGCCGACGAGCCCTACGCGGCTGATCCTGAGATGTTCGAGCGGATCTTCGCGGCGCTGTCCACGCGTAGTGATGGGTCGTGAGGCGATCGGTATCCTTGGCGCCCGTGCCTGACCACTCGGTCCGTAAGGCGGACTCGGCCGACGTCGACGCACTGGCCTCCACCTTGGCTCTCGCCTTCGATGACGACCCGTTGACGGTGTGGCTCTTTCCCGACCCGGGCGCCCGGCGTCGCAAGCTCCCCGCGTTCTTCCGGGCGTTGCTCCGGGCGTCGCTTCCTTTCGGTGAGGTCTACGCGACCGGGGACGCCCGGTGCGCCGCCATCTGGAATCCTCCGGGGACCTTCCCGATGGGTTGGTACACCGACACCCGGCTCGGGATCGGGACAGCGCGTCTGGTGGGGTTGCGGATCGCGCTGTGTGCCAAGGGTCTCCTGTACTTCGCCAGTCACCACCCCAAGGAGCGTCACTGGTACCTCCAGATGCTCGGCACCGAGCCCGATGCACAGAGCAAGGGGCTGGGCTCCGCCATCCTCGCCCCGGTCCTCGAACGCTGTGACCGGGAAGGCGAGCGCGTGTACCTGGAGTCCTCCAAGGAACGAAACATCCCGTTCTACGCCCGGCACGGGTTCGCCGTCACCAAGGAGATCCAGGTGCCGCGCGGCCCGGTCGTGTGGGCCATGTGGCGCGATCCGCGCTAGGGGGACCCCTCGAAGCCTGGTCCACGCTCCTCGGGTTGCGCACGTGGCCCGTCCTCGCCAGAGCCCCGTGTAGACCGAACCGGCTCCAGAAGCCCCTTGGGCCGGTGGGGTGCTGGCACCACGGCGGATCGACGGGCTGACCACCTTGGAACGCGCCCGGCACCGGTCCAAACTTGGGATGGGGACGATCTCTCCGGCTGCTGATGGACGACGAGAGCGGGAGCGTGCGGGCGCAACCACGGGCGCAACGGACAGGGGGCGCATGTTCGTGACCGGGCAGGCCCTCCACGTCGCCTGGTACCGCTTCCGAGCCACCTTCCGCCGTCGTCGGGGTGGGTATCTGGCCATCGTCGTGTTGGTGGGGTTGGTGGGTGGCGTGGCCATGGGAGCCCTGGCCGCCGCCCGGAGAACCCAGTCGTCCTTCGCGACGTACGTGGCGAGCACCGACCCGTCCAACCTCGACGTGTCGGTCTTCGGTGGTTTCAACAACTCCAACGGCGCTGTCTACTCCGAAGCCTCGACCAAGGAGATCGCGGCGCTCCCCGGCGTCCGTCACGTCGAGGCCAGCATCAATCTCGTGGCTGCCCCGCTTCTCCCGAACGGCGCTCCCCGCATGGACACCGCCACCCTCGAATCGACCCTCGCCATTGCCAGTGTCGACGGTCTGGATTTCGACGAGGATCGTCTGGCGGTCACCCAGGGCCGCATGGCCGATGCGCGTCGGCCCGACGAGATCGTGATGACGGCCCTCGCGGCGCGCATTTTGGGGTTCCATCTCGGTCAGGTCATCCCCTACGGGCTCTATACCGAGCAGCAAGAGGGCCTGGCGACTTTTGGCACCCCGGCGGTTCCGCCCCACCGGCGGATCGATGCGAAATTGGTCGGGTTCGTCCAACTGAGCAACGCCATCGTGCAGGACGACATCGATCGGCTCCCGACCTTCGTCTTCTTCACGCCGGCATTGGGCAAGGAGGTCGTCGCCGACGACAGCCAGGGCGCGGGTGGGGCGATCACGTACGGGTTGCAACTCGACAACGGGAGCAGCGGCGTCACCAAGGTGGAGCAGGAATTCGCCAAGCTCGTGCCTCCCCATACCACCGACGACTTCCACGCCCTGGCTCCGGTGGCGGCCAAGGTCGACAGGACGGTCAAGCCCCTATCGATCGCCCTGGGTGTCTTCGGCGGCGTCGCCGCCCTGGCCGCACTCCTGATCGGCGTCCAGGCCATCTCGCGGCAGCTGCGAGGTGCTGACGAGGACCTGACCGTGCTGCGAGCCCTGGGGGCCGCCCCGTCGACCACGACGGCTGACGGGCTGATCGGGATCCTCGGTGCCATCGTGGCGGGAGCGCTGATCGCCGCCGTCGTGGCCGTCGCCCTGTCCCCGCTTTCTCCCCTCGGCCCCGTCAGGAGCGTCTATCCCGGCTCAGCCATCGCCGTCGACTGGACGGTGCTCGGCATCGGGCTCGTGACAGTGATCTTCGGGCTCGGGGTGAGTGCACTCGGGCTCGCCTATCGGGGCGCACCCCACCGAGTCGCCCGGCGCGGCGCAGGCCTCACCCCCCTCGGCACCTCCAGGGCCGTGAACGCGGTGACGTCGACGGGCCTACCTCCGCCTGCGGCCGTCGGGGTGCGGTTCGCGCTCGAGTCGGGTCGAGGGCGCACGTCGGTACCGGTGCGCTCGGCGCTGTTGGGTGCGGTCCTGGCGGTCGCCCTCGTCGTCGCGACCCTGACGTTCGGCAGCGGTCTGCAATCGCTGGTCTCGCACCCCTCGCTCTACGGGTGGAACTGGACCTACATGCTCAATCCCACCAACACCGTCCCATCCCAGGCTCTCACGTTGCTCAGACACGATCATGATGTCGCCACGTGGGCGGCCTACGACTACAACGACGCCGAGATCAACGGCCAGACGGTGCCGTTTCTCTTCGAGGACGCCCAATCGGACCCCGCCGCCCCCGTCGTGCCACCGATCTTGAGCGGGCACGCCTTCGACTCCAAAGACCAGATCGTGCTCGGGGCGGCCACGATGGCGCAGCTGCACGAGCACGTCGGCGGCAGCGTCATCGTGAGCTACGGAACACCGGCGGCGGCTCCGTACTACGTCCCTCCCACCGTCGTGAAGATCGTCGGTACGGCGACCATGCCCGCCGTCGGTTTCTCGAGCGTCGTCGCCGACCACACCTCCATGGGCACCGGGGCGCTCATCAGCAGGGATATCGAACCCGCCGCCTTCCAAAAGGCCCAGCTGAGCTCGGACCCGACGCTCAATGGGCCGGACCTGGTCTTCGTCCGTCTCCGCGCTGGCATCCCGGCTTCGGTCGGTCTCGCCGGCCTACAGCGCATCGCTGCCTCCGCCGACCGCGACCTTGCCGCCGTCCCCAACGGTGGCGGTCAGGGGAACTCGGTGTCCGTGGTCGGCGTACAACGCCCCGCCGAGATCGTGAACTACCGGACCACGGGCGCGGCTCCGGCGCTGCTCGCCTCTGCGCTGGCGGCCGGCGCCGTGATCGCGCTGGGCCTGACGCTGGCGGCGTCGGTGCGACGGAGACGACGCGACCTCGCCTTGTTGAAGACCCTCGGGTTCACCCAGCGACAGCTGGTGGCCGCGGTGGCGTGGCAGGCGTCGGTCGCCGCCGTGGTCGGCATCGTCGTGGGGGTGCCCGTCGGGATCGCGCTGGGACGATGGCTGTGGGACCTCTTCGCCCGTCAGATCTACGCCGTCCCCGATGCCACCGTGCCCGTGGTGTCGGTGGTCGTCGTTGCTCTCGGCGCCTTGGTGCTCGCCAATGTGGTGGCGGCCCTCCCCGGACGCAGCGCGGCTCGCACCCGCACGGCACTGCTCCTCCGCTCGGAGTAGCCACGGACGCCTCAACACCCACGACGTCGTCGTGCGGGGCATGATGGCGCTATGGACTCGGTGACGGCGACGGTGAAGAAGCCGACCTCCCGGTGGTCCTTGTGGTCGGAGGGCTCGGTCCTCTCAATTGGGTGCAAGGGCTCTGTGCTGTCGATCGGTTCGGTCGGCTCCGCCCTTTCGATCGGGTCGATCGGGTCGTTCCTCTCTGCCTTCTCGGTCGGATCGGCCTTGTCCCTCGGGTCTGTGCTCTCGGCGCAATCCCGGTGGTCGCTCATGTCGACCCGGTCCCGGTGGTCGGTGATGTCCGCTCGGGCGCGCCGGGCCGTCCTATCGGACTGACCCGCTGACCCGCTGACCCGCTGACCCGCTAGATCTCGAGGAAGGTCAGTCGGACCAGGGATCGACGGCTTCGGCGTCGATCCCGTAGCGGCTGATGGCCTCGGCCACCTCGTCGCTCTTGGCGTCACCGGTGTCGGCCAGGGCGCTCAGCACGGCGACGACGAGATGAGCGGCGTCGACTTCGAAGAAGCGCCGCAGGGCGGCCCTCGTGTCGGAGCGGCCGAAGCCGTCGGTCCCGAGCGACACGAAGGGCCGGGGCATCCACCGCGCCACCTGGTCGGGGACGGCCCGCATGTAGTCGGTCACCGCCACCACGGGCCCGGCGCCGTCCGCCAGTGCGCTCCAGAGGTGGGGGACTTCCCGTTCGGCGTGGGGATGGAGACGGTTGGCACGCTCCACCGACAGAGCGTCCTCGCGCAGCTCGGTGTACGAGGTGACCGACCACGCGTCGGCCGACACACCCCAGTCGGCGGCCAGCATGGCGCGTGCCTCCATGGCCACCTGCCACATCGGGCCCGAAAAGAGCAGTGTCGCCCGCCGGGCGGAGCCGTTGCGCTTCTCGCCCGGGCCTGGCGCCCCGCCGTCGCTCACGTCGGCCGGCTCGGCGAAGCGGTACATGCCCCGCAGGATCCCCGCCCGCACGGCGTCACCGGCGGCGCCCTCGGGCAGAGGGGGCATGGGGTAGTTCTCGTTGTAGAGGGTGAGGTACCAGAAGCGGTCCTCGGGCTCGGGGCCCATGATCCTGGCCACGGCGTCCTGCATGATCACGCCGATCTCGTAGGCGAAGGCGGGGTCGTAGATGTGGGCGGCGGGGTTCACCGAGGCGAGCAGCGGCGAGTGGCCGTCGTCGTGCTGGAGGCCCTCACCTTGCAGGGTGGTACGGCCCGCGGTGCATCCGGCCAAGATGCCGCGCCCCCGGATGTCGCCGAGGAGCCAGGCCAGGTCGCCGATGCGCTGGAAGCCGAACATCGAATAGAAGAGGTAGATCGGCAACATGGGTCGACCCCACGTGGCATAGGACGTGGCCAGCGCGATGAACGAGGCCATGGCCCCGGCTTCGGTGATGCCTTCCTGGAGGACCTGGCCCTTGCGGTCCTCGGCGTAGCGGAGGATGAGGTCGGAGTCGACCGGCGTGTAGCGCTGGCCCTCGGGCGCGTAGATCTTGGACTCGGCGATCAGTGGTTCGAGGCCGAAGGTGCGGGCCTCGTCGGGGACGATGGGAGCCACGTAACGCCCCAGGGCGGGGTCGCGCACGAGGTTGCGCAGCAGGCGGGCGAAGGCCATCGTCGTGGACGCGGCCTGGGCGCCCGACCCGGCGAACATGTCGGAGAACGCCTTGTCGTCGGGCAACGCGTAGGGCGTGACGGAACGCACGACGCGCGACGGCAACGGGCCGGCCAGGACCCGGCGCCGGCCCGACAGGTACTCGTGGGCGGGGGATCCCTCGGGGGGCCGGTAGTAGGGCGGTTGCTCGGTGTCGAGCGCCTCGTCGGGGATCTCGTCTTGGAGATAGAGGCGGTCCCGCAGCGCCAGCAACTGGGCCTTGGTCATCTTCTTGATCTGGTGGGTGGCGTTGCGCGCCTCGATCTCGGGCCCGAGCGTCCACCCCTTCACGGTCTTGGCGAGAATGGCGGTGGGCTGTCCCACCTGTTCCGTCGCCAGCTTGTAGGCCGCGTAGAGCTTGCGGTAGTCGTGGCCGCCGCGCGGCAGGGCCTGGAGCTCGGCGTCGGAGAGGTGCTCGACGAGCCGGCGCAGCCGGGGGTCGGGGCCGAAGAAGTGCTCCCGGATGTAGGCCCCCGACTCGGTGGCGTACTTCTGGAACTCGCCGTCGGGTGTGGTGTTCATCTTGTCGAGGAGCACGCCGTCGATGTCACGGGCGAGGAGCTCGTCCCACTTCGATCCCCAGATGACCTTGATCACGTTCCAGCCCGCGCCGCGGAACGTGGCCTCGGCCTCCTGGATGATCTTGCCGTTGCCGCGCACGGGGCCGTCGAGGCGTTGCAGGTTGCAGTTGACGACGAAAATGAGGTTGTCGAGGTGCTCGCGCCCCGCCACGCCCAACGCGCCGATCGACTCGACCTCGTCGAGCTCCCCGTCGCCGAGGAAGGCCCAGATGCGGCTGGCGCTGGTGTCGACGATCTCGCGCTGGAGGAGGTAGCGGGCGGTGTGGGCCTGGTAGATGGCGCACAGCGCACCGAGGCCCATCGACACCGTGGGGTACTCCCAGAACTCGGGGAGCAGGCGGGGGTGGGGGTAGCTCGGCAGTCCCCGGCCCGAGACCTCCTGGCGGAAGTGGTCGAGTTGGTCCTCGGTCAGGCGCCCCTCCGCGAAGGCGCGTGCGTAGATGCCGGGGGAGGCGTGGCCCTGGAAGTAGACGAGGTCGCCGAACCCGCCATCGGACTTGCCCCGGAAGAAATGGTTGAAGCCGACCTCGTACAGCGAGGCCGAGCTCGCATACGTCGCAAGATGGCCGCCGATGCCTTCGCTGCGATAGTTGGCGCGGCTCACCATGGCCGCCGCGTTCCAGCGGATGTAGGCGCGGATGCGACGCTCGACGTATTCGTCGCCGGGGAACCACGGCTCCTGGTCGCGCGGGATCGTGTTCACGTAGGGGGTCGAGACGGTGGCGGGGAAGTCGACCTGCTTGGTCCGGGCCCGCTCGAGCAGCTTCATGAGGAGGAAGCGGGCCCGCGTGCGTCCCTCGGCGTCCACGACGGCGTCGAAGGAGTCGATCCACTCCGCGGTCTCTTCAGGGTCGATGTCGGGAAGTTGATGCGACATTCCGTCGAAGAGCACTACTCCATGCTACGGGCGGGGTCCTCCTAGAAGGCTGACACTGTCTCCTTTCACGCTCCTTTCACGCCGAAGCTGCGGAGCAAAAGGGGGGCCTCGATGGAGCGATCGCCCGTCGGTGAAGGAGCCCACGTCGGTGGTCCGATCGCCAAACCCTGATCTCGACTCGTCCCACACGCACCTACCTCACATACCTTACCTACCTCACCTACTTCTGTGTCATCTCAGACGTACTGATACACCGTCGTGTCATTGTGGCTGTGTGCTCGTCGACCTCGACACCGCCCGCCGGGACATCGCCGCCGCGCTGGCCGAGGCCGACCCCGACCGGGTCACCGCCGCCCAGGCCGCGACGCTCCTGACGTTGTTCGCGGAGATCGAGCGGTTGGGGGCGGCGGGGAAGGTCCTCTTCTCCAAGCGAGCCGCAGAGTCCACCATCTGGCGCGACGAGGGGCATCGCTCCGCGGCGTCGTGGATGGCGAAGACGACCGGCACCGACCTCGGAGACGCCATGTTGGCGGTCGAGACCTCGGAGGCCCTGGGATCGCTGCCCGAGACGGCGCGAGCCCTGCGCCGGGGCGAGCTGTCCGGTGTCCAGGTGAAGGTCATCGCGGGGGCGGCGGTGTCCGACCCGAGGACGGAGGCGGGGCTGCTGGAAGCCGCCGCCACCCGAGGCCTCAAGGGGCTCAAGGCCCAGGCGCTCCAGGTGGGGTCCGTGGCGGGCAGCGCCGAAGAGGAGAAGGCCCGCTACCTCGCCATCCACCGAGGCCGATACCTGCGGCACTGGGCCGATCCCGACAGAGCCTTGCGCCTCGACGCCCGACTCACCCCCGACGCCGGGGCCAAGCTGTTGTCGGCTTGACCGTCGAAGCCGACGCCCGCTTCAACCAAGCCCGCAAGAGCTCAGACAACGAGCCCCCCGCCGCCTACCGGGCCGACGCCCTGGTGGCGCTGGTAGCGGGGGAACCCATTGCGGTTGCGAAGAGCTCGAGTCGCACCTCCTCGCCCCGGGCCACCGCCGTCATCCGGGTCGACGCCAAGGCACTGAAGCGGGGCCACGCCAGGCACGGCGAGGTCTGTGAGATCCCGGGGGTGGGCCCGGTCCCGGTCGCCGCGGTGCACCGACAGCTCTCCGATGCCCATGTCCGGATCGTGGTGGTCGACGGCCATGACGTCACCACCGTGTGCCACGTGGGCAGAAGCATCCCCAGACACCTCCAGAGTGCGCTCGAAGAACGCGACCCGGTGTGCGTGGTACCCGACTGCGAGGTCGGGGCGGGCCTCGAGAACCACCACTGGGATGTGCCCTACGCCGAGTGCAAGACGAGCACACTGGCCGGCGTGGCCCGACTGTGCTCGTGGCACCACGGCTTCGCCACCTACGAGGGATGGGTCTTGCGGGGCGGCCCCGGGGCTTGGCAGTGGCGAGAACCGCACGGTGGGTGCAGCTTCGAGACCGGCCCGCCGGTCCGAGATGCGGGCTGAACGCGTCAGTCCGAGGATCCGAAGCGGACGATCGAGCTGATTGCCCTCCGGTACGCGGCGCGCCGGTCGTAGGGGGCCTCCCGCTCGGCGTCGTCGGCCCTGCGCATGTCCACTCCTCCACCCGTCGGGTTGGCGGCACGGGACATGGCCCGGACCGGGGACTCCGGCATGGGAATGTCGGGAGGCGGGTCGAAGGACTCGAGCCCGGCGTCCCGGACGAGCTTGGTGGGGTTGCCCTCGGAGAAATAGCGGCATTCGTGCTCGTGGTACGGGTCCGAAAACCATCCCCATGTGGTCGCCGTCACCGTCGTCATCTCAGTAGTTTACCTTGAGTTCACCTTTCGTTCACGTTTAGATAACCTTCGGTCCTCTCATCAGCGACTTCGCGCCCGGAGGGGGCGTCCACCGCGGGCACCGGGCCGGGCATGCATGCTGTGGATCTGATGGGAACCGACGCCGCCGAGACCGTCGTGTACACCGATGGCTCGAGCCTGGGGAACCCCGGCCCCGGTGGCTGGGCGTGGGCGGTGCCCAACGGGCCCTATGCCAGCGGCGCCGAGCCGCGTTCGACCAACCAGCGGATGGAGGTCACGGCCGTCATCCGGGCACTCGAGGCGATCCAAGGCCCCGTGCACGTCAAGAGTGACTCGACCTACGTCGTCAACTGCTTCCGCGACCGGTGGTGGGAGGGGTGGAAGCGGCGTGGGTGGCGCAACACCGCGGGTAAGCCGGTGGCCAACCGCGACCTGTGGGAGCCGCTGCTGGAGCTGGCGCTCGACGGTGGCCGGCCGGTGCAGTTCAGCTGGGTCAAGGGCCATTCGGGCAACGAGATGAACGACCGGGTGGACATCCTGGCCGTGGAGGCCGCCGCCTCGCAGCACGGCGTGTCCGGGGAGCACTTCATCGGCTAGGCGTGTCTTGGCGGGCGGCTCGGCCACCCCCGTAGCATGCGCCGCATGGACCTCAACGACATCTCCGCTGTCATCACCGGTGGCGCGTCCGGGCTGGGCGAGGGCACTGCTCGCAAACTGACCTCCCTCGGGGTGCGGTGCACGATCTTCGACCGCAACGAGGATGGCGCCAAGAAGGTGGCGGGGGATCTCGGCGCCGACTACGTCGCCGGCGACGTCACCAACCCCGACGACTGCCAGCGCGCCGTCGACCAGGCGGCCGAAGGCGGCAAGCTGCGCATCGCCGTGAACTGCGCCGGCACCGGGTGGGTGGGCCGGGTCATCAACCGCGACAACTCACCGCACGACCTGAGTGCCTTCAAGTTCATCCAGGAGCTCAATGTGGTGGGAACGTTCAACGTCATGACGCGTGCCGCGTCGGCCATGGCGGTCACCGAGCCGCTCGAAGACGGGGAACGAGGCGTGATCGTGAACACCGCGTCCGTCGCCGCGTTCGACGGCCAGGTCGGCCAGCTCGCGTACTCGGCGTCGAAGGGTGCGATCGTAGGCATGACCCTCCCCGCCGCGCGCGACCTGGCGTCGGTGGGGGTGAGGGTCGTCACCATCGCGCCGGGGTTGTTCGACACACCGTTGCTCGGGATGCTCCCCGAGGAGCAGCGCAACGCGTTGGGGCAGTCGGTCCTGTTCCCGAAGACGCTCGGCCAGCCCGCCTGGTACGGAGAGCTGGTGGCGCACATCGCTCAGAACAGGTACCTCAACGCGGAGGTCATCCGCCTCGACGGCGGCATCCGCATGCCCCCGAAGTAGAAGCAGCGGGGACGCGACCCCGAAGTAGGTGGACCCGAAGTAGGTGGACCCGAAGTAGGGAGTAGATACGCCCGTGAAGTACGTCGATATCGCCGGGGCCCGGATGTCAGTGATCGGGCTCGGGACGTGGCAGTTCGGCTCGACGGAGTGGGGGTACGGGGCCGACTACTCCGACCGTGAGGCGGATGCCATCGTGCAGCGCGCCTTGGACGTGGGCATCACCCTCTTCGACACGGCCGAGATCTACGGCTTCGGGAGGTCGGAGCGGATCCTGGGCAAGGCGCTGGGGGAGCGGCGCAACGAGGCCTTCATCGCGTCCAAGATCTTCCCGGTCCTTCCGATCGCGCCGGTGGTACTGCAACGGGCCCGGGGGAGCCTGCGGCGTCTGGGGGTCGACGCTCTGGATCTGTACCAGCTCCACCAGCCCAACCCCGTGGTGCCGCTCACGGCCACGATGCCCGCCTTCGCGCAGTTGCTCGACGAGGGGCTCGTGCGCCACGTCGGTGTCTCGAACTACTCGTTGGCGCGGTGGGAGGCCGCCGAGGAGGCGTTGGGGCGGCCCGTGCTGTCGAACCAGGTCCGATACAGCCTGGTGGACCGCCGGCCCGAGAAGGACCTGTTGCCGTGGGCACAGGCCCATGACCGGGCCATCATCGCCTACAGCCCGCTGGGCCAGGGCTTGCTGTCGGCGCGCTACGACGAGCACCACCGTCCCACCGGCATCGTGCGCTCGGCGTCGCCCGGGTTCCATCCCGAGAACCTGCGCCTCGCCGCCCCGATGCTCGACGTGTTACGAGCGGTGGCCGAGACCCATCACGCCACGCCGTCGCAGATCGCGCTGGCGTGGTTGGTCCGGCGTCCCAACGTGGTCGTGATCCCGGGGGCGAGCTCGGCGGCGCAGGTGGAGGTCAACGCGGCAGCTGCCGACATCGAGCTCACCGACGATGAGGACGCGGCGCTGGTGGCGGCGTCCGACGCGTTCGAGCCGTTGCCGGCGACGTCGGTGCTGCCCGACCTGATCCGCGAACGCGTCTCCGGGTTCATCGGTCGTATGACCGGCGGCTCCGGTTCGGCATCTTCCTAGTCCGGTCCGGCATCTTCCTAGTCGGAAAGGTCGACCAGTGCGGTACTGGACGGTCGACGAGGCCCAGGCATTCCTCCCCCGGTTGCGACTTCTGCTGGGCGTGATCCGTCGGGCCGCGAATCTGGCAGTGTCGTCACGCGGGAACGGGCACGCCGTGCTCCCCGGCGCCCCTCCACCCGCCGGTCCCACGTCACCAGAGTCTGCGCCTGCGGAGCCCGGCTCCGGCTCGACCGCCCCGGGCCCCGGCGGTTCGGGTCTTCCCGACTCTGCGCCCGCCGACTCCGAACCGGGGGAGCAGGTACCGCCGCCTCCGGCCGGGCCTGCTGGCGCCGCGGCCCCGCCGGGCTCGGAGCCGGCCGTGGCGTTCGATGTCAAGGAGGCGCTATCTGAGCTCGATCGGCAGGGAATCGTCCTGCGCGACCCCGATCGGGGGCTCATCGACTTCACGGCGCTGCACCTCGGGAAGGAGGTGCTGCTCTGTTGGCAGCTCGGCGAGGACGAGTTGGCGTGGTGGCATTTTCCCGAAGACGGATTCGCGGGTCGCCGCCCGCTGCCCCTGCCTCCCGAGCTCTGACTTCTTGCACCCTGGACCCGGCACACAGCGTCCGTGGCCACGGTCCGTCCGCTTCGCCCC
>JGI12269J14319_10001519_pt1 | contig 23043 bp, 23 predicted proteins | sample PeaSoiSIISIP2007_FD_14319 | JGI IMG/M metagenome (IMG submission 14319)
TCTAACCACCTGAGCTACGCCGCCTGGCGAGCCCTCTGTCGGGGTTGAACCGACGACCCCTTCCTTACCATGGAAGTGCTCTACCACTGAGCTAAGAGGGCATCACGCCTGACGGCGCGAGGGCAAAGTCTACCGCCCCCCGGCCCGGTCTTTCCAACGCCCGCGAGTACCCTGCTCCCATGAGGGTGCGACTGGTCGAGGTCGGCGACGCCCCCGCGCTGCTGCGCATCTACAACCCCGAGGTCCTCGAGACGACCAACACCTTCGACCTGGTGGCGCGCACCGGCGACGAACAGGTCGCCTGGATCGAGGCCCACCGCGCCGCCCACCCCTGCCTGGTGGCGGTGAACGAGGAGGACGCCCGGGGCGAGGTCGGCGCCCGCGACGAGCGCCTGCTCGGCTTCGCGGTGGTGTCGACCTTCCGGGACCGGCCGGCCTACGCCACCACGGTCGAGAGCTCGGTCTACGTGGTGCGCGACGCGCGCGGGCGCGGGGTCGGCGAGCGGCTGCTGCGCGAGCTGATCGGCGCCGTGCGCGAGTCCGGCTACCACTCGCTCGTCGCGCGCATCGTGGGCGAGAACGAGGGCTCGATCCGGCTGCACGAGAAGTGCGGCTACACCCTGGTCGGCACCGAGATCGAGGTCGGGCGCAAGCACGGCCAGTGGCTCGACGTGGTCGAGTACCAGTACGTCTTGGGCGTCTCGGAGCCCTAGACCTCGACCTCGACGACCTGGGCCGGCCACGACCACTGGGTCCAGCGCCCCATGGGCACGAGCAGCACCGCGCCCAGCAGCGCCACCGCCAGCGCGGTGAGCAGCGGGTTCGAGTGCACCAGTCCGTCGAGCAGCTGGCGGCCGCCGGGGATGCCGATGAAGGGCCCGGTGATCGAGAGCGCCAGCAGCCAGAAGTGCTCGCGGCCCTTGTAGCTGGCGGCGAGCAGGATCAGCCCCCACGCCAGGTACCAGGGTTGGACGACCGGGCCCAGCTCGACGAGCAGCACCAGCGATACGCCCAGGGCCCGGACCCAGCCGCGCGTCTCCGCGCGCGCCAGCAGCCACAGCGCCAGCGCCGCGAAGACGAGCAGCCCGATCAGGCGAGTGGCCGAGATCGCCGTCGTCACCGAGACCGAGTGCGCACCGATCGCGTGCAGCCCGTAGCCGATCGCCAGGCCCACCGACGTCGCCGGCGCCGCCCACGAGCGCACGGTGCCGTTCGACAGCAGGTTCGAGACCCAGCCGAAGCCGAACCCCGCGAGCCAGGTCCACAGACCCAGGATCGCCGCCGCGACCGCTCCCGTCACGAGGAACGGGCGGACCCGTTGTCGCCAGTGCGCCCCCGCGGGGTGCCAGGTCCACGCGACGTAGACCAGGCCCAACGCCGCCGGCGCCTTGATCGCCGCCGCGCACGAGCACGCCACCAGCGCCCACACCGGGCGCCGCGCGACCGCCAGGGCGATGCCGGTCACCAGCAGCGCCGCCATGATCGCGTCGTTGTGGGCGCCGCCGATGAGGGTGAGCAGCACGAGCGGATTGAGCGCCGCCAGGACGAAGGCCTCGCCCGGGTCGCGTCCGAGGCCCCGGGCCAGGCAGGTCACGCCGACGCCGATCAGGGCGACGGCACCGACCTCCAGGAGCCGCAGTCCGACCACCGTCGCCAGCTGGTGGTGGTTGGTCACCCGCGCGATGGTGCCGTCGAGGAAGAGGAAGAGCGGCCCGTAGGGCGCGGGGGTGTTGCACCAGAGCGGGTCAACCGGGTTGACGTAGGGGCTCGAGCCCAGCGAGCACGGCCCCAGGTAGTACGGGCTCAGGTGGTGGCTCGTCATCTCGCCCTGGGCCGCGTAGCTGAAGACGTCGCGGCTGAAGATCGGGGGGGCGACGATCATCGGGATCGACCAGAGCAGCAGGATCCACCACAGCGAGGCCAGCGGCGCGCCGGCGTGCAGCTGCATCACCTCGGCCAGGCGCAGCCACACGCGCATCAGCAGCACCAGACCGCCGTAGACCAGGACGATCGCGACCAGGTACTTGGTCTGGCTCGGGGTGCCGTTGAAGCCGCTGACCGGCTCGCCGAAGAACCACGTGCTCGTCATGTCGAGCTTGAACGGCGAGTTGGTGAACGAGCAGCCCGCGAGCACCATCACCATGCCGAGGAACCCCTGGAGCGCCGGTTGCCAGAGGAAGCGCCAGCCCTCGAAGGGGCCTGGCGTGAACCGGCCGAGCGGGGTGTAGCGCCGCTCGAGCAGCTGGACCCCGGACTCGAAGGCGCCGGCCGATCGCTCGTAGCCGTGTCGCACGGCCCCGGCCAGCGACCGCAATCGGTTCACGCCGCTCCCTTCCAAAGACATCGTCAGGGTACTAAAGCGAGCCCTCGGCGGGCACGGCCGGTCCCGAGGACTGACCGTGTGGTGGGCCGGGAGGGATTTGAACCCCCGTAGGCAAAGCCGTCTGGTTTACAGCCAGATCCCATTGGCCGCTCGGGCACCGACCCGCCGAGAATGCTACTCGTTGGCCGGCCTCGTCTCGGCCGCGGCGAGGCGTCTACCATGCTCGCGTGCCGACATTTGACGTGGTGAGCGAGATCGACATTCAAGAGGTGCGCAACGCGGTCGACCAGGCCAACCGCGAGGCCGGCACCCGCTTCGACTTCAAGGGCACCGACGCCAGGGTCGAGTTCTCCGAGAAGGAGCTCACGCTGAGCGCCTCGACCGAGGACCGCCTGCGCGCGCTCTACCAGCTGCTCGAAGAGAAGCTGGTCAAGCGCTCGGTCTCGCTGAAGTCGCTCGACCCCGGCAAGGTCGAAGAGGCCAGCCACGGCACGGCGCGCCAGAAGGTGGCGTTACGCGCCGGGATCACCCAGGAGGTGGCCAAGCAGATCAACAAGCTCATCAAGGAGATGGGCGTCAAGTCGCTGAGCTCGGCGGTCCAGGGCGACCAGGTGCGCGTCAGCGGCAAGAAGCGCGACGACCTTCAGTCGGTGATCGCCGCGCTGAAGGGCGCCGACCTCGCGGTGCCCCTGCAGTTCACGAACTTCCGCGACTAGCGGCGGCCCTCTCCTCGGCGCTCAGGTGCTCGTCCACCGCCACGAGCGGGTGGACGTGGAAGATCCGGTTGAACACGATCAGCTTGAGGACCCAGAACAGGCCGAAGCTCAGGACGTTGGTGCCCGAGACCAGGAAGGTGTTGATCACGTGCGCCCAGTGGTGGGTGTGGACCTCGTGGCGCGCCCACGTGGCGCCGAGGATCGAGACGCCGATGCCCAGCCCGGACATCGTCCAGAACGGGATGATCTCCTTGCGGAAGTGGCTGCGTCCGTGCTTGCCCCAGGTCCAGCTGCGATTGAGGTAGTACGAGGGCAGGGTGGCCACCAGGTTGCCGGCCACCGTCGCCCAGATGACGCCCTTGATGATGTGGAAACCGTAGAAGACCGAGATCGACGTGAACGAGACGACCGTCGAGACGCCCGACACCGAGGTGAAGCGAAGAATCTTGCGACCCTGGTGGCTCTTGGACCACGTCATGAACCGTGTGAGGGGCGACGGCATCACCCGAGTCTACCGAGCCCCGCCGGGTCGACCAGGGCCCCATGCCACAATGGAACATGTCCGAAGCCCTCGACTTCCTGGTCGAACTGCTCGACCTCGAGACCATCGAGGTCAACGTCTACCGGGGCGAGCACCCCGCCGAGGAGCGCCAGCGCACGTTCGGCGGGCAGGTCGCCGCCCAGGCCCTGACCGCGGCGGGCCGCACCGTCGAGGGCCGGCGGGTCCACTCCCTGCACTCGTACTTCCTGCGCCCGGGCGACCCGAGCACGCCGATCCTCTACGAGGTCGACCGGATCCGCGACGGGCGCAGCTTCACCACGCGCCGGGTGGTGGCGATCCAGCACGGCCGGGCCATCTACAACATGCAGGCCAGCTTCCACAACGACGAGCCGAGCATCGAGCACCAGATCGACATGCCCGAGGTGGCCGGNCCCGAGACCGTGCGGCCGCTCAACGAGCGCGTGCGCGACGAATGGGGCGACGTCGACGAGTGGTTCAAGCGGGTCCACCCAATCGACCAGCGGTTCCTCGGCGAACTGCCCTGGAGCCCGAAGCGCGACCGCGAGCCTCGCCAGCGGCTGTGGATCCGCGCGGACGGCGAGCTGCCCGTGGACCCGCTGCTGCACGCCAGCGTGATCACCTACGCCAGCGACATGAGCCTGTTCGACGCGATCCTGGCCCCGCACCGCGTGCGCTGGGACGACGGCTCGTTCATGGGCGCCAGCCTGGACCACTGCATGTGGTTCCACCGGCCGGCGCGCGCCGACGAGTGGCTCCTCTACGACACCGACTCGCCCATCGCCTACGGCGCGCGCGGGCTGGCGCGGGGCTTCCTGTTCAACCAGGCCGGACAGCTGTGCGTCTCGCTGGTCCAAGAGGGCCTCACGCGCGTGGTCGATCCGGCCAAGGCCGCGACGCCGAGCCCGCGCGACGGCGCCTAGGCCGACGGGCGCTTCGTCATCGGCACGTAGTCACGCGCGTCGGAGCCGACGTAGAGCTGGCGCGGCCGGGCGATCTTCAGCTCCTGGTCGAGCAGCTCCTTGTAGTGCGACAGCCAGCCCGCGGTGCGCGGAATGGCGAAGAGCACCGTGAGCATCTCGAGGGGGAAGTCCATCGCCTGGTAGATGAGACCCGAGTAGAAGTCGACGTTCGGGTAGAGCTTGCGCGAGATGAAGTAGTCGTCGCTGAGCGCGATCTCCTCGAGCGCCAGGGCGATGTCGAGCAGCGGGTTCTTGCCCGTGACGGTGAAGACGTCGTCGGCGATCTTCTTGATGATCTGGGCCCGGGGGTCGAAGTTCTTGTACACGCGGTGTCCGAAGCCCTCGAGGAGAGCGTGGCCCTGCTTGACCGTCTCGATGTAGGCCGGGACGTTCTCGGTCGATCCGATCTTGGCGAGCATCTTGAGCACCGCCTCGTTGGCGCCGCCGTGGCGCGGGCCGTAGAGGGCGGCGGTCGCCGCGGCGGTCGCCGAGTAGGGGTCGCCGTGGCTCGACGCGACGATGCGCATCGCCGTGGTCCCGCAGTTCTGCTCGTGGTCGGCGTGAAGGATGAACAGCACGTCGAGCGCGTGGCTGAGGATCGGGTCGGCCGCGTAGCGCGGCTCGGCGACCTTCCACATCATGGACAGGAAGTTCTGCGCGTAGCCGAGCGAGTTGTCGGGGTAGACGAAGGGCATCCCCACCGAGAAGCGGTGCGCCGCGGCGGCCAGCGTCGGCATCTTGGCGATGAGGCGCACGATCTGGCGGTGCAGGATCTCCGGGTCGTCGAGGATCTTGGCGTCCTTGTAGTAGGTCGACAGCGCGGCGATCGCCGAGACCAGCATCCCCATCGGGTGGGCGTCGTAGTTGAAGCCCTCGAGGAATCGCTTGCGCACGTTCTCGTGGATGTAGGTGTGGTACGTGATCTCGCGTTCCCACTCGAGCGACTCCTCGGCGTTGGGCAGCTCGCCGTTGAGCAGCAGGTAGGCGACCTCGAGGAACGTCGAGTGCTCGGCGAGCTGCTCGATGGGGTACCCGCGGTAGCGAAGGATCCCCGCGTCGCCATCGACGAAGGTGACCGAGGACTCGGCGGCCGCCGTCGACAGGAAGCCGGGGTCGTAGAACCACACTCCGGGCACCACCTTGGAGAACTCCTTGGCGGCGACGCCCCCGTGCACGATCGGGATCTCCAGTGAGTTGCCGCTCCGGTTGTCGGTCACTGTTATCGAGTCCGTCACGGTGCCTCACTTCTGTTTGGGGAGCCATCCCACACTATGCGAACCGGCCGGTAACTCCTCGCCGGGTCAGCCCCCGAGGGTGACACGACGACGCGTCAACCGGGCCCGCTCCCGGGCCGTGCAGCGCGCGATCTCACCACCAACGCGTGGGGGCGCGGACGCCCGGGGTTGAGCGACGTGGCCGAGGTCCGGCCGGCGCGCGCCCGACGGCGAGCGCCGCGAGGCTCATCGAATCCGTCACCTGATGACGCGCGACCGACGAGGCGGTGGACGCTCGCGCGGCGGCGCTGACGGTCTGCGCGTCGACGTTCGCGCTCGCCGCGCCGGCGCTCGCAACGGTGAAGCTGTTCGAGGTCACGACGGCCAGGCCGTCGGTCGCCGTGAGGCTGTAGGTGCCGGGCGTGTCGAACACCAGCTTCGTGAAGGCGGCCACGCCCTCGAAGTTGGTGGTGGCAGTCAGGGTGCTCGACGCGGTGGCGTTGCCCGGTCCGCTGGCCAGGGTGATGGTGACGGCGTCGCCCTCGACCGGCGTGCCCAGGCCGTCCAGGACCGTCACCCGGGCGTGAGTGGCCACGCCCGTGCTCGTGTCGCCGGGCTGGACCGAGAAGGTCGCCCTGGCCGCGACGGCCGGCGAGAGGATCACCAGGTAGGTCCGTCGACGACTCATCGAGGGTGCGCTCGGCGCGCCTCTGACGGTGACGGTGAGTACGGCGTGCTCTCCGGGCAGCGTCGTGAGAAGCCGAGGCACGAACGCGTACGAGCGCAGCGGGCCGAGGGTCACCGACATCGCCTGGGTCTGAGGGGCGAGTGTCGCCCCCGTCAGTGCCGTCAGGGTCACCGTCAACGTCACCGGTTGGCGCACGAAGGCGGCGTTCGTCACCGCGACCCCCAGGTGGAAGGTGGTGACCGGCGGCAGGAGGATGCGCCCGGCCGGCGCGGGGAAGGGCGACGGGGTGACGGCGACCGCCGCGATGCCCACGCCCCGCGTCAGCTTGAGCGACGCGGCGCCCGCCAGGGCGTCCAGCGTCGTGGGCAGGGTGACGACGGACGACGGCGTCACCGTGGCCGCCAGGTCGACGTGGCCGGGCTCGTGGCCCAACAGGTGACGCAGCGTGCCCCACTCACGGTCGGTCGCCAGCAGCGAGGAGCGGGCCGCCACCGAGGTCAGGCCCGTCGTGTTGAGCGTGGTCCAGGGCAGGTCGAGGGCCGCCGCGACGCTGTCGAGCACGACCTGATAGTCGTCCACGCGTTGGACGGTGAGCTGGTCAATCGCGGTGTTGAGGTCGTGGTCGATGTCCGGACGCCGCAAGAGGTTGGCGTCCGTGCTCCAGTCGGGCAGCTGGAGCGCCAGCTGGTCCAGGCGTGCGGCGAAGACCGGACGACTGAGCGTCGCGCCGTGGGTCAGCAGGTAGCCGAGGTGCTGGCCGAAGAGGTGCTCGGACTCCAGCAGGGCGTTCGCCAGTTGCGCGAAGCTCCGGTTCTCGCTGCGCCGCACGCCGCTCGACGCGTGCGCGGCGCGGTTCACGTCGCGCGCGAAGAGCAGCACGAGCAGCGTCACGGCGAGCGCGACCAGCAGCAGGATGTTCTGGCGACGGCGCTGCGCGCGGGTTCGGGCCACGACCCTTGAAGTTACTGGCCGTTGCCAGAGCGATCTGAGGTCGCCTACTCCGCGTCGAGCTCGATGATCTCCGCGACGCCCTCGGGCAGCGCGGGGTCCGCGTCGCTCCCCCACTTCGCGTCGTTGAGGGGCGCCGCCAGCTCGCTGACCGGCGCGAGCTCGGGCACCGGGTTCGCGCCGGGCGCCCCGCCGAGGTGTCGAACCCGGTTGGCCGTGACGATCAACCGCGACTCGAAGGAGCTGACCATGGCGTTGTACTGGCGCACCGCGTCGTTGAGCGCCTTTCCGACCTTGACCGTCGGCTCGGCGACCTTGCAGATCCGGTCGTAGAGCTCGGCGGCCAGGGCGCGGATCTGCTCGACGTTGAGCCGGGCGTGCTCGTTGCGAACGACCATGGCCACCGTCCACAGCAGCGACAGCAGGTTCGTCGGTCCGGCGATCAGCACCCGTTCGCGCGCCGCGAAGACCTGCAGGTCGCGGTCGTGCTCGAAGGCGGCGGCGATCGCGGCGTCGCTGGGCACGAAGCACACGACGAACTCGGGACTGGGGGTGAGGGTCTCCCAGTACCCCTTCTCGCCGAGCTTCTTCACGTGGCTGCGCAGGTCCGCCGCGTGGGCCGCGTATAGGCGGCGGCGCTGTTCGACGTCGTCGGTCGCCATGGCCTCCTCGAAGCGGTCGAAGGGGAACTTGGCGTCGATGGCCAGCTGGACGCCGTTGGCCAGGTTGACGACGCAGTCGGGACGATGCGCCTTGCCCGCGTCCGTCGTGGCCGACACCTGCAGCTGGAAGTCGACGTTGGGTCGCAGCCCGGACTGCTCGAGGACGTTGGCGAGCTGCACCTCTCCCCAGTGACCTCGATGATCGCTGCGACCCAGGAGCTGGTTGAAGCGGTGCGTTTCGGCCTGGAGGCGCTGCTCGGACTCGAGCAGCTGGCCGACCCGGATCTTCACGTCGCTCAGCGCCCCCGCGTGCTCCTCATCGAACTTGTCGAGCTTGACCTTGTACTCGCCGAGCAGCATCTCGAGGGGGCGCAGCGTGTCGCCCAGCTTGGCGTCGCGCTCGTGCTGGATGTCGGCCTGGGTCTTGCGCAGGTCCTCCACGGTCTTGCCCAAGACCCGGTTCGAGGTGTTCTCGAAGGTCGCCTCGAGGCCCTCGAGGACCTTGGCGTGCTCGTCGCGCTCGCGCGCGAGCGCCGCGGCGGCGTCGTTGAACTGCACGTCACGCACCGCGAGGTCCTGGCGGGCCGCGGCGACCTCGTCGCGCAGGGCCTGGGAGTGGCGAACGGACACGACCCAGGCCGCGAGGACGCCCAGGACGACCCCGCCGACCGCCGCGAGCAACGCCTGCATCGTCCTCCCCTTCGTCCCCACCCTAGAGAACGACTGCGACACCCCGGTAACCTGGCGCGGTGAACCGACTGTTCGGGCTGGGCCACTCTCGCCACGACCCCCAGCCCGTGGGCGCCGGGCTGGACGCCGAGTGGCACCAGAAGATCGTCCGGCTCTTCGCGCTCGTCGGCGAGGCGATGGCCGAGGCCACGCACGCGCTGCTCGCCGGGGACCGCGAACTGGCCAAGCGCGTGGTCGAACAGGACGTCACGATCGACGCGATGGTCGACGCGATGGTGGCCACCGCCGAGATCGAGCTGCTCGAGAACACCGGACTGTCGCTCGAGTCGCGCCAGACGTTGCTCACGCTGCTGCGCATCCTGCCCGAGATCGAGCGCAACGGCGATCTGGCCGAGCACATCGCGCGCCGCGCCGCGCGAGGGCTCGGCCACGAGATGTCACCGCGCAGCCGCGGACTCATCGAGCGAATGGGCGAGGTGGCCTCGACGATCTGGCGCGAGGCGACCGACGTGATCGTCGACGGCAAGAGCGAGGCGGCCGGGGCCATCGAGGACATCGACGACGAGCTCGACGACCTGCACGTGTCGCTCACCGCGGAGTTGACGTCGGGCTCGATGGCGCTCCCGGTGGCCGTCGAGCTCGCCCTGCTGGCGCGCTTCTACGAGCGCTTCGGCGACCATTGCGTCAACCTGGCGCGCCGCCAGGTCGGCCGCGACGGGGGCGACTAGCCCCGCGCGAGCAGCGCCTCGGCGATCTGGACGGCGTTCAGCGCGGCGCCCTTGCGCAGGTTGTCCGAGGTCAAGAACAGCGACAGCGCGTTGTCCGTCGTCTCGGCCCGGCGTATCCGCCCGACGTAGGTCGGGTCCTGGCCGGCGCCGTGGCGCGGCGTCGGAAGCTCGCAGACGACGACCCCCGCCGCGCGCTCGAGGACCCGGATCGCCTCGTCCGGCGAGATCGGCCGCGCGAAGCCGGCGGTAATCGAGAGCGAGTGACCGGTGAAGACCGGCACGCGCACGCAGGTGGGGTCGACGAGCAGGTCGGGGATCTCGAGGATCTTGCGGCTCTCGTCGCGCAGCTTCTTCTCCTCGCCCGTCTCGAACGACCCGTCGTCGACGAACGCGCCGGCGAGCGGCACCACGTTGTGCGCGATCGTCTGGGGGAACTTGACGCCCGGTCCCAGCGGCAGCGCCGATCCGTCGAAGGTCAGTGCCCGCACGTCACCCGCGTCGTCGAGCTGTCGGGCCAACTCATCCACGCCCTCGCGGCCGGACCCGCTCACCGCCTGGTAGGTGGACACGACCATCGAGCGCAGTCCGGCCGCCACGTGCAGGGGCTTCATCACCGGCATGGCGGCCATCGTCGTGCAGTTGGGATTGGCCACGATGCCCTTGGGGATGCACGACAGCGCGTGGGCGTTGACCTCCGCGACGACCAGGGGGACCTCGGGGTCCATGCGCCACGCCGACGAGTTGTCGATGACGATCGCGCCCGCGGCGGCCAGGCGGGGAGCGAGCTCGCGCGACGACGCCGCACCCGAGGACATGAGCGCGATCTCGATCCCGGCGAAGTCGGCGAGCGCGGCGTCTTCAACCTCGACGTCGTGGCCGCGCCACTCCAGCGTCGTGCCGGCCGAGCGCGACGACGCGAGAAAGCGCATCTCCTCGACCGGAAAGTCGCGCTCGCGCAGGATCGTCCGCATGACCGTGCCGACCTGGCCGGTGGCCCCGAGAACGGCGACGCGCATGGCGAAAGTCTAGGGCGACACCCCGTCGAGGCCGAACGCCGAGTGCAACGCGCGCACCGCGTCGACCACGCGCTCGGCGCGCACCACGCACGAGATCCGGATCGAGCTGGTCGAGATCATCTCGATGTTGATGCCGTTTCGCGAGAGCGTCTCGAACATGAGCGCCGTCACGCCAGGGCTCGACTTCATGCCCGCGCCCACCAGCGAGACCCGTCCAATGTCGTCGTCGCTCGTGATCGACGTGGCGCCGATCTCGTCCTTCACCGCGTCGCAGGCGACGCGCGCGGCGTCCAGATCGGTCTTGGAGACGGTGAAGGAGATGTCGGTCAGCCCGTGCGCGCCGGTGTTCTGGACGATCATNTCGACGTTGATCCCGCGATCGGCGAACTCGCGGAAGAGCCGGGCGGCGACACCGGGNCGGTCGGGGACGCCGACCACGGTGACCTTGGCCTCCGACGTGTCGTCGGTGACGGCGGTGACGACAGTTTGTTCCATGGTGGGGTCCTCCTCCACGATCCAGGTACCCGGCTCCCAGGTGAAGCTCGAGCGCACGTGCAGGGGCACGCCGTGGCGGCGCGCGAACTCCACCGAGCGCAGCATCAAGACGCGCCCGCCGGTGGCCGCGATCTCCATCATCTCATCGAAGGACACGCGCGCCAGGCGCCGGGCCCTGGGCTCGACGCGCGGATCCGCGGAGTAGACGCCGGTCACGTCGGTGTAGATCTCGCAGACCTCGGCCTTCAACGCCGCGGCCAGGGCCACGGCGGTCACGTCCGAGCCGCCGCGCCCCAGCGTGGTGATGTCGCGGTCGGTGGACACGCCCTGAAAGCCGGCGACGACCGGCACCAGGCCCGCGTCGAGGGCCTCGCGGACGCGGTCGGGGCGGATCTCGAGGATCTTCGCCCGCGTGTGGTCGGTGTCGGTGATGATGCCGGCCTGTGATCCGGTGAAGGATGCCGACTCGACTCCTCGGTCGGCCAGCGCCATGCACACCAGCGCCATCGAGATCCGCTCGCCCGCGGTCAACAGCATGTCGATCTCGCGCGGCGGGCGCGTCGGCGACACTTCGGTCGCGAGGCGGATCAGGTCGTCGGTGAACTTGCCCATCGCCGAGACCACGACGATCACCTCGTCGCCGGCCGCGCGGGTGCGCGCCACGTGGTCGGCGACCTCGCGGATCCGTTCGGCGTCGCCCACGGAGGTGCCACCGTACTTTTGGACGATGAGCGCCATGGGTCAAAACTACCGGACGCCCAAAGGGGCATTCGGCCCTCTACTAGTCTCGCACCCATGGCAACGTCCAAACGCGAACGTCAGAAGGCCGCGCGCCGCGAGAAGGTCGAGCGGATGCAGCGCGAGGCCCGGCGCCGGCGCACCATCCGACGCGGCGTGATCGTCGCCATCGTCGCGGTCGTCGTGGTCGGTTCCGCGGCGTTGCTGTTCTCGGGTTCGAAGACGCCGACCACGACGACCACCACGTCGACGACCGTGGCCTCGACGACCACGACCACGACGATCCCCAAGGCCGACCAGACCAAGCAGATCGACGCCAACGCCGCCGCGGTGCGCGCGGGCTGCCCGGCGTCGCCCTACACGCGGGTCAACACCCTGACGTGGAAGTTCCAGCCGAACCTGACCATCAAGTCGACCGGGACCTACTACGCGCACGTGGTGACGACGGCCGGCGCCTTCGTGATCCATCTCCTGCCCGCGCAGGCGCCGCGAACCGTGAACAACTTCATCTTCCTGGCCGAGCACAAGTACTACAACTGCGTGATCTTCCACCGGGTGATCCCGGGCTTCGTGATCCAGGGCGGCGACCCCACGGGCACCGGGAGGGGCACGCCGGGCTACACCATCCCCGACGAGCTGCCCAAGGCCGGACACCCGACCTATCCGCTCTACTCGCTCGCCATGGCCAACGACAGCGCTCCCAACACCGGCGGCTCCCAGTTCTTCATCGTCACCGGCGCCTCGGGCGAGACGCTGTCCCCCTCGTACTCGCTGTTCGGCCAGGTCATCAGCGGCCAGAGCGTGTTAAAGACGATCAACGCCGAGGGCGGCCCGAGCCCCAACGGCACCCCGGTCGTCGTCCAGCGCATGCTCACCGTCACGATCACCTCGGCGCCGTGACCGAGATCCCCGACGCCGACGGCTCGAGCGCCCCGCGCCGGCGCTTCGACGCCGCCCCCCCGCTGATCATCGACCCGGCGAAGCGCTACGGCGCGACGATGGTGACCTCCAAGGGCACCATGGAGATCGCCCTCGACCCGCTCGCGGCGCCCACGGCGGTCAACAGCTTCGTGTTCCTCGCTCGCTGGCACTACTTCGACGGGATCGTCTTTCACCGGGTGATCCCGGGCTTCGTCCTGCAGGGCGGCGACCCGACCGGCTCGGGCACCGGGGGACCCGGGTACCGCTTCGACGACGAGCTGCCCAAGCCCGGCCGCTACGAGGTCGGCTCCCTGGCGATGGCCAACGCCGGACCCCACACCAACGGCTCGCAGTTCTTCATCATCTCGGGACCCGACGGAGTGCGCCTGCCGCCGCTCTACTCGCTCTTCGGCAAGGTGGTGCGCGGACTCGACGTCGTCTCGTCGATCAACGACGTCGGCACGTCCTCGGGCCGGCCCAGTGAGAACGTCACCATCGAGTCGGTCACGATCAGCGAGTCCGAGGACTAGAGGGCGCTGGCCTCGTCCCCGCGCGTGACGACGACGTCGCGACGCACGACGCGCCAGCGCCCGTCCTCGCCCAGCACGGCGCCCTGGGGCCCCACCACGACCAGGGTCTCGGTCGCGCGGAGCAGTCCGCGGGTGCGCGCCAGCTGGGTGGGCGGCGCCGGAACCGTCAGGACGACGCCCGGGCGATAGCCCAACCCGGTCGTCGGCGCGCCCCCGCGCGGGTCGATCATCACCTCGCCCAGCACCGAGGCCACCGAACCGATCGCCACCACCAGGCCGGCCCGCTCGATCGCCGCGCCGACCGCGGTGTCGCGCCACGACGAGCGCGCGTGCAGCGCCGACCCGTCGCACAGCACGACGACGTCGGCCTCGCCGACGCGTCGCGCGAAGTACGGCTCGTTCGCCGAGGCCCGATCGCCCACCATGATCGCCTCGACGCGCGCGTCGACGTCGCTGAGCGCGTCGGCCACCGCGACGGCGGCCCGCGCGGCGCCCGTGAACGCGGCGGCCGTCGGAACGACCACGACGTCCGCGTCGAGCGGGAGCGCCAGGTCGCCCGCGACGATCACGTCGCGCGCCACGGCGAGCGAGCCCGCGGCCAGCGTCGTGCGCTCCACCGCCCGAGTCTCGCACGGAGCCCTTCGCGCCGCCCAGTAAGGTGCCGAGATGAGATTCCAATCCGTGGGTGTCGTGGGGTCGGGAACCATGGCCGGTGGCGTCGCGCAGGTGTGCGCGAGCGCCGGGGCCACGGTCGTCGTGCGCAGCCGCTCACTGGCGAGCGCCGCGGAGCTGACCGCGGGAGTCGAGCGCTCGCTCGCGCGCGAGGTGGACAAGGGCCAGCGCACCGCGGCCGACGCCGACGAGCTGCGCGCGCGGATCACGACCACCACGCATCTCGACGACCTGGCCGACTGCGAGCTGGTCATCGAGTCGGTCGTCGAGGAGATGACGATCAAGCTCGAGATCTTCGACCAGCTGGACCACGTCGTGCGCCCCGACGCCATCCTCGCCACCAACACCTCGACGCTGTCGGTCATCAACTTGGCCATGGCGACCTCGCGTCCCGAGCAGGTGTGCGGAATGCACTTCTTCAATCCCGCCAACGTCATGACGCTCGTCGAGGTGGTGCGCCCGCTGTGCGCGAGCGACGCGACGATCGACGCCGTGGTCGACTTCGCGCGCTCGTGCGGCAAGGAGCCGGTGGTCGTGAAGGACCAGGCCGGCTTCATCGTCAACGCGCTGCTCTTCCCGTACCTCAACGGCGCGGTGCGCCTCCTCGAACAGGACGTGGCCACTCGCGAGGGCATCGACGTGGCGATGAAGGGCGGCTGCGGCTTCCCGATGGGCCCCTTCGCGCTCCTGGACCTCGTGGGCCTCGACGTCGCGGTCGCCATCCTCGACGCGATGCACGCCGAGTTCGGTGACCACCACCTCGCGCCGAGGCCGCTGCTGCGCCGGATGGTCAGCGCCGGCCAGCTCGGTCGCAAGTCGGGCGTCGGCTTCTACGACTACCGTCGGTAACGGACCGGGAGGACGCCGTGGCCGAATCGTCCAAGCCCTGGGTGATGCGCACCTACTCGGGCCACTCGAGCGCCGTCGCCTCCAACGCGCTCTACCGGGCCAACCTGGCCAAGGGCCAGACCGGCCTATCGGTCGCCTTCGACCTGCCGACCCAGACCGGCTTCGACCCCGACGCTCCGGCCGCCGCCGGCGAGGTCGGCAAGGTCGGCGTGCCGGTCGCCCACCTCGGCCACCTGCGCCAGCTCTTCGACGGCATCCCCCTGGCCGAGATGAACACGTCGATGACGATCAACGCCACCGCCGCGTGGCTCTGGGCGCTCTACCTGGTGCTGGCCGAAGAGCAGGGGGCCGACTGGCGTCGCCTCGCCGGCACCACCCAGAACGACATCGTGAAGGAGTACCTGAGCCGCGGCACTTACGTCTTCGCCCCGGGACCCTCCAAGCGCCTCATCGTCGACATGATCGCCTTCGCCGTCGACGCCACGCCCAACTGGAACCCGATCAACGTCTGCAGCTACCACCTCCAGGAGGCCGGCGCCACCCCGGTCCAGGAGATCGCCTACGCCCTGGCCACCGCGGTCGACGTGCTGGACGCGGTGCGCGACTCGGGCAAGGTCGACCCCGCGCGCCTCGACCAGGTGGTCGGGCGCATCTCCTTCTTCTTGAACTCCGGCGTGCGCTTCGTCGAGGAGGTCGCCAAGGTGCGCGCCTTCACCGCCCTGTGGGACGAGATCTGCCGCACGCGCTACGGCGTCGAGGACCCGGCGCTACGGCGCTTCCGCTACGGCGTGCAGGTGAACTCGCTGGGCCTCACCGAGCAGCAGCCCGAGAACAACGTCACGCGCATCGTGCTCGAGATGCTCGGCGTCACCCTGTCGGCCGACGCGCGGGCCCGGGCCATCCAGCTGCCGGCCTGGAACGAGGCGCTCGGGCTGCCGCGGCCCTGGGACCAGCAGTGGAGCCTGCGCGCCCAGCAGGTCCTGGCCTACGAGACCGACCTGCTCGAGTACCCCGACCTGTTCGCCGGGTCCCAGGTCATGGACGCGCTCGTGCGCGCGCTCAGTGAGGCGGCGCGCGCCGAGCTCGACGACGTCCTGGGCCTCGGCGGCGCCTTCGCCGCGATCGAGGAGCTCAAGGCCCGCCTGGTGGCCAGCCAGGCCGCGCGCGTGGAGCGCATCGAGGCCGGCGACCAGGTCGTCGTGGGGGTCAACCGCTTCACCGAGACGGCCCCCTCGCCGCTCACCGCCGGCGCCGGCGTCGACGCGGTCCTGACGGTCGACCCGGCGGTGGAGCGCGAGCTGGCCGACGAGGTCGCCGCCTGGCGCGCGGCGCGCGACCCCGACGCGGTCGCCGCGGCCCTGGCCGAGCTGCGCCGCGTCGCCGCGAGCGACGACCCGGCCGACAACGTCATGGCGCCCACCCTGGCCCTGGCCCGCGCCGGGGGCACGACCGGCGAGTGGACCGACGCGCTGCGCCAGGTCTACGGCGACTACCGGGCGCCCACCGGCGTGCGCGCCGGGGTCGGCGCGCGCGGCGACGCCTTCGCCNGGTTGGTCACGCGNAGCCGCGCCATCGCCGANCGCCGCGGCTCCCCGCCGCGCCTGCTGGTCGCCAAGCCCGGACTCGACGGCCACTCCAACGGCGCCGAGCAGATCGCCGTGGCCGCGCGCGACGCCGGCTTCGAGGTCGTCTACCCCGGCATCCGCCTCTCGCCCGACGAGATCGTGGCCGCCGCGCGCGACGAGGACGTCGACCTCGTCGGGATCTCGATCCTCTCCGGGTCGCACCTCTCACTGGTGCCGCGGATCCTCGAGGGGCTCGCCGCGGCGGGCGTCACCGCGCCGGTGGTCGTGGGGGGCATCGTCTCGCCGGCCGACGCGCAGCGCCTGCGCGAGGCCGGCGTGCGCGCGGTCTACACGCCCAAGGACTTCGCGCTGGGCCAGATCATGGCCGACATGCTGGCCCTCGTCGAGGCTCAGTGACGACGGTGCGGGCGCCGATTGGTGAACGGCGCGACGTCGAACCACCGGCCCGAAAAGCGCCAGGCTGGCACCGCGGTCACGGGCGCGCGCGCGACCGCATCCTCGCGGCTGGCCAGGACCTCTCGCGCGACGGCCACGAGCGCCGCGACCTCCTCGGGCGCCAGCTGGGGCCGCGGCGCCAGGGCGAAGCTCACAGCGGGACGTTCCCGTGCTTGCGCTTGGGCAGGTCCTCGCGCTTGGCGCGCAGCAGGTCGAGGGCGCGGCTCACGACCCGGCGGGTGTCGGCCGGGTCGATGACGTCGTCGACGTAGCCGCGCGCGGCCGCGATGTAGGGCGTGGCGTAGCGCTCCTCGTAGTCCTCGATGAGCGCCGAGCGCAGCGCGTGCGCGTCGTCGGACTCGACGAGGTCGCGCCGGTGGACGATCTCGACCGCGCCCGACGAGCCCATCACCGCGAGCTCGGCCGTCGGCCACGCGTAGGCCAGGTCGGCGCCGATCGACTTGGAGTTCATGACCACGTAGGCGCCGCCGTAGGCCTTGCGGGTGATGATCGAGATGCGCGGCACGGTGGCCTCGCAGAACGCGTAGAGCAGCTTCGCGCCGTGGCGGATGATCCCGCCGTACTCCTGGTCGACGCCGGGCATGAAGCCCGGCACGTCGACGAAGGTCACGATCGGCACGTTGAACGCGTCGCACGTGCGCACGAACCGCGCGGCCTTCTCGCTCGAGTCGATGTCCAGCACGCCGGCCAGTATCTGGGGCTGGTTGGCCACGATGCCCACGGTGTAGCCGTCGACGCGCGCGAAGCCGCAGGTGATCTGCTGGGCGTAGGTGGCGTGGACCTCCATGTAGTCGCCGCCGTCGACCACCGAGGTGATGACCTTCTTCATGTCGTAGGGCTGGTTGGACGACAGGGGCAGCAGGTCGCGCAGGTTCTCGCAGCTCCGGTTCGGGTCGTCGCCGGTCATGATGCGCGGCGGCTCCTCGAGGTTGTTCGAGGGCAGGAACGACAGCAGGTAGCGCACCTCGTCGAGCACGCTCTTCTCGTCGGGCATTACGAAGTTCGCCACGCCCGACTTGGTGGCGTGGGTCTGGGCGCCGCCGAGCTCCTCGAGGGTCACGTCCTCGCCGGTGACGGTCTTGACCACGTCGGGGCCGGTGATGAACATGTGGCTGGTGTCCTTGACCATGAAGATGAAGTCGGTCAGGGCGGGCGAGTAGACGGCGCCCCCGGCGCACGGGCCGAGGATGACCGAGACCTGGGGCACGACGCCCGAGGCCGCGGCGTTGCGCCGGAAGATCCCGCCGTAGGCGTGCAGCGCGGCGACGCCCTCCTGGATGCGCGCGCCGGCGCCGTCGTTGAGGCCGATCACCGGCAGTCCGGTCGACGTGGCGAGGTCCATGATCTTGTGGATCTTGGCGCCGTGGGTCTCGCCGAGCGCCCCGCCGAACACGGTGAAGTCCTGGGAGTAGACGCAGACCTTGCGGCCGTCGATGGTGCCGAAGCCGGTGATGACCCCGTCGGTGAAGGGGCGCGAATCCTCCAGGCCCATGCCCGACGCNCCGTGGCGGTTCAGCATGTCGAGCTCGTTGAAGGAGTCCTCGTCCAACAGGTACTCGATGCGCTCGCGCGCGGTCATCTTGCCCCGGGCCTGGTGGCGCTCGATGGCCTTCTCGCCCCCCGCGGCGCGCGCCTGGCGCTTGAACTCGGCCAGCTGGGCCAGGCGCTCGGACATTGAGTGATCCATGCAGTGCAGGCTATCTACCTCGACGCGCCGCGGTCGGGGCCGCGTGGCGCGGCGCAGAGGGCGCGCGCGGCGCGCCAGCGCGCGACTGCGTTACCGAGTGGTAGTGGCGGGCGCCCTAGGCGCCGGCGCGCGCGGGCACCTCGACCAGCTCGACGAGGGTGCCGAACGCCGACGAGGGGTGCACGAAGGCCACGGTCGTGCCGCGCGAGCCGGGGCGCGGCACGTCGTCGATCACGCGCGCGCCCGCTGCGCGCAGCGCGTCGAGCGCGGCGGCGCAGTCGGCCACGCGATAGCCGACGTGGTGCAGCCCCTCGCCGCGGCGCGCCAGGAACCGCGCGACCGGCGAGTCGTCGCGCGTGGGCGTCAGCAGCTGCACGTAGGAGTCGGCGACGCGCACCAACGCCTCGTCGACCCCGTCGCTGTCCACGCGCTCGCGGTGCTCGACGCTCGCGCCGAACACCTCCTCGTACCAGGCGATGGCCGCGTCCAGGTCGTTCACGGCGATGGCCACGTGGTCGATCTCGGTGAGCAGCACTAGGCCTCCCGGTCGTGTCGCCGAAAGATGGTGAGCCGGTCACCCAGGCGCGCGCGCGTCTCGTGGTCGGTGACGCCGAGGCCCTCGCGCTCGGCGGCGCACAGCACGCCGATCTTGCCCTCGTGGCGGTTGTGGAGGACCTCGAGGGTGGCCTCGCCCACGAGGTCGAGGGGGAAGACCGCCGACAGCGGCGGCACGACGCTCCCGTCGATGAGGGTCTGGTTGGCCGCCCACGACTCGCGGTAGTTGGCGAAGTGGGTCCCGCGGATGGTCTTGAGCTTCATCCACAGGTGCCGGTTGTCGTACTCGATCATGTAGCCGCTCGTCGCCGCGCAGGTGACGATCGTGCCGCCCCGGCGGGTCACGAACACGCTCGCGCCCATGGTCGCTCGCCCGGGGTGCTCGAAGACGATGTCGGGGTCCTCGCCCACCAGTTCGCGGATGTCGCGGCCCAGGCGGCGCCACTCGGACTCGTCCTGGGTGTGCTCGTCGGTCCAGAACCGGTAGTCGCGCTCGGCGCGGTCGATCACGTGCTCGCAGCCCAGCTCGCGCAGGGTGGCGACCTTGGAGGCGCTCGACACCACGCCGATGGGCGTGGCGCCGGAGTTGAGCACGTGCTGGACGGCGAAGGACCCGATCCCTCCCGACGCCCCCCAGATGAGCACCCGGTCGCCCTGGGTCACCGGTGCGCCGTTGCGCGAGACGAGCATGCGGTAGGCCGTCGAGTTGCACAGGGCGTTGACCGCGGACTCCTCCCAGGTGAGGTGGCGCGGCTTGGGCATCAGCTGGTTGGCCTTGACGACGGCGAGGTCGGCCAGTCCGCCGAAGTTGGTCTCGAAACCCCAGATCCGCTGGTTGAGCGCCATCATCGAGTCGTCGTGGCTGGACGGGTCCTGGTCGTCGACGTGGTTGCAGTGCACGGTGACCTCGTCGCCCACCTTCCAGTTGCGCACCGCCGAGCCCACCCGCACCACGACGCCGGCGGCGTCGGAGCCCACCACGTGGTGGTCCAGCGCGTGGCGCGCGCCCCAATAGGACTCGCGGCCCAGCCGGTCGAGGAATCCGAAGGTCGGCATCGGCTCGAAGATGCTCGTCCACACCGTGTTGAAGTTGATCGACGACGCCATCACGGCGACGACGGCCTCGGCGGCGGCCACCTCGGGCAGGGGCACCTCGTCGACGTGCAGGCTGCGGCGCGGGTCCTTGTCCTTGGAGGCCAGGCCCTCGAACATGGCCTGCTCGTCGCGGCGCACGAACGCGGCGCGATAGGTCGCCGGCAGGGGCGTGCCCGCCAGTTCCTCGGGCGTCGCGCCGGCGCGCACCGCGTCGAGTATCTCGCTCATCCAATGAGGTTAACGGGCGGCCGAACGCCCGGAGTCTGCGCGCTCCGCGAGGTCTAACGTGGAGAGGCACCAACGAAACGGAGTGTCCATGTCACGCAGTGTCATCGTCGCCGGGAGCCGCACCGCCATCGGCAAGCTCTCCGGACAGTTCGCCAGCCTCAGCGCCCAGGACCTCGGGGGCGCCGCCATCAAGGCGGTCCTCGATCGCACGGGCGTCGACCCGTCCAGCATCGACGCCGTCTTGATGGGCCAGGTCCTCCAGGCCGGCCAGGGTCAGATGACCGCGCGCCAGGCCGCCGTCAAGGCCGGCGTGCCCATGACCGTGCACGCCACGACGATCAACAAGGTGTGCCTGTCGGGGTTGCAGACGATCCACCTCGCCGACCTCATGATCCGCGCGGGCGAGGCCGACATCGTCGTCGCCGGCGGCATGGAGTCGATGACCAACGCGCCCTATCTCCTGCCCGGGGCGCGCGCCGGCTACCGGCTGGGCGACCAGAGCGTCGTCGACTCGATGATGTTCGACGGACTGACCTGCGCCTTCGACCACTGCGCGATGGGCCTGTCCACCGACCACCACAACCACGGCCAGATCTCGCGCGAGCGCCAGGACGAGTTCTCCGCGCGCAGCCACCGTCTCGCCGCCGCCGCCATCGCCGAGGGCCGCTTCGCCGACGAGATCGTCGCCGTGGCCGTGCCCCAGCGCCGGGGTGACCCGGTGATGGTCGCGACCGACGAGGGCGTGCGCGCCGACACGACGGTCGAGTCGCTCGCCAAGCTGCGCCCCGCCTTCGACCCGGCCGGCACGATCACCGCGGGCAACGCGTCGCAGATCTCCGATGGCGGGGCCGCGGTCCTGGTGATGTCGGCCGACCGGGCCGCCGCGCTGGGTCTGGCTCCCCTGGGCGAGGTCATCGGCTACGGCCAGGTGGCCGGCCCGGACGCCTCCCTCTTGACCCAGCCCTCGCGGGCCATCGCCCAGGCGGCCAAGAAGGCGGGCCTCGACGCGACGGCGATGGACCTCTACGAGATCAACGAGGCCTTCGCCGCGGTGGGCCTCGCGTCGGCCGACGACCTGGGACTCGACGAGTCCAAGATCAACGTCAACGGCGGNGCCGTCGCGCTGGGCCACCCGGTCGGCATGTCGGGCACGCGCCTGGCGATCACGGCGCTGTACGAGCTGCGCCGGCGCGGCGGCGGCGTGGCCGCGGTGGCGCTGTGCGGGGGCGGCGGCCAGGGCGACGCCGCCATCCTGCGCTCGCTCTAATCGGGCACCAGCTTGGCGACCACCTCGTAGGCCCCCAGGCCCACGGGACGATCATCGGGCAGGGCGAGCACGTAGGCGGCCCCCGTCGGGAAGTGGCCGCGGCGGATCTTGCCCGGCGCGCGCAGCGACAGCGCGCTCATCAGCTCGAGCACCGTGGGGTTGTGGCCGATCACCAGCAGCGACGTCGTGACCGGGTCGATCGCCGCGAGGTCGATCAGGAGGTCCTCGCCGGTCACGTCGCGCTTGCCGTTGTAGATCAGGTCGCTGGTGTGCATCGCGGCGACGAAGTCCAGCCCCTCGAACGCCCGGGTGAAGGTCTCCACCGTGCGAAACGCCGACGAGACCAGGGCGGTCACGGGCCCGAACGACCCGAGCTCGTCGGGGTTCGCGGCCGACTCGCGCAGCTGCGCGCACTGCGCGCGGCCGCGCGCGCTCAGCGCGCGCTCGAAGTCCGACTGACCGTTCACGGCGGGCGAGGACTCGGCGTGGCGAACCACCGTCAGGTACCGCACCCGCACAGTCTGGCCCACGCGGCGCGGCCGTGNCTCGCCGTTGGTTTAGCGTGGACGGGTGCACGCCGCCCTCACGTACTTCCAGGCCGTCGTCATGGGACTGCTCCAGGGGGTCACCGAGCTCTTCCCGGTGTCGAGCCTGGGCCACGGCGTCCTCGTGCCCGCACTGCTGGGCTGGCACAACCTGGTCAACAGCCAGTCGAAGTCCGAGTCGTTCTTCCTGGCCTTCCTCGTCGGTCTGCACGTGGGGACCGCGGTGGCCCTGGCCGTCTACTACCGCGCCAAGTGGGTCACCTTCTTCACGGGTCTCGGGCGCCAGGTCCGGTCCGTGCCCGAGCGCGGGGTCGGGTCGCTCTGGCGCCTCTCGGACCCCGACGTCGACGCCGACTACCGGCTGCTCGTGCTCCTGGTCGTGGCGACCATCCCGGTGGGCTTGACGGGACTGATCTTCGAGCACAAGTTCCGCGTGCTCTTCGCCAAGCCCCTGGCCGCGGCGATCTTCCTCACGGTCAACGGCGTGATCCTCCTGTTCGGTGAGCGCCTGCGCCGGCACCGGGGCCGTCACGAGGCCGGTCGCCAGCTCGCGACCCTGGGGGTGCGCGCGGCGTTCCTCATCGGCTGCTCGCAGATCCTCGCGCTGTTCGCCGGCATCTCGCGCAGCGGCGCGTCGATGGTGGCGGGGCTGCTCGGGGGCCTCGACCACGAGGACGCCGCCAACTTCTCGTTCCTCCTCGCCACGCCGGTCATCCTGGCGGCGGGACTGCTCAAGATCCCCGACCTGATGGGCTCCTTAGGCGACGGCGTGCGCTACCAGACCCTGGTCGCCACGCTGTGCGCGGGGGTGGCCGCGTACGTCTCGGTGCGCTTCCTGGTCCGTTACTTCACGACCAAGACGCTCACGCCCTTCGGGGTCTACAGCCTCGTGGCGGGTGCCGCCTGCGTCGTGCGCTTCGCCTGAGCGGGCGCGCGGCGCGGCGACGGGCCC
>JGI12269J14319_10001520_pt1 | contig 23039 bp, 11 predicted proteins | sample PeaSoiSIISIP2007_FD_14319 | JGI IMG/M metagenome (IMG submission 14319)
TAGGCGGCTTCACGGTCTTTAATGCCATCATCCTCAGCGTGGGCTCCTATCGAAGCGTTGAGTATATGGATTCGGCAAACTTCTGCGGGCAAACCTGCCACACTGTGATGCAGCCGGAATACACCGCCTACCTGAACTCGCCTCATCAGCGCGTAAGCTGCGTGCAATGCCATATCGGACCTGGAGCGGGCTGGTTTGTGAAATCAAAACTATCCGGCGTGCGGCAGGTTCTCGCGGTTACGTTTCACAATTACGACCATCCGATTCCCTCGCCTGTCGAACAATTGCGCCCGGCTCGCGAAACCTGCGAGCAGTGCCATTGGCCCATGATGTTCACGGGCGACAGGCTCATTGTGCGAAAGAAATTCTCCGATGACGAAAAGAACACGCCGTTGATAACAGTCCTGCTCATGAAAATTGGAGGGCACAACGGACAATCGGCGGTCGGGATTCACGGACGGCACCTGGACGTGAAATCGCGGGTCCAATACATTGCCATGGATCGGCAAAGACAGGTTCTCCCCCGCGTGACCTATCTCGACGATAACGGCAAAAAAATCGATTTTGCCTCGACCGATGTCAAACCCACGCCTCAGCAACTCGCCGCCGGCGAATCGCGCGCCATGGATTGCATGGATTGCCACAATCGCCCGGCGCACACCTTTCAGTTGCCCGATCGCGCCGTAGACCAGGCCATGTCCGAAGGCCTGATTAGCCCTGATCTGCCGTTTATCAAGAAAAAAGCGACGGAGCTGCTGAAAGCGGGATATTCGGACCGAGACGACGCCGCGCAGCGCATTGCTTCAAGCTTGAACGATTTCTATAAAACATCGTATCCGGATGTGTATCGCGACAAGTGGACCGCAATTGATGCTGCGATACAGGAGATTCAGACGATCTACCTTCGCAATGTCTTCCCCGCGATGAATGTTACCTGGGGAACCTATCCCAACAATCTCGGGCACGCGGATTTTCCGGGATGCTTCCGTTGCCATGACGGTAGCCATTCCACGGCCGATGGCCGCACGATCTCGAACGATTGTGATACCTGCCATACGCTTCTCGCCGTGGAAGAGGCGAATCCGAAAGTCATCAGCGAATTAGGAATGAAATAGCGCTAAGCTTCCGCATAACCAGAAGGATTGGGATGAACCATGCGAGCGGGCGAACAACTACAAGTCATGGCGGCGCTGGCATTTGGACTTCTCCTTGCCTCCTCCGCGTCCGCCCAGAACAAGCCCGCCGCTGATCCCGACGCGGATTGCCTCGCCTGTCACAACAACCAGGACTTGAAATCCGATTTAGGGATGAGTCTTTTTGTGGACCCTGCAAAACACAAGGCCAGCGTCCACGCAGTGCTGAATTGTACTTCCTGCCACACAGACATCAAGGAATTCCCCCACCCCGAACGCATTGCCAGGGTGGAGTGCGCTTCGTGCCACGCAGAGCAAGCTGCTGACGCGTCGAAGAGCGTGCACGCGGCGCTTGGTGAGGACACTTGTACCGGTTGTCACGGCCCGGCCCACGATACGAAGTCAGCAGCCGGCGTGATGCCGCAACAATGCGCGTTTTGCCACAGCGACGTGGTCAAGAATTTCCGTTCCAGTGTGCACGGCGGACCCATGACTCGGGGACAACCGGGCGCTCCGTCTTGCGAAGCCTGTCACGGGCCCGTGCACAAGATCCTGCCGGCAAGCGATCCGCTCTCGCCGGTAGCGAAACAAAATCTGCCGAATATTTGCGCTTCCTGCCACTCGAACCTGGATTTTCTCGCCAAGTATCAGATTCCCTTTGCCCATCCGGTGGAAGCTTTTCGGCTCAGTGTCCATGGCCGCGCTCTGGCGGCAGGCAATCCTTCCGCGCCGTCCTGTTCGAATTGCCATTCGAGTCACAGTATCCTACCCGGACGCAACTCACGTTCCAAAACGAATCATTGGAATATTCCGGCAACCTGCGGCGCTTGCCACGCTGAAATCAAGAAGTTTTATGAAGAATCTGTCCACGGCAAAGCGGCGGCGCGAGGGGCTCCGGACGCTCCGGTTTGCACCGATTGTCATGGGGAACACGCCATTCTCGCCCCTGGCGACCCACAGTCGCCCGTAAACCCCGCGCGAGTGTCGGTCGTGACATGTGGACGCTGCCATAGCGACCAGAGGATCGAAGCTCGCTACAATCTTCCGGCCGACCGCGTGCCCACCTTTGCGGACAGCTTTCATGGGCTTGCGTCTAGAGCAGGTTCGCAGACCGTTGCGAACTGCGCTTCCTGCCACGGGGTTCACAATATTTTTCCGTCCAGCGATCCTCGCTCCACGGTCAACGCCGCAAACCTCGCCCACACATGCGGATCGTGCCATCCCGGCGCCGGCCAAACGTTTGCCATCGGGCCTGTTCACGTGACAGCCGATACAGGAAGCGAGAATGCGGTGGTGAAATGGATCAGGCGGTTGTATTGGCTTCTCATTCCATTAACGATTACGTTCATGTTGTTTCATCATGCCGCTGATTTCCTTCGCAAAGCGCGATCGATGCGCCGGAGAGATTCGCGCCAAGAAGTGGAACGCATGAATCTGAATTTCCGGATTGCCCACTGGCTGGTCGTTGCGAGTTTTCCCGTTCTTGTGGTCACGGGGTTTGCGCTCAAATTTCCAGACGAGTGGTGGGCGCGGCCGATGCTGATCTGGGAAACCAGGTTCGCTTTCCGAGGGACCCTGCACCGGGCGGCCGCCGTCGTGTTGCTGGCCGCGATTGTCTATCACATCGTGGACTTGATTCTGGTCCGGCGCGACCGCGCAATTCTTGCTTCCATGAAGCCGGGTCTCGCGGACCTTCATCACCTGCAAGAGACCCTTCTTTACAATTTGGGATTCTCAAAGACTCGGCCCATCTTTTCAGGATGCGCAAGCTACGTCGAGAAGGTGGAGTACTGCGCTTTCATGTGGGGAACTTGCGTGATGGCCGCGACGGGTTTCCTCCTCTGGTTTAACAGCTTCACTCTCCGGCATTTTCCCAAGTGGGTGACGGACGCAGCCACGGCCCTCCACTACTACGAAGCAATACTCGCGACTCTTTCGATCTTAGTCTGGCACATGTACACCGTCGTTTTTGACCCGGAAGTTTATCCCATGGACCGTTCCTGGATTACCGGGATGGCTCCCGCTCATCACGTTCCGGCCGTCCAACCTGCGCCGCCTGGTGAGCCTTCCAACTCAGCGGCTGAAAAACCGACGGAGCCCGCGGCAGATCCCGAGACTCCTACGAAAAATTAGTCCCAGCCCCAAGGCGATCTCCTAGCGAGACTGAATCTTGGCGTCAAGGTATATACTATTATTTTTGCCGCCAGACTTACCGATTCGCTTAAGCATCTATACGGTCACAGTATGTCCATGAATTTGACGACTCTCACTTGGGCCCATCCCGTTGTCCAGGAATGGTTCTCGGCGCGGTTTGGGGCCGCGACGGAACCGCAGGAACAAGGCTGGCCGCATATCCTCGCCAAGAGAACGACGCTGATTTCGGCGCCGACTGGATCTGGGAAAACGCTGGCGGCATTTCTCACCTGCATTGACCAGCTAGTACGAAAGGCCATCGCCGGTGAGCTCAGCGACACTACGCAAGTTTTGTACGTGTCTCCTCTCAAAGCGCTTGGCAACGACATTCAGAAGAACCTGGAGCAGCCCCTCGGAGAGATCCTCCAGATTGCCGGCGCCCGCGGCTTGCTGATGCCGGAGATCCGCACGGCCGTGCGGACCGGGGACACTTTGATGAAGGAGCGGCGCTCGATGTTGAAGCGCCCGCCGCATATCCTGGTGACCACGCCGGAGTCTTTGTACATACTGCTTACCGCGCAGAAAAGCCGCGAAATTCTCAGGTCGGTCGAAACGGTAATCGTGGATGAAATCCATGCCGTCGCGGATGACAAGCGTGGAACACACCTGGCGCTCTCGCTTGAACGATTGGAAGCGCTTACCGATCGACCGCCGGTCCGCATCGGTTTGTCCGCCACGCAAAAGCCGATCGAGTTGGTCGCCCATTTCCTTGCCGGAAGCGGCCGGCCCGATCCCGTGATCGTGCAAATCGGCCATCAACGCACCATCGACATCGCTGTGGAAGTGCCGCGCAGCGAATTGGGCCCAATTGCAACTCATGAAATGTGGGACGAAATTTATGACCGCCTTGCCCAACTCGTCGAGCAACATCGTTCTTCGCTGCTCTTTGTGAATACGCGCCGCTTGGCCGAGAGAGTTGCGCATCACCTGGCGGAGCGATTGGGAAAAGAGGCCGTGGCGACGCATCACGGAAGTTTGTCGCGCAAATTGCGGCTTGAGGCGGAGCGAAAATTAAAGGCCGGTGAAGTGAAAGGGCTGGTGGCGACCGCATCTCTGGAACTGGGAATCGACATCGGCACCGTGGATTTGGTCTGCCAGATCGGATCGCCGAGGTCCATCGCAGGTGCCTGGCAGCGCATCGGCCGGTCGGGGCATTGGCACGGGGCTATTCCGAAGGGGCGCATCTTCGCGACGACGCGCGGCGAATTGATCGAATGCGCGGCGTTGGTGCGGGCCATGCGGCGCGGCGACCTCGATCGCATCAGCATTCCGGAGAATTCACTCGACATTTTGGCGCAACAGATTGTGGCCATTTGCGCGTCGGAGGATTGGAACGAAGATGATCTTTTTGCTCTGGTGCGGCGCGCTTTCCCGTATCGCAATCTCGAGCGGAGCGATTTCGACGAAGTAATCACCATGCTTTCAGAGGGCATCAACGCCCGCCGCGGCCGTTACGGGGCGTACTTGCATCGCGCCCGCGTGAATGGCCGAGTACGGGGGCGGCGGGGAAGTCGTCTCGCGGCGATCACGAGCGGCGGCGCGATTCCGGACAATGCTCTTTATTCCGTGGTGGCCGAACCGGAAGGGGCTCATGTTGGGACCGTTGACGAGGATTTCGCCGTGGAGAGCTTGCGCGGCGACATCATGCTGCTTGGAAACAGTTCCTGGCGCATCCGTCGCGTGGAGGCGGGCCGTGTCCTTGTCGAAGACGCGCATGGCGCGGCTCCGAACGTTCCTTTCTGGCGCGGAGAAGCCCCGGCGCGCACGCGCGAGCTTTCGCAGCAAGTAGCCGAGCTGCGGCAGAAGATCGCTGACATGACGGAAGCCATCGTCTATCGCCCGCCGCTCCATGATTTTGACGCAGCCGCTCCGGCGTTTCGCTGGCTCGAAGAGGAATGTGGCCTCGACCGATCCGGCGCGGAGCAAGCGGTCGAATACATCGTTGCAGGCCGGTCGGTGCTCGGAGCGGTCCCCACACAGGCAACGATCATCGCGGAACGTTTCTTCGACGAAAGCGGCGGAATGCAACTGGTGATTCACGCCCCGTTCGGCGGCCGGATCAACAAAGCGTGGGGGCTCGCGCTTCGGAAACGCTTTTGCCGCTCCTTCAATCTCGAGTTGCAGGCCGCGGCGACAGACGAGGGCATCAATATCGCCTTGTCGGATCAGCATAGCTTTCCCCTCGCGGACGTTTTTCGCTTTCTGCATCCGGCCACGATCGGAAAGGTGCTCGAGCAAGCCGTCCTGACTTCGCCGCTCTTCACGACGCGCTGGCGCTGGGACGCGTCACGCGCCCTGGCGCTGCTGCGCTTTCAAGGCGGACGAAAGGTGCCTCCTCAAATTCAACGCATGCGCGCGGACGATCTTCTGGCCGCCGTATTTCCGGACGCAGCGGCGTGCCAGGAAAACATTTCAGGCGAAATGCAGATTCCGGACCACCCGCTGATTCGCGAGGTGATGAAGGACGCGCTTACGGAAGCAATGGACCTGGAAGGCCTGAGAGACCTTCTGCCCCAGATTCTCGATGGACGCATTCGTTGCGTGGCGGTCGATACGCCCGTCCCCTCACAGTTCTCTCATGAAATACTCAACGCGAATCCCTTTGCCTATCTGGACGATGCGCCGCTCGAGGAGCGCCGCGCGCGCGCCGTCGAAATGCGGCGCGTGCTCCCCGAAACCGTCGCCTCGGATATCGGCCGCTTGGACCCCGCGGCGATCGAGGAAGTCCGCAAGGATGCCTGGCCTGACGTGCGCGACGCAGAGGAGCTTCATGACGCACTCGAGACGCTGATCGCTCTGCCTGTACTGGAAGCGCAGCAACAGGACAACCCAGAAATCAACGGGATGGGCGCGTCACCGGAACTTCATGCACTGGAACGCGCAGTGGCCGAATCTATGCCTCAATGGCGGGAATATTTTGAAGCGCTTTCCTCGCAAGGCCGAGCCGGGAGGGCTAGCATATCCGGACGCAAATACTGGCTAACAGCTGAACGAACTAGACTCGTGGCATCGATATTTCCTGGGATCAGTTTTGATTCGTCCATCGCCAAAATTGAACAGCCCGGGCCAACGAGAGAGGAAGCCTTGTCCGCGCTTCTAAGTGGCTGGCTGCAACATTCAGGCCCCGTCCACGCGCAGGTTCTGTCGCGTCTTTTAGGGTTGCCGGAATCGGAAATCTCAAATTCGCTTTTGCGAATCGAGGCGGCAGGCGCCATCTTGCGCGGCCACTTTACTGACAATCGCTCTGACCGCATCGAGTGGTGCGAGCGAAGATTGCTTTCACGAATTCACCGCCTCACGGTGGGAAAACTCCGCAAGGAGATCGAGCCGGTGACAGCAGCGCAGTTCATGCGCTGGCTGGCGCGCTGGCAGCACGTTGCTCCCGGAACTCTGACTCTGGGAGAACGCGGCATGCTTGAAGTCCTGCGCCAATTGCAAGGCTACGAAGCGCCTGCAAATTCCTGGGAAAGCGAAATTCTCAAGCGGCGCGTTGCCGACTATGATCCGGCGACCTTGGATAATCTTTGTTTGAGAGGAGCGGTGGGATGGGGCCGCCTGTCTCCGCATCCCGCGATGCTGCACGAACGCGGAGGGCGCGGCCGCCGCATCGTTCCCAGCAGCATCGCTCCCATCACTTTTTTTGTGCGCGAGGATGCCGACTGGATGGCTTGCCGCCACCACGGCTCCGGCGCAGATGAGCGAAGCGGATTGAGCCGCGGCGCAAAAGAAGTTCTCGAACTGCTCGCAAGCCGGGGCGCATTGTTTTTTGCGGACATCGTGCGGGGAACGCGCAAGCTGAAGTCCGAGGTCGAAGCCGATCTCTGGGAACTCGTCGCCGCGGGCATGATCACCGCGGACGGCTTCGACAATCTGCGCGCGCTGATCGACCCCAAGCGCCGGTCGGGCCAGGGCAGGGGACGCACCGTGCGTCCTCGTGACAGCGGAGGCCGCTGGTCTCTGCTCTTCACGGATCGAGTGGACGATCGAGCTCCGGCCATCGAGTCCACGTGCTGGATGCTGCTGAGGCGCTACGGAATTGTATTCCGCGAGCTGCTGACGCGCGAATCGATTCAGCTTCCTTGGCGCGAAGTGCTCATCGCGCTGCGCCGCCTCGAAGATCGCGGCGAAATACGCGGCGGCAGATTCGTCAGCGGCTTCCTCGGCGAGCAATTCGCGCTGCCAGTGGCAGCCGACTCTTTGCGAGCCTCGCGATCCCAGGAGCCGACTCAGGAAGTCGTTCGCATCGCCGCCGCGGACCCGCTGAATCTCGTAGGCATCATTCTCCCCGGCGATCGAATCCCCGCCAATTCAGGCCGCTCCTTCGATTTGCGCGACGGCGTAGCCGTCGAATTGGATCCAACTCCACTTGAAAATCTGAGGAACGCCCGCGTCGGCTAATTCGCCAGTGAAATTCGCAAATTGCTGTTGGAAAAAATCACTGGGACAGATGTGCAGATGGAAGTCACTGAGTAAAAAATGGCGGGCCCTAGTTGACGATCTTAGAACTTCGAGCCCGCTACTTTCCCACCCAATCTAGCCGATCTCATAAATGCCCGGTGGCCTAGTTCCGGTAATTGCGTCATTGGGGTTTCCCTTGGTGAGTAGCGATGCGGTCGAGTTCTGTCATCGCTCCCATGTATTCGTAGGAGTCCAGGACCCGTGTTGCGACAGACTCCTGGAACATTTTTCTGGCCTCAGTTTGGTCGCCGTGAATCAGTGTGGCCTCGCCAAGAAAGAAGTAGGCCTGGCAGCGCTGTTTGCGCCCTTTGTTGGCGTCCGTGCTCTTAGACAACGCCAGAAAATCAACTGGTTTTAGTCCCCCCAAATAAAATCGAGCCGCAGGCTCAGGCCAAATTGTTTTAAGTCTGGGGCTGCTCTTTCTGAGCGCGTCGCCTGCATTTTCTCCGCTCCGAACCTCGGCCAGATATAGCCAAACTGCCGTGGATGGTTCCGTTGGAGCCAGTCGGAGAGCTAACATTAGGTCATTCGCCGCAGCCCTAAACTCCCCTCGATAGAAATGCGTTATTCCGCGAGTCGCCAAGACATGCGGGTCTTGCGGACTGAGCTGGACGGCATGGTCTAAGTCTTGCAGCGCCCGCTGATAGTCCCTCTTGCCAAGATAGGCTATTGCTCGATCATTGAAGTCGCCCGCAAAATTGGGCTCGAGTTTGATGGCGCGATTGCACTCTTCGATGGCGCGGTCGTATTCTCCCTTGGAAACGTACGTGCTCGCTCGACTCGCAATGGCCTCGGCATAGTCCGGTTTGAGGCGGATGGCTTGATCGAAATCCTGCAACGCCTGGTCGTATTCCCCCTTTTCTTGGTAGACAAGTCCCCGGTTGTTGAACGCATCGGGATAATTCGGTTGCAGCCGAATGGCCTGGTCATAATCCTGGATAGCCCGGTCGTACTGGCCGCTATAGTCATACGCGATACCCCTGTTGTTGTAGGCGTTGGCAATTTCGGGTTTGATCCGTATCGCTGCGTTGAAGTCCTGAATTGCTCGATTGTAATCTCCCATGTTTCGGTAGGCAGAGCCACGGAGGATAAACGCCAGGGCGTGATTATCCTGAGAAAGTTGTCTCGACTCGACCAGCGCCGTACAGTGCGGCAGCGCCGCGTCAGGATGGCTCGCGACATTCTGTTCGCATTGCTCGTCATCTATTGCGAGCTGTGACTGTGCTCTGCAATCACTCGCAAGCGCGAAGAGCAGCACCAAGGCAGCTCCGGCCACTCGCAGCCATGACTGGTCACTTCGGTAAGAGAAAATCACTTGGCTTCCGCCTTGAGTTCCTGGTTGACCGAAACAATACACCCGCCCATCTCGTCGCTCAATAAGGCGTTGTCTCACATGCCCTAAGACTGTTGACACACTTCCACTTCATTTCGTTCTGGGTCCCTGAAACGAAAAAACCTATTTCCACCAGAGTCATTTTGGAGAGGTCCCACATCAACGCCTCGCATGGAAAGGTACTCGTGTGCTGCCTCGACCTTTTTCGCAAAAAGGATCGGTGGCCTGCCGGGCTGGACGTCGGGACGTTCGTTCCCAACAACCGGTCGGGTGGCTCGGCCTTTGATCTTGACTTTCGTGTGCCCATCTGTCACGCCGCATGACAGGTGGGGTCTTTGACTAACCGATTGATTTAAATGGCGGGGCCGACGAGACTCGAACTCGCGACCTCCTGCGTGACAGGCAGGCGTTCTAACCGACTGAACTACGGCCCCGTATAGAGATTCTTGATTGGTGGGCAGTGCGTGATTTGAACACGCGACCTTCCGGGTGTAAACCGGACGCTCTAACCGCTGAGCTAACCGCCCAAAGCTTTTAAGCTCTCAAATTGTAACACCTCGCGCCGCTTTTTTCAGGAAGAGAAAAAGCGCTCCAGTCCGACCGTGCTGGACACACGCAAAGAGCAAATGCAGATCCCTCGCTGCGCCTTGGCGCGAGCGCTCCTTGCGAGTGCTCGGGATGACAGCGCTGAGGCTAAGTCACCGCAAACATGAGCCTCGACCGCTATGGGAACGAGGTTTTTCGGTCGCGGCTTCACAGGCTGCGGAAAAACTCAAAACGCTGTCATTCTGAGCGAAGCGAAGAATCTCTCCTTGTTTTTTTTCTTATACTTAAATCGAAGAGAGATTCTTCGCTTCGCTCAGAATGACAAAACAAGACATTTTTTCCGCGGCCTGTTCAGCCGCAACACAGAGCCGCATATAAATTGTGGGCTTTTGAACCCGGCTTAGTCGCCCGCGCCTGCGGCGTTGGCGGTTGGATACACCGGTAACGCTACGCGGTCACCAAAAGCCGCCTTCAGCCCTTCGACGGCGCACTTCTCGTCTCCACCAATCTGCTCGCCGCCCCCTCCGACGCCCATCGCGCCGATCATCTGGCCATCGACAACGATCGGCACGCCGCCCGCGTTAGAGAAGAGATTAAAGTATGTGGTTTGCCGCGGCGTATTCGCCGGATTGTTCTTGAGGTTCGCATTGATAGCGGACGTGGGCTGCCGCGACTTGAGCGAGGTCTGCGCTTTCAGCAGCGCCGTCCGGATGTTGTTGTATGCTTGACCATCCATGCGCTCCATATGTACAAATTCGCCGGCATTGTCGAGGACGTAGATCGAGGCCGATCCACCCTTTGATGCCGCCCAGTCCCGGCAGCCGCGCGCGATTTTTTTCGCAGCTGCAAGTGAAATTTGATTGCCGTCAAAAACGTTGGCAGCGGCCTTGCCCGTCAACACATAATCCGCCGGCAGAGCTGACTTTGGCGCCGTAGTTGCGGCAAACTTCGGAACCGGCACCTTTTGGGCGTCAGGGTTCTGGCGCGGCGCGATGTCTTCGGCAAGCGGCGGCACGGAGTCGCCGAACACTTCCTGAAGTCCCTTGTGCCCGCAAATCTCATCGCTCCATACCGGCGGGTGTGGCGCGGACCCGCCCACGCCGACGAAGCCAATTATTTGTTTGTTCACCACGATCGGCAGCCCACCCGAATTCGCAAATTCGCCGAGTTGAATGAACTGAAGCTCCGACATCGGATCCTGGATTGCCCGGTTCATCAGGAGCTTGCTTGGCGCGCGGGTCGCCAGTGCTGCCCGCGCCTTCATGTCCGCGGTAATAATGTTTAGATACCCTTGTCCATCCATGCGATCAAAATAGACGTGGTTGCCGTTGCTATCGAGCACGATGATGCTGATCTGCACGCCCTGCGTAGTGGCGGCCTTCTCGCAGGCGTTGGCGACGGCTTCCGCCGTGGCCAGATTGATCGTGGTGAAATCCTGAATCTTTTCGGCGGCTTTGCCGCTCACGACGAATTTTTCCGGTACGTTTTGAGCGAACGCCGTGCCCCCCAGAGCGAGCGCGCCCGCGATCGCCAATCCAACAATACGAAGTTTCATTTCGTCCTCCCCTGACTTTGGTTGCACAAATTTTGCTCAGGCCACGGCAGATCTGTCAATTCGGCCTTCGAGTTGGCCGAGTATAACCCTGTCAGGTACTTACGCACCTCCAAATTCTTGCGCATCCCTGCTGTGGCTCAGAACGGACCTGGAAAAACTTGCCTGATACGACTCACTGCGGTCTTATAATCAGCGGGGGAAGAAAAAGAATGTTCACAAGCACTCCTGCACGGCTCCTTATATGTTCGGTGCTCCTTCTCTTGTTCGTCGTCCAAGCCAAGACGTACGGACAGCAAAGCACAAAAATGGGTGAAGTGCGCTTCACTGCCGACAATCAGGATGAAAGAGATTCCGGCGTGTGGATCGACGGAAAATATGCAGGTTACGTCAAGGAGCTGAAGGGCGACCGGAAGGTTATGCTCCCGCCCGGAGAGCACGAGTTTGTCATTCGACAGGCTGGATACAAAGATTTGACCAAGAAAATCGTGGTTGATCCGGACCAGATCCAGACGATCGCCGTGGTGTTAGAAGAGAACCCCAAGCTGACGTATCCGGGAAGCGATGCAGCTGAGTTTCGGCTGGATATCCAGCCCAAGCGTGCGGCCGTCTTTGTGGATGATAGCTACATGGGCCATGGCGGCGATTTCGGAGGCCATTTTCATTCCATGCTGGTCAGCCCCGGTAAACATCGGCTCAAGGTCACTCTTGACGGCTACCAGACCTATGAGAAGGAGATCGATGCGGTCGCGAGCAACAAGTCACAGATGAAAATCGTCCTTGAGAAAGGCGGCAACGCGACGCCAGGACAATGATCTGGCACGGGTTTCCGTCGTGAAGGCATCGACTACACTGCTCTAAGGTGAGATTTCCTCGAGGGCGCGTTCGCGCGTTTCCACCGTACCGAAAGAAATTGCCGCACCTGCGAGCGAGATCATTCCAAACAAGAGAAACACGCCGCTCACTCCGTAGCCTGCCAGCGCGAATCCGACAATCGCCGGTCCCGCCGCAGAAGCAACTCGCAACCAAGCGCTCGCCGCGCCTGTTCCAAGACTTCGCAAGCGCGTGGGATAAATTTCAGTCGTGTACAAATAGACTAGCATCGAATTTCCGGAAATGAACGTGAAGCTGATCGCCACCAGAACGATGACTTCGCGCGGATTGGAAGCTCCCCGAATCCAGATGGCAATTAGAGGTGCAGCCCCCAAGGCGTAGGCCAGGATGAACCATGGCCTGCGCCCCAGGTGATCCACCAACATCGCACAACAAAAAGCGCCGGCCAGGCCGGCAAGATTGATGATCACGCCATATCGGAGCGCGTCCGCAACGCTATATTTGTAGTACGTGCGAAAAATCGTAGGTAGCCAGGTATTGACGCCGTAAGTCACAAAATAAGTGGTGATCCAAATGAACCAGACAATGATTGTGCGGAAGCGATAGATCCCTTGAAAAAGTTCGAGCCGGGAAGTTTCGCGCAGGGGAGCCGGCGCGATCGGCAAGGGCTCAGGCGTCGAAGAAGTCACCGCTCCGTTCGAGCGTGCAGCGCTCTCCATCTGTCCGACGATCAGTTCGGCTTCCTCGAACCGCCCTTTTGAAACGAGCCATCGGGGCGATTCCGGAAGAATGTTTGCGGCGAAAAGCACGAGCACCAGGATTGCCGGCAATCCTCCAATCAGAAACATGGTCCGCCATCCAAACAGCGGCACCAGCCAAAAACCCAGGAGGGAAGCGCCGACCAATCCGATCGGGAAAATCAACTGGTAGAGGAGGAAGAAGCGTCCCCGGCCCTTCGCGCGCGAGATTTCGTTGATGTAAGCCGCCGCGACGGGGACCTCTCCTCCGAGCCCGATCCCTTGAATCGTGCGAAACAACAAGAGCGAGGGAATATTCCAGGAAAGGGCGCAGAGGAGGCTCATCAGCGAGTAAAGCGCGATTGTAATCTTCGCGCAGCGCAGTCTGCCGATGCGCTCCGCCAGCCATCCGAAAAATAACGCTCCTACAATCTGGCCGACGAAGCTCGAGGAAATTAGCACGCCAATCGCACGCGGCGCGAGTTTCCAAATGCCGATCAGCGAGGGAAGGACGTACGCGATCGCCAGAACATCAAACGCATCGAAGAACGTTGCGCTGCCCATGACCAGCAGCGCCCTGATGTGCCAGGGACTGACCTGGGTTCGCTCGATTCTTGCGAGAAGCGAAGCTGCTCGCCGTCCATCGGAGCCAAGAGCCATTCACTTTTCCAACTTTGGCGGAAGATTCATCTGCATGCCGCAGCACGAGCCGGTGGGCACTCGTGCACCGGGCCGGACGAATCGCCACTCTATATTTCCCAGATAGCTAGAGCAAACAATAAATCGGGGAGAGGTTTAGTAGGACAGCCACTCTTGGCTGTCCGCTTTCGTCCTGCTGAGATTGTGCGGGACAGCCAAGAGTGGCTGTCCTACTAAAAACGAAAACTGTCCCCACACTGGAAATTCCGGGCCAGATTCAATGCAGAAGTTTCCTCAGACCTGCACGAAACCCGCTGCACGCGTTTGTAGGGCTGATAATCCGGCCTCCGACTTATCGATTACGGACAGGCCAAGCTTCTTCAGCAATTCATAAATCGTGTCGATCTCAACCTGGCGGGGAAGTGGCATCGGAGGACGCATATAGGGATTCGGAATCAAACCTCGAAGCCATGATGCGGTTTGGTATCGTGTATGCAGGCGTCCCATGTCGGCGATGTATTCATGCAGCTGTACCAGGCCGCCGTCCCAAAATTTGCAGGCTGCTTCGAGGTCCCTGCGCCTCCACGCGTCGAGATGGTCGAGCATTGGTTCGAACGCGAAGTTCCAGAAGCCGCTCAGCGTCCCGTCGAAAAACCCGGTGGCATTATATTCATGAAAGCGGCTGGCGAGCGCGCCCAGAACGGCAACGTGCCGGTCGAGCGACCTGAGCCCCTGCGCGATGATTCGAAATCCATCGTAGCCGTAAGTCATCTTCCAACCGACAATATTAGGGATTTCGCGGCAGATTTGGAGCGTGGCGTTCAACGGCAAGCCGGGAGAAAACGGCGGCCGCGAACCGGAAACAGGGTGCGTAATAATCGGCAGATCCACGGCTTTGTCCTGCGCCTTGATCATGTCTGCCCATACTTCGGGATACATGTCGGCATCCCAGCAGGAGGTGACGTCCTGGGCGCCGCCGGGAGGCGTCACAAAAATTCCGTCCGCTCCCAAGGCTTTCACGTCCCGCGCCGTGGCAACGGTTTCCTCCGTCGTCAGAGCCCAGGTGCCGGCGAAGATGGGAACTTTTCCGTGAGCCTCCTCCATGGCGATCTCGAGGACTCGACGTTTCTCCGCGCGAGTGAGATAAAAGATTTCTCCCGCCTCTGGATTTATGCACAAGCCCCCGGTCTTCAGAAAGCGAGGTTCGCGCAGGAAGTATTGAATGAAGCGGCGATAGGCCGGCTCATCGATTTGCAGCGACTCGGTCAATGGAAGCAAAATCGCGACATAGTACCGGTCCGCGATATTCGTGTTAATCATAGAGGTGCCTCCAAAATGGCAGCCGGCTGGCCTGGCATGGCTGAAGTCTTTTCACGACTGGCGAGGAGTTCCCGCATATTCGACGTCACAAAGCTTCCCCTTGCGGCGCGGCGAAGAAAACTTGACGGCGTGATTTCATCTTAGTCATACTGCGCGCCGATGACTTCCAACAATTTCAACGCATATTATCACGTTTCAAGCGGCACGAAGCGATGCGACCGCGCGAATCTCACCAGGCGGGATTTTCTCGCCGTGATATCCGCTATCGGCGCCGGAGCGCTTTTTTCTGGCCATTCAATAGCCGCCTGGCCCGCCCCCGCGAATCCAGGCCGCATCGATATTCATCATCACTTCCAACCGGATATTTATTTCGCCTTCCAGAGGGCGCACAACATGGGCTTCGACACGAATCAATGGAGCCTGGCGAAAGATTTGGAGGACATGGACAAGGCGGGAACAGCCATTGCCTTTTTGTCCCTCACGACTCCAGGATTTACATTCGGAGAAATCAACGAGGTTAGAAAAGTCTCGCGAGGCTGCAACGAGGCGGCCGCGAAACTGGTTGCGGATCATCCAGGGCGCTTCGGAAGTTTCGCTACGATTCCGCTCACGGACACCGAGGGCGCTCTCCACGAAACCGAGTATGCGCTCGATACTTTGAAAGCGGACGGCATCTCTCTCTTCTCCAACTACGGGGACGTCTGGCTCGGTCACGCAACTTTCGCGTCCGTTTATGAGGATCTGAACCGGCGCAAGGCGGTGATCTACGTTCACCCGGTTCTTCCCAATTGCTGCGCAAGCTTGAGCGTGGCGAGAGATGGCGTGCCCAATGAAATCGCCATGATCGAATTTGGGACGGACACGACGCGTGCCATCGCCAGCCTGATCTTCAGTGGCATGACCACGAAATTTCCTGATATCACCTGGATCTTTGCGCACGGCGGCGGCACGATGCCCTTTTTAATCGAGCGCTTCTTCCAGGGAGGAACTTCCGCGGAAATCGTCCCGGGCATTCTGACCAAGGGGCAAGACCAGCCGCCGGTAAAGAATTTGCCCGCGGGCGAAGTCATTCTCCGCGAATTGAGAAAATGTTATTACGACACAGCGCAAATCTCGAACCCAGTGGCCCTCGGCGCGCTTCGGAAAGTCATACCCGTTTCTCAGATTCTCTACGGCACCGATTACTGGTATCGAACAGCGGTAGAAAGCGTTCGGGGCCTGGACACGAGCAAAGTATTTAACACGGAAGAACTGCGCGCCATCAACCGCACCAACGCGGAAAGAATCTTGCCGCGCTATCGCAAAGTCTAAAGCCGCTGCTCCAGAAGTTCTTGTAGGACAGCCACTCTTGGCTGTCCGCTTTGGCCCTACCGAGATCGAGCGAGACAGCCAGGAGTGGCTGTCCTACAAAGTTCCGTAAACCTTGACACAACGCGGCGGCGGGCATATCGTCGCGAAACAACGAGGAATGCAATCACCCCAATGTCCAGCGCGCAATTGCAAGCCATTAAGTTTCAGGAGGACGCCAGATGGCAATTACAAACCCGCAGCCATTAGAACGAAGTCGGGAAAATGATTTGGCGATCGAATTGGCCGGTGCAGACCTGGTGCGCACGGGTCCCGGCACTCCGGGCGGACGTTTCATGCGGCGTTTCTGGACGGCCGTCGGCCGCAGCCAAGACCTTCCGAAAGGCAGAACGAAACCGATCCGCATCATGAGCGTGGACTACGCTCTTTATCGCGGCGAATCGGGCCGCGCTCAGGTTATCGACTATCGCTGTCCGCATCGCGGCGCTCAGATGCACCTCGGCGAGGTGGAGGGCGATGATATCCGATGCATCTACCACGGCTGGAAATATGACTGCACGGGCCAGTGCGTCGAGCAGCCTGCGGAGGATTCCAGCTTTGCCCGCAAAGTCAAAATTGCCAGCTATCCGACTCGCGAATACATGGGCCTCATCTTCGCTTACTTCGGCGAAGGCGAGCCTCCGCAGTTTCCTCCGTATCCCGGCGAGAGGCCTGACGCCATTGTAGACCTGTGGAACGTGGAAAACGTGCCGTGCAATTATTTGCAGTGTTTTGAGAACAGCATGGATGAGACGCACGTAGCCTTCGTGCACCGCCCAGGCGGATCCCACAAAAATATCGCCGACTTGCCGGTGGTTGGCGCGGAAGAGACGGATTGGGGCATGCTGCGCCTCGGAACTCGCGCGAACGGAAAGGTGCGGCGCAGCCTGCACTATATGCCGAACGTCACGCGGGTGATCGTGCCGCCCGTAGCGGGCATGGATGGCGTGGGCGGATGGGTGGAAATTTTCTTCAATTTCACGCCGATTGACGACGAGAATCACATGTGGCTGATCACCAGCAACGTGACCGTGAGTGGACCGGAGGCGGAGGCGTATCGCGCCAAGCGAGCCGAATATCATGAAAAGATCGCCGCGGCTCGTCCCGCGCGAGACCTCGCGGTGGAACTCATGGCAGGCCAGCATCAGTTCGCCGAGATGAAGCACCCAGACCTGGTGATCGTCCAGGACATTGCGGTGCAGGCCGGCCAAGGGCGGATTGCCGACCGTCAGCATGAACGGCTCGGCCGGTCGGACACGGCCATCATCCTATGGCGAAAAATCCTGGCCCGTGAGCTGCAAGCCGTGGCCAAAGGGCACCCAGGGAAGAATTGGACTCGCCCGCCCGCGGACGAGTTGCCAACCCTGGGCTTCTGACGATTGGAGCCCGTGGATCACATCCGGCAGTTTTCTATCGCTCAAAAATGAAGGGACTCTCCAATGGCCGACCCGAGTGAAGAGAGACTCGTTCCACATCTTGCGTCCGATCCAAGTTGCGGGCCCTCCCTGGGCGGGGTTTCGCGCAGAACAGCGCTCAAGCACGTGGCCGCGATTGGAGCTGGCGCCGCTCTTTCAACCGGCTCGGTGCTTGCGGCGATGCCGCGCATCGATTCCAATCCCAAGCGCGGACGAATCGATGTGCACCATCACATGCTTCCCCCTTTTTACATGGACCTGCGGCGCGCGGTTCCCGATGTTGGAGCAATGCCCACGTGGTCGCCGTCCAAATCGATCGATGACATGGAGAAAAATGGAGTTACCACCGCCATGCTGTCTCTCGCCGTGTCCGGCGTCACGTTCGATGCCGGAGAAGCTGGGCGCAGTCTGGCGCGAAAGAGCAATGATTACGGCGCGCAGCTCGTGAGGGACCATCCGGCGAGTTTTGGCCTGCTGGCGGCCCTGCCTCTGCCGGACCCACAGGGCAGCCTGGTCGAGATAGAATATGCGCTGGACACGCTTCACGCGGATGGAATTGCGTTGCTGAGCAGTTACGGTGACCAGTGGCTGGGCGACGCTACCTACGCGCCCGTTTTCGAGGAACTGAACCGTCGCAAGGCCGTCGTGTTCGTTCATCCGAGCGCCCCGAATTGTTGCGCGAATCTTCAGGCGCGCGTGCCGGCGTCCACTATCGAATTCTATTTCGACACGACTCGCACGATCGAGAGTCTACTCATGAGTGGGACTTTCTCCCGGTTCCCAAATCTCCGGTTTATTTTTTCTCATGGCGGGGGAGCCATGCCAATATTGGCGAACCGAATGGCAAGACTCTTTCCCAAAGACCTGGCGGCTCAAGCGCCCAATGGCGTTCTCTACGAATTAAAGCGCCAGTATTACGACACTGCGAGCGCAAGCAATCCGACCTCGCTCACCGCCATTATGAGCATCGTTCCCAGCTCCCAAATTGTTTTTGGAAGCGATTTTCCATTTCTCTCCGCAGGGGAACCCGCAGGCGAATTGATGCATTCCGGATTGCCGGACAATATCGTGGAAGCGATTGACCACAATAACGCAGTCCGATTGTTCGAACGCCTGAAAGGCTAACAACTGCATTTTGTAAGGTGAATTTCCGAGTCATCGCGGGATTACTGTGTTACGGGCTTGTCTGGCTGAGTTCGTACTCTGCGCGGGCGAGGAGCGGAGCCCGTTCATTAGTAGGCTAAACAAGCGCTTCAAATCGGCAAGGCCCTTGCGGGGATCTGGTCTCCGACTCGCGATCCACCAACGAAGCGCGCCGGCAAAAACAAAGAAAATAAGACGCGCAATATGCCGCGTGTCTTCATCCGACCTGATCTGCCGATCCCGCTGCGCGGCCCGGACCACCTCTTCAATTCCCGAAAGTAGCCGGTCTCGAATTTGCTGAAATTCGGCCGCTTGCTTGCCTTCCGAATAGAATGCCATGTCCTTCAAGAGAATGCGCGACAGCGCAGGGTTCTCGGCAAAAAACTCATAGTGCGGTCGGCATAACCCAATCAGTTGATCCAGAAAATGCTCTTGCGTTTGCGTGGCTTTCAGCGCCTCGTCGGTTACCGCTGCAAGCTCCTCGTTAAAGATAAGGAAAACCAAATCGCGCTTGTCCTGCGCGTAATTGAACAGGGTACCCAACGCCACGTGTGCATGCTTGGCGATCTGGCGGAGCGTCGCCGTCTCATAGCCGTGCCTGGAGAATAGTTCGCGCACCGCGGCTCGAATGCGCTGCCGCTTTTCGAGCTTGTGCTGTTCCCGAAGGCCGAGTTTAGTTGATTTTTGAGACTTCAAAGAGTGTCCTCCGGCTGCATTAAATCACTATCCTACTTCGCCTGCCAAGCGCTGCATCTGGCGGTTACAGAGGCGGATACCTTCAGAGGCCTCCCAAAGTTCATCTGAAAAAGTCGGAGAATTCGTTGACATCAATCTGTTTGACGTGTTACAAGCGGCCCATCAAGTCAGCTTAAGTTTGCAATCTGTGACGCGACGATATTACCTTGATTCAAGAACTGAACTTGTTCATTACTAGACATGCTCACAACGGGAAATTTGGACCCGGTCTCTTGTATTCAGATTCTAAATTCGGATACGGGGCCGTCAATGGAGGAACAAATGGACTCCCTGATCATAGCCCTACGGAAAGTCATCAGTTTGGTTGTTATAGGGATTGTTGCACTTCTTGTCTGTGATTCAAGTTTCGCCCAAGGAAATCTTGGCCGGATTACCGGGGCCGTCGTTGACCAGAGCGGTGGCGCTATTGCAGGTTCCACGGTAACGGTCACAGACGTTCAAAGGGGTATTTCCCGCACGCTGGTCACTGACGAGGTGGGAGAGTATGTCGCTCCGAACCTGCAACCCGGAACCTATACAGTTCGCAGTGAGGCCAAGGGGTTCAAGACCACGGAGCGATCCGGGCTCGTGCTCCAAGTGGGCCAGGACATGCGTATCGATCTGACTCTTCAGCCCGGCGAGCAAACTCAGACGATCACTGTCACGGAGCAGGCGCCGCTGGTGGAAACCACGAATGCTACTCTCGGCGGGACACTCGACAATGAGACGATCAACGAGTTGCCCTTGAACGGCCGCAATTATCAAAACCTCGTCGGCCTAAGACCCGGTTCTTCGTTTTACCCGGGTGGGGGTGGATGGACACAGAGCACGAATGGAAGCCGCCCTGAGGATAACGGGTACATTGTGGACGGTCTGACGAACGACCACCCCTTGACCGGCCTGACCATCATCAACGGCGCAGGCGTCGAGGGTGACGCCGCAACCATCCTGCCGATCGACGCGATTCAGGAATTCAAAGTTCTGGAAAACCCTCCCGCGGAGTACGGGTGGAAACCAGGGGCCATCGTCAACGTTGGGTTGAAGTCGGGGACCAATAACATTCATGGCACGGCTTATGCTTTTGGTCGCAGTGATGCTTTCGACGCGCGCAACTATTTCAACACTGTGCCCAGTGGTGGAAACTGTTTAATTAATGGTCCTCAGCCCCTTGCTGCGTGTAACAAGACGCCAATCGAGCTCGAACAGTTTGGCGCAACCGTGGGCGGGCCGATCAGGAAAGACAAGATCTTCTACTTTTTGGGATTTGAAGATGAGCGGTATACGTTGGGCAACTTGAATGTAGATAATGTCCCTGAGGGAAACCCGCAGGCCACCCCCGACATAGCGCACAGCTTGCCCGACGCCTTGCGTGACATGGTGGACAACAATGGCGCCTCGCTTGGAAACGGAATAAGCCCGCTCAGCCTGCACTTAGCCGGCTGTCCGACGACGCTGCCAACGACACCGGCCGGCTGGAGCGCGTACACATGTACAGGAGGACTTTATCCCACCAACACGGGAACTTCGGTAAATCTGCCTATTATTTTTCCAAGTACTTTCGGATCCGACAACGGGCTGGCGAAGATCGATTACCACATTAACGACCACCATACGTTGAATGCCATGTATTTCATCAGCCGTGGACACATCACCGCCCCCGATCCTGGCTTCCCATTCTCCGAGTTGCAGCCTTATTGGAATACCTATCAAAATAACGAACCACAAGTATTCGGAACCGACTGGACTTGGATCCCGAATTCGCGCTTGGTAAATGAAGCCCGTTTTGGCGTAATTTACATGAACAGGGCCACCAGCAGCCTGGATGGCACGAAGCCGGCGACAAGCTATGGCATCAACACGGGCGCGTCGCAACTTGGGTTTCCGAACCTCATCGTCGCGGGATTTAATTCCTTGGGCAACTTTGCAGCCTGGCCCATAACTTTTGGACCCACCACCGTGCTCCAGGCAGTGGACAATGTCTCCTATTTGCGCGGCAAGCACACGTTCAAGTTCGGTGGGGAGATTCATCATAACGGCGTGACAGAAGGTCGTTTTAGCCGAGGCCGTGGAATAATCGCTTTCTTGCCACCTGGCCCTCCGTTCCCCGGCTCCACTCCTCTCGAACGCTTTTTGTCTGGAGTCCCATCCCGCGCGTTTGTATTGCTCGGAACCAAAACGCTGCACTTGACCACATGGCAGGCTGCGGGTTTCGCGGAAGACGACTGGCGCATCAAGCCCAGATTGACCCTAAATCTCGGTGTCCGCTACGAATACCTAACGCCCCTGAGTGAGCAGAACAACCTGCTGGGGAATTTCGATCCCAGCGTCGGACTGGTGCAGGTCGGCAAGCAGATCAGTTCCGTTTACAAGGGCGATCATAAGGATTTTGCGCCGCGCTTGGGCATGGCATGGGATGTCACCGGCAAGGGAACAACCGTAGTTCGCGCCGGGTACAGCATCGTTTACGACAGTGGTCTCCCTATGTTTGTGTTCGTTGGAAACGGAGGAGAACAGAACAATTCTGCAACAATTGGTCTTGGCGCTATTCCAACCGGGGCTAACACCGTGACTTGTCCAGCAGCGAACATTGTCGGGGGCGCGTGTAATATAGTTCCGAGCGCGACACCCGGTACCGGCACAATTCAGTACAGCGTCTTCACCACCCAAGGGCCGCCGCTCGTTGGTGCGTGGCAGAGCCAACCTGGGGATGGCACCGGGACACCGATTTTCCCGAGCGTTCCACGGTGCGGCGATGGTATGGATACGACCGGGCCGCCAGACCCCGGTCCCTGCGACATCTTGGCGATGGACCGCAATTTCCGCACTCCCTTCGTAAGCAATTGGACCCTGGGAGTCCAGCACTCCTTCACAGACAATCTGGCCTTGGACGTCGCCTACGTCGGCAACCACGGATCGAGGTTGCCGGGCATTACCGACATCAACCAACCCGACCTTACTACCGGAGTCAAACCCTTTGCGACCCAATTTCCTTACTTGGGCTATATCAATTGGCTATCGAACCTTTACACGTCCAATTACAACGGCCTGCAAGCTACGCTAACGCAGCGGGCTTCCCACGGCCTGTCCTTTGTGGCTGGTTATACCTATTCTCATGCCACTGACAACTCTTCCTTCAATATCAATATTCCGCTACCGCAGGACAGCACGAAGCCGAAGCTGGACTATGATAGCAGCATATTCGACATCAGGCACCGCTTCACTTTCTCACTGACCTACGATCTTCCGGGGATCGAGTCGCCTGGGCAGCTCCTGAAGGGCTGGGAACTCAATTCCATCGTCACTTTCCAAACTGGTGCCCCTTGGGGAGCCGCCGATTTAAATAACGGCATTAGCGGGACCAATGAATTTACCGATCGTTGGGATTTCTCCGGGAACCCGGGCGAATTCAAATCGGGCAACTCCTCAATTCCGTTTTGCACGGGCGGTGGTCTGGGTGGCTGCATTCAAAATACTCCCAGTGGCTCGGTCATGCTCTCCGCGACACAATCCAATGCCTTCTTTGGCGCTTGCCAGGCCGCGGCCATGAAAGTGGACGGCGGGGTCAATAACGGCCCGACGACTTCTTCGCTCAATACCTTTGGCTGCTTTGCCCAGGGGAATTCGGTCATGATTCCACCGGCGGCCGGAACCTTC
>JGI12269J14319_10001525_pt1 | contig 22966 bp, 17 predicted proteins | sample PeaSoiSIISIP2007_FD_14319 | JGI IMG/M metagenome (IMG submission 14319)
ATCGCCAGCGACACGCCGAGCTGTCGGACAAGGTCTCGCATCCTGCCCACGTTTCGCTCCTTCCCTAGGTGCTGCCGCTACGTCGAATCATACGGAGAGGAGGTGAACAGCAGGGGTCCGCGACATGACGGCTGCATTAACGAACAAGACGGGGTCTGGTCGGGGGCGCAGGAGCAGCAGAAGCTCGCGACGGAGGCAGCGACTTACCGGTTGACGCGGTCTCGCGCCTTCGCAATACCGCTGATTCGCGCTTGAGTGTCGAGCCACTGACTGTTCCGGACCAACTGCGCCCCACGCGGGGCGTGAGGTCCCTGGGGCCCATCGGTGACGGCACCGCATCTCCGACAAACGGCCATCCGTCCGTTGGTCTCCGGGAGATGGTCCTCGTCGAGTCGGGTCCCGAGTTGCCGCTCTTCAGGTGACACCATGGCTTCTCCGGGCCCGTCTGGTCTTCCCCGACCACCGAACCGAGAGGACGCAGTTCGTACGAGGGGGTGAGCCCACCCTTCGGCCCCAGCCTACGGCGCAGGGCACTGCTCCCGGGACGATCGTCCTCGATAGGACCACAACACCCCCTGACACGGCCGTCAGCGATCGGCCATACTGGCCTCGAGAGGCGGCTCGGGGCAGCCCGAGGGGGCGGCTCGAGGAGGCGAGAGTGACCACCATCATCGACTCGGATCAGCACCTCTACGAGAACCGGACGCTGTGGGAGCAGCACATCGACCCGGCCTTCAGAGACGAGGCCCTCGCCATCGTCGACGATGAGCTCGGCTACCCGTGGTTGACGTGGCGGGGGCGTCGGCTCGACGTGGCCGACGTACAGATCCCTGGCGACACCGCCGTTCTGGGACGGCATCGGCAGCGGTTCCGCCAGCACCTTGCCCCGGAGTACGACTACGACGAGGCCCTGCCGGATCACTACTGGGACCCCTCTGCGCGGGTAAAGCAGCTCGACGTCATGGNCCTCGACGAGGCCGTGTTGTTCCCCAACTTCGGCTTGCTGTGGGAACGTCGGCTGTCGGAGTCGCTCACGGCCCTGACGGCAAACATGGCGGCCTGGAACCGGTGGTGCGCGACGGTGGTGACAGAGGGCACGGGGCGCCTCCACCCGGTCGCCCACCTCACGCTGCGAGACCAGGACTGGTTGGAGGCCCAGCTGTCCGAGCTCTCCTCCGCGGGGGTACGCCTGGGGATGATCGCTCCGGCCGCCGTCGACGGCCGGCCCCTTTCGCATCCCGACCACGACCGGATGTGGGCCGCCTTCGTGCACCACGGGGTCACTCCCGTGTTCCATGTGGCTGACCAACCCCGCGTCCTCGACGATGCCTTCTACACCGACCCCGACGACAGCTTCGTCCCTGTGATCGAGTCCGTCTTCATATGGGTACAACCGGCCGTCGCCATCACCGACCTCATCGTGAACGGAACGCTGGCACGACACCCCGGACTCCGCATCGGGATCGTCGAGCTTTCGTCGATCTGGGTACCCCAGTANCTGATGATGCTCGACGGAGGGTGGCAGTTCACCACTGCGCTCAACGGCCGGCCGCTGGCCCCGCTCGACCTGAGGCCCAGTGAGTACTTCAGCCGTCAGGTGCGCGTCTCGTCGTTCTCCTACGAGCAACCCGCCCGACTCACCGCCAAGTCCGGTGACTTGTTCATGTGCTGCAGCGATTTCCCCCATTCCGAAGGGACGGCTACGCCCCTGGAGGACTACTCGCGTATCGGTTGCCTCCCCGGACAGGCCGAGGGCCTGTTTCACGGCAACGTTGCCACGCTCTTGACCCAGTAGCGCTGCCACCGCTCGGGCGGCGGGGTGACGCCGGGATCGGGCAACGAAGGGCCGAGTACGGTGCGGTTCGATGCCGGAGCGGTTGGAGGCGGACGTCTGTGTCGTGGGAGCCGGATACGCCGGCCTCTCCGCAGCCCTGCGCCTGCACGAAGAAGGCCGTACCGTGGCCGTCCTCGAGGCACGCAATCGCGTCGGTGGTCGCGTCTGGACACAGCCCCTGTCGGACGGGTCCCCGGTGGATCGGGGGGGTGCGTGGTTGGCGCCGAGGCATGACGCCATCTTCGGGCTGGCCCGAAGAGTCGGCGTGTCCACGTACAAGACATGGGTGAGGGGCGCGCATCTCCTCGTCGACCAGGGTCGCATGAGGCCCTACCGAGGCCTCATTCCGAAGATCAGCCCACTGGCCGTGGCGACGATCGCCTTGGCGCAGGCGCGTCTCGACTGGAGCTCTAAACGTGTTCCGATCGATGCTCCGTGGACGGCGAAGCGTGCGTCGAAGTGGGACTCACGCTCGGTGGCTCGGTGGCTCGAGCGCTCGGGGATCCGTACCCCCGTGGCACGTGATCTGTTCGAGATGGCCGTGCGCGGCCTGTTCACAGGAGACCTCGACGAGACCTCGTTTCTCCATCTGCTCTTCCTCGTTCGCGCGCATGGAAGCATCAACACCCTCTTTTCGATAAAGGGAGGGTCCCAGGAGAACATGGTGGAGGGTGGTGCAGGCTCGATCGCACAACGAATTTCCGGCACCCTGGGCGACGCCGTGCACTTGGATGCACCGGTCCGGTGCGTCAGCCAACGCCACGATCACGTGCTCGTCGAGGCGAACGGGGTCTCGGTCTCTGCTCGTCACGCGGTTATCTCGGTTCCACCCGCGCTCGCACTCGAGATCGAGTTCGACCCGGTTCTCACCGAGGACAGGATCGCCCTGTATCGGGCCGCGGTGGCCGGGCCCGAGACCAAGACCCTCGTGGTCTACGAAGAGCCGTTCTGGCGTGGGATGGGACTGAGTGGACAGAGTGCCGAGCCCGGCTCGGTGTCCGAGGTGACCCTTGATGCCACACCAGCCGGAGGGAGCCCCGGTGTCATTGCGTCGTTCACCTTCGGCCCCGTAGCCGAGCGCGTGGGCAGGCTCGATGACGGCGAGAGAAGAAGAGCCGTCCTCGAGGCACTCTCCGCCAGGTTCGGCGCCCCGGCCGCGTCACCAACAGACTTCATCGAGACGTCGTGGTGGGCCGAGGAGTGGACCAGGGGATGCTCGATGGCACATTTCCCGCCCGGGATCCTGACGCACTACGGGCCGTTGCTCCGCGAGGTGTTCGGTCGTGTGCATTGGGCCGGGACCGAGACCTCGACCGTGTCACACGGAGCGATCGACGGCGCCGTTCGTTCCGGCCAGCGCGCCGCGGCCGAGATCCTGGATCGTGGGTAAGGCCGGGCACCCCGGGGCGGGTCAACCCCCGTCGCATGCCTTGGGAAGGCAAAACGGCAGGTCGGGGCACTGTCGCCGCCCCGGACCCAGGGGGATGTCATTGATGGTTGCCAATCTGTCCTGCTAATGTGACATTTCGCTGGTCGACCGGGCTTTTTCAGGTGTCCGCCGTTCTCTCGGGGACATGTGGGTCACGGGGGCAGCCGCGCGATGGGGCGCTGGGACCGCCCGCCAAGGTCCCAGCGCCCCAGTCGCGCCTCCAGGTGGACTGCGATTCCAGATGGACTGTGATGTCTCGCCTGGAACATCCACAGGGTCGGAGACCTCGACGCGATGCGGGGACCGCCAGGCTTTGTGACCTTGGGGGCAGAGCCTGGCGGTTCCCGCATCGCTCTGCGCAGCTCGGACTTGGGCGCTGCACAGGGCTTCCTGTCGTGGCAGATCATGACCCGCCGCCGAGGCGGGTGTCATCCTCAAGAATGACGAGCACCGCCGACTGTCGCCACGGCAGAACTCGCTGTCACGCCCGCCTGGGCCGCCTCCCTCAGGGCAGACGAAGGGCCGAGCTGGGACAACTTCACCGCTACAAGTACACGGCGACCGCAGGCGGCGCGGTGGGCTAACGACTCCGGGCCGTCGGCCCAGTCGAGCGATGCCAGGGAACGCGACGGTTGTACCTTCCTCGGTACGCTCGGGTCCGCGGCTTACCCGTTCGTTTACCCTCGAGCCCGGCGAGCACCCTGGCGATCTCGGCACGGGCTTTGTCGACTCGTCCTTGGAGCTCAGCGGACGATCGGGCCCGACACAGCTGAACCGACGTCGGGAGGATGCCCTCGAGCCCGATGACCGCCTGATTCAGGACGTCGCATTGCGCGCGCGTCCGGGGCGACAATCCATCGCCTTCGGAATCCATCTGCGACGAGAAGGCCACCTCTTGGACCAGTTCTCCAACCCGTTCGACCCGGTGACGCAGACGAGCGCGTTCGGCCGACTGGCGCGACACGAATGCGAGCTGCGCAGCCCGCTGGGCTGCAGCGGTCGCATCACGCGCTGCTCGCGCCGACGCCCGAGCGTACAAGAGACCGGACACAGCTGCGATGGCGACCACAGAAGCCGCCACATCAAGGACTACATCTNTCCGCACCGTTCACGTGCCCCCACGAGAATTGCCGATACCCCGACTGTTCGGTACTGAAACCAGTGGCCGCATGTCGCGACACCACTGTGTCACGAATCGCCTGCTCCCGAAAGGGCGTCGGCCCCCGTGTCGCCCCAACGGGGAGCAGATGTCCAGCCTGCCCCACGGCCGGCGCCACGAATAGAGGAGAACGGCACAAGAGCCGGCACAAAGAGCCCGGAGATACACCGAGTTCTCGGTGCCCGTCGAAAGGGTCCGACTGGCTCGGGAGCCGCACGGCACCTCTCGATACCCCAGGTGAAGGTTCGAGGGTCGTGCCCACTGTGGTTCCCGTCCGAGCCGACACGACTCGCTGGACTCGTCCACCTCATTGGCCTCGATCTCATTGTCCTCGATCTCATTGGCCTCGATGTCATGGACCTCGTTCTCACGTTGGTGGCCAACACCAACGCAACCCGTCGGTGCCACGGATCACGGTTGTTCGCGGTTTCGTCACACGTTCGGTCAAGGAGCTGAGCTTCGCTTTACCTCGACATGGCGCGCGTCTACATTTCTGTCGTCGCGCTGGACCCGGAGGGGTGCTGAAATGCGAAGACTGCGAACATCGGCAACGCTGCTCATGGGCGCGATCGCCCTCTTTTCTCCGTTCTTCTTGCACCCGAGCGCCGCCGTGGCCGCAATCGAGGCCGACGCCACGAGCACCAGCTCCACCACGACCTCGAGTTCGACGACCACCACGACCTCGAGCTCGGGAACCAGCACGACCACGAGCTCGACGACCACCACGACCTCGAGCTCCGGTGCGACCACCACCACGTCCGATGCGACCGCCACGACCACCGGTGCCACCACCACGACGACGACACCTGTCGCGGTCGCCGCAGTCACCCCGCCGGCAGTGGCCGCTTCCAGCGGCTCCTCTTCTCAGCTCGCCTTCACCGGTGCGGGCGCTCCGCTTCGGTGGCTCGTCTCTGCGGGTGGGCTGCTCGTCATCGGAGCCACACTCTTGCGCCGGCGTCTGGTCCGAGCCCGCGGCAGGAACTAGGAACCCTCGAGACTGAGGCGGCCACCGAGCCCCGTCGAAGGCAGAAGGAGCACGTCCGGGGTCGATAGCGGGATGGCCGATTGACCGAGGTAGCCCCCTGATTGGGTTCGTTTCGCACCAAGGGCCAGCGTGTCGGTATGATTTTCGCTCCGGCGTGAACATCTCGAGGGCATGATCCGTAACAGCCGGCGTGAGGGCCGTCGGCACCGCCTCGTCGGGTTCGAAGCACCCACTTCCCGACGAAAACAATCTGCTTGTAGTCCCGGACCACGCGACGCACTCGCCTGTGCACGAGGCGAGTGCCACGAACAAGTAGGGAAGAGTCCATGAGGGTTGACCTCCTAGGGCGGGCACGAACGAGTGGCGATCCACAAGGACCATCCTGTGGATGAAGCCCCTTCCTCATTGGCCGAGGAGCGGCAGCGGCTCACGCGATCGCGGATCAGGCGGGCGGCCATGGAGGTCGTCGCCCGGCGGGGCTTCGACGCCACTGTCGAGGAGATCGCACAGTTGTCAGGCGTGAGCCCCCGCACGATCTTCCGGCATTACAAGAGCCATGACCGGTTGATTGTGGCCACCGTCAAGGACATGTGGGAAGCCTGCGGGCAGAGGCCGATCGAAGGCCTGCCCAGTCCCAGCGAGGACCTCGATGGCTGGCTCGAAGGTTTGGCCCTGACGATCCACACGAGGAACGCCGAGATCATCGGGGAGGCTTTTTGGGACATTCATGCCCCCAGGGACAAGGGCTCCGACGCGCTCTCCGAGGTCCCCGATCTCAGGCGCGAGTACCGGGTCCGCGGCGTCGAGTACCTCGCTTCCCTGGCCTGGCGCACAGCCGGAGGCGTGGGCGACCCGCCACAGGCGTTGACTCTCGCATTTGCTCTCCATTTCTCGGCTTTCGCTACGCAGGCGCTCATGATCGATTTTGACCAGACGCCGGCCGACATCGGAGAGCTCACCGCCGACATGTTGAAGGGTGCGCTGGCACAAGCCCTCCATGCACAGCAGGCGACTCGCCGGTCAGATGTCATGGAGCCAGAACCGGAGCAGGGCTGATCCAAGTCTGAGCCCATCGGAGACCGGTGCTCCCGGACTTGGGGCAGGCAGTCGGCAACACTTCGCCGTCTCAGCTCAAGCCGGCTTGCGCCCGGGCCATTGCCCTCACTGTGTCATCGGCTATGGGCGCAAGCCATGGCGCCTCCCGCCACCGTCGTCGCTGGGCAAACCCGAGTACCGCCATCCATGCGCCCGTGCCACCGACGAGCAACCACAGCCACTCGGCTCGCTCTCGGATAGCGCGCTGTTGGCTCCCGCCGATCCCCTCAGCGATCTGCGCGCGCGTGTACGTGATGCCCGGGGGGACCGAGATGTCATGAACGACCGCCGCCACTGCACTTTGCGGCAGCATCGCCTCGATCCACGTTCCCATGGTGGTGCGCAGGTAGGCGACGGGGGTGTTGCCCTTCCCGTAGAGCACCGCACCCCCTGTAACTTCGTGCAGCGCAAGGTACTCCCCGGCGCGCAGGGTCGACGCCGAAACCACATCCGTCGACGGGAAACGCCACGGCTGAACGGTGACCAGTACACCCCCGACGGCAGTCAGGACCAGGAGGAGCGCCGAGCCCATGGCACCGACTCTTCCAAGAGAGGGGATGGTCCGTGCATGTCGCCATCGGGCCGTCACATAGCTCGCCGTCCCAACGGTCACGGTCAAGGCGAACACCCCGCCCACAAGGGTGAGGACAACCCGCTGGTCGCTCGAAGTGACAAGAGTGGGCGTCTTGCGGAGCACGAACCATCCGCTGGCGGCACCGGCCACGAACGCCCCGCATCCGGCGAGGGCCGCCGCTTCGAGGGCGACCACAGGTGACCTCCGGCACAAGAGGTTCCCCTGAACCTGTCGGACGCGGGTCACTCGCGGTTGAAGCTGCGGAGCCAAAGACGACGGCTCGACCGCGGCCGGTCCCGACGGGCGCCGCCCCGCAACCCGGGAGGTCGAGGACTCGTTGATCCACGCAACTGGCACTTCGCCTGAGTCGCCATCCCCTTTGCGCTCGGGGGGCCTAGCCCAGAGCTCACCCTCCGCCATCGGCGATCAGGGTGACGCGTGATGGTCGGGACAGGGCCGAGGGCGCGGAACGTAGGAAGCTCGTGACCGAGTCACGAGCGGGCGTACAGGCGACCCGCCGGTCCTAACGACGTGGATCCATGCACCTCGGTACCACCTCAGGTCGGACCGGGAGTTCTCGGGGCGCCCTCAGGGTCCCCGGAAACGCGAGCGGGGAAGGCGCTCGTCCGGGGCCTGCTCCGAAGGGGGCGTCATCCACAATTCGACATCCTGCCGTTCGACATCCTGCCGTTCGACATCCTGCCGTTCGACATCCTGCCGTTCGACATCCTGCCGTTCGACATCCTGGCGGCTCGACACCTGGCGGCTCGACACCTGGCGGCTTCGATGCAGGGCGTGGGGGCGAAGCCTCTTTCGAGTCGAGCGCTGGTGTCCTTCTTCGACGAGCCCGTCCAACGAGTTGGCTGAGGAACCAAAGTGCACGGCGCGGGGCGTCGACGAGGACCAGTAGGACGATCCCCAACAAGAGAAGCGCTGCACCAAGCAAGGTCGGCCACCCGATGCCCCGAGTGTAAGCCGGCTGCGAGCAGCCGGCTGGCCCGTCGCCCTGTCAGTTCGGAACCGAAGGGAGACGTCCTCGGACCCTGACCGTCGGAGGGTCGGGTTCACCTCGGGGTTGCCATCCCCTGGAAGTGGTAGGTACCCGCACCCACGCCCAGCACCGCGGCGCCCGCGACCGAGGGGGCGACACGCACCCCAGGCACCTGTGCGACCGGCATTCCGCTCTCGGTGACAGCACCCGGGCGGATACCGGCCAGGTACACCGTGGCGATGGCGTTGGGGGGGACCGTGAGGTCGAGGCTGGTCGCCGGCCCCCCCGTGGCAGCCCGGCGCCACCCCACCGCCACCGGGCCGCGGGGCGTGGGCACCGTACCCTCGACCCATGCCGGGCCCGCCGGAGGAGGAGAGACGGCGAACGTTGCGAACCCCGGAGCCGTAGGCCGTACCCCGAGGAGCCATCGCTGGATCTCGACGAGGACGTTCGAGCCCCATCCGTGCGACATGCTGTCGCCGTTGGCGTCGGAGGGCTGCCACACCTCCCAGGTGAACGTCGCACCCCGGGCGAGGATGTTGGCCCAGCCGTTTGTCGTGGCGTCGGTGAGACGGGCCAGAAGTTCGTCGAACTTTCCCACGGTGGCGAGGGTCCGAATCACCTCGGACGCCGTCTGCGGTTCGGCGTGCAGGCCAAGGCCGGCGACGTGCGCCGCCACCGCCGTAAGCCGACGGGCCGGAACGACCCCGTACACGACGGCACACGCATTGACCTCCTGTGACGCCCTGGGCACAGGGGTATGGCGTCCCACCAGGCCATCCACGTAGATGCCGTCGGACCTGGTGAGGTGCTTGTTGAGGGAAGAGATGAGCGCGGCCTGGCGTCCACGCTGACGCGTGACCTCGACCGACGGCCGGCCCAGGATCTCGGCCACGTCGGCCGTGCGACGAAAGACGTTCGCGCCCAGGATATTCAGCCTCGTGGCGACGCGGTAGGGGTAGGACGACTCTGTCGTCTGAAGCCCGGTGACGAGCCCTGTCGACGGATCGACGGCGCCATGGATGTAGCCCGACAGCTTCACGAGAACCGGGTACACCTCTTGGAGGAGGAGCCGGTCGCCCGTGTACATCCAGTACTGCCAGACCCACTCGGCGTAGATCTCCGAGTATTCGTCGATATTCTCGGCGCCGAGACCGGTGGGGTAGATCTTGTTCACCGCACCGCTGGGCCAGTAGCGAGCTTGGGACTGGGCGAACTCTTGTAGTGACTTGCGCGACAGGTTCTGATCTGCCAAAGCGGCCATGGCCGTCTGGGACTCGTTGAACCCATCCCACAACCACGGTCCCTTTTCGCGGGTGGGAGTATCGATGAATTGTTCCTGTGCTCCGAAAAGGGCCGAGTGCCGGCTGAGCTCGAAGATATCGTCGACGGTGGGCTCCGACGATGCGAAGGCGGCGGCGTGCTCATCGGGTACAGCGCTGTGGCGGCTGAGGGCCACGACGTCGGAGGGTGCGAGAGCCTCACCCGGATTGTCGATCTGGAAATACCGGAAGCCGAGGTAGTCGAAAGGAGTGAATTGCTCCAACCCACCGCGCTGGATATAGGAGTAGCGCATGTTCGTGTGCTGGGTCCCGTGCGTGGTGGACACCTGGCCCGGCACACCGGAGAAAGACGGCCCCCCGGGTTCGTCGAGCAGGTACCCGGCCCGCATCGTGATCAGGCGCCCGGCGATCCCCTGGTGGAAGGTCACGGTGGGCACCGCCGCGTAGACCTTGCCGAAATCGGCGACCACTGCTCCGGAAGACAGAGTCGTCAGAGTCACCGCCGGTACCGGCTCCTGGACGATCCTGGTCCGCACCGAGACGAGGTGCGTCCATGGCTTCACCCCGGCAGACCCGAGCGTTGAGGCCGCCGCCCACGTGGTGTCGTCGTATCCCGGGCTTTCCCAGCCGACAGGAATGGCGGGGCCGTCGATGTTCTCGGTGAAGTCGACCAAGTCGCCCTCGAGGTCCCGCTGGGTCCCCGGCAGCCACGCCCCCTCGCGAACCCGCCACGTCGCGTCGGTCGTGATCAACTCCGCTGATCCGTCGCTGTGGAGCACCGAGACCTGCACGATGCAACCGGGATGTGCCGCAGGGTGGCCCTTGGTCGCTCCCTGCCAGCCGTAGAGCACTGCCACCGCGTTGGCGGTGCCTGGGACCAGGAGGTGCGTCACGTCGAGGGTCTCGTAGTACTGGGAGTCGGGGTAGCAGTACGCCTGGCCCTTCCCGGCGCGGCTGCCGTTGACGTAGAGCTCGTACTGCTGGTCTCCCGAGACGTAGGCGCGGGCCCGCACGATGGGTGAAACTCCGAGTGCGAACTCCTTGCGGGCGTAGGTGTACTCGTCGGGCTCCAAGCTCGTTGGGCGCCATATCCACTTGGCCCGCCAATCTCCGTCCCGGAGTCCCGTCTCGAAGGTGCCAGCCGGCGCGAACAGCCCAGGTCCTCCCGATGCCGCCCACGTCTGCACTGTCCAGCTGTACACGGCGTCGGACGCCAGAGCACTTCCCTGGTAGGGGACGAAGCACTGCGCGGAGGAGCGGACCCGGCCGCTGTCCCACATCGTGGTCGAGGAACCGGCCCCGGAACCTGCGACCGACACGCGGGAGACGACGACCCTGTAGGCGCTCTGCAGCGCGCCGCGACGCGAGTCTCCCACGTGCCACGCGAATTGGATGTCGGCGGGGTCGAGGCCGATCGGCGAGACGAGCCCGTCGACCGTCAGCGCGGCAGGGCTCTCCGGGGGTCCCGGGGCCTCGTCGGAGAGGGCGGCGACGCTCGTGGCAGGGATCGCTCCCCTGCCGCGCCGCGGGTACTCAGTAACGCCGGTTGTCACCGCCCCCGCAGCGCCGAGGACACCGCCTTGGAGCACCTGTCGGCGGCTGAGGGGCCGGCGCGGACCGCGCTGTGGATTGCCGGCGGGGCGCGGTGTCGGGGTCATGGGGTGAGATCCACCGGGGTTGATTGCGCGTCGTCGAAGTACGCCGACACCGTGGCCGGCTGCAGGCTCGCTGCGACCGGTCCGTAGCTGAGTACGATCTGCGTGCTCGAGCCAGGTGGGAGTTGCACCACAGCACGATCGTCGTGGTTTGCGGTATCGGTGTCCACCGTGAGTCCCTGCCCGAGACTGATCGGGCACAGCGAAGGTGGATACACGTGCCTGGCCCCACACGCAGAGGAATCACCGGCCATGGCGGCATTGGAGGCACTCATGACGAAGTCGACGCTATCGGCGAGACCGCTCGACAGGTCGTCGAAATCCGACAGATTCTCCACGTGTCCGCCCGATGGATTCGTCACCGTCAGGGCGTCCGTGAGGAAGACCTGACCGGGTGCCGCGCTCCAGAGGAAAGAGCTCACGTTGACATAGAGCGCCGACACCACCGGCGATGCCTTCACCAGAAACGTCGAACCATCGCCATCCGACACTGTGACCGATCGTGTGATCGGAGAGGACGTGGACGAGCTCGACCGGGCCGGCGAAGTCGTCGGTGGGTTGGTGGCCGGCGCCGAACCACCAACATGGCCAGGACTTCCCCCACAGCCTGCTGCGATGGCCGCAACGGCCAGCAGGAGACTTGCGGTAGCAGTCCCCCGGCGCGCGGCTCGCCAAGCACGTGAGCCTGGGATCATCGACGGGGCAGACCGCTCGGACGAATGAAATCGACCATACTCCAACTCACCACAGCACTCCGCTTCGCCCACACACAGCTTCAGCCTCATTGCGCGGTTCGGTACCTCACCGTGACGGTCTTTGTCGGGCTCATGCCCACCACGGGCTGGCTGAGGCTGATGTCGCCCGGTGATCGCCCGCTGAATCGCCCGCGGGAAATTACGCGTCGAGCCGAAGAAGGTGCGTCGCCGTAGACCATCGGAAAGGCCGCCCCCGGCCGGTAGGGAGGACCCCAACCACGAGGTGGGGCACACCCCCCCCACGTGTGCCTGGATCCTCCCTCACACTCAAATACACATCGAGTGGCGTAGGCTCGCGTTTGGCTTTGCGTTCGCCGGGGTTCCTGGTCTCCCGAGCCCTCGGTCGTCATCGGCGATCCCTTGATCCGCCGTCCTCGACTGCAAGGAGCAGGGAGATGTCTTACCATCAAGCCCCAATCAGGGTCGTGCTCGCCACGGACAGCTTTCTGATCGGTGACGGCCTCGCATCGCTCTTCGCCGATGCCCGAAGCGTCAAAGTGGTGGGGCGAGCGCGCGACCACGACGACATGCTCCGACAGGTTGGGGTGCTCTCTCCTGAAGCCGTCATCATCAGCATCCGGACCGCAGTCCTCACCACGATGGCCACCATCGCCATAGCCCGACGTCTGCGCGTGGACTACCCCGAAATGGGGATCGTCGTCATCTCTGACCGTGTCGACGGCTTCGCGCTCGAGCTGCTGCGAGGCGGGGCGTCTCGAACCGCATATCTCATCGACGAGCGGCTCCCGAACGTGGACACGGTCTTGGATAGCCTGCGCCAGGTGCGCGCCGGCCAGTCCGTGCTGGACCCTGGCATCGTGGACTCCCTGGTACTCCGCCGTAGCAACATCGCCATCGAAGATCTCACCATCCGCGAGATAGAGGTCCTCGAGCAGATGGCTCACGGACTGTCCAATTCCGCCATCGCCGACGCTCTGTGCGTCTCGGTCAAGGCCATCGAAAAGGGCGTCACCACCATCTACCGCAAACTCAATCTCACCGATCAGAACATGGTCGATCGCCGCGTTGCGGCCGCAGTCATGTTTCTCCGCACCCAGACGACGCCCTTCGTGCCCCAGCTCGCGGTCCAAAGCGCCGGACGGAGGAGCGCGTAGGTCACAGAGGACCGTCGGACACCCGTTCTCGTTACGACCTCGCAGCATCGTTCGTCCCCAGTTGATCGGACGGCGGGCGATCCGAGGGAAGGACCCACTTGGGTCGGATTTGGGCGCTCGTTGACCGCCCAGTGGGAATACGCGGGCACGATTGAGGGCTGGACGCTCTGCCGAACGTGCAGTGCCGCGGGTCGGTGGAGCACGAACGCTGGGAAGCTCTCGTGCACAGATTCGGCTCGAACGGACGGTTGCACGATCTCGTCACAAAGGTGGCGATAGGCGCCGCAGTCGCCGCTGTGGGGGCGGCGGGGTTCGCAGTCGCCACGGGAGCCACTACGCCCACGTCACCCACCGTCACCGCGGTGAGCCCGAGCACGGGGTCCACCCAGGGGGGGACCTCGGTGATGATCACCGGCTCCAACTTCACCGGCGCCACCGCGGTCAGCTTCGGTACGGTTCTGGCCCAGAGCTTCACGGTCAACAGCGCCACGCAGATCACTGCTGCTGTACCGGCGGCGACAGGAACCGTAGACGTCACCGTGACCACCCCGGCCGGGACGTCGGCGGTCAACGCTCCCGCGGACTGGTTCACGTTCGTCCTCACACCACTCCCCACTGTCACCGCCGTGAGCCCCAGCACGGGACCCACCGGCGGAGGCACCGCCGTCACCGTCACGGGGACCAACTTCGTCGGGGTCACCCAGGTCAGGTTCGGGGCTGTGGCGACGTCTGCCTTCACCGTGAACAGCGCCACCTCGGTGACGGCCACAGCGCCGCCCGAGCCCCTGGGGACCGTCGACATCAGCGTGACCACCGGGTCAGGGACGTCGACCCCCAACCCGCCTTCGGACCAGTTCATCTTCGTCACCGGACCTGCCGGCACCATCACCTCCGCACACGGGGTCGCCCTCACCACATTGGCGGTGTCGCCCCAAACCGTGGGTGACCTGCTCGTGGTCTTTGCCGAGCTGAGCACGACGACGCCGACGGTGTCGTCCATCTCAGGAGGCGGGGTCACCGCTTGGACCAAGGGAGTGCAGTTCTCGGGGACCGGTACCACCGACGAGGAGATCTGGTACGGCCAGGTCACCGCCACCGGTGCCTCGACCGTCACGTTCACCTGGTCGAGCGCCCTCGGCACCCAGAGCGCCGAGTACGGTGCCCAGGAGTTCAGCGCCGGGTGGGGGGCGAGCACGGCGTGGACGCTCGACACGTCCGGGACCCTCAACAACCCTTCGTCCACGACGGTGTCGTTCCCTGCTCTCACACCGACCGGGAGCAGCGAGCTCTACTTCGGCTACGCCGTACCCTCCTCCACCGCCTCGGCCGGAACCACTCCGGGCTTCACCTACGCCTTGACTGCCTCGGGAAACGTCGCCGCCTTCGACCCCGACGTCTCAGGTGCCGCGTCACCCGCTGCACCGCAGTCCCCGGCGAACACGTCGTCCTCGATCGGGGTGCTCCTGAGCGCATCGGATGGCGCGCCGCCGCCGGCTCCATCTGTCACCGGAGTGAGCCCGAGCACGGGCCCCACCGGCGGGGGAACTTCCGTCACCATCACCGGAACCGACCTTTCCGGGGCCACCACCGTCAGGTTTGGCACGGTCTCGGCGACCTTCTTCCCCGTGTCCGCAACCCAGATCGCCGGCATCTCGCCGCCGGAGTCTGTCGGAGCGGTGGACATCACGGTCACCACGGCGGGAGGAACCTCGGCAATCAGCGCGCCCGCGGACCAGTTCACCTTCTCCTCTACGCCACCGCCGCCCCCCACCGTGACCGGCTTGAACCCCTCCTCAGGGCCCATCCAAGGGGGCGCCACGGTCACCGTGACCGGGACCAACCTCGCCGGAGCCACCGCTGTCACGTTCGGCACGCTGGCTGCTGCCGCCTTCATCGTGAACACCAACTCACAGATCACAGCGGCCACGCCCGCGGGGACGGGCACCGTGGACGTCACCGTCACCACCGGCGAGGGCACCTCGCCGGTCGACGCGCCTGCGGACCAATTCACCTTCACTGCTTCCCCACCGCCGTCTTCACCCACGGTCAGCGCGCTGAGCCCCTCTTCCGGTCCCGCAGCCGGTGGGACCTCGGTTACGATCATCGGAACCAACTTCGCCGGAACCACGGCCGTGCGCTTCGGCACCTCGGCGGCCACGAACTTCTCCGTCCACTCGGCCACCTCGCTCACCGCCACGGCGCCGGCGGGCTCGGTGGGCACTGTCGACGTCACCGTCGTCACGCCGGGGGGCACGAGCCCCACGGTCCTCGCCGATCGGTTCACCTACCAGGGATCGGGTTACTGGATGGCCGGGAGCGACGGCAGCCTGTTCGCATTCGGGGGGGCGCCCTTCGACGGATCGCTCCCGAGTCTCGGGGTACACGTCAACAACATCGTGGCGGTGGTACCCACCGCCGACAGCAGGGGCTACTGGATGATCGGATCAGACGGAGGGGTGTTCGCCTTCGGGGACGCCGGGTTCGTGGGATCGCTCCCGGGCCTCGGTGTCCGCGTGCAGGACGTCGTGGGAGCCGTCCCCACACAGGACGGCAGGGGCTACTGGATGATCGGATCCGACGGCGGCGTGTTCGCCTTCGGGGATGCCGGGTTCGTGGGATCGCTCCCGGGCCTCGGCTTCCACGTACACGACGTCGCAGCCGTCGTGCCCACGCCCACGGGCAAGGGCTATTGGATGATCGGATCCGACGGCGGCGTGTTCGCCTTCGGGGATGCCGGATTCGTGGGATCGCTCCCCGGTCTCGGTGTCCGCGTGCAGGACGTCGTGGGGGCGGTGCCCACCAGCTCGGACGACGGCTATTGGATGATCGGATCCGACGGCGGCGTGTTCGCATTCGGAGACGCCGGATTCGCGGGATCGCTCCCCGGTCTCGGCCTCCACGTTCGCGACGTCGTGGGAGTCGTCTCCACGCACGACAGCAGGGGTTACTGGATGGTGGGCAACGACGGAGGGGTGTTTGCCTTCGGAGACGCCGGGTTCGTGGGATCGCTCCCCGCCCTCGGCATTCAGGTACATGACATCGTGGCCTTTGCCCGCCAGTAGACCGTCGGGGCTCGCTCGCCGCACACCGAGCGGTGATCCGGCGCCCCACCCAAAATTGACGATTCCTGGTGGGTTTGCTCCGGAGGCATCATGGAGTCCGTCGGAGACACTTCGGTGAGGGCGAATCTGAGAGACCGGGAAGAGACGGTGGTGTGGTGACCTCGGACGGGCGACCACAGCCGGAATCCCCTGTGCCGAACGTTTCTGGATCGGGCCCCCCGGCCGCGGGGCCATCCGCTGGAAGCCCGCCGGCAGACTGGTACGACAACCCGCTCGGAGATGGTCTGAGGTTCTGGGACGGCGCGGCCTGGACCGGGCACGTCGCCTACCCAAAGGCGACCGGACCCCCTCAAGCCCTCCCAGAAGGCTCCGCACATTCGTCCAACGAGAGCCGGCATGGGCGGCGGCGCCTCGCTTCGTCCTCGCCCCCGGCAAGGGTGATGATCGACTTGGCGATGGTGCTCGTGCTGGTTCTCGTCATCGTGGTGGGGATCGCGAGCACACAGCACAACGCCACCGGTCCCACTCCGATCGTCGAAGCGGCGGGAGGGTCCTCGACGACCTCCTCCCCGACGACCACCACCGAGGTTCCCACGACCCAGGCGGTCCCCACGACGGTTGCACCGACGACTGTTCCGACAACAGCTCCCCCCGCGACGGTGGCACCGACGACCGTTGCACCGACGACTGCCCCCGTGACCGTGCCACGCACAACGAGTCCGGCCCCTCGGCCCGCGCCGAAACCGGCTCCGGCCCAGACGTTGCTCACCCTGAGCAACGAGGGAGGCGAGACCACGCCATCGTTCGTCGTCCCTGCCAACGCCGCCCAGTGGGACGTGCAGTGGACTTACAACTGCTCCGCCAACGGCGGCGTAGGAAACTTCGCCGTCGAGGTCTTCAACGGAAGCGGCCGTGACCTCAATGACGCCGCTGTGAGCCAGACGGGCACCGGTGGTTCGGGGACCCAGTACTACGAGGACCAGGGAACCTTCTCCCTGCAGATCACTTCCAACTGCATATGGAGCATCCAGGCAGCTGTTCCTTGATCCACACGGCACCTCGCCCGACGGGGCTGTCGGCGCTCCGAATCAGCGACTCTGGCGCCATCCGCGCTCGAACGGAAGCCGCCACACATGCGGCGCAATGAGGTCGCGAATGGAGCTGGGGCCCCAAGATCCCTGACGGTAGAGCTCCACTTCTGGAGGTGACTCCAGAAGTGGCGTCGACACTTCCCACAGCCGCTCGATACCCTCCGCGGTCGTGAAGAGGGTGTGGTCGCCACTCATGGCGTCGTAGATCAGGCGCTCATACGCCTCGAGGACGTCGCCTTCCTGCCCGGTCTCATGGAGGGCGAACTGCAGGCTCAACTTGTCGAGACGCATTCCGGGACCCGGGTGCTTGCCGTAGAACGACAGTGAGAGCTTCGAGGCGTCGGCAAGATCGAACGTGAGGTGGTCGGGCCCTTTCGTCCCGACACCTGAGTTGGCCGGAAACATGCTCTTGGGAGGCTCCCGGAATGCTATGGAGATGATCCGTGCGCTCTCGGCCATGCGCTTTCCGGTGCGGAGATAGAACGGGACCCCGGCCCATCGCCAGTTGTCGATCACACAGCGAAGGGCGACGAACGTCTCAGTGTCGGAGTCAGGTGCCACGCCGGGCGTCGAACGATAACCCTCATACTGCCCTCTGACGACGTTTCGAACGTCGATGTCTTGGAGGGATCGGAACACCTTGTTCTTCTCTTCGCTGATGGCCCGAGGTTCGAGGGCGGTCGGGGGCTCCATCGCCATGAACGCCAGGATCTGGAGTAGGTGCGTGACCACCATGTCCCGGTAAGCCCCGGTGGAGTCGTAGAACGTGCCACGGTCGTCCACCGAGATGGTCTCGGGGACGTCGATCTGGACGTGCTCGATGTGCTCACGGTTCCAGATCGGTTCGAAGAGGCCGTTGGCGAAGCGAAACGCCAGGATGTTCTGGGCCGCTTCCTTGCCCAGGAAATGGTCGATCCGGAAGATCTGGTACTCGGAGAAGACCTCGTGCACCGTCTCGTTGAGCAGTTGTGCGCTGGCGAGATCGGTCCCGAAGGGCTTCTCCATGATGATGCGGGCACGATCGACCAGGTTGGCCTCGGCCAGCATGTTGACCACCTCGCCCGCCGCACTGGGAGGAATGCTCAGGTAGTGCAACCGTCGAGGCAAGCCGGGCAGTTCCCCTTCGACACGCGTCACGGCCTCGGACAGACCGCCCGGTCCGGCACTCTGGGGAACGTAGGTCAATCGCTTCGAGAATTCCGCCCACTCCGTCTCGGTGACACGGTTGCGCGCGAATTTGTCACATGCTTGCCGGGCCAGCTCGCGAAACTGCTGTTCGTCGATGTCCTCCAACGAGGTCCCGACGATCCGGTGCTCGGGGAGCAGGCCCGCCCGCGCCAGATGGAGGAGGCCGGGCAACAGCTTTCGTTGGGCAAGGTTACCGGTCGCACCGAAGAGCACCAGGACCTGGGGAGGTAGGGCCGGCACCGCTTCGGGGCTGACGTCGGTCGGTGAATGCAGGGTTGTCATGAGCGTCACACCTACCCGGGCGGGTTCGAGTTGGGAGGGGTACCGGGCCCGACGCACCGATCTTCGCGCGAACGCGCGTGGATCCGCGAGCACCGGACGGCGACGCCCAGCGGGCGTGCCGAGGCGCCACGGATGAGGGACGACCACCAGGGTCAGCCTTCGGTCCTGGGGCCTATGTCCGCCGACGGTCGGGCGTGAGACTATTTTCGGCCTATGTCCCGACGCCTGGAGGACCCCATCGGCACCACACCCACGTGTCTGGTCGTGCAGCACGTGGAGCCAGAGCGCCCCTACGCGATCGGTGACGCGCTGGCGGCTGCCGATGTGAAGCTGGACATCCGACGGGTCTTCGCCGGCGAGCCACTGCCTTCAGACCTCGCCGGCTTCGCCGGATGCGTGGTCATGGGTGGTCCCATGTCCGCGTCAGACAACAGGGGCTTCCCCACCCGACGAGCCGAGCTCGACCTGCTTTCCGACGCGATCGCCCGAGGGATGCCGACCGTCGGGGTGTGCCTCGGTGCCCAACTCCTGGCCCTCGCCGGCGGTGGAACGGTGTTCCGGGGGCCGTCCGGTCCCGAGGTCGGGTGGGCCTCGATCGAGCTCACCGAGCAGGCCGCGGACGATCCGCTCCTGGCCGGCCTGCCGGACCGGCTGACCGTCCTCCACTGGCACGGGGACACCTTCGCCCTTCCACCGGGTTCGGTTCATCTCGCGTCCAGCTCCCTCTACCAAGGGCAGGCGTTCAGAATCGGGGCCCGGGCGTGGGGTCTGCAGTTCCATCTCGAGGTCGACGAGGTGGCGGTGGCCGCGTTCCTCGACGCCTTCGGCGAAGACGCCGTTCGCGCCGGCACGACCCCCGAGTCCATCGACGAGGACACCAACGGGGCGCTCCGCGCTCTCAGGCCACAGCGCGCCCCGGTCCTGGCCCGATTCGCCGAGCTCGTCGCCGCCCGGGAGCGGGAGCAGCTCGTGGGGCGCTGATCCCCTCGGCAGGATCGGAAAGCCGGACGTTTCGTCCGTGTGAACTCTGACAACTTTTGTTGTCTCACAGGCAACACATCCCTAAGCTTCCCGCATGGCCTCAGACACCGAAGCCCTCCTGGCCTCTGTCGGTGAACGTCTCCGGGCGGCGCGAGAGCGGGTTGGACTCACCCTCGACCAGACCGCAGAGCTTGCGGGTTTGTCCAAGGCCCACCTGTCCCGGCTCGAATCCGCAGAACGCCAACCGTCGATCGCGGCACTGCTCACGCTGTCCGAAGCATTGGGCACCCCGGTCAGCTCCCTATTGGGAGAGAACCAGGACGCCAGCCCGCTCGCCATCTCCACCGAGGGTGCGCCTCGGCACGAGTCCAAAGGGCTCTCCATCGCGGCGTGTAGCGGGTATGCGGGTTCCTCGGCGCTCGAGGCGCTGCGCATCACCGTCAACCCGGACCGCCCGCTCACTCCCCCGGCCCACCACAGGGGCGAAGAGTGGCTGTATGTGGTTCAAGGCATCCTCCGTCTGGAATACGACGGCGAAGTCCACCATCTCGGTCCGGGAGTGACCGCCCACTTCGACGCGGAACGCCCCCACCGCCTGGGAGCAGAAGGGCGCCGGGCCGAGGTGTTGTTGGTCGCGGCCAAGGACGCCCGCAACGTGCAGACAGTCCATTAGCAACACCAGAGGATCACCAGGAGGCCAAGAAATGCAATCGGCGACCGACATGGAGAGCATCGAGGCAACCGGCGAGCGGTTCTCGATCCAGGAACTCCTCTACGTCCGGGCCCGAACCCGGCGCGCCGTCCACATGATCGCCGACCGCGTCAAAGTGGGGATGAAGGAGGAGGAGGCGAAGGACATCGCTCGCTCCATCCTCACCTCTCTCGGGATGCGCCGGGGTTGGCACCACATCATCGTCCGGTGCGGTTCCAACACGACGAAGGACTTCATGGAGCGTTCCGAGCCAGGGGTCGTCCTCAAGGAGAACGACATCTTCTTTGTCGACATCGGTCCCATCTTCAGGGACTCTGAGGGCGACGCCGGCGACACCTTCGTCTTCGGTGACGATCCGGACCACCACCGGGCCAAGCGTGACGTCCGGGCCATCTGGGAAGATGTCCGGCGTGTGTGGTTCGAGGAAGGGATCACCGGACAAGACCTGTACAACTATGCCGTACGGACCACTGAGGAACTCGGGTGGAAGTTGAACCTGGACCTCTCGGGCCACCGACTTTCTGACTACCCGCACTCCGCGCACTACGACGGTGCCCTGGCCGACGTCCCGTTCCGCCCGAATCCAAATCTCTGGGTGCTCGAGATCGCCATCGTCCACCCCGATCGCGGCTTCGGAGCGTTCTATGAAGATCTCCTCCTCGAAGACCAGTCGTTCCCCGACGCGGTGTTCGTCCCCTAGGTCTCGGTTTCGTCGCCTGGGCGACCACCCATCCCCGAAGGGGAATTTGGCATATACACCGGGCCGATTTGCACCCGGAGACATCTCCTTGTCGTGGGTCCTATCGGCAAAAGTCCGAGCCGTTTTTCTTCGACGATCCTCTTACCGGGCCGACGTCTATTTGCGCGTCGATCCTCACAAGCAAGCCCTGAAGCCGGCTCGGAAACACGAATGATATGAGGGATTAATAGGGCTTAACGCGGGATCGCTTGTATTCATCTTTCTCCTGCTTGATATTGGGCCATAGATGCAATCCATCGGGCTACATACCGACAAGAGAGGAAGCTGAGCGCCATGGAGACAACCGTTTCGCGAACACCGCCGACTGCGCCCGGCACCCGTCCCGGGCTGAGGAAGAACGCGTTGGGCTTTCCCACCGTTCTGGCCCAGTCCATCGCGGTGATCTCCCCGACGATGACGGCCGTCCTGATCATCGCCCTTTGCTTCAGTGACGCCGGGAACGGGACCTGGCTCGCATATGCCTTCGGCACAGTGATGCTGCTCTTCGTCGTCGGTTGCCTGAACCAATTCGCAAAGCGGTCAGCCCTGGCGGGGTCCATGTACGGCTACACCGGACGGGGACTCGGACCCACATCGGGCGTGGTATCGGGATGGAGCCTGATCTGGGCGTACCTCTTCATCGGCGTTGCCGGCCTGGCGGGCTTCGCGATCTTCGCCGCACAATTCCTGTCGGGCATCGGGATACACACCAACGTACCCCCCGTGATCTTCTTCATACTGAGTGGGGCGGTCTGCTGGTTCATCGCCTACAAGGACATCCACGTTTCGTCTCTGCTCACGCTCGTGTTCGAGTGTGTGTCCGTGGCTTGCATTCTCAGCCTCGCCTTCGTCGTCCTGTTCAAGCATGGGATCACGGTCGACACCACCATTGTCAAGGCGAAGGGCATGACCTTCCATGGACTGAGCCTCGCCGTCGTGATCTGCATCTTCTCGCTCGTCGGCTTCGAGAGTGCGACCACCCTCGGAGGCGAGGCGAAGAATCCGCTGAAGAACGTCCCGCGAGCGGTGATCCTCAGCCTGCTCATCACGGGGGCGTTCATGGTGTTCATGAGCTACGTCGAAGTCTTCGGCACCCGGCACTACGGCACGACACTCGACAAGATCGCGCTGCCGCTGACGGTGCTCTCGAAGATCTACGGCGTAACCTTTTTCAAGGTCCCGGTGGCGCTCGGAGCCATGGTGAGTTTCTTTTCGCTCACCCTCTCGTGCCTCAATGCGGGGTCCCGGATCATCTATCCGATGGCCCAGCACACGATCTTCCCCAAGCACCTCGGTCGGGCGCACCAGGACAACCAGACGCCGCACGTCGCCATCACCGTGTACGTCTTCGCCATCGTCACGATCCCTGTGGTCCTGGAGATCTTCACCAACCCGCTGACCACGTTCGGCGACGCGGGGACCCTGGCGGCGTTCGGCTTCCTCACCGCATACTTCCTCATCTCGGTGGCCGCCCCGATGTACCTGAAGAAGCAGGGAGAGCTGCGGTCCCGGCACGTCGTGGTCGCTGCCATGGCCTGCTTGCTGCTGATGGTCCCGCTTATCGGGAGCTTCTACCCTGTGCCGCCCTTCCCCGTCGACATCTTCCCGTACATCTTCCTCGCCTACATGCTGGTCGGTTCGGGGTGGCTCTTCATGTTGAGTCGTCGAAACCGGGCGATCTTCGCCGAGATCGAGATGGACCTCGAAGCCTCCATGCTCTCTCCCCAGAAGCACACCCAAGAAGTCGACCGGGCCCTCAACGAGGGGGCTGGGACCGTCGAGCCCGGGCCAGTGCCCGTCCCCGTGCCCGTGCTGTCAGCGGAAAGCCCCGTACCGGCTCCGGCGGGGTAGCGCCGCGCTCCTGGCCCCGGGGCCGCCCGTCACGCCCCTGAGGCGAGCGGCCCTGGGACGTCCCGGATGGGAGCCGCCCACTGGGCCTCGACACCAGCCCCCACGCAGTCTCGAGGCACTCGGCCTGCCACTACCGTGCGGGGTGGAGGTGGTCTGCAATGAGTGACCAATCGCAAGGGCCAGGC
>JGI12269J14319_10001527_pt1 | contig 22946 bp, 18 predicted proteins | sample PeaSoiSIISIP2007_FD_14319 | JGI IMG/M metagenome (IMG submission 14319)
TTTTGGGGGGGGGGGGGGGTCCCCGCATGCTGTTCTCGTTCAGAATGATTAGTGACACTCGGTAGAGTGTCGCTAATCATGTGGACGAGTACACATGCTTGACGCCACGAATCGCGGGACGTACGGTAGATTCGCGTCACGTGGGCGGGGCGGCACACGGCTGAAACAATGAAGATTCTGATTTCCGGCGGTTCGGGTCTCGTAGGCAAGGCGGTGACGACCGCCCTTTGCGACGACGGCCACGCCGTCGCGCGCCTCGTGCGTCCGGGCGGCGCGGCATCCGCGGGCGACATCCGCTGGGATCCCATGTCCGCCAGCGCGGATCTTTCCGCGATCGAAGGAACCGACGTCGTCATCAACCTGAGCGGGGCCGGCATCGGGAATGGCCGCTGGACGCCCGTGCGAAAAGCAACGCTTCGGAGCAGCCGGGTCGACACCACGCGCGTCCTGGTCGAGGCGCTCGCGCGTCTGCGGCGGAAACCGCGCGTGTTTGTATCCGCATCGGCCACCGGCTACTACGGCGATCGCGGCGACGAAATTCTGACGGAAGCGAGCGGCCCGGGAACCGATTTCCTCGCGCTTCTGGCGCGCGACTGGGAAGCGGAGGCGATGCGCGCCGGATCAATGGGTATCCGCACGGTGGTCCTCCGGTTCGGCGTGATTCTCACGGCCAAGGGAGGCGCGCTTTCGCAGATGCTCATGCCTTTCCGGCTTGGCGTGGGTGGGCGCTTCGGTAGCGGCAATCAGTGGATGTCGTGGATAGCGCTCGAGGACGCCGTCGAAATTGTCCGCTCGGCCGTCCTGAATGAACGGTTCGCCGGCCCGCTCAACGTGGTGGCTCCGAATCCCGTGCGAAACTCCGAATTCACGCGAATCGTCGCGGCAGCCCTGCACCGGCCGGCGATCTTTCCGGCGCCCGCGTTTGCGCTGCGCATCGTGCTCGGCGAAATGGCGGATGCGCTGCTGCTCGCCAGTCAGCGCGCAGTCCCCGAACGCCTTTTGGCCACCGGCTACACCTTCCGCTTCGCCGATTTCGCAGCGGCGCTGCGAGCCATCCTGAAGCCCTCGAGCTAGTCTCTCTCCCGAATCGGCATCGCTTCCGTTCCATTGTGGAACACACATGATCGCGCGCACCGATCCGCTCGCAGCGCGGCGGTCGCAGTTCACGTGAAGTTTCGGCGTTGTCGCTTGCCTGTACGTGCGCAGCGACGAAGCAGTTAGCGATACTCCCGGCATTTCCCGCCGCTCACGCATCGGCCTCGAATTGCCGGCTCAAGTGCTGCCCCGCTCTGGCACACCTCGTGCCCTGACGTGTGCGCACATGAAAAATCGCCGCGCATGCGCGAGACGCCGACGCGTGAATCTGGTTTGTCTGGCCATGCTCTGCGTCGCCGCGTTCGTGGAGTCCGACTGCGGACATGCCTTTAGCCCGGCCAATCCGTCTGCCGTGACCGTGACGATCGCACCGACGAGTGCCAATCTGTTTCTCGGCGAAACGCAGCAATTTCAAGCCACCGTCATAGGCGCTTCGGATACGAGCGTCGCATGGGAAGTGAACGGTGTGCCCGGCGGCAGCGCCGGCGCAGGGACCATCTCGTCTTCAGGGCTGTACACCGCGCCCCCGGCGCTTCCATCGCCGCCGAGCGTCACCGTGACCGCCGTGAGCCAGGCCGATTCGTCCGCGAGCGCTTCGGCGAACGTGAATCTCAAAGACGACATCGCCATCACGGTTTCCCCAGCTACGGTCAACGTTCCCACGAGCGGCGTGCAAGTATTCACCGCGAGCGATACCGCGACGGGCAATCCGTCCACGGCGGTCAACTGGAGTGTGAACGGAATCGCCGGCGGGAATTCGACCGTCGGCACGATCGTCGCGACGAGCTCCGCGACCGCACAGTACACAGCGCCGCCCGCGCCTCCCTCGCCTGCCACCGTGACCGTGACAGCCACGAGCGCCGCCGACAGCTCGAAATCCGGAAGCGCAAGCGCGACCATCACGTGCGCCGCCACGAACTCGATTACTCCGCTATCCGCGAACGTCGGCCTCGGTCAGACGCAATCCTTCACCGCATCCTTCTGCCTGGCAAGCGGCGCGAGTGTCGCGTGGGATGTGGACGGAGTTGCGGGCGGGAATTCGGCTGTTGGCACGATCGTCGCAACTAATTCGACAACTGTGCAGTACACAGCTTCCGCCGATCTTCCATCGCCAGATCCCGTCACGATTCACGCGACCGTGACGCCCCAGCCAAGCGGCGGCCCCGAAACCGCCTCCGCAACGGTCACGGTGACGAGCAGCATCAGCGTCAGCATCTCGCCCCCCAGCGCGACGCTCTCGACGAGTCAGCGCGCATCGTTCACGCCGACGGTCACGAATGCCGCGGATACAACCGTGACGTGGTCGGTCAACGGGATTCCAAACGGCGATGCGGCTGTAGGCCAAGTCTGCCAGTCCGGCTCGAATCCTTGCGCCGCGCCGGCGGGACCGGCATCCGGCAGCGTGGATTACCTGGCGCCAATTTCCGCACCCGCGATCGACCCCGTCACGCTCACTGCGACCAGCCACGCCGATCCTTCGAGAGGCGGCAGCGCGACGATCAACATTGCGGCTCCGTCCGGGCCCGTAGCCGTCACGATTTCGCCGCCGTATGCGTTTGTGGCTCCTTCGACAGGCACGGCCAGCACGGAAGAGTTTTTCGCGGCGGTTTTGAACGCGAGCAACACGAGCGTTACGTGGACCGTGCAAAGCGCCGTCTCGGGTCAAGGGTGCGCCGGAGCGGCGTGTGGCTCGATAAGCGTGAGCGGTCTGTACTCCGCGCCCACGGCGGCTCCTTCTCCCAATGCGATCTCCGTGATCGCGACAAGCGTGGCGGATCCCACGAAGTCCGCCTCGGCTACCGTGGCGCTCACGTCAGGCCCGGCCATCGAGGTACTCCTGCCTTCGAGCGTGATGGCGGGAGCAGTCGAGGGCTTTCCGCTGACTGTGGAAGGCGCCGATTTCGTCGCCGGAAGCGGAGGTACGGGTTCGGTGATTCTTCTCAACGGCGTCGCGCGGAGCACCACCTGCTCCACCGCCACTGCCTGCACCACGGCTTTGAATCCCTCGGACGTGCAGTCGGCGGGCACTCTCACGGTCCAGGTGCAGAATCCGGGAACGCCGCCGGCGCTCTCGAATCCCGTGTCATTCGTCATTGTGCCGTTCGATGTTTCCGTGGACACGATCCCGCTGACTTCGGCCCAGCCGGTGGCCGCCGGGAAAGACATCGTCGTTGTCGAGCCGACAACCGCCGCCGCGTCCTCGCCAATCAACGTGGATTTCATCGGGTTTCTCACCGGCGGAAACACGTGCGGGGTGCAAGGCTCGCCGCTCACGATCGCGCGCCCCGTCTCCGGCTCGAGCACGGTGAGCCTCTGCGTCCACGGCAACGGCCTCGACCCGACGTTCACGTACGCATTCACGGGACCGAGCGGAGCGCCGGGCGGCTCCGATATCGGCGTCACGGCGTCGGCGGTAATGGGCTTGTTCCCCGGCATGATCGAACTCGACCTACAGATCGCCAGCACAACTCTACCGGGCGTGCGCGCCCTTTTCATAACGACTCTCAACAACGATCGCGCCACGGCGACCGGAATGATCGAGGTGAAGTGATGACTCTCATGCAACGCTGCCGTTGTTCTTTTTCATGCGCCGCTCTGCTGCTCGTGATGTGCGCCACAGCGACGGCGACAACTCTCGAGCGCATGTCTCTCGCCAGGATGTCGCAGACAGCGACACTCATCGTGCGAGCGCGATGCCTGGGAAATTCGGCGGGCTGGGACGCCGGGGAAATCTGGACGTTGACGTCCTTCAGCGTGGAGGAAGTCTGGAGAGGTTCGGCGCCTCCGCGAATCACGGTGCGGCTGCTGGGCGGCCGCGCGGGGAATTTGACGTCCAGCGTTTCCGGCGTCCCGCGCTTTCGCTCCGGAGAAGAAGTGATTCTCTTTCTCGAATCGACTCCGCGAGGAGATTTTTCCGTCGTGAGCTGGGAGCAGGGCACTTTCCGAATTCACAACCAGCTTCATCCGTCCCGGGAAAACGTCACGCAAGACACCGCAACGTTCGAAACCTTCGACCCGGCCAGCCGCCGTTTTGAAGCCACCGGAATCCGGAACGTGCCTATCGAGATCTTCCGGGCAAACGTGGAGGCTGCGCTGCGCAACGAGAACGGCAGGAAACAATGAAGCGCGCCATCGCAATTGCGGCGGCAGCTCTTCTTATCTTCGCGACGGTCTATGGGTCTGGCGCCGACGCCTACCTCATGGACACGACGATTCCGCAAGGCGGTGGATGCCCTGCGTTTGACCGATGGAATCTTTCGCTCGCATCGCCGCTCAGCCGCCGCTGGAGCACATCGCTGCCGCTCGCGCCAGCCACTCTGCTCACCATCGCGGCGCAGGGAACAGATGCACAGCTCGCGGAGATCGAGCAAGCCGTCTCCGATGCGTTCGGAGTCTGGTCCGGTGCCTCGGGCACTACGTTCAACGCCACTAGCTATCCGGGCCTGATCGCCCCGCTCGCGCGCGTGAGCAGCGCCAGTTCCTGCTCGAACGACCAGGAAAGCAATCTCGACGGGCTCAACACGATTTGCTTCAACCAATCGAGCATGGGATTCGCGAGCGGCGTGCTCGCGTTCACGCGCGTCATCACGGCCAACGCGCCGGGCGTCGCTATCGGCTCGAGCGGGCCCGCTGCATTTGCCGGACAAATTCTCGACGCGGACACCTTATTCCGCAACGACGGGCAGGCGATGTTTGCCACTCCGTCCGCTCTCGCGACGCCGCAGGGCCAGGGCGCCTACGACCTCGAGTCGCTGCTCGCCCACGAGATCGGACACTGGTTCGGCTTCGATCATTCGGCCATCTGGCGGGCGCTCATGTTTCCCTTCGCGCCGCCGCCCGGCCAGTTCCTGGGCGACCGGCCAAGCGCGCAGGCGCCGGATGGTCCACTATCGGATGACGATCGCGCGGGCATTCGCTTCCTTTACCCCGATCCGAACGACACAGTTGACATTGGCGCCATTCGCGGACGAGTGCTGCCCGCCAATGCATTCGCGCTCGCGAATCTTCCCGCGTCGTCGCCCGGAGCGTCCGTCACGGGGATTTTCGGCGCGCACGTCGTCGCGGTGGATACGGGTACAGGGTCCGTGATCGCGGGAACGATTGGGGGTTGGAGCTGCGACCCGTCGAATCCTCCGTCAAGATTCGACGGCTCCTTCGATATCGAGCGCCTGCCCGTGGGACACAGTTACAGCATCTATGCCGAGCCGCTCGTGGGACTCGCCGGGCCGGGTGATTTCAGCGACGCATTCGACGACCTGTGCGCTTCCGGCTCTGCGTCCGCGTGCAATACGCCCGCGGCGGGGACGAATTTCAATCCGCGCATGCGCCCGGCCGTGCCGTGAAGTGATTTGCCGCGTCAAAAAAAGAGCGGCTCCCTGGAGAGGGAGCCGCTCGCGGTGTTGCGGGGTACGAACCGCTCAGTACGGCGGTTGCGGATTGATGATCTGCGTAAAGCCGACTGAGTTGATGTCGCGGAACACCGGAGTTCGCGGCGGCAGCAAGCTCGGCGTCAGGAAGTCCGTGTCGAAGTTGTAGCCTCTGGTCGGCGGGCTATACACCGTGGTGCAGCACTTGTATGTCCCGACCGCCTGGTGGTTGTAGAAGAAGCTGACGATCGAGCCGCGGTACCAGAGAGTCGCGTTTCCCCAGTTCTCGATGTAGCGGAGGAAGTTGTGCGTCCCGCCATCGGTGCCGAAGTCCTGCGCTGCGCCGCCCGGCTGGGGGAAAGGAATGCCCTTTCCAGCGGCGATGGCCACGCGGTACGTTGTGGTCGTTGCTGGGCGGTTGCCCGGATTGTATGGGAACGCGAACGAGTTGACGTCGTTCCAGTTGTCGGAGAGCAGCGTAACCGCATCGGCAACGACCGAAGTGGCCACGTGGTTGCCGGTGAAGGTGACCGGGGCGGGCGTGCCCGCGTTGTTGTAATCGCCCTGAATGTAAACAGGGTTCTCGGAGGCCACGGTCAGACCGCAAGGAACTCCGTTGCAGTTTCCGAGGGCGATGTTCTGGCCGTTCACGATTTTCAGCGCCCGCCGGAAGAAGACCGGGGGATTTTCGCGCAGGTCCCGTCCATCCACCGCGACTGCAAAGGGCCACGCGTTTCCCCCAAACGCCACAGTGTTGCAGGTCGGATTGGCGGCAAGCACAGCGTTTACCAACGTGGAAACCTGGTTCGTCGGAGCCGCCACCAATCCTCCCAATTCGGTTCCCGTGATTTGTGTAGGCACCATGGCATTATTGAAAATGGGCCAAAGCATCGGGATTGCGTTTGGATTTCCGGCGGGATTGCCGTTATACGCTGCGAGAGTGTTACCGTAGGTTCGCAGTGTCCCGGCCACATTCGTCGAGTTGCCCAGGGTGTAGTCGGACTCGACGTCCTCACCCTGATCCAGCCCTCCATTCGGGCATCCCGTGGCCGCGTTATTCGGGTTCACGAAATCCTCATAGCCGAACGCGGCAGTCTTCAGAGGGGGGGCACCCACGGAAGCCGGTGCGTTCGGATCCGGCAGGTTCCCGCGCCGGTCGGAGAAATAGACCGTGTAACCTGTCTGGTTGTTTACCACCCCGGCGTTTGCCACGATCCACGCAGCCAGGTTGTTGATGTCAAGTTCGACGTACGACATCGCGCCCGCCAACGTCAGTTGGCCGTTCGCGTTCGCCGCGTTTGCGGCTAGCGCGGTGTCGCGCTGGTTGGCTTCGCGCGGGTCAAACAGGACGTTGGGCCAGAAGTCGGTGCCGTGCTCGTTCGCCGTACCGGCGGGAGGAACGCCACATCCGCCGGCTGCAAAGGATGGGTTATCACGCACGCGCGCCAATCGAATGATGGCCGCCGCGCTGGCATCGGCGCAGGTTGAAGCGGCAACTGGCGCTGCCGGCAAGGCCGTGCGCTTGGGAGACGGATTGGCAGCATCGGAGGCCGCAGTCTGTGGGTTCAGGTTGCGTCCCGTAAAGCCCTGCTGGAGTGCGGTTTGCGTGACGTCCACGAACGCAGTGCCAGCCAGGTTCTGGTAGTCAATCTTGATACACCCGGTGATAATCGGATACTGAGGTACGACCCAATAACCGTTCTGGTTGTTGTAGACAGCACCTACTGCGCCGGATGTGGGCAGAGGGAATACGCCGCCGCTGCCGCTGCCAACCTTTCCATTGATCCATGCCGGAGCCATGGAATACGGATACTTTCCGCCGGCCCCGGGCTGTCCGCCCGCATTGACGGTGTCCCAAGCCAATGTTGCTAGATCCGTGGGCGCCCCTGGCGATATCGCAGGCAGCGCAAGGATATCGCTGGTAGCGCACGTTCCATTCACGCCGTAGTCGGAGAGAAGGATCCGGACGCTGGCCTGGTCGTAGAAACGCGTCGCCAGCTTACCAGGGTTCGCTACGTTTTCCCCGGGCTGGGGCAGGCGGATCAGATCGATTGGCTGGCCGCCGATGGACGGGATGGCGATCGAGAGATCGAGCCTCTTCACACCGCTCGAATCGGCATTGGCCACGTTCCCGGCGTACGTGCCGTTCGCGAGGTTGGCGAAGGCGGGTTCGTTGCGCGCGGGCGTGACGGCGTTCACCACGCTATTCGTGCCGCTTGGCGTGCTGCCCTCGTTCTGAGCCAGTGCCCGGTAATTGCCGGAGCCCGGGTTCAGGGTGATGTTGACGGTGCCGTTGTAACTGCTGGCCAATGGCCAGCCGTTCTCCAGGTTTGTCCGAATGATTTGGCCGACGGCGGTGACCTTGTCACCCATCGTCAAAGTAGAGCCATCACCCTCCGCGAGCCACAGGTTTCCATTCGTGTGCACGCGGCCGCCGAAAGTGAAATTGGGGCCGGCAAAGAAGTCGCAATCGTTATCACAGAAAATTCCAAACTGGAAAACGGGAATGGCAACGGTCTGAACGGTCCGCTGGAGCGTCGCTTCCGACCCACCCGCACTTCGGGCCGTCACCTTCAGCGTGTAGGGCGTCAGAAGACCCGTCAGACCCGCATACGCACCCGAAGTAATCGTGTGATTCGCGGCGAGCGGGTTCCCGAAAGCGTCCGGAGCAAACTTGATCATGTAGCCGTTCGTCCCGTCGGGGTTGAGAAATTGAATTCCCGGGATGTTCACGGGCGGGTTTGACATGATGGTAGTGACGTCATTCGCGCTCAAACCGTTGGAGAGCGCAAAGCGGTCCATCATGGCTGCCGTCATCGACTCGAGGCCCGATTCCGCGCCGTAGAACGCGACGTTTCGGTCCCCGGTGGTGCCTCCGAGCTGCTGGCCGCTCAGAACGAGCCAGGTCAAGCCCACCATCATCGCGGACACCAGCGTCAGCACCAGAAGGGTGGTGATCAGTGCTACGCCACTTTCACGACGGTTTCTCACGGACGTTCTCCTTTACAAGACCGAGCTACTTATATCGATTGAAAAAGGCCAGGTTGCGGATGCTGACCTGTGTCTGCAGGTTGTCCCGAAGGAACGCGTGCTGGCTATTGGTTGTCTCGGACCGGGCGGCCAGAAAGAGATTGACCTTGCGGATCTGGTTCGGCGTGTCCGGCGCGATCGGCTGCTTTACATTGACCGCTGGAAGCGGCGTTCCGACCGGGTTCGTGATGTCGTAGGTGATCTGCATATTCTCCATCGCGTCGCCCACGGGCGTCGGCGCATTGAAATTGACCTGACGCATCAGTTGCGGGTGGAAAGGATCGGCATTGCTGATGTAATACGTGATCATCCAGACGCGCGTTGCCGTCGTCGGAGGATAGACTCCCGACCCAGGACAGCAGGACGTTTGAATATTCTGGATCGTTCCGTTGGTCAGGCCAGTGGAGTTGAAATTGAATGCGTCGTTCACGGCGAAATTCACCGTCTGCCCGGCGACGCTCGTGACCGTCTGGATGGCGACGCCCCTGGGGTTTTGGAACATGATCAGGTCACCGGCATGGATGCCGGTGCTGCCCGCACCGATGTTGATGCAGGTGATGTCGAACGTCACGCTGGCCCCGCTGGCGGCGAGGGCCCCTGCCGGCGCCGGATTCGGGTTCCCAGGCGCACACCCCGGCGCAGCCGTAGGCGCAAGGAAAATCGGAAATTCGTTGAGCGTGTGCGGCGGGTTGACGGAATTGTCGATCAGTGTAGTATCGGCGTAAGTCAGCGTGATCGTATCGGTCGCCTGTCCGTACACAACCGTGTTCAGGTTGGCCGGATTGGGCGTCGCCGCAAACACGCCGCCGCCGGCCCCCGGAATCAGAACTGGTAGCGCCGTATAGGTGCCTGGAAAAGTCGAGGCCACTGGCCCCGGACGATTAATCACCGATGCGCCGGCGCCGGTCGTGGGAATCGTGATGCCGCCGGAAGGGATTCCTTCGCCCGATTGGATGATGTCGTGCGCCATCGCATCCATCGACGCGCGGAGGTTGTCTTGCACGCCTGCCATCAGCGCGACGCTGTCCGTGGTATGGATGGCGTCCGTCAGCGCCCCGAGCGTGGTCGCCATAATGACGAGCGCCGTGGCCGTCGCCACCATAACTTCCAACAGTGTGAAACCGGCTTCGCGTTTCATTCTAGGTCTCCCTCGCCGCTCGCTATGAGTACTGCGAGATGTTCGTTGTGAGTGTGTAGGACCGCTGGAGTCCGCCCTGTGTGTACGTGACGACGACCGTGATTTGGCGAACATCGGTGACACCTGATATGGCTGAAATCGTGATCTTCCGAGTGAAATTGGCCAGCGGGATATTCACGTCATCCGGGGTCCCGAGAATGCCATCGGGGCCCGGCGTGACGATCGAGTCGATCACGTTGCAATTGTCGTCGGCCGTGCCGAGGATGCCGTCGTTGCCGGGATCACACAGCAGCGTGGCGCCATCCGTGAAAACGCCGCCCAGACTGATGTTGTTGATGTTCGCCCAGGTGTCCTGCCTGGCGTTGCGCGCCGTGTAGATCGACTCGACGGCCTCCTCGGCCTTTTGCTGGGCGATGTACTCGTTCTGGGACGTGCTCATCAGCGCGATGCTATTTGCCAGCATCGCCGCAAGGGACAGGATGCCTATCATCAAGACCACGCCGGCGATCGCCGTCTCGATCAGCGTGAAGCCAGCCTGAGTCCGCTGGCGCGTGCGATTGCTCATGACTCGTCTCCTTGTCATTCGACTTGCCGCCAACCGGTTCCCGCATAGTGATACGAGCGAATCCGGCCTGTGCTGCCCATGATCGTCACCGCCCGCACTCCATTGAGCAGATTCGTGGTGGCCAAATTGTTGGGTGTTAGAAAGACCGTTCCATTGACGGTGCCGCCGGCAGCATTTGTGAAGCTCCCGTCCGTCTGGAACACACCGCCAGCCCCGACCACTCCGCCAAATTCGACTCCAACACTTGCAGCGGGGGGGATGCCGAATCCGTCGGGAGTGTCCACTTCACCGCCAAACGTAATGACCTGGACGGTGGTCTCGATCGGTATCGACAGAAACGGCCCTCCGACAGGTGCGGTGCAACTCGTCGGCGCCTGGGACAACTGAATCGCCATGAGGCCCTGCACGTCGTTTGCAAAATTCACGTAAACGCAGCGGCGCCGGGAAATGGCCAGCTCGCGAGCCTGCCGCAACGTGCCCTTCACTTGATCCAGTGCGGCGTTCGACTGATACTCTTGCAGCGTCGGTTCCATCTTGAGGATCGCGATTGAGACGAGGATGCCCATTACTAAGAGCACAGTCATGATCTCGATCAACGAGAACCCGATCTCCCGGTTCTTGCCACGCTCTGCAATCATTGGACTCGCTTCCATCTTTTTCACGCTCAGACCCTCAGATCGCCCGGATCTTCTTGGGCGAACCATTCACTGTCCCGGATAGTGCATGTATCAGGCCAGGCGGGACTGTCTCTAAGGCCATGCAAAGAAGTGGCTTAGGGCGTGTGACGAGGATTGCTCATGTCCATTTCGGTTTCGGCGGGGTGGAAACGTAACCGATGTGAACTCGGGCTACCCGGCTTCGAACAAGTGGTCGAGAACCGATCCAGGGATAGAGCGAGCTCCACTGGCTATCTCTTCCGGGATGATTCCTCTAGGCAAAGATCGTTGTATAGTTCCCCAAGCCGGAGCAATCACCATGACGCGCACTGGAACTCGGGAGAATCGGCGAAGCGCCCGCATCGCACTGGGGAAAGGCATGTGGGTGGCATGGCACGCGAGCAAACGTCGTCATGTTTCGCGCGTGCGCGATCTGAGCGCCGGAGGGGTCTTCATCGCCACATCAATCCCGGTTCCCATCGGCACAGTCCTGGAAATGTTGTTCGCTCTGCCGGAGGGCGAGACGCGCATCCATGGCGTCGTGCGCTACGCGGATAAAGAGAATGGGATCGGTGTGGAGTTCACGCGCATGGGTGCGGGAGACCACGCGCGCTTGCAGGAACTAATTCGCCGCCTCAAGCGCTGAGCCGCGGCGGCAGGGGACTACTTCATCGTCTTGTTCAGGAACGCGAGTGTGCGCGCCCAGGCATCCGCCGCAGCGTCGGGACGGTAGCCGGCCGTGTTGGTGGAATTCTCGAATCCGTGTCCCGCGCCGTCGTAAATCTTGACGTCGATACGCCGGTTCATTCCCTTCATTGTTTTCTCGAAGGCCTCGACGTCCGCCGGCGTGATGCCGCGATCGTTCGCGCCGAAGCTCCCAAGCACCGGAGCGCCGATCTGTTGGATGTCGTTCGGATCGGTGGGCAGCGCGCCATAGTTCACCACGCAGGCCGCGAGGCGTGGCTCATGAATGGCAAGCTGCAACGAAAACCCGCCGCCCATGCACCATCCGATCGAGCCGATATGATCTCGATCCACGTCCTTGCGCGTCGCCAGATACGCGAATCCCGCCTTCAGATCGCTGATCGCGCGGTCCTGCGGCAGTCCGCGCATCAGTTCGTGGGCCGCTTCCGGATCGGTCGCTGTCTGTCCGCGGTAGAGGTCCACCGCCAGCGCGATGTATCCCTGGTCCGCGAGCTTTTGCGTCTGCTCCTTCACCCAGTCCGTCAGCCCCCACCATTCATGGATCACCACGAGCGCGGGATAGCGCCCCGGTTTCTCAGGCGTGGCGAGGAACCCGCTCACCGAGCCGGTGCCGTTGGGGAATTGGACCGTCTCCGTTTTCGGCGCATCGGCGCGCACAACCACAATCGACGCAAGCAGGCCAAGCACCGCGATCGCCCCGGCTGTTCTGACTAGATGTTTCATCGGTCGCCCCCTTTCGAGTCCGCCCGTTGCATTCTAGCGCTTGCGCCGAATTCGCGCCATCGGCTACGCCGCGCGCTCCACCTGTACCGCCGTGCCGTACGCAATCACCTCGGTCACGCCCTGCATCACCTCGTTTGCGTCATAGCGCACGCCGATCACCGCGTTCGCTCCGTGTTCCGCGGCGTGCTCCATCATCAATTCGAGCGCCTGTTCGCGCGTCTTCTCGCACATGGTCTCGAAAAGGGTGATGTTCCCACCGACGATCGTTTGCAACGACGCCCCGAGCGTCCCGAAAATATTGCGCGACCGCACCGTGATTCCGCGCACGAGCCCCAGGTTCTTCACCACGCGGTATCCCGGCAGCTCGAACGCCGTCGTCACCATGCCTGGATTAACAGCCACATTCATCCCGCGCTTCCCTTACTCTCTCGTATTACCGCGCCTTCGCTCGCGTCCTTCTCATGCGGACCAGAACGTGCAGCGCTGAGCGACTACCGCAGTTGCGAGGAGGCGAGACCGTCGGCGTGGCATCCGGGCAACACATGGGGATAGATCAGCGTTGCGTCCTTCAGTGTTGTGGACTCGGCGAGCCTCAACTCCCAGTCAACGGGTTTGTCCGCTCGCTGCGGCAGTTGCACGTCCAGTTTCAAGAAGCCCACCACCTGCTGCACTTGTCCGCGCACCGCCTGGCTCAGCTCCGTCGGTTTGCCCTGCACGTTGTGCAGCACGTAGGCCTGGTGCTCTTTGTCGAACGTCAATTTTTCCCACAACATCACGTTCGACCCTCCGGTCGAGTCCACCAGATCTTGTAGCTTCGCCCGGACTTCTTTCGACGTCATCCCGGACTGCGGCTCCGTTGACAGAACCGGAGCTCCCCCGGCGCTAAACGGTGGTGCGCTCGTGGGAGGGCCAGCCACTACAGTTTTCGGCTCCATCCACGGCGGCAGTACCTCCAGCGCAAACACACGGACTCCCACATTCAATAGAGTGCCCTTCAGTTCGCCCCATCTGACGCGGCTCACGCTGTCCTCCGGATTCGAAATGACGTACATAACGTCTCCCGACCGCAGCGTGTCGAACGTCCTCGCGCTGTCCGCAACCGCTGTCCCCAACCCCGCCCGTTCCTTCGGTCGCACGCGGCTCTCGTCGGAAAGCGCCTGCTGCAAGGCCGTCCGGTCCGTCGTAAGAGGGATCATCTGCTCCGTCTTGTCGGTGAAAATCGCCAAGCCGATCGCCGTCGAGGCGGGAAGCTGCGCGATCAGCTCGTCCGCGGCGCCGAATTTTAACGTCCGGACCGTCTGCGATGCCGTGCTGTCGCTCAGGTCCACCAGAATCGCAACCCGCCGCGGCGCCTCATCCCACGCGACCGAAACAATCTTCGCGTCCTTATGGCGATAAGACGCCACAAAACTCCCTGCGCCAATTCCCCGCACGGCCTGCCCGTCGCTCGCCACCACGTTCACCGCCACCGAGCGGTGCGTGCAATCGCTCTCCTGCGCGCGCGCGGCCATGCCGCTCATCAACGCCATCGCCATCAGCGCCAAAATCCGAGTCGGTTTCATGATCCCGTGTCGTACCATTGTTGAATCATAAATTCAAGTACCTTCATGATTATCATCCCCGCCGCACTTGTTTTCCCGCCTCGCACCACGCGCGACTTCTAGACTTGTTTGCTGTGTCCGTCGTCGCAGCCGCGCTCGCCGCCTATTACGAGGAAGTTCACTACCGGGTTCACGAAGTCGTCGCGCCGATTTCGACTGAGCAGCTCTGCAGGAAGCAATATTCCTATGGCGACAGCGTTGGTCATCTGCTCCTGCACGTCACGGGGGTTCTCGGTCACTATATTGGGGCACAGATCGCCGGCACCGGCTACGTCCGCAATCGGCCGATCGAGTTCAGCGACACTTCCCCACGCGCTTCATCGCGCGGAAGCTCCCAGCTCTTGCACGGGCGCCTTTTGCTTCAGCAGTTTGATGAACTCTCGCATCCACGCGGGATGATCGGGCCATGCGCGCGCCGAGATCAGGTGGCCGTCGATCACCGCTTCGGAATTTACAAACTCCGCGCCTCCCGCTCTCACGTCCGGCTCGAGCGCCGGGTACGCAGCCGTTCGCCTGCCCTTCAGCACGCCTGCCGCGAGAAGGGCTTGGGCCGCGTGGCAAATCTGCGCCACCGGCTTGCTCTGCTGGAAAAAGTGCTGGATGATCCGCTGGCAGTCCGCGTTGTTCCTTATGTACTCGGGCGCCCTTCCGCCGGGAATCACGAGCGCGGCGAACTCGGCCGGCTTCACATCGGCAAAGGCAAGGTCGGCATCCCAACTGTAACCGGGCTTCTCCGTGTAGGTGTCGTAACCCGGCTCGAAATCGTGCACCACGAAATGCAGCTTCTTCTTCGTTGGCGCCGCAATTTTCACCTCGTAGCCCTCTTCCAGCAATCGTTGGTAGGGATACATTACTTCGAGCGATTCCGCTGCGTCTCCGGTCAAAATCAAGATTTTCGGCTTTGCCATGATTGATCTCCTGAACGGATTGCTCGCGCGCAGAGTATCACACCCGCGCGAAGCCTCGTGATGTTGGATGTTGCGGGGGCGCGGTTTGGCGCAGGCGACTTTGCCCGGCTGCTATACTCAGCGGATTCCACAAGGGGAGGAATTCAAATGCCGGAACTCGCTTCGGTAGTCTCTTCCACTCTCGCCGCGTATTACGAGGAGGTTCGCGAGAAGGTCCACGCGCTCGTCGCGCCCATTTCGACCGAGCAGCTCTGGCGAAAGCCGTATCCTTACGGCAACAGCATCGGCCATCTGCTCCTGCATCTCACGGGGAATCTGAATCATTACATCGGAGCGCGGATCGCCGGCACCGGCTACGTCCGCAATCGGCCGCTCGAATTCAGCGACACCTCGAAGCGATCCAAAGAGCAAGTTTTGGCGGATTTCGACCGCGCGATCGATATGGTCGCTGCAACGATCCGGACGCAATCCGCCGAGGATCTGGCCGCGCCGTACTCTGACCCGACCGAGCCGCGCTCGAACACGCACTTCGCCGTGTTTCTGCGCATGGCCGCGCACGCCTACCATCACACCGGCCAGATCATCTATCTTTCGAAGGAAGTTATCAGGCCTGCGCACTGATCTCGTGAAACAGCGATAAAGAACGATGCACGGACAACTTCGCCCGAAGAGTTAGTGTAGAATCGTGCCGTGCCGTTAGATGAAAAACAAAGCGCACGCCGGGCATCGCGTGAAATGTGGGCCGCCGCTCTCATTATCACGCTGTCCTTCGTTTTCGTTTGCGTCGCGGTTGTCTTGATCGTGCTGATCGGACATATTCGAATCTACTGACGGCCGTCTCGCTGTCACGAACAAGATTGGCCGGGTTCCCCGCTTCGTTCTGGTTTTCGATCCTGTGCAAATTGTCCACACGAACAGCCCCTTGCGCTCCACTTTGCATCGTGCCAGCCTGGAAATGGAAGCTCGCAGTTCGTTGTTCGAGGTTGGAAAGGCAGGCACTGAGGAAATGGCGAAAGGAAAGGCTGCTGGCAGACGGAATACCGGGGATCCCGCGCCGACGGGCCGTGAACCCTCCGCCCAACCTCAGGTCTGCGCCGCTCGATTTCTAATCGACACAGCGGCGATTAGAAATCGATGCAACTCGCAGAAAACATGGGGCCGAGGCCGATGCTAATCGACACAAATCTGGCGCCACACAATTGCCGGCTGGTCTCGATCCCTGTCACTCCGGCATCCCCGAAAGCGGCTCGCGGACTTCGCCGGAAACATGTAAGATTCGGCTTCTTCGGATACGCAATGCCAAAGGAGCCCGCCCCATGAGCGCGAGTTCGCCAGCAGGACCTTCCGCTTCCACAATCGACGCCGTCAAGGAAAAGGCGCGGCGGCTGAGCATCCTTTCGATGATGGCCACGACCGCTGCCGGCTCGGGACATCCGACGTCCTGCATGTCCGCCGCCGAGCTGATGGCCGGGCTCTTTTTCTACGCCATGAAGTTCGATGTGAAGGATCCGAACTCGGGCGACTCCGATCGATTCGTGCTCTCGAAAGGTCACGCCGCTCCCGTGCTCTACGCGGCGCTCGCGGAAGCGGGCGTGTTTCCCGCGTCGCGCGTGATGACGCTGCGTGAATTTTCGAGCGAGCTCGAAGGCCACCCGACGCCGCTCATTCACGGCGTGGACGCGGCGACCGGTTCGCTCGGGCAAGGGCTCTCGGTCGGAGCGGGACTCGCGATCGGCGCGCGGCTGGACAAGAGTCCGACGCGCGTGTACGTCCTTCTCGGCGACGGAGAAATGGCCGAGGGCCAGATTTGGGAAGCCGCGGCGTTTGCGGGGCACTACAAGCTCGATAACCTGACCGTGATTGCCGACGTCAACGCGCTCGGGCAGAGCGAGCCGACAATGTATCAGCACGACATGGAAACGTACCGCCTCAAATTCGAGTCCGAGGGATTTGCAACCGAAGTGATCGACGGCCACGATGTCGCAGCGGTTCTGGCGGCGCTGGACCGCGCCAAAGCCACCAAAGGCCGCCCGCAAGCCATCGTCGCACGCACCGAGAAGGGCCACGGCGTCAGTTTTCTCTCGGGCAAGCCCAAGTGGCACGGCAAGCCTCTTTCCAAGGATGAGCTCGCGCAGGCCCTGAAGGAAATTGGCGGGGGGATCGACGTGCCTTCCGATCCAGGCAAGTCGTATGCGCGAAAATCTCTACCCACGCCGCCGGATTTTCCGGCTCCCGCAGCGCCCGATTACGAAGCCGGGAAGCAGTTCGCGACGCGCGAGGCCTACGGCTACGCGCTCAAGCGGCTCGGCGCCGTCAATCCGCACATCGTGGCCATTTCGGGCGACGTGAAAAATTCCACATTCTCGGAGATTTTCGGCAACGCGTTCCCAGACCATTTCTATCAGGGCTACATCGCGGAACAGAATCTCGTGAGCGCGGCCGTGGGCCTTGCGGCTCGGGGCAAGGTGCCGTTCGCCGATACGTTCGCGTGTTTCCTCTCGCGCGCATACGACAACGTCCGCATGGCTGCGATCAGCCGCAGCAACATCAATCTGTGCGGATCGCACTGCGGCGTCTCGATCGGTGAGGACGGCCCATCGCAAATGGCGCTCGAGGATCTGGCGATGTTTCGCGCAATTCACGGCTCGGCGGTGTTCTATCCGAGCGACGCGATGTCGACGGAACGACTCACGGAGACGATGGCTCGGCGCAGCGGGATCAATTACCTGCGCACATCGCGGCCCAAGACCGCGATCCTTTATTCCAAGGACGAAAAGTTTCCCGTGCCCGGTTTCAAGGTTCCTCGACAGAGCGCGCAGGATCGCGTGACCGTGATCGGAGCGGGCGTCACGCTGCACGAATCGCTGAAGGCGGCCGATGAACTGAAATCGCAGGGCATCGCGATCCGCGTGATTGATCTTTACTGCGTCAAGCCGCTCGACGGCAAGGCGCTCGCCCAGCAGATCAGCGCGACCGGCGGTAGGCTTGTGACCGTGGAAGATCATTGGCCCGAAGGCGGAATCGGCGAGGCTGTTCTCGGAGCCCTGGCGCAGGCCGGTGTGGCGCCTTCGAAGTACCGAATGCTTGCGGTGCGCGACATGCCGCACTCCGGCAAGCCGGACGAACTGGTGGATGCGTTCGGCATTTCCGCGCGGCACATTGCGGCGGCCGTCCGCGAAATCGCATAGATCCCGGGAGCCGGAAGGAAAAACGCGTGGCCGAAAAAATGGTGATGGTGGGCGTACTCCCCGAGGCAGTCGTGATTGATCCGGGCGAGCAGGTGGTCTGGTTTTCGAACGCCGGAAACATCAAGATCGAATTCGACCCGCAGCGTTGCCCGTTCGCATCAAACGTACTTCAGGCCCCACCCGGCGTGCGTCTTTCGAGCGGAGCGACCCGCCCCGGCCTCAACCCCGGCTCCTATAGGTATCGCCTCTCGCTGAACGACGTAGTGGTGGCGCACGGCGAAGTCATCCTCCGCGGCAAGTGACCTGCCGAACTGAAACCTGATGAGGGATATTGGATTGGGGTTAGTCGCCGGCGACGGCCGTGCGATCGACAGGGCGTTCCTGAGCGACCGAGTCCGCCAGAATGCGCCGAACCGGAGCAAGCATCGAGGCTGGAACGGGGCGTTCGCGCGGGATGCCGAGCTCAGCGACCTTGCGCGGAAAATCCCGGCGGCGGTCGAGCCAAAGGCCGAACTCCTGCAATAGGTCTCCGGCCAGCTTGGGGTCGTCGGTGCGTTCCACGCCCCAGAAGCGAAGGCGCTCTTCGTTTTTCTGCAACATCTGAAGAGATTCCTCGAGCTTCTTCATCGCCCCGTTGAAGGACGACGCGAGGAAGTACACGGGCAACGTCCATCCGGCGTGACTCCTCTCGGCATCTCGCTTGCCGGAGCCAAAAGCCGCGCGGACGCGGACGTTGTACTTTCCGTTCTGATTCCGCTCGATGGCGCAGACGTATTCATTGGCGCTGGCCGCATTCTTCGTTTGCATCGTGTTCCTCAGCTTGCCGTTTTCGGAATCGCCGCCGCGTGCTACCCGATAAGCCCCGCTTCGGGTGCTGCGTCCTGCGGCCGTATAGACTTCGAGCCTGCTCGTCTTGGATCTTTTCGTCGGCATAAAGTGCTCCTCAGGGAGGGGCGTTCCATTGTGCTGCCAAGACTCCTCAGGCCGGGGAGGCTCAGGCCTGCAGTTCGGGCCCCGCTGGCTTCGGGGCAGGCTCTGCGGATTGAGAGATTCTAGCGGACTGCGGAAATCGAGGCAAGAGGCGAGTCGAAATCTTGTAAGTGCACTAATTACAATATGTTACGGAAGAAAGGCAACGCCACACTATCACTACGTGGACCGAGTGACCCGGTTCACGGCCTCGGAGTTGATGGTCAGCTTTCCTTCCTTCTTCAAGCGATCCACCAGCGTGGTATGGAAGGCGTCGAACGCCGCATTCTGCCTGGTCTGCAAAAGTTGCTGCTCGATATCGTCCTTCTGCTTGGGAAGTTCATCGAGGTTCGGAGCATCATGGGAAACCACGCGATAGACCAGCCAGTTTTCACCACTCTGGGTCGCCTTGCTGACTTGACCGACGGCCATGTTGAAGGCGGCGTCAACCTGCCGTGCCGTTCCGACGTCCGGAATGGAGCCGGTCCGAGGAAAAGAGTCGGACGTTTTCACGGAGAGATCGAGCGCCTTCGCGGCCTTGTCGAGTGCCTCGCCGCCCTGAGCGTGCTTTGAGAGCTCTTCCGCCCGGGCGCGCGCGAGATCGATTGATTTTTCGTGCTGGTAATCCGCGAGAACACGGTCGCGCACCTCGGCGAGCGTGCCCTGGTGCGCCGGGAGGATATCCTTCGCGGTCAGAATCACGAAACCGCTCTCGATCTGAATCGGCTGGCTCAGCTCGCCAGGACGGAGGCCGAAAAGTGCTTGGTGCAGATCCGGCGCATTCCCGAGCGGGAGTATGGGGTCGGTAACGGCGGTTGCCGGCGTCTCGCCCAGATCGAGATGGAATTTTTTCGCGAGATCGTCGAGAGATTGGCGGTTCGACTGGCGAACTGCAGCGGCCATTTGGTCCGATATGTCGTTCGCCTGGTCGCTGATTTTCTGGTCGAGAACCGGCTGCAAAATGGAACTGCGGACTTCCTCGAAGGTCTTGGTGTGGGCCGTTTCGCGGTCGAGGACCTTGATGATGTGGAAGCCGTACTGCGTCTTCACGAGATCTGAAATCGCGCCCTTCGGCAGGCTGAAAGCGGCCTGTTGAAATTCCGGCACCGTCTGTCCCTCGACGATCCAGCCGAGGTCTCCGCCTTTTGGTTTCGTTCCGTCGTCTTCGGAGTATTTCTTGGCGAGATCCTCGAAATTGGCGCCATGCTTGGCTTGTTTCAGCGTGTCTTCGGCCTTCTGGCGGATTTCGGCCACTTCGGCATCCGTCTTGCCGATCGTCTTGAATAGGATGTGTTCCGCGTGGACCCGGTTCTCGACTTTGTATTCGTCGATGTGCGCGTTGTAATAGGTGCGGAGAGTGTCGTCACTGACCTGGGTGGCGGTCCGCAGCTTGCCAAGATCGAGCAGCGCATAGCGCGCCGAGCGCCGTTCGGGCACCTGATAGCGCGAAGCACGTTGCGTGAACCAGGCCGAGAGATCGGCGTCCGTCGGTCGAATGGACGCGGCCAGTTCCGCCGGCTTGACTAGCGCGTATTCGATCTTCACTTTTTCATTCCGCCAGCGAAATTCCTGCGCGATGTCTGCTGGGCTGACGGCGACTCCGTCTGTGATGAGCTCGCGAAATTTCTCTCTGAGCATTCCATCTCGAAGCGCAGTTTCAAATTCCTGAACCGACATGCCCAGTCGCGACTGGACTTCCGTTGCGTATTGGTCCTTCAGCCACGTGTTGCCCGAAAAGACGCTAGGCAGGATTTCCTTGATCCGGTCGGTTTCCTCATCCGGAGTCACGCGGATCCCCAGGCGATCACCCTCGAATTCGAGCGCGTGCTGGAAAATCATGTCGTCCAGCACCTGTTTGGCGTAAGCGCCCTTCAGCATCGGAGGGATCGCCTGATTGCGCGTCGCCTGGCTGAACTTCTGCTGGAAGTCCACCGCAGTGATGTTCTGCCCGCCTACGGACGCAATGGCGTCGGGGCTGGTCCCATCAGCCGTGCCGCTCATCAACCCGGGGATCAGTGTAATCACCATCGTTAGAATGATAATCCCGAGGATCACAGCCATGGTGATTTTGACCCACCGATTTCGGTCGAGGTCCCGCTGCTGAATGCTTCTCAACATGTCCCTATGGCCCCTTTTCGCCGTGACTTATACGCTTATCATAGAGGACTTTCCGCGATTTGCTCAACGACATTCGAGAAGCCAACCCAAATAGGCCCGGCCACGCTGGAGCATGGCTTTGCCCGAGTCTTGGAGGGGAAGGTACGGATGACGCACGGAGGTGCCGGTCGGGAGCGGCCGCAAGAGACTGATAGATCATTTCCCAAAATGTGCAGAACAATTGCCTGCTCCCGGGCCCCTGCCAACTGCCAGTCTTCGATATCTCTGAAGTCTCTGAGTCTCGCCTTGCAATGTTAAAGACAAATGAGTTATCGTCCCGCCTCGTCCCCCTTAGTTTGTGTCTTGGCAGTGCCATTGGCAGCTGCCTTGCAATAATCGTGGAAGGTGTTTGGGCTACCCGTTGAAGTATGCCCGGATGCACCAGCACTAAGAACCGACCTCGTCGGTTGAATGCCCCGGCGAATATCAAGAAGCTCAGGAGCAATAATGCGGATCCGCCAGCGCGTCGTTTCGATTGCCATTCCAATCCTTGCCCTATCGGCACTCGCGCTGATGCTGGGGGCAGTCCCCGCCCAGGCGGCAAGCCTGGCATTTGTGCAGAGCAGTTCCGCCGATCCGCAAACGTCCCCGACGAGCCTCACCGTAACCTATGCGGCGGCCCAGACCGCTGGGAACCTCAATGTCGTGATCGTGGGCTGGAACAACGCGACCGCACTGATCAGTTCGGTGACCGATAGTAAGGGCAACGCCTATGTCCTGGCAGTTGGTCCCACCGTGCAGGCAGGGGTCGCCACTCAAGCTATCTACTACGCCAAGAACATCGCCAGCGCAGCGGCGGGCACCAACATTGTCACGGTGACCTTCAATGCGGCGGCGAGTTTCCCTGACATCAGGATTGCGGAATACTCCGGTGTGGACACCGTGAATCCCGTGGACGTTGTGGCTGCCAACCAAGGAAGCACCTCGTCCAGCAGCAGCGGAGCCGTGACGACCACCAACGCGAACGATCTGTTGGTGGCGGGAAACGTCATACAGACGCTGACGACGGGGGCAGGGACGAGTTTCACAAAGAGGGTGATCACGAGTCCGGACGGGGACATTCTCGAGGATCGCATCGTCACGGCGACGGGGAGCTATACGGGGACAGCACCGGTGTCGCCCGCCGGGCAGTGGATCATGCAAATGGTCGCCTTCCGTGCAGCGGGCGGCGGCAGCGGACCCGGGATCACGACGTTGAACCCGACTTCGGGGACAATCGGAGTTTCCGTAACGATTACGGGCACGAATCTTGGCTCAAGTCAGGGCGGCAGCACGGTTACGTTCAACGGCACGACTGCGACGCCTACGAGCTGGAACGCGACGACCATCGTGGTGCCCGTGCCAACCGGCGCCACGACCGGCAACGTCGTGGTCACCGTCAACTCGGTGGCGAGCAATGGCGTGAATTTCACAGTGACGCCGCCTCCTGGCATCACCACGTTGAATCCGACCTCCGGACCTGTCGCGACTTCGGTGACGATCACGGGCGCAAACTTTGGCGCAAGCCAGGGCAGCAGTACGGTGACGTTCAACGGCACGGCCGCAACACCCTCAAGCTGGAACGCGACGACCATTGTGGTGCCGGTGCCGGCAGCGGCGACGACGGGGAATGTGGTTGTGACCGTGGGCGGAGTGGCGAGCAACGGTGTGAGCTTCACGGTGACGCCCGGCATTACGAGCCTGAACCCAACATCGGGGACGATCGGAGCTTCCGTAACGATCACGGGCACGAACTTTGGCGCGAGTCAGGGCGGCAGCACGGTTACGTTCAACGGCACGACTGCGACGCCTACGAGCTGGAACGCGACGACCATCGTGGTGCCCGTGCCAACCGGCGCCACGAC
>JGI12269J14319_10001529_pt1 | contig 22940 bp, 18 predicted proteins | sample PeaSoiSIISIP2007_FD_14319 | JGI IMG/M metagenome (IMG submission 14319)
TCGACTACCTCGAGTGGCTGGGTGTCGATGCGCTGTGGCTGCTGCCCTTCTATCCGTCGCCGATGCGCGACGGCGGGTATGACATCAGCGATTTCTTCACCGTCCACGCCGAACTCGGACACCTCGACGACCTCGTGGAATTCCTCGACGACGCACATCGACGCGGGATCAGGGTGATCGCCGATCTCGTGATGAACCACACGAGCGATCAACACCCCTGGTTCGCCGAGTCGCGGTCATCGCGGGACAATCCCAAAGCGGACTGGTACACCTGGAACGACGACGACCATCGCTGGCCCGAGGCGCGCGTCGTCTTCGTGGACGTGGAGACGTCGAACTGGACGTGGGACGCGACCCGCCAGCAGTACTACTGGCACCGTTTCTACTCACACCAGCCCGACCTCAATTACGAGAACCCCGCTGTGGTCGAAGCCATGTTCGGCGTGGTGCGGTTCTGGCTCGACCTCGGTCTCGACGGGTTCCGCCTCGACGCCGTGCCCTATCTGTTCCAGCGCGACGGCACCACCGGCGAGAACCTCCCCGAGACCCACGCCCTACTGCGCCAGCTCCGCAAGGAGGTCGACGCCGCGCATCCCAACCGCGTGCTGCTGGCCGAGGCCAACCAGTGGCCCGCCGACCTCGTCGACTACTTCGGCAACGGCGACGAGTGCCACATGTGCTTCCACTTCCCGCTCATGCCGCGCCTGTTCATGGCGGTGCGTCGCGAGCAGCGGTTCCCCGTCACCGAGATCCTGGCCCAGACGCCGGAGATCCCCGACAACTGCCAATGGGCCATCTTCCTCCGGAACCATGACGAGCTCACCCTCGAGAAGGTGACCGAGGAGGAACGCGACTACATGGTGGCGGAGTACGTGAAGGACCCCCGCATGCGCCGGCACATGGGGATCGGACGCCGCCTCGCCCCACTGCTCGACGGGGACCGCCGTCTGGCCGAGCTCCTGCACGCGGTGCTCTTCTCGTTGCCGGGCAGCCCTGTCATCTACTACGGCGACGAGATCCTCATGGGCGACAACGTGTATCTCGGTGACCGGGACTCGGTGCGCACACCGATGCAGTGGAGCCCCGACCGCAATGGGGGGTTCAGCCGCGCCGACTTCGCCCAGCTCTACCTGCCGCCGCTCATGGACCCGGTGTACGGGTTCGAAGCCGTCAATGTCGAAGCCCATCGCCGCAATCCGAGCTCGCATCTCCACTGGCTCCGCAACATCCTCCAGACCCGCAAGCAATTCCCGGTCTTCGGAACCGGCGCCTTCGATCTGGTGGCCTGCGCCAACCCGTCGATCCTCGCCTACGTGCGCAGCCCACAGCCCCAATCGGAACCGGCGGCACGCCCCCGCCGTTCTGGTCGCTCCCGGCGCGGGGCCGGGCGCACCGAGGTGAGCGACAATCCCGTGCTGTGCGTGCACAACCTGAGCAGGTTTGCCCAGCCTGCGGAGCTTGACCTGGCTCGTTGGGCCAACCGCAATCCCATCGAGCTCCTGGGGCGGATACCGTTCCCGCCCGTGGGAAGTGGCACCTATAGCGTGACGCTCGGGCCCTACGGCTTCTACTGGTTCGAGCTCACCGAAGGGCCCGAGGCGGGGTCGGACGCGGCCGGGAGCGGGGGCCTCGTATGAACGCGCCGGAGACCGGCGTGGTCGGCCTGTCGGACTCGGCGCGCGCCGCGCTCGCCGACCTCGTGTCGACCTATGCGGCGCGACGGGCCGATTGGGATGACGCCGGTAATAGCGACGGCGGCGACAGGGGTGCGGTCGATGTCATCGACGCCGAGATCGTGTCTCCCGGCCGTCCCGGCATCGTGGACGTGGTGGCGGCGTTCGGTGGGCGCTTCGTGCACGTCCCCTTCGGCCTGCGCGCGCCGGGAGAGGACATCCGGTTCATCCCCGACGGTGAGGACGCCGTGCTCGGTTCGCTCGCCGACGACGAAGGGGAGGCAGTGGTGTTCGACGCCACGCGCGACGCGGAGGTGGCCGCCATGCTCCTCGAACGCGTGTCGGGAGAGGTGGTCCAGGCCTCGCTCGTGCGTCACCTGCGCGAAGACCGCGGCTCGGTCACCCTGGCGATGGAGGACCGCATCGCCTTCACCATCTACAACGAGGTCGTTGACGGGCCGCGCCCCGATCTCGAGCTCTTCCTCGCCCTTGACGACGTCGGCTTCAACCACCTGGCCGCCCCACTGGCGGTGTGGCGGAGGTCCGGGCGTGACCTCGGTCTGGCCCAGGAGTATCTCGCCGGCGCGTCGTCGGGCTACGCGCTGGCCCTCACCTCGGTGCGGGACCTGTACGCATCGGGCGGGCCTCCCGAGCTCGCCGGTGGTGACTTCGGAGCCGAAGCCCACCGCCTCGGCACCATGTCGGCGCGCATGCATCTCGGTCTCGACAAGGCCTTCGGTCGTCGCCCCGGTGACGTCGGAAGCTGGGCGGTGGGGATCGAGGAGACGCTGCGCCCGCTGGCGCCGCACGTGCTGGAGCGGCCCGATGTGGAGGAGCTTCTCGCCGAGCTGCGTGGGCTGCAGGTCCCGTCGCAGGCGATCCGCACCCACGGAGACTTCCATCTGGGCCGGACATGCCGGACCGAGCAGGGTTGGTACGTCGTCGATTTCACGCCGGGCGGCCGGCCCACGTCGATCGTGGGCGTGGTGCCCGGGCCCGAGGACGGGCCGGTGTACCGCTCCCCGTTGGCCGACGTGGCCGACCTGCTGTGGTCCCTCGAGCACGTGGCCACCAGTGCTGCCGACGAGCGCGACCCGTCGGGCCGCGACGGGCTGACCGAGCTCGCCGATGCGTGGGTGGCGCGTAACCGTCGGGCATTTCTCGCCGGTTATCTCGGTGTTCCCGGCATCAGCGGCCTCGTGCCGCCCGGACGCGAGGCACTGCGCATCCTCACGGCGTCGTTCGAGCTCGTCCGGTCTGTGGTGCATCAGGCCCGCCAGAGCGAGAACTGAGCGGGCACGCCCATGCGTATCGGGATCCTCAACGGCGGAGGCGACTGTCCCGGGCTCAACGCCGTGATCCGGGCCGTGGTGCTCACCGCCGTGCTTCGTCACGGCGACGAGGTCGTCGGATACCTCGACGGGTGGAAGGGGGTCCTCGACGACGACCACGTGCCCCTCGAAGTACCCCGGTGCCGTGACATCCTGGCCTTGGGCGGGACCATTCTCGGGACGTCGCGCACCAACCCCTTCAAGATCGAGGGCGGGCCCGATCGCGTCCGCGCCAACCTTGCGGCGCAAGCGGTGGACGCGCTGGTGGCGGTGGGGGGCGAGGACACCCTGGGGGTGGCGCATCGCCTCGGGGACCACGGTGTGCGTGCTGTCGGTATCCCGAAGACCATCGACAACGACCTGTCGGAAACCGAGGTCACGTTCGGCTTCGACACCGCCGTGCAGATCGCCACCGACGCCATCGACCGCCTGCGCACCACGGCCGAGTCCCATCATCGCGTCATCGTGTGCGAGGTCATGGGTCGGCACGTGGGATGGATCGCCACCCATGCCGGGATTGCCGGCGGTGCGGCCGAGATCCTCGTGCCCGAGGTCCCCTTCGTCGTCGACGACGTGTGCGCACGACTGCAGCGCCGTCACCAGGGCGGCCAGTTCTCGTCGGTCGTGGTCATCTCCGAGGGAGCGGTTCCGGTTGATGGCCCCGACGCCGAGTCGGCGCGCCTCGCCACCTCCGGGGCACCACTCGATCAATTCGGCCACGCCCGCCTGGGTGGGATCGGCACCTGGCTCGCCCAGGAGATCGAGGACCGAATGGGCTTCGAGGCCCGCACCACCATCCTGGGCCACATTCAACGCGGGGGCACGCCGTCGGCCTTCGACCGTGTCCTCGCCACGCGCTTCGGTGTCGCCGCGGTGGGCGCGGTGCACGACGGGGCCTTCGGGATGATGGTGGCGCTACAGGCCGGCGAGATCGTCCGGGTCCCCATCGCCGACGCCGTCGCCCGGTCCAAGACCGTCGACCTCGAGCTCTACGGGGATGTGGCCGGGGTGTTCCTGGGCTGAAGCGAACCGCTCAAACGGGAACGCCGTTAGGCGGGAACTGCGCTCAGGCGGGAACTGCGACCCGGAGCTCTTCGGTGGCCTGCTCGGGCGGCACGATGTTGATGAGGACGCCCGTGCCGGCCTCGAACCCTGCTGCGGTGGTCAGCTTGGGCCAGACGTGCACGTGCCAGTGGTAGGGCTCGGGTGCCCGGTAGGGCGCGGAGTGGAACACGATGTTGTACGACACGTCCCCGAGGCGTTCGACGAGCGAGCCCAGGACGGTGCGCAGGGACCGGCCCACCGCAGACAGGTCGGCCGGGGTGGCCCGGTGCAGGTGCGGGCCGTGGGTGCGGGGGATGATGAGCATCTCGTAGGGGTTGCCGCTCCAGAACGGGCACACCACGAGCACGCGTTCGTTGGCGTAGACCACGCGGTGCCCGGCATCCTCCTCGGCGTCGACGGTGGTGCACAGCAGGCACCGACCGGCGAAGCGGGCGAACCCGGCCTGCTCCTCGGCGAGCTCGCGGGGCACGAACGACATCCCGAGCAGCTGGCCGTGCGGGTGTTCGATCGAGGCGCCGGCCTCGCGTCCTGCGTTCACGATGGCCTGGCTGTAGCGGAGCCCCGGCACCGACGAGTGCTCTTCGATCCGGTCGCGGATGGCGGCCATGACGAGCACCGCCTGCTCGTCGGAGATGTGCTCCCAGCCATGGTCGTGTTCGGGCGACAGCACGAGCACTTCGTGGATCCCTCCCGCGGTGGCCTGGGTGAACACCGGGCCGCGGTTCTCCACCACGAACGGGTGATCGCCCTCGAAGGCGGGATAGAGGTTGGGCACCACCCTGACGAGCCAGTGCCCGCTCGACCCGTAGGTCTCGAGGGCGGGGGGCGTGGACTCTTCGTTACCGGGGCAGAACGGGCAGGGCCGGGAGGTGTCCTCCTGGACGGGGGCGGGGGTGGCGAAGTGGAAGGGGCGGTGCGAACGGTCGGTGCTCACGACCACCCACCGGCCGGTGAGGGGATCCAGGCGGAGCTGGTTCATGGAGCGACCCTCACCCCGAGTGTTTTCGTCACCCTGTTTGTCCACCGGTCCATGCCCTCTGCCTCTGATGACCCATCAGTAACTTACCGTGCCCTCCGAGATCTGGTGCTTTGTCACCATCCGTATGCGTGTCCTCACCTACACGCTACCTGCCGGTAAGGAGCACCTGTTCGATGTCCGCTCGTTGTGTCGTCGACCCCAGAGCGGCTCGCGAGAACCGTTCACCAGGGTGTTGGCCCGGAGTTGTGCGGTCGGGCACGCGCGGTGGCGACGGTGCCGTCGATGTCGCGCTACGCGGCGGTTTCCCCCTCCTGGCGCCGTGTCGGGTCCGGCGGCGACGATGGCGCCCGTGACGATAATGGCCGCTGGCCCCGCAGGAGTGCTCGGGACCGGGATCCTCGGGCCCGGAATCGGATTCCGAGGGGCGCTCGGGGTGGGGATATCGGCGGGCACCGTCCGGAGCGTCCCCACCGGCGCCGTCTACACCGCCCTGCTCATGCTCCACGTCCTGTGTGCCCTGGTCGGGTTCGGGACGATGGTCATGACCGGGGCGCAGGCCGCCCGGGCCCGGCGGGGTCCCTCGGCTCCCGCCGCCGCGGCTCTGTTGCGGTATTTCCGCCCCGGGGTCAACTGGGCCGGCCGCGCCCTGTACGGGGTGCCGGTGTTCGGGTTCTCGCTCGTTGCGGCGAGCAACGGGGCCTTCTCGTCGGGCGACGGCTTCGTCGTGGTGGGCCTCATGGTGTGGATCGTGGCCACGCTGCTAGCCGAGGTCGTCGTGTGGCCGGGGGAGAGGCGGATCCAGGTGGAGCTCACCCACGGGTGGGCCGAGGGCGGGGTCGCAGCGGCGCTCGATCGCGACTGCCGCCAGGTCGCCGCCGCCGCCGTCGTGTTGGCGTTGCTCTTCGTCGTCGCCACCGTGTTCATGATCGGCAAACCGTGAGAAACGGTTCGGGCGCGTTGGGGGTAGGGCGCTGCCGGGCGCGTTGGGGGTGGGGCGCGCTCGGGCGCGTTGGGGCTCCGGAACGCCGACGTAGCCTTGGATGATGCAGGCCTACCTCGATCACGCCGCGACGACGCCGATGCGCCCCGAGTCGTTGGCGGCCATGGTTCCCTACCTGACCGAACATTTCGGGAACCCGTCGGGCTCGCACTCGGTGGCTCGCCGGGCCCTGGTGGCGATCGACGAGGCGCGCGACGAGGTGGCCCGGTGCCTCGGCTGCGAGCCTGGTGAGGTCGTGTTCACCTCCGGCGGTACCGAGTCCGACAATCTCGCTGTCCTCGGCGCATCCTCCCCGGGGCCGGGAACGGTGCTGTGTTCGGCGGTCGAGCATCACGCCGTGCTCAACGCCTGCGATGCCCGCGGTGGCACCACCGTGCCGGTGGACCGGTCAGGGGTCATCGACCTCGACGCCATGGGGGAGCAGCTCGATGATCGCGTGGACCTCGTCTCGGTCATGCTCGTCAACAACGAGGTGGGCACGGTGCAGCCGCTCGCCGACGTGGCCGCGCTGGTGCGCGCCCTCGCTCCCCGGGCGCGGTTGCACACCGATGCCGTCGCCGCCGTGGGGTGGATGGACGTGGCGGCCCTGACGACGGTGGCGGACCTCGTGTCGGTGAGCGCCCACAAGTTCGGGGGCCCGAAGGGCGTCGGCGCGCTCGTCGTGCGCGGCGGTTCTCGCCTCGACCCCGTGCTGCACGGCGGCGCCCAGGAGCGGGGACGGCGTCCGGGGACCCACGACGTCGCCGGGATCGTGGGCATGGCCGCGGCGCTGCGAGTCGCCACCGATGCCCGCGACGACACCGTACGGCGCGTCGGCACCCGGCGCGACCGCCTGGCCGCGGGTCTGAGCACGTCGATCGAGGACGTCAGGGAGACGGTCGTGCACGGCGCCGCCAAGGTGGCCTCCAGCTGTCATCTCGTTGTCGGCGGAGTCGATCAGGAGGAACTCCTCGTCCTGCTCGACGACGAAGGCGTGTGCGCATCGGCCGGTGCGGCCTGCGCCAGCGGTGCCATCGAGCCCAGCCACGTGCTGCTGGCCATGGGCCTGAGCCCGGTCGACGCCAAGTCCGCGGTCAGGTTCTCACTCGGCTACGCCACTACCGACGACGAGATCGATCACGTGCTTTCCGTCATGCCCAAGGTCGTCGAGCGGTTGCGGGCCTGACCATGCGCGTGCTCGTCGCCATGTCGGGTGGGGTCGACTCCTCGGTCGCCGCCGCCGTGCTCGCCGAGGCCGGCCACGACGTCGTCGGCGCCACCCTGAAACTGTGGGGCGGCGCGTCCGACAGTGGGTGCTGCTCGGTGGCCGACGTGGACGACGCCCGGCGCGTGGCCGAACAACTCGGCCTCGACCACCACGTCTTCAATTTCACCGATGCCTTCGAGGACTCGGTCGTCGCACCGTACGTTGCCGACCACGCCGCCGGCCGTACCCCCAATCCCTGCATCGAGTGCAACCGGACGATCAAGTTCGGCCTGCTCCTCGATCGCGCCGCGCGTCTCGGTTTCGACGCCCTCGCCACCGGGCACCACGCCCGCCTCGTGCATATCGATGGCGCAGTGAGCCTGCGGCGCGGCACCGATCCCAAGAAGGACCAGTCCTACGTGCTGTCGATGCTCAACGCCTCAGAACTGGCAAAGGTCGTGCTCCCCGTGGGGGAGTTGACCAAGGCCGCGGTGCGGGCGCGCGCCCGGGCCATCGGCCTGCGCACCGCCGACAAGCCCGACAGCCAGGACGTGTGCTTCATCCATTCCGCCCGCGGCCGGCGCGGGTTTCTCGCCGAGCGCATGGCGCTGCACGGCGCGGAACTGGTCGACGCCTCGAGCGGCGACGTCGTCGGCACCGTCCCCGCCGGCGAGCTGGTGACAGTGGGGCAACGGCGCGGCCTCGGAGTGGCGGTCGACGGTCACCGACGCTATGCCCTCACCGTCGATGTCCGGGCGCGACGCATCACCGTGGGAACGTCCGCCGATGCCGTCGGGGGACGCGTCGTGGTCGACCGGACCAGCTGGGTGGGGCCTGCGCTCGAGCCCGGCGATCGGGCCTTCGCCCAGACGAGCGCGCACGGATCGGCGGCTGCGTGTACCTGGCAGGGCGATGCCGTCGTGTTCGACGAGCCGCAACCTCTCGTCGCACCGGGGCAGACCGTCGCCCTCTACGACGCTGCCGACGCCGACGCGGTGGTGGGCGCCGCGGTGGCCACCGCCTCCGAGGTTCCCATTGCCTCGGAGGGTCCCCCTGAGGACCCGTCCGCGACCGTGTGACGCCCGGTACGCTCCCGCGCATGGCCGGCGCTTCGGGCGATGCGGGCGATGGGGGCGATGGGGGCGAGCCGGGCGCTTCGAGCAGCGCGGCGCGCCGGGTCGAGGAGCTGCGCGGCCTGATCTCGTACCACGACGAGCGTTACTACCAACTCGACTCCCCCGAGATCACCGACGCCGACTACGACGACCTGATCGGTGAGCTCCGCCTGCTCGAGGACGCCCATCCCGAGCTCGTGAGCGCCGATTCCCCCACCCGCCGCGTCGCCGGTGCGCCCACCTTGCTCTTCTCGCCCGTGCAGCACCGCTCGCCCATGATGAGCCTCGACGACGCGTTCGGCATCGACGAGCTCCACGCGTGGTTCGACCGCATGGCGCGCATCGCACCCGAGACCACCGAGGCGGCCTTCGTGTGCGAGCTCAAGATCGACGGGCTGGCCGTGTCCCTTCTCTACGAGGATGGTCACCTGGTACAGGCGGCGACACGCGGTGACGGGAGGTCCGGGGACGACGTCACCGCCAACGTGGCCACCATCGGCGCCGTCCCCGACCGGCTCACGTGGCCGAAGGGTCGGGGCAAGTTGCCGCCCGTGCTCGAGGTACGGGGCGAGGTCTACATGCCGGTGTCGTCGTTCGAGGCGCTCAACCAGCGCCAGCTCGACGCCGGGCTCAAGACCTTCGCCAACCCGCGCAACTCGGCGGCGGGCTCGCTGCGCCAGAAGGACTCGAGGATCACCGCCTCGCGCGAGCTGTCGTTCTGGGCCTACCAGCTCGGCGCCATGGACGGTGGGCCCGCCGTCGCCAGTCACAGCGAGGGGCTCGAGCTGCTGCGCAAGTGCGGACTGCCCGTCGACCCCCATGTGGAGATCGTGCGCGGCACGGCCGACGCCGAGACGTTCTGCCGACGATGGGAGGAGCACCGTCACGACCTCGACTACGAGATCGACGGTGTGGTCATCAAGGTCGACGACCTCGAGCTGCAGCGCCGCCTCGGGTCCACCTCCCGGGCGCCGCGCTGGGCCATCGCCTTCAAGTTCCCACCCGAGGAGCGCACCACCAAGCTCCTGCGCATCATGGTGTCGATCGGGCGGACCGGTCGGGCCACGCCGTTCGCCGTGCTCGAGCCCGTCTTCGTGGGAGGGTCGACGGTCGGGCTCGCCACGTTGCACAACGAGGACCAGGTGCGGCTGAAGGATGTGCGTCCGGGTGACACCGTGGTGGTACGCAAGGCGGGAGACGTCATCCCCGAGGTCGTCGGGCCCGTGCTGTCGGCCCGGACCAAGCGGTCGCGTCCCTGGCACTTCCCGAAGGTCTGCCCGAGCTGTGGTGGACCGCTCGTCCGACTCCCGGGTGAGAGCGACACCTTCTGCACGAACATCGACTGTCCCGCCCAGCGCGTGCAGCGCATCGTGCACTTCGCCTCTCGTGGTGCGCTGGACATCGAGGGTCTCGGGGAGAAGCGTGTCATCCAACTCGTCGAAGCCGACCTGTTGTCGGACCCCGGCGACATCTACTCGCTCGGTTCCGAGCCGCTCGTGGCCCTCGAACGCTTCGGTGACCTGTCGGTGGACAACCTCCTCGCCGCCGCCGAGGCCTCGAAGAGCCGTCCCTTGAGCCGCCTGCTCGTGGGGCTCGGCATCCGTCATCTCGGCCCCACCGGCAGCCGCGCCCTGGCGCGTGCCTACGGGTCGCTCGACGCGTTGATGGCGGCCGAGATGGCCGAGCTCGCCGCGGTCGAGGGGATCGGTCCCGTCATTGCCGACAGCGTGGTCGAGTTCGTGGCGTCGCCCGCCAACCGCCGGGTCATCGACAAGCTCCGTCTCGCCGGGGTCGCCCTCGTGGAGCCCGGCGCGCCGGTGGCCGGGTCGGCTCGGACGGGCGCGGGCGCCGCGGCGACGATTCCGGGGACCGCGCCGGGGACGGAGCCGGTCCCGGCCGGGGCGATCGGGCAGCAGCCCCCCCAGACGCTGGCGGGTCGTTCGGTCGTCGTCACCGGGACCATCGAAGGCTTCACCCGGGAGGAGGCCGAAGAGGCCATCCTGGCCCGGGGGGGCAAGTCGCCCGGGAGCGTCTCGGCCCGGACCTGGGTCGTCGTCCTCGGCACCGAGCCCGGTGCCGCCAAGCTCAAGAAGGCGGAGGAGCTGGGCGTACCGATCGTCGAGGGCGCCCGTTTCCAGGAGCTCCTCGACAGCGGGGAGATCCCCGCCGGCTGAGGCCCTCTGTCCCGGCGCGGCCAGGCGGTCACGGCTGGTGGTGAACGTCCACCAGGCGGCGCTCGACCGTCGGTAGCCTGGGCATGGACCATGTCGACCATTACCGAATCCATCGGTCGGGTCCTTGCTGGCCGCTACCGGATTGAGTCCGCCCTCGGGAGTGGGGCGTCCGCGAACGTGTTCGCGGCGTTCGACACGACTCTGCAACGTCGGGTGGCCATCAAGGTTCTGCACCCCGCGCTGGCCGCCGACGGCGGTTTCCTACGCCGCTTCCGCGCCGAGGCGCAGGCTGCGGCGGCGCTGGCCAACGCGCACGTGCTGGCCGTCCATGACTGGGGCGAGGACGCCCAGGGCCCGTTCCTCGTGCTCGAGTTCCTGGGCGGGGGATCGCTCCGGGACATGCTCGACGAGGGGACGCGCCTGAGCCTGGCCCAGGCCGTCTCGATCGGGGCCCAGGCCGCCGAGGGGCTCGCCTACGCGCACGCGCGCGGCTTCGTCCACCGCGACGTGAAGCCCGCCAACCTGCTCTTCGACGAAGAGGGCCGTCTCCGGGTGGCCGACTTCGGCCTGGCCCGCGCCCTCGCCGAGGCCTCGCTGACCGAGCCGGCCGGGACGACCGTGGGCACGGCCCGCTACGCCGCCCCCGAACAGGCGCTCGGGAACCGGGTCGACGGCCGGGCCGACGTCTATTCGCTCGCGCTCGTCCTCTACGAGGCGGTGACCGGGGTCGTCCCCTTCACCGCCGACACCACGATCTCGACCCTCATGGCTCGCGTCGGCGCCGAGCTCCCCGGCCACGACGGCCTGGGGCCGCTGGCCGAGGTGCTCGCCGAGGCGGCCACGCCCGATGCCGAGGACAGGCTCGACGCCACCGCCTTCGCGGCCCGTCTCCGCGAGCTGGGCGAGCAGCTGCCCGCTCCCGAGAAGCTCCGGCTCGCCGGTGCGGGTGGCGCCGGTGTCGTCCTGCCGCGTCCGGTCACCCCGCCACCGGACGACGACCTCACCAACCACGGCATGGTGCTGCCGCCACCCGCCGCCGGCCGTCGCGCCCGCGGCGGCGAGGATCCCGACGTCCTGGCCTTCGCCACCGCGGTGGGCATCGCCGAAGGTCCCGCTGCCGTGCACCGCCGCCGCCGTCGCTGGCCGTGGATGGTCGTCATCTTGGTGCTGGTGCTGGCGCTGGCCGGTACCGGAACGGTCCTGGCCCTCAAGAAGGCGAAGGTGATTCTCGTCACGCCGACCTACAAGCTCGCGTCCATCACCGGTCTCACCCAAGCCCAGGCCGAGGCCAAGCTGGCCCACGACCAGTTCGCCGTGGTCGTGAAGGGTCACCAGACGTCGATTACCCTGGCCGCCGGCCTGATCCTGAGCCAGACGCCGCCCGCGGGGGAGAAATTGCGACGCGGTAGCCCGGTGGTGGTGACGGTGTCGTCGGGTCTGCCCTCCGTGACGATCCCCACTCTCGCCACGGCGACCGGGGACTGTGCGGCCATCACGGCTCTGCTGACGCCCTTGCATTTGGTCGCGAACTGCACCGACAAGAACTCGACGACGGTGGCCAAGGGGACGGTCATCGCCTGGAGCCCGCAAGGTAGCGCCCCGTACGGGTCCACGATCAGCGTCCTTGTCTCGGCCGGACCCCCGAGCGAGACCATTCCGTCCCTCACCGGCCAGACCTGTGCGGGCGCCACCACCACGCTCATGGCCGTCGGCCTGCTCGCCAACTGCACCCAGCAGTACAGCTCGTCGGTGCCGAACACCGAGGTGATCACCTGGGCCCCCACCGGCTCCGCGCTCGAGGGGAGCACGATCAACATCGTCATCTCCGAAGGGCCGCAACCGGTCACGATCCCCTCGAACCTGTACGGGATGACGGTGTCGGAGGCCATCGCCGCCCTCCAGGCCCTGGGGTTGACGCCGGTCAGCGGGGGCGGTTCCCTGAGCGGCCACGTGTTCTTGAGCAGCCCGGCCGCCGGGACATCGGTGCTTCCCGGAGCGACCGTCACGCTCTTCAGCAAGTAGGCGCGCGCCGCCCGATGCCAGTTCCTGGTCGGCGTCCGATCAAGCCGATGCGATTCCCTGGTCGCCGGCCGATCAACGACGTCAGATGATGGCCAGAGCCGGGGTCGGTTGTGAGCTGTGCGAGGCGGCGAGGCTCACCACCTGGTACCACGAGGACGACGTCTGCTGGGTGGCGGACTGCGAGATCTGCCGGGTGCCCATGGTTGTGTGGCGGACGCACGCCACCGAGCCCCCCGAGCAGGATCTCGACCACATGTTGGCGCAGCTCGGACGTGTCGCCGACGAGGTCCTCGGGGCAGGGACATGGTCGGTCGACGCCGTCATGCGCCAGATCCCCGATCACTTCCACGCTCATGCCCGCGATCCGGGTTGGTGGATGCGCCGCTTTGGCGCAGCGCGCCCGTAGGGCATGGTGTTTGCCGATCGTCGTGACGCGGGCCGCCGGCTCGCCGCGCTCCTGATGGAGTCTGGGTCATCGGTCTTGCCGGGTTCGTCGGGCTTCACGGGAACGCGGTCGGAGTCGACACGGCCGGAGCGGGCCGGGGAGCCCGCCGTCGTGATGGGCATGGCCCGTGGCGGCGTGCCCGTGGCGTTCGAGGTCGCCGGAGCGCTCCACGCTCCGCTCGATGTCGTGGTGGTGCGCAAGCTGGGCCACCCCCGGCAACCCGAGCTGGGCCTGGGGGCCATCGCCGAGGAGGGCGTGCGTCTCGTCAATGACGCGCTGGTGCGCCGTCTCGAGGTTCCCGAGGACGTGATCGACGCCGTGGCGGCGCGCCAGACGATCGAGCTCGAGCGCCGGCTGCGCGTCTACCGCGGGGACCGACCCCCGGTACCGGTGGAAGGGCGGACCGCCATCGTCGTGGACGACGGATTGGCCACCGGGTTCACCGCCCGCGCCGCCATCGAGGTCATGCGCCGCCGCGCCGCGGCGCGGGTGGTCCTGGCCGTCCCCGTGGCCCCGCCCGACGCGCTGGACGCGCTGCGCGACGTTGCCGACGACGTCGCGTGCGTCGAGACGACGGAACGGTTCTTCGGCCTGAGCGAGTGGTACGAGGACTTCGAACAGGTGAGCGATCAGGAGGTCACCCGGCTCCTGGCCCTCGCCGCGACCCGGTCGTGATCAAGTACCTCGGGTCCAAACGTCGCCTCGTGCCGGTCCTCGGTGAGCTGGCTCGACGGGCGAAGGCCCGAACCGCGCTCGATCTCTTCACGGGCACGACACGCGTGGCCCAGGCGTTCAAGCTCGAAGGGGCCGAGGTGACCGCGGTGGACTCGACGCGTTGCGCGGCCGTGCTCGCTGGGTGCTACGTGGCCACCGACGGCGCCACCGTCGACCCGAACGCGCTCGAGCGAGCCGTGGCCGAGCTCAATGCCGTGCCGGGGCGTCCCGGCTACGTCACCGAGACGTTCTGCGAGAGCTCGCGTTTCTTCCAGCCGGCCAACGGCGCCCGCATCGATGCGGTGCGAGATGCCATCGAAGCGCGCTACGCGGGCACGTGGCTCGAGCCGGTGCTGCTCACCAGCCTGCTCGAGGCCGCCGATCGCGTGGACTCCACGACGGGGGTCCAGATGGCCTACGTGAAGCAGTGGGCGGACCGTTCCTTCCGGCCCCTCGAGCTGCGCGTACCGTTCCTGCTCCCCGGTCCCGGTCGGGCCGTGCGCGGTGATGCTTGTCTCGTCGCGCCGGAACTGGACGACGTGGATCTCGCCTACCTCGACCCGCCTTACAACCAGCACCGCTACGAGGCGAACTACCACATCTGGGAGACGCTGGTGGCCTGGGACGCGCCTGACCACTACGGGGTGGCGTGCAAGCGGACCGAGATCCGCCAAGGCGAGCGCAGCGCGTTCAATTCCCGGCGCACCATGCCCGGGGCCCTCGCCCAGGTCGTGCGCGACGTGCGCGCCCGTCTCCTGGTGCTGTCGTACAACGACGAGTCGTGGATGGGCCTCGACGAGCTCATCGGGATCTGTCGTGTCCGGGGGCACGTCGAGGTCCTGGCGTTCGCCTCGAACCGCTATGTCGGGGCCCGGATCGGCATCCACAACCCCGCCGGGGAGCGGGTCGGGTCCGTCGGCCGCCTCCGGAATCTCGAGTATGTCCTCGTCGCCGGGGATCGCGACGAGGTCCGCCATGTGGTCGAGCCCTGGCGTGACTCCCTCGTGGTGGCCCGGGCGAGCTGATCGGGCCCGTCTGGTCCCGACCATTCGCTGCTTGACCCCCGCGACCAGCCCTGTCAACGTTGGCTGCTTTCCGACGTGGTTGTGCCGGGGACCTTTCGGGCAGATCACCGGGAACCTGAGGAGGAGAACGACGTGGGAGCGCTCGAAGGCCGAGTGGCGATTATCACGGGGGCGGGGCGGGGTCTCGGCCGTGAGCACGCACTCTTGTTCGCCGCCGAGGGTGCCAAGGTCGTCGTGAACGATCTCGGGGGAGCCATCGACGGCTCGGGCGACGACCGGAGCGCCGCCGAACTGGTTGCCGACGAGATCCGGGGGTTCGGCGGCGAGGCCGTGGCGAACACCGACGACATCGCCTCCCCCGAGGGCGCCCAGAATCTGGTGAACGCGGCGGTCGGGGCGTTCGGCGCCTTGCACGCCCTGATCAACAACGCCGGGATCCTGCGGGACCGGATGCTCGTCAATATGTCCGAAGAGGACTGGGACTCGGTCATCCACGTCCATCTGAAAGGCCATTTCCTCCCCACCCGCTACGCGGCCGGGTACTGGCGCCAGCAGGTCAAGCAGGGCCGCGAGGTGAGGGCCTCGGTCATCAACACGTCGTCGACCTCGGGGCTCCTCGGCAACCCCGGACAGTCGAATTACGGCGCCGCCAAGGCCGGGATCGCCGCCTTCACCGTCATCGCCGCGCAGGAGCTCATCCGGTACGGGGTGCGGGTGAACGCCATCGCACCGGCGGCCCGCACCCGCATGACCGAGGCGACTCCGGGTTTGGGCGACATCGTGAAGGCGCCGCGCGACCCTGGTGCCTTCGACGTCTGGAACCCCGCCAACGTGTCCCCACTCGTGGCGTACCTCGCCACCGAGAGTTGCCCCCTGAACGGGCGGGTCTTGTTCGTCCAGGGCGGCCAGGTGCGAGTGTTCCAACCGTGGACGATGACCACGACCCTCGAAAAGAACGACCGCTGGACCGTGGACGAGCTCGCCAAGGAGCTTCCGGGTCTCTTCGACTGATCGCGACGGACCGCCGCGCCGCGCCGGTACGGTCCGCCGTCGAGAGGGGCACTGAGCCTCGGTATCTTGGTCGGCTGTGAGCCCCCCCGGCCCGACCTCTCCTGACGATCGCGCCACTCCTGAACGTCGCGCCACTCCCGAAAGCGACGTCATTCCTCGGAGCGACGCCATTCCCGACCACGGAGGCTCCACGGCGCGGCTGCGCTCCTGGCTTGAGCCGTTGGGGGACCGGGCCCGGCGCAGCCCCCGCTACCAGTGGTGGGTCTTGTGGGTGTCGTTGTCGGGTCTGCTCGCCACCAACCTGCTCTTCACCGTGTTCGTGGTGGCGTTGCCGGAGGTGTCGCGCAGCCTGCACGCCAGCTTCGCTGCCACCACCTGGGTCGTGACCGGGCCCCTCCTCGCTTATGGCGTGGTGGCTCCGCTCGTGGGCAAGGCCGGGGACCTGTTCGGCCATCGCCGGCTCTTCATGGCCGGGATCATGGCCGAGACCGTGGCCGCCGCGCTCTCCGCCTTGGCCCCCAACATCGGGGTCCTCATCGCAGCGCGCATCATCGGCGGCATGGTGGGGGCGTCCATCGGCGCCGCGTCCATGGCGCTCGTGCTGTCGGTCTTCAACCACGGGGACCGCGTGAAGGCGCTCGGCTTCTGGTCGCTGGTGGGGGCGGGGGGCCCGGTGATCGGCGTGGCCCTGGGCGGTCCCGTGATCCAGCTCTTCGGCTGGCGGTGGATGTTTTTTCTCCAGGTCCCCCTGCTGTTGACGGCGTCGGTGCTCGCCATGGCCGTCCTCCCCAAGCGAGCCTCGGGGCGACGTCATGTGCGGTGGGAGGAGCTAGACCTCGACTGGGCGGGCGCAGCATCGATCGCGGCGTGTGTCGCCGCCTTCCTCCTGGCCTTGACGTTCCTCCCCAACTCGGGATTGTCGAGCCCGCTCGTGTTGGGCCTGCTCGCCCTCTCGGTGGTCTGTGGCGTCTTGTTCCGTGCCGCCGAGCGCCGCGCCTCGGACCCCATCTTCCCGCTCGCCTACCTGCACAAGCGGAACTTCGTCTTCCCGATCGCGGCGCAGAGCTTTGCCAACTTCGCCTACCTCGGCGGGTTCTTCCTCACCCCCCTCCTCCTCGAGTACTCGTTCGGCTACCTCCACAACCAGTCGGTGGTGGGCTTCTTGTCGTTGCCGCGCCCCATCGTCTTCTCGACCATCGCGCCTTTCGCCGGGTATCTGGCCGTGCGCGTCGGCGAGCGTTCCCTGGCCGTCGTCGGGACGACGGCGGTGGTGCTGTCCATGGGTGTCTTCGCGTTGGCGGGGCATTCCACCGGCCTCGCCCTGGTGGAGATCGCGTTGGCACTGTCGGGCATGGGCCTCGGCGTGGCGTCACCGTCGCTGTCGGCCACGGTGTCCAACGAGTTCGCCCCCGAGGATCTCGGCACGGCGGCCGCGTCCCAGCAGCTCATGAACCAACTGGGCACGGTCGCCGGGATCCAGGTCATGGAGACCGTGTACGACGCCGTCGTGCGGGGTCACCATGGGGCGGGCGCGACCCTGCACGCCTTCCACGTCGCCTATCTGGTGGGCGGAGCAGTCGCGCTCCTGGGTGTGGTCGGCGCCGTCATGTCACGCTCGACCCCGAGGAACCTGGCGCCGTCGGTGGAAACGCTCGAGGCCCTCGATATGGCCGAACGCCAACCTGTCGTGTTGCCCGACCCGGCCTAGCGCAACCCGGCTCGACGCCGGCTCGACGCCGGCGCGACTCCGGCGCGATTCCGGATCGCACGGTCGGGTGGTCGAGCAGTCGAAGCAGTCGAGCGCTACGCCGTCATCTCCCGGAGTCGCTTCGCGACCTCCTGGGCGTTCTCGTCGGGCGGCGCGCCCTGCATCATCATGAGCTTGGCCATGTCGCCCTCCACTTTGACCCGGCCGGCCATGAAGGCCTGCATGCCGACCTGGGGGTTGCCTTCCACGAGGATCGCCTTCGCCGTGGCGTAGTCGAGAGTGACCTTGAGATCGGCCGGGTCGATATGGCCCTTGTCGAGCTTGAGGGTGCCATCGGTGGTGTCGACGTGGGCATCGATCGCATCATCACCGAAGGGCACCTCGGTGATGACCAGGTTCATCCTCATCTGGTGCACCATCGTTCCGGCGCGGCCTTCGTGCTCCTCGCGGATCTTGCGCGCCTCATCTACCCACTCGTCACTCAGGAAGGCGTACTGGGCCATCGTCGCTGTGCTCCTTGCTGTCGGGGCGGATTCACAATACCCGGCGGGCCGTCCGCCCTGTCCGAGCAGGCACATGCGGCCGGTGGCCTAGCATCTCGACGTGGTCGCCCCCGTCATGCCCGGTGCCGAGCCCTTCACCCACGACGGTGACGCGCGAGGCGTGCTCGTCCTGCACGGCTTCACCGGCAATCCGCAGTCCATGCGGCCCCAGGCGGAGGTCCTGGCCGACGAGGGGTACACCGTCGAGCTCCCGCTTCTCCCCGGTCACGGGACCGCCATCGAGGACATGATCCCCACGCGGTGGTCCGACTACACCGCCGCCGCCGAGGCCGCCTACGAGGCTCTGGCGGCGCGCTGCGACGCGGTGGCGGTCGTCGCGCTGTCGATGGGTGGGACGCTCGCCTGCCGGTTGGCCGAGCACCATGCCGAGATCGTGGGGATGGTGCTGGTGAATCCGTTCGTCGACCCGCCCGCCGAGAGTTTCCGTGAGGTGCTGCAGGGCATCCTCGACACCGGGACCGAGGTCGCGCCCGGCGTGGGATCCGACATCGCCATGGAGGGCTCCACCGAGCTCGCCTATCTCGGGTCGCCGATCGCGGCGGCGCTGAGCCTGTTCGCCGGGATCGACGAAGTCGCCGCCCACCTCGAGGACATCACGTGCCCCGTGCTCCTGCTCTCGAGCCGCCAGGACCACGTCGTGCCCTCGTCATCGGGTGACGTGTTGGTGGTCCGGGTATCGGGGCCCATCGAGCGCGTCTGGCTCGAGCGCAGCTACCACGTGGCCACGCTCGACTACGACGCCGATCTCGTGGTGGCCCGCACCGTCGAGTTCGTCCACGATTTGTTGGGCGCGGGCGCGGGCGCGGGCGCGGTCGGCGGGACGGTGGCCGGGACGGCGGGTTGATGTCCGGCGATCCCGCCCTCACCCGTGACGACGCCGCCTACGTGGCACGTCTGGCCCGCATCGATCTCACCGATGACGAGCTCGATCTGTACGCGGTGCAGCTGGCCGCGGTGATCGGTCATGCCGCCGAGATCGCCGCGCTCGACACCGAGGGGGTCGAGCCCACCGCCCATCCGTTGCCGTTGCGCAACGTGACGCGCGCCGATGAGCCGCGACCGTCGCTCGACCGGGCCGAGGTCCTCGCCCAGGCGCCGGCCGTGGAGGACGGGCGGTTCAAGGTGCCCCCGATCCTGGGGGAGGCTCCATGACGGGTCCCTGGGGCTCGGCCACCTCGCCCGCTCCCGGCGCCAGGCCGAGCCCCGCTCTCGACATCGCGGGCGCGGTCCGGGACGGGTCGATGTCGGCCGCGGCGGTGGTCGAGAAGTACCTCGGCGCCATCGACGAGGTCGACGGCGAGCTGCACGCCTTCGTCACCGTCATGCATGACTCGGCGCGCCTCGAGGCGGAGTCCGTCGATCGTCGGGTGGCGGCAGGCGAGGATCCCGGCCCGCTGGCGGGGGTGCCCGTGGCGCTCAAGGACAACATGTGCACCCGCGGCGTTCCCACGACGTGCTCGTCGCGGATCCTCGAAAGGTGGCGCCCTCCCTATGACGCCACCGTGGTGGCGCGCCTCAGGGCGGCCGGAGCCGTCGTCATCGGAAAGACCAACCTCGACGAGTTCGCCATGGGCTCGTCCACCGAGAACTCCGCCTTCGGGCCGACGCACAACCCCCATGACCCGGGCCGCGTCCCCGGTGGCTCGTCGGGCGGTTCGGCCGCCGCAGTGGCNGCGGGGCTCGCCCCCCTCGCGCTCGGGTCCGACACCGGCGGCTCGATCCGCCAGCCCGCCGCCCTGTGTGGGATCGTGGGCATGAAGCCGACCTACGGGACGGTGTCGCGCTACGGGCTCGTGGCCTTCGCCAGCTCGCTCGACCAGATCGGACCCCTGACGACGACGGTGACCGAGAGCGCGGTGCTGTTCGACGTGATCGGGGGGCAGGACCCGCTCGACTCGACCTGTCTGGAACGGCCCGTTCCCCGCACCGTCTCGGCCCTGGCCGACGGGGTGGAGGGGCTGCGGGTGGGGTTGGTCGCAGAGCTGGTGGACGGTGTCGACGCGGCGGTCGGGGCGCGGGTGCACGAGGCGGCCGGGGCCTTGGCGGCCGCCGGTGCGAACATCGACAACGTCTCGATCCCCGAGTTCCGTCACGGTTTGCCTGCGTACTACGTGGTGGCGCCGGCCGAAGCGTCGTCGAACCTGTCGCGATATGACGGCGTGCGCTACGGGTTGCGTGTCGAAGCCGACACCGCTGAGGCCATGAACGCGGCGACGCGCGCCGCGGGGTTCGGGCCCGAGGTGAAGCGACGGATCATGCTCGGTACCTATGCGCTGTCGGCGGGGTACTACGACGCGTATTACGGGCAGGCCCAGAAGGTGCGGACGCTCATCATCGACGCGCTGGCCTCCGCCTACCAGCGCTTCGACGTGCTGCTGGGGGCGACGACCCCGACGACCGCCTTCGCCATCGGGGCCAAGGTCGACGACCCGTGGGCCATGTACCTGTCCGACGTGTGCACGGTGCCCTCGAACCTGGCCGGCCATCCCGCCATCAGCATCCCCTTCGGCACCGACGACGGCGGGTTGCCCGTCGGGGTCCAGGTGCTGGCGCCCGCTCTGGGCGAGCCCGTGATGTTCCAGGTCGCCGCCGTGCTCGAGAGCCGGGCGCCGGTCCTCGCCCCTCCGCGGGTGCACGCCCCGTGAGCGCCGACAACGCCGACACCACCGGGACCGCGGGGACGGCCGACACCGGCGCCACCGCCGGGACCAGCGGGTGGGAGCCGGTCATCGGTCTCGAGGTGCATTGCGAGCTCCGCACGGAGACGAAGTTGTTCTGCGGGTGCCGCAACGCCTTCGGTGACGAGCCCAACACCAACATCTGCCCGACGTGCCTCGGCCTGCCCGGGTCGCTTCCGGTGCTCAACGTCCGCGCCGTCGAGTACGCCATGCGGATCGGGGTGGCGCTGAACTGCGAGATCCGGCCCTCGATCTTCCACCGCAAGAACTACTTCTATCCCGACATGCCCAAGGACTATCAGGTCAGCCAGTACGACGCGCCCATCAACGTCAACGGCTCGTTGGAGCTGCCCGACGGCACCCGGGTGCGGGTCGAGCGGGCGCACATGGAAGAGGACACCGGCAAGACGTCGCACATCGGGGGAGGCGGGCGGATCCACGACGCCGATTACGCTTTGGTCGACTACAACCGTGCCGGCGTGCCCTTGGTCGAGATCGTCTCCGCGCCCGACATCCGGTCTTCGACCCAGGCGCGCCTCTATGCGTCGGAGCTCCGCAGCATCCTCGTCGCCACCGGTGCGTCCGACGGCCGGATGGAGGAGGGGTCCATGCGTGTGGACGCCAACGTGTCGGTGCGGCGGGCGGGGACCTTCGAGCTCGGCACGCGCTGTGAGATCAAGAACCTCAACTCGTTGCGGTCGCTGGGCCGGGCCATCGAGTACGAGATCGAACGGCAGATCGGGTTGCTCGAGGCCGGCGACAAGGTGGTGCAACAGACTCGGCACTGGAACGAGGACCAGGGGGTCACCGTCGCCCTCCGTTCGAAAGAAGAGGCCTTCGACTACCGCTACTTTCCCGAGCCCGACCTCGTGCCCGTTGTGCCCGACGCGGGGTGGCAGTCCGACGTGGCGGCGTCGATCGGTCCCATGCCGGCGGAGCGTCGTGCCAAGCTCGCCGCATTGTTCGGGCCTGAGCCCGTCGGCCACGCGCGCGCCGACCAGATCGCCACGGTGGTAGAGCACGGGCTCGACGAGCTCGTGACGGCGGCCGCCGCGGCCGGGATCGACGGGGCGAAGGCGCTTGCGCGCACGTCCAACGAGGCCTCGGCTGACCCCGACGCGGCGCGGCGGCTCGACGTATCGGCCTTCGTCGCGTTGCTGCGGATGGAGCAGGACGGCAAGCTGAACCCCACGCAGAGCAAGGCGGTCCTCGCCGACATGCTCGAGAACGGGGGCGATCCCGCCGACATCGCCAGGCGACGCGGCTTCGAGGCGCTCGAAACGGGGTCGCTGCACGGCGTCGTGGCCGAGGTGATCGCCGCCAACACCGACGCGTGGCACCGATATCAGGCAGGTGACGACAAGCTCGTGGGCTTCTTCACCGGGGAAGTGATGAAGGCGACCAAGGGCCGCGCCGACGGCAAGGCCGTGGCCGCCGAGCTCCGCCGCTTGCGCGCCTGACCCCCCTCTGCGCGTCAATTCCTGGCGGGCGCCTCGTCGCGGCGGGGCTCGTCGGTGAAGGCGCCCACACTCGCCGCGACGCCCCGAGTCGTGGTCGACGCCTTTTGAAGCGGCGGGGCCATGGGGACCATGGCGGGTGATCCCCATGCCCCGCCGCCACCCCCCTGCTGAGTGACTCCGTCAGGAAGGGGAAATGGGAGTTCCCCGGAGCCACTCGATATGGCTATACCCCGAGGGACCTGCTTTCGAACACGGGCCCGCCTCGTCGGGTACTCGAGCGAGGGTGTTCACTTCGCGCCTCGGCACCACACCCGGGCGCGATCCTGGTCTCTGTTCGAGTGGCACATCAAGCGGTTCGGCAGTTCCTGCTAGGAACGATCTTTCAGTGAGTGTCGATCTCGTCACCCATGGCGGCAGCACCGGCAGTACCGGCGGGACCGGGAAGGGGACGAAATCCGGACATTCGCCCGTGGTGCACCGGCGGGTAGGGGATCATTTTTGTGATCCCCAGAATCGCGTCAGCGTTGCAGCCTGCACATAGCGTCATGACGTGGGTCGTTGTCGCTCCTTCCGGTACCTCTTGCAGCCGACGGTCCCGCAGCGGATTCGCTTCGAGGCGCTGCTCCGCAATCAGTGCGAGCTTTACAACGCCGCCCTGGAGGAGCGCCGAGGGGCCTGGACGTGGGAGCGACGCTCCATTTCCTACATCGACCAGAGCCGGACCCTCACCACCTTGCGAGCAGCGCGCCCCGAGATCCTCGACCACGGCGTGACCGTCTGTCGGGGAACCC
>JGI12269J14319_10001532_pt1 | contig 22932 bp, 22 predicted proteins | sample PeaSoiSIISIP2007_FD_14319 | JGI IMG/M metagenome (IMG submission 14319)
TGGCCGGCGAGGCCCGCCGCACCCTGTTGCAGCGATCGGTGCGGGGGCTCGTCCACGGCTCGTCGGTCTATCTCGTCCCCCGCGCCGACGGGACCGTGGTCGTCGGGGCCACCGTCGAGGAGCGCGGATTCGACACCACCGTCACCGCCGGCGCCGTCTACGAGCTCCTGCGCGACGCCCGGCGGGTCGTGCCCGGCGTCACCGAGCTCGAACTGGTCGAGGCGCGTGCCGGGCTCCGCCCCGGCTCGCCGGACAACGCCCCGGTGGTGGGGGCCACGACCGTCACCGGCCTGATACTGGCCACCGGTCACCACCGCAACGGGATCCTCCTCTCCCCCCTCACCGCCGAGGCCGTGGCCGCCGTGGCGGCCGGCGAGGAGCCACCACCGGAGATGGCGCCGTTCACGCCGGCCCGCTTCGCCCACACGCGATCGGCGGCGGCGCGGCCATGAGCGGCGACGGGACCGTGACGGAGCTCAGGATCGAGGTGAACGGACGCCGCTGCACGGTGTCCGCCGGTACCACGGTGGCCGCCGTGGTGGCGCAGTGGTGCGATTCGCCGGACGGGATCGCCGTGGCCCGTAACGGTGAGGTGGTGCCCCGCAGCGCCTGGCCGACGACCGACCTCGACCACGACGACCACGTGGAGATCGTGACGGCGGCGGCCGGTGGCTGACGAGAATCGGGACCTCACCATCGACGGGCGGGCCATGGCGTCGCGTCTGATTCTCGGCACCGGGGGCATCCCGAGCCTCGACGTCCTCGACGCCGTGCTCGAGGCGTCGGCCACGTCGCTGGCCACCGTGGCCGTCCGCCGGGTCGACCCGGCCGCGGCCGGAGGGATCCTCGACGTCCTGCGCCGCCGGGCGGTGGACGTCCTGCCCAACACGGCCGGGTGCTTCACCGCCGCCGAGGCTGTTCTGACGGCCAAGCTGGCGCGCCAGGCCTTCGGGACCGACTGGGTCAAGCTCGAGGTGATCGGCGACGAGGACACCCTCCTGCCCGACGCCGTCGAATTGCTCGGCGCCGCCGAGCAGCTGTGCGACGAGGGGTTCGTCGTCCTCCCCTACACGAACGACGACCCCGTCCTGGCCCGCCGACTGGAGCAGGCCGGGTGCGCCGCCGTGATGCCCCTGGGCTCGCCCATCGGCAGCGGCCTGGGGATCCGCAACCCGCACAACATCGCCCTCATCGCCGAGTCGTGTTCGGTCCCCGTCATCCTCGACGCCGGGATCGGGACGGCGTCGGACGCCGCCCTGGCCATGGAGCTGGGATGCGACGGCGTGATGGTGGCCACCGCCATCACCCGGTGCCGCCAGCCGGTGCGGATGGCGGCCGCCATGCGGTCGGCCGTCGAGGCCGGCTACGAGGCCCGTCGGGCGGGCCGGATCCCCCGGCGGTGGTCGGCTCGGGCGTCGAGCCCGGTGGCGGGGACGATCGCCGTCCCCGGTCCGGACTGAGCACCGCGCCGTGAACCCACCGGTGGCGCTGACGATCGCCGGCTCCGATTCCGGCGGCGGCGCCGGGATCCAGGCCGACCTGAAGACGTTCGCCGCGCTCGGTGTGTTCGGGACCAGCGTCCTCACGGCCGTCACCGCGCAGAACACCACCGCCGTCCTCGGTGTCCGGACCCTCGAACCGACGTTCGTCGACCTGCAGATCGAGGCCGTTCTGGCCGACCTTCCCGTCGCCGCCGTGAAGACGGGGATGCTGGCGACGGCCGCCACGGTGGCCGTCGTGGCCCGGCGGGCCGCCGCCGGGGACCTGCCCCGGCTGGTCGTCGATCCCGTCATGGTGAGCTCCACGGGGGCGCCCCTGCTCGACGACGACGGCGTGGCCGCCTATCTCGACCTCCTGCTCCCCCACGCCGCAGTCTGCACGCCGAACATGCGCGAGGCGGCCCTGCTGGCCACCATGGCGGTGACCGACGTGGCCGGCATGGAGAAGGCGGCCCGGCGGCTGGCCGAGTACGGGCCCGCCGTGATCGTGGTGAAGGGGGGGCATCTCGGTGGGGACGTCGCCCCCGACGTCGTCCTGGCCGAGGGCGTCCTCACCGTCCTCGACGGACCCCGGGTGGTGACGGCCAACGACCACGGCACCGGATGCAGCCTGTCGGCCGCCACCGCCGCCCACCTGGCCCGGGGCACGGCCGCCGTCGCCGCGGTGGAGGAGGCGAAGGCCTTCGTGGCCGCCGCCCTCGCCGGGGCGGCGTCGTGGACGCTGGGCGCCGGCCACGGCCCGCTCGACCATTTCGGCTGGAACCTGCCGGCCTGAAGCCTGCCGGCCTGACGCCGGCCGCCGTGACACAGGCCGCCGTGACACAGGCCGCCGTGACACAGGCCGCCGTGACACCGGCCGGTCAGACGAGGATGCGCTCCTCCGGAGCCCGGACGCCGATCACGGCCAGGACGCGACCGAGGCCGAGGAACATCCCGCAGCAGATGGTCAGGTCGGCGATCTCGTCGTCGGCGAAAGCGGCGCGCAGGCGGGCCCAGAAGGAGTCGTCCATGGCCAGGTGGTCGAGGGCGAAGCGCTCGGCGTACTCGGCCGCCAGACGCTCGCGGTCGGAGAGGGCGGCGCTCGTCCTCCAGGTGGCGACCTCACCGTAGAAGCCGTCGTCGACACCGGCCTGGGCGCCGTCACGGGCCCGGGTGTCGCGGCAGACGACGCAGTCGTTGACGAGGGCGATCGTCCACCGGGCCGCCTCCCGCTCGCGGAGCGGGAGGCGGGTGTTCCCGTAGACGGCGGACGAGAGGGCACCCATGCCGACGGCCATCTCGGGCCGCAGGAGCGCCCAGTCCACGTGCTCACCGAGACCGCGTGCGGGAAAGGAGATCCGTGCCATCGACTGACGCTACCCCCGCCGACGGTCCCGGGTCCGGGCGTGGGCCGTCCCCACCCGCCAGGGGCCCTCGACGCCGCCTGTACACTCGAGCGTCCGGCCCGACGCCACGGACGCCGCCCCATGCCCCGTCCCCCTCTCGACGCACCCCAGTCCCCGGCTCCATCGCCGACGAAGGCGTCGGGCGGGATCCCCTCGGGGAACGGGAACGGTCGACCCCCGACGGGCCGCGGCCCGGACGACGGGTTCGTGGCCCCCCGGCGGCCTCCGGGTCCGAGCGCCCGACCGGCGCTGATCCCGCTGGGCATCGCCGCCCTGGTCCTTCTGGGCGGCGGGATCAGTGCGGCGGTGACCACCAGCGGGAACGCGCAGCCGCCGGCGGCCCACGCGATCCCGACGGTCCGGGGTGCCACCGTGAAAGCTGTCCCCGGGCGCGGCGCCCTGCGTCGCATCGTCACCGGCGGGCAACCGCCGCAGGACATCCTGAACGTGGTCCCGCTCCCCGAGGGCGCCGTCGTCGAGACCGGATCGGCCACGGACAACGGCATCGGGCTCTACGACCATTCCCTGTCGTTCGCCGTCCCGGTGTCCGAACAGCGGGTCATCAGCTTCTTCCGCGCCGAGCTACGTGCCCTCGAGTGGCAGCTCGTGACGCAGGGCCCACCACCCCACGGCGCCCCGGGGTACCGGATCGTGGGCCAGCACCCGAGCAGCGACGGCTACGAGTGGGAGCTCGGCGTGACGGTGACGCCCACCACGTTCGGTTCCGGGGCGGACGCCACGGCGCAGACGACGTCCTTCACGATGAGGCTGTTCGCCGTCACCGACGACGACTGACCGCTCGAGGCCGTCTCCGCCTCGAGCGCGGCCGTCTCCTCGACCGGCCGGGCCACGGTGGAGCCGAGATCCTCGCTGCGGAGGAGCCAGGCCCAGATGAAGAAGTCGATCGGGTACAGCAGGTACCCGATCCGCGTCGACGGGGCCACCAGGATGGCCACGAGCATGACCCAGCCGAGCAGGCGCGAGAGGTCGGCCGCCGACCGGGGTGTGTGGCGGACCAGGACGAAGAGGACGATGAGACCGCCGGCGATGGCCACCACCGCGGTGAAGAGCCGGTGGATGCCCGGGAACCACGAGACGATGGCGTGTCCGAGCAGAGGGCTCGAGGCCGGCGAGGTGATCCCGGCCAGACCGAGCGGGAAGCGGACGACGTTGTCGATGAAGGCGGCCGGGTTGCCCACGAAGGTGGGGAGGATGGACGGGACCATGACGCCGGCCAGACCGGCCAGCAGCCACAACGTCGGGCGACGGCCCCGGCGGCCGTCGCCGCCGGTGGCCACCAGGAGGGCCAGGAACGCCAACGGCCAGGCCGTGATCTTCATCGACGCCGCCACACCGAGGACGATGCCGGCGGCCAGGGGTCGTCGCTTCTGCAGAAGCACGAGGCCGAGGAGCAGCAGGGCGGCGATGGGGAGATCGTCTCCCCCCGTCGCCAGGGGGAGGGCGGCGGTGGGGAAGACGGTCATGGCCTGGAGCGACAGGACCCGGGGGCCCGAGGGCCCGCGGCACATGGCCAGGGCGGCCACCACCACCAGGATGGTGATGAGGGAGAAGGCCACCCGGGCGTCGGTCAGCCGGCGTGGGGCCTTGGTGCTGCTGGGCAGGCCGAAGAGCGACATCAGGGGCAGGTAGGGGTTGTAGACGTCGTAGGCGGGCTGGCCCGCCGGGGGCGTGATGCGCTCGTGGTGCCCGTCGATGTTCCGGTAGAGCGGTTTCCCGTGGGCCAGGCGCGTCCCCGATCCCTCGACCACCAGGGCCTCCGGTTGCACATGGGCGGTGCCCCCGCTGGTCGTCTGCCAGAGCACCTCGAGGGCCAGCGGGCCCAGGGTGGCACCCACGAAGACCACGAGGAAGATGACGGTGCGTGACGTCGTCCAGTGCCACGTCGGTGAGGCCGCACCCGTCGTGGCACCATCGCCGCCCGACGCCGCCGCCGCCCGGCGCCGGGCCCGACGCGCCGCCACCGCCGAGGCCACCGCGCCGGCCGCGTAGGGGCCGACGGCGAGGCGTCCCCACTGCTGGTAGAGGGCGATCGACGACCCTTGGGCCGTGACGATGGCGAACAGCGCCGACGCCGCGTAGAGGACGGCGTCGCGCTCTTCCGCGCTCCACGACGCGGCCGCCCGGGCGCCGCGCCCGAGGAGGCGGCTGGGCATCGAGCCCATGCTACGCCCGGCCCGGGTCGTGACCCCGGCCGGCCGACCACCGGTGCCGGTCATCGGTTGCCGTGGAGGCCGAGGACGTCGCTGACGAAGGCGATCTCGAGCTCGGCACAGCGGGTCAGCGTCTCGGCCCTGCGGAACCCGTGACCCTCGCCGTCGAAGACGACGAGGTCGCAGCGCAGACCACGCGAGCGCAGGGCCGCCGCCATGCGCTCGGCCTGATCGGGGGGGACGATGGGATCCTCGGAGCCCTGGAGGAGCAGGACGGCCCCCTCCACCCGCTCCGGGTGCCGGGCCGGTGAGCGGTCGTGGTAGATCTCCCTCGCCCCCGGCCACGAACCCACCAGGCGGTCGAGGTACCGGGATTCGAACTTGTGGGTGTCGGCCGCCAGGGCCTCGAGGTCGGTCACCCCGTAGGCGACGACGGCGGCGGCGAAGGGACCCCCGGCGTCCAGGCACCGCAGGGCGGTGAGCCCTCCGGCGCTCGAGCCCTTCACCACCATCCGGCCCCCGTCGACCAGGCCGGCGTCGGCCAGGAAGGTGGCGGCGGACCGGCAGTCCTCGGCGTCGGCCACCCCCCAGGCGCCGTCGAGGAGGCGCCGGAAGCCTCGCCCGTGCCCGGTGGAACCCCGGTAGTCCACCAGGGCCACCGCCACCCCCCTGGTCGTCCACAACTGGACCCCGGGGTCGAAGCCGGACTGGGCCCCGGCCGTGGGGCCGCCGTGGCAGACCACCACCAGGGGGGGCGGCGTCCCGGGGGGACCGGTCCATTCCGGGGACCGGGGGGCGAAGAAGAGCAGGGTGGCCGGAGTCCCCGTCTCCGTCGGGAAGGCGAGCTCCTCGGCCGACGAGACCCACGCGGCGTCCAGGGGGGCGTCCGTGGCCCGGTGGACCTCCTCGACGGTCGCCCCGCCCGAGGCGCTCCCCTCCGCCACCCGGTAGAGAGCGGGGGGGTCGGTGGCGCTCGTCCCGACCACGACGATCCCGCCGGCGGGGCCGGGCCCGGCCCAGCGGAGGTCGCTGATGGAGACGCACGGTTGCGCCACCTCGCGCACCGTCCCCGTGCCCGGGTCCACGATCCCGACGTGATCACCGCCGTCCCGCCGGAAACGGCAGACGAGGTGACCGTCGTCCCGGACGTCGATGGCCGCCTGCCCGAGGACCCAGTCGGCGGTGGCGAAGTCGACCTCGTCGGTGGCGAGCCGCCGCGCCTGCTCGCCCCGGCGCCAGAGGAAGGGCTGCCACCAACCGGACCGGTCGGAGACGAACCACAGACCCTCCCCCGCCCAGGTCGGCTGGCCCACCGATTCGTCGGGCCCGCCGGCGACACAGGTGGGGCCGCTCACCGAGGGGACGGCGCCGGCCCCGTCGAGGTCGGGCACGTCGAGGTCGGCCACCCAGAGCTCGCTGCCGTCCCAGGGCATGTTGGGATGGTCCCAGGCCACCCAGGCCAGACGGCGGCCGTCGGGGGCGGGGCGGGGGGCGGCCAGGAAGTCCCGTCCGGCCACCAGGACCGTGGGGTCGAGCTGTCCGAGGCGGTCGACGGCGACCACCTCGTCGTCCACGCCGCCGTCGTGGTGCCGCTCGCGCAGGCTGACGACGAAGCGCCCGCCGGCCACGGGACGGGCGTCGGCGTAGCGGTGGGCCTCGCCCGGCGGAGCCGGAGGGGTGAGGCGGACGGGGTCGGTCCCCGGGTCGAGCCACCAGAGGGCCTGGTCGTCGAGGGCGGTGTAGAGCAGGGCGTCACCCTCGGCCCAGTGGGCACCTCCGCCGTACTCGTGGACGCGTGTGCGGACGCTCACCCCGGCCGGAGAGACCTCCTCGGCGGCGGCCCCCCGGGGCATGCGCATCACCACCATCCGGCCCCCGTCGCGCGGCCGGCTCTCGGACCACCACAGGGTGTCGCCGACGACCTGGAGGCCCGCCAGCGAGACACGGGCCCCGCCCATCACAGCGGGTGAGAGAGGCGACGGCCAGGTGCCATAGGGAGCGCGCGTCACGGAAGCCGTACGGTACCTCCCGGTGATCGCCACCCCGGGTACCCAGGCCCTCCCCGAGGAGTTCCCCGCCTACCTGGTGACCCGTCACCCGGGACCGCCGGGGGAGGCGCCCGCCGCGGCCGGCGAGGTGGTCACCCGGGGCGTGGTCCCGCTCACCCCGGCCGACCTGCCGCCCGGGGAGGTCCTGGTCAGGGTCCTGTGGTCGTCGGTCAACTACAAGGACGCTCTGGTCACGGTGCCGGGGAACCGGGTGGCCCGCACATCGCCCCTCGTCCCCGGTGTGGACCTGGCCGGTGTGGTGCTGGCCAGCGACGACCCCGCCCTGGCACCGGGCACCGGGGTCCTGGCCCACGGGCACGACCTGGGCGTGTCCCGCCACGGCGGCTTCGCCGACTGGGCGCGGCTCCCGGCCGGCCTCGCCCTCCCCCTGCCCGAGGGACTGTCGGCGCGCCGGGCCATGATCATCGGGACCGCCGGGTTCACCGCCGCCCTCTCCGCCGACCGCCTCGAGGACCACGGGCTCTCCCCCGGCGACGGTCCCGTCCTCGTCACCGGGGCGTCGGGCGGGGTGGGTTCGTTCGCCGTCGCCCTCCTGGCCGGACGGGGCCACGAGGTGGTGGCGAGCACGGGGAAGACCGACGAGCGGCAGTGGCTGCTCGACCTCGGCGCCGCCGATGTGATCGGACGCGACGACCTCGACGCGGACGCCGGCCGGGTCCTCGGCCCCGAGCACTGGGCCGGGGCCGTGGACTGCGTCGGTGGTGCCACGCTGGCCCGGATCCTGCGCACGCTGCGCTACGGGGCGGCCGTGGCCGCCAGCGGGCTCACCGGCGGGGCCCGCCTGGAGACGACCGTCTTCCCGTTCATCACCCGGGACGTGGCTCTCCTCGGTGTCGACACCGTGGCCACCGGGACGGCCCGGCGCCGGGTGCTCTGGGAACGTCTGGCCCGCGACACGGCGCGCCTCGACCTCGACGGCCTGGTGGCCGACGAGGTGACCCTGGACGGCGTGGGCGGCGCCCTGGACGACGTCCTCGCCGCACGCGTGCGCGGTCGCGTGCTCGTCCGCCTGGGCGGCTAGGCCCCGCCGGTCAGGTGCTCGGCCGGTCAGGTGCTCGGGGGCGCCGTGGTCTGCGTCTCGGGTGACCCCTGGCCGAAGACGGGCGAGACGTTGACGGTGCCACCATTGCAGACCACGTACTGTCCGGAGACCTGGAGGGGGGTACTGGTCCCGGGCGGTGTGGCCTCGAGTGCCGTCGTGGTGGGGCACGACGACTCGGTCCCGGTGGTGACGTCGGAATATCCCATGTTGAAGTACGCCGTGGCCCCCCCGGCCAGCTCGACGGTGGAGGGGGAGAAGTCCGTGAACGAGTCGCCGCCCCCCTGGACGGTGTTGGTGGCGAGGTCGGCGCCGCCGGCGCCGAGGAGCTGTATCCCGGGATAGCCGGTGAGTGCGCACGTGGCCGACGAGGTGTTGCGGAAACCGAAGGTCACCTCGAAGGTGCCGGCCGCACCCTGGCTCCCGAGAACGCTGAGCGCGTAGTTGGCCCCCGTGCACCCGGGCACCGTGGTCGAGGTGGTGGGCGCCGGCAGCGTCGTGCTCCCCGGGGCCGGGACGGCCGTGGACGTGGTGGCATTGGAGGAGGTGGTGGCCGACTGCTTGTTCGACGAGCACCCGGCCACGGTGGCGACGGAGACGAGGACGACCGAGATCACGACCCGCCGGACCGACAGTCCGGCGCCGGGAAGGCTCAAGAGGTGAAGTCCTCCGGTCGGACGGTGTCGAGGAACTGCCGGAACTCACCGACGAGCTCTTCGGGAGTGGCCGACTCGTCGTCGTCCTCGTCGGTGGGCAGGAGGATGCCCTCGGAGTCCATGAGGTCGTCGGCCACGAACAACGGGCTCGCCGTGCGGACGGCGAGGGCCACGGCGTCCGACGGCCGGCTGGACACGGTGAGGACGCCGTCGGTCCGCTTCAGGTGGAGCTCGGCGTAGTAGGTGGCCGACCGCAGCTCGGTGATCACGACGCGCTCGAGGCTGGCGCCCAGTGTCTCCACGACGTCGCGCATCAGGTCATGGGTCATCGGGCGCGGGGGCGCCACCCCTTGGATGGCGAAGGCGATCGCCGTCGCCTCGGGGGCCCCGATGAAGATCGGGAGGGTCCGGCCGACGCCCTCCGTCTCGGTCAAGAGCAGGACAGGGGTGTTCGACTGGAGGTCCACCCTCACCGCGCTCAGCCGGACTTCGACCATGCCTTGCAACTTACCGCCCGTAGAGCTGGTGGACATGCGCTTCGGGGTCGTCTTCGAGCGCTTTCCGGTCCCCGGCGGCGACGAAGCGCAGGTTGCGGTACCGGCCGGCCACGTCGAGGCCGTACCCGAGAAGAAGCTCGTCGGGGGCCTCGAAGCCGGCGAATCGAACCGGGACGGGCACGATCCGCCGGGCCCGGCGGTCGAACAACGTGCAGACCTCCACCGACGCCGGCCCCCGTCGGCGCAGCTCGCCCAGGACGTAGGTCGAGGTGAGGCCGGTATCCACGATGTCCTCCACCAGGACCACGTCCCGGTCGTGGACGTCGTGGTCGAGGTCCTTCACGATCCGGACGCGCCCGGTCCCCTCGGTGTAGGCGGAGATACCCAGGAAGTCGATCTCGGTGGGGACCGTCACCTGCCGGACCAGGTCGGCCAGGAAGAAGATGCTGCCCTTCAGGACGGCCACGAAGAGGACGCCGGCCGGATAGGCGTCGCTCACCTCGGCGCCGAGTCGGGCGGTGGCGGTGGCCAGCTCGCCGCGGTCGTGGAGGATCCGGGCGCCGGCGCCCTGCGTCACCCGCCCAATTGGTCGCGCAGGGCGTTGCGCAGGAGAACGGTCCGCAAGGCCTGGCCCAACCGTGACAACTCCGTGACGTTGTCGACGGCACGTTGGCGGGCCTCCGGATTGCGCTGCTTGAGCAGGGGCAGGACGATCTGTTCGATGAAGCCCGCCTCGCGTTCGGCGGCGTGCTTGTGCAACCGGAGGTGGCGTGCTTCCACGCCGAAGCGGGCGAAGCCCGCCGCCGTCCGGGCGATGGTGAGGGCATCGTCGTCGTAATAGGTGACCCCCCCGACGGCGCGACCACCCACCAGCCCGAACGACTCGAGTTGCTGGACGTCACCCACGGTCAGGCCGGCGGCCGAGGCCAGCTCCTCGATCGTCATGCTGGTACCCGACATGGTGGACGCCGGCGCCTCGGCCGGTGCCGGACCGGGCGTCCCCGGCGCCTTGGCCGAGACCGACGCCGCCGACTTGGATGCGGCCCGCCCCCCGGCGGGGCGCGACGTGGACGTGCGGCGGGCGGAGGCCGCCGGTGGCGGGGCCTTCGCCGCCCCCTCGTCGCCGGCGGGGGCGAAGGCGGCGGCGGCCATCTCGGCGGCGCCGACGTGGGCGGGTGCTGGTGGCGTTGTCTCGAACCCGGGCAGGGACGATCCCGACGCCGAGCGTCGGGTACCGGCCGTGGCCGCCTGGGCCCCCTGCCCCACCAGAACCGGTTCGGGCCGGCGGCGGTCCTCGGTGTCGGCGCCCTCCAGGACGTCGTCGCCGTCCTCGACCAGCGCCCCCACGGAGCCGGCGTCGAGGTCGTCGAGGGCGTCGAGGTCGTCGAGCCCGTCGGCCCCGGCTTCTTCGTCGAGGCGTCCCTTGATGACCTTGAGGGGAAGGAAGTGCTCCCGCTGCTGGCGCAAGACCCAGCGCAGGCGCTCGACGTCCTGTTCGTAGAATTTCCGGTACCCCGACGGGGTGCGCTCGGGGTTGACGAGACCCTGGCTCTCGAGGAAGCGGATCTTCGAGATGGTGACGTCGGGGAATTCCTGGCGCAGCAGGGTCAGGACCTCCCCGATGGACAGATACGTCCGGCCGCTCACCGATGTCCCCCGGACGGCGAGGTCACTCGTCCACCGCCGCCAGGTAGACGAGCTTGAACTTCCCGATCTGGACCTCGTCCCCCGTGGCCAGGACGGCCTCCTCGATCCGCTCCCGATTCACGTAGGTCCCGTTCAGCGAGCCGACGTCACGGATCGAGTAGACCCCGTTGCGGCCGACGAACTCGGCATGACGCCGGGAGACGGTGATGTCGTCGAGGAAGATGTCGCTCTCGGGGTGCCGCCCGGCCCGGGTGACGTCGGAGTCGAGGAGGTAACGGGTCCCGGCGTTCGGGCCCCGCTTCACGACCAGGAGCCCGGCGCCGCTGGGGCGGTCGGGCAGGGTCACCGTGAGCTCGTCGTCACCGGCCTCGCCCTGGGCGTCCACCGGGTGGAGGGTGACCGTGGTATCGGAGGTCGGCGGTCCGAGCACGCCGCCGCACGACGAGCAGAAATTGGCGCTCGTCGGGTTGCGGTGCCCGCAGTTGTTGCAGAACACGCCATCCACGCTAGTTCCTCACCTGGTTCCGTCTCGCCGGGCCACTACCCCGCGATGAGCTCCGTGTAGCCGGCGGCGTCCAGAAGTCCGGCGACGACGCCCGGTTCCGTGGGGACGATCTCGCAGATCCAGCCGTCTCCGTAGGGGTCGCTGTTGAGCTGTTCGGGCGCCGATGTCAACGCCTCGTTCACGGCCACGACCTCGCCGGCGACGGGCGCGTAGATCTCCGACACCGACTTGGTGGACTCGACCTCGCCGAGGACGCCGTGCGCATCCACGCGCGATCCGACCTCGGGGAGGGAGACGAAGACGACGTCGCCCAGAGCGTCCTGGGCATAGTCGGTGATGCCGATCCGCACCCTGCCGTCGTCCTGGCGGACCCACTCGTGGTCGGAGCTGTAGTGCAATCCGTCGGGCACCTGCATGGCGGGGACCCTACCGGAAACGCCCCAGGAACGCCCGGGCCGCAACCCGCGTCAACGCATCATCTGTCGGATCCGGACGGCGTGCTCCGAGGCCCGGGCCCGGGCCTTGGCGTCCGTGGCCGCCTCGGCCCAGACGTGCGTCAGCGGTTCCTCGGGGTCCGGGACGACGAGGACCCAGCCGTCGGACTCGGGGATCTTGACCCCGTCGACCAGGATGACCGGGCGATCCTTCGTCCGCTCGACGACGACGCGCATGATCGTCCCCTTCTGCTCCCACGGGGTGACCACCTCCTCGTGGGCGATGCAGACGGTCGGGAGCCGGCCCGTCAGTTTCGACATCGACTCGCCGGTCATGGCCAACATGGCGAGGAGATGGACGAGGGTGGCCACGGCGTCGAAGGCGGGGAGGAAGCGCGGGAAGATGAACCCCCCCATCTGGCTGGCGGCGAACGTCACCCCGTCGCCACTCGACACCTCCATGAGATGGGTGGCCGACAGCTTGGTCCAGACGATCTCGGCGCCCGCCGCCGAGCAGATCCGCTCGGCCGCCACGGGCACGGAGACGGGCAGCGCCACCTTGGCCCCCGGCGTGGTGGAGACGACCAGATCGAGCAGGAGGAGGAGGGCCTCGTCGTCGGTGAGGACACGGCCCTCCCCGTCGACCAGGGTGATGTGCTCCCCGCCGGGGTCGATCACCGCCCCCACGTGCGCCCCCGACGCCCGCACCAGGTCCGAGACCCGGGACGCCGATGCGGCGCGGTCGTTGGTCACCACGGCGGCGGTGGCGGCGTAGGGGTTGACGACGAGGACCTCGGCTCCCAGCTTGGCCAGGACGTTGGGCATGACGAAGCTGCAGGTGCCGTAGGAGTAGTCGAGGACCAGCTTGAATTCGGCGGCGGCGATGGCCTCGACGTCGACGGCGGTCATCATGGCCGCCGTGTACAGCTCGAGGGCACGCGGCGGGAACTCGATGTCGCCGATCTCGGAGGCCAGGGCCCGGCGGAACTCCTCGCGATGGTAGAGACGCTCGATCTTGCGCTGGGTGGCCTCGGCCACGTCGATGCCGTCCTCGTCGAAGAACCGGATCATCACCGACTGGGCGTCGTCCTCGAAGAGACGGACGGTGATCCCACCGAGGCTCGACCCCGACCGGACGTGGGACCGCGTCACGGGGACGGTGGCCACCTCGAGGTCGTCGACGTTCACGCCCGCCGCGTTGCAACCGACGATGACGGCCCGCTTGAGCACCCGCGCCGCCCGGCTGGTGTCGCGCGACGTGGTCACGGTGGCGCCCCTCTCGAGGTTGCTGGCCCACGCCATGGACAGACGCATGGCCAGTTCGGGGCTGATGTCGACGTTGGCCAGCCCCGTGACCCCCGACCGGCCGAAGAGACTGCGCGGACCGCGCGATTCCCAGACGATCGACGTGTTGACGATGGCGCCGGCCTCCACCGTCTTGAAGGGGTACACCTTGACCCCCGACTTGAGGACGGCATGGGCGCCGACGAAGGTCTCGTCGCCGAGGACGACCCCCTCTTCGCACCGCACACCCTGACGGAGATCGCAGGAGCGCCCGAGGACGCACCCGTCGAGGCGCACCCCGGCGCCGAGGAAGCCGTTGTCGTGGACCACGGTGCGTTCGAGCGACGTGTTGTCCCCGATGCGGACGTTGGCGCCCAGGACGCAGTACGAGCCGATGACGGTGTCGGCGCCGATGTGGCAGTTGTCCCCGATGATGGCCGGACCCCGCAGCTCGGCCGAGGGATCCACCGACGCGCCCTTGCCCAGCCAGACCCCGGGCCGGAGGGGGAAGCCGGTGATCTGGACCTCGACCTTCTCGTCGAGAATGTCCTGGTGGGCGCGGACGTACGCCTCGAGGGTGCCCACGTCCTCCCAGTACCCCCCCGTCACGGCGCCGAAGAGGGGCCGGCCCGCCCCGAGGACGGCGGGGAAGACCTCCTCGGAGAAGTCCACCGGCCGGCCGGCGGGGATGAAATCGAAGATCTCGGGTTCGAGGACGTAGATCCCGGTGTTGATGGTGTCGCTGAAGACCTGGCCCCACGTGGGCTTCTCCAGGAAGCGCTCGATCGATCCGTCCTCACGGGTGATCACGATGCCGAATTCGAGGGGATCCTCGACCGCCTTCAGGGCGATCGTGGCCAGCGCCCCCTTGGAGGCGTGGAAGTCGACGACGGTGGTCAGATCGATGTCGGTGAGGACGTCGCCGGAGATGACGACGAAGCGCTCGTCGAGCTCGTCACGGGCGTTGAGGACCGAACCGGCCGTCCCCAGCGGGGTCTCCTCGGTGGCGTAGACCATCCGGACGCCGAACTCCGACCCGTCGCCGAAGTAGCTCCGGATGGCGTTGGCCATGAAGGCCACGGTGACGACGATGTCCTCATAGCCGTGCTGGCGGAGCAGGTTGACGACGTGCTCCATCATGGGCCGGTTGGCCATGGGCAGCATCGGCTTGGGCTGGTTCGAGGTCAGCGGGCGCAGACGGGTACCCTCGCCACCCGCCATGATCAGCGCTTTCACGGGAGCATCAGTGGCGACCCTACCTCGCAGGCGGACCCTGGACACCAGGGTCCCCGCCACCGGGGGCGGTGGCGCCACGCCGGCGTCCGTCGCGCCCGCGGGCGAGGGCCCGGCGGGCCACGGGCACGTACGAGGCGGCGGCCGCCCAGGCCAGGACCAGGGCGGGGACGGCGCACAACCAGGCCACCACCGTCAGGACCGACTGCCAACCCGCCGGGCCGTGGGCCACGAGGAAGATGGGGTAGGCCACCATGAGCCCGAAGGTCCCCGCCTTGCCCACCCACAGGACGTCGATGCGCTCGGCCCCGAGCGCAGCCAGGAGGAGCACGGCGGCCGAGACGAGGACCTCCCGGGTCAAGGTGGCCACCCCGAACCACAGCGGGACGGCCCCGTGGACGATCACGGCGATCACGGCCGTCCCCACCAGGATCCGGTCGGCCACCGGGTCGAGCACCTTGCCCAGGTTCGACACCTGCCGCCACCGCCGCGCCACGTAGCCGTCGACCCAGTCGGTGGCCCCCAGGACGGCCAGGAGGACGGCGGCGTCGGTCTGGCGGTGGGCGCCGAAGAGCAGCCACAGGAACAGCGGGACACAGGCCAGGCGGGCGGCGGTGATGGCGTTGGGGACGGTCAGGACACGGCCGAGGTCGGCGGCATCGATCGACGCCCGCTCCGACGCCGCGTCTTCGGCCACCACGGCCGGCATTCTACGGGTCGGCGGCCCGCTCCCCCCGGGACCGGGTCGGGAGCCGGGCCGGTCCGGACGGCGGCACCGTCTGTGGTACGCAGGAGCGGTGCCCCACTTCGAACCGTTCGCCGGCCTCCGCTACGACCCCGCCATCCCCCTCGACCGGGTCATCGCACCGCCCTACGACGTCGTCGACGCCGAGGAGCGGGCCCGACTGGCCGGGCGCCACCTGGCCAACGCCATCCACGTCGAGCTCCCCGTCGACGATCCCCGGACGGGCCTCGACCGGTACCAGTCGGCCGCCGCCCACCTGGCCCGGTGGACCGGGGAGGGGATCCTCCAGCGCGACGCGACGCCGGCCTTCTACGCCTACCGGATGACGGTCCCGGGCGGGGGCACGACGACGGGCGTCATCGGGGCGCTCGGGTGCGACCCCGCCGGGGGCGACGTCCTCCCCCACGAGCAGACGATGCCGAAGGACACCACCGACCGCCTCGACCTCCTCCGCTCCTGCCGCACCAACCTGTCCCCCATCTGGGGGCTCTCGCTCACCCCCGGTCTGGCGAAGTCCTACGCGCCCGACGGTCCACCGACGGCCGAGGCCACCGACGACGACGGGGTCGGCCACGCCCTGTGGGTGCTCGACGACCCGTCGGTGATCGACGCCGTCAGCGCCGGCGTGGGAGCCTCCCCCCTGGTGATCGCCGACGGTCACCACCGGTACCAGACTGCCCTCACCTACCAGGCCGAGCGCCGCGCCACCGGGGGGGGCGGGGCCGACGGGTCCGTCCACGGTTGGGACGCCATCATGGCGTTCGTGGTCGAGCTCAGCGAGGACCAGCTGGCCGTGGGGCCCATCCACCGGACGCTCTCGGACCTTCCCGCCGATCTCGATCTGGCCGCCACCTTCGGGGAATGGTTCGACACCGTCCACGTCGGTCCCGCCGACACGGCCCTGGTCGAGGCGGTGGCCGATTCGCAGGCTCTCGCTCTCGTCACGGGGACCGACGTCTGGCTGCTCACGCCACGCGAGGAGACCTACAGCGCGGCGGGTTCCGACCTCGACTCCAGTCTCATCGCCCTCGTCGTCGACCGGATCCCCGGGGTGACGACCAGCTACCACCACGACTGGCACTCGGCCATCGGTTCGGTGACCGACGGCCGGTCCGGCGCCGCCGTCCTCATCCGCCCGGTGACGGTGGCCCAGATCGGCGAGTGGGCCCACGCTCACCGGCGGATGCCGCCCAAGAGCACCTACTTCCACCCCAAGCCGCGCACGGGGATGGTCTTCCGCCCGGTCGACGACTGAGGCCTGAGGAACAGGGGCGGTGCGGCGACCCCCCAGCCGCAGCGGGCCGGCCGCGAGCTTGCGCCGCACACGCCCCGTTCCTATACCCCCCGATGGGCATCGGACGGCCGGTCTTCCGGCTCCGGTCCGTCTGCCCTCACCCCTATCGGCGCGCCGGACCGCTCCATTGAGCGGGCGCACGGAGAGTGGTCGGACTCAGGCCTCGACGGTCCAGGTCCCACCCGACGCCAGGAGGGAGGTCAGGTCGCCCGGGCCCTTGCGCTCGTGGGCCTCGAGCAATTGCCGGTCCATGGCGGCGCCGTACTCGGTCCGGTCGACGGCGCGGAAGACGCCGATGGGAGTGGGCTCGTAGGGGCCCCGGGCCAGGCGGCTGAGCTGGAAGGCCAGACCGGGATCGTCGCGCTTCTCGTCGTGGACGAGGAGGGCGTCCTCTCCGACGTCGGCCACCTCCACCACGCTGACCTGTCCGTCACGACCGAGGACCACCCCGTGCTGGAGATCGGCCCCGAAACGGATCGGCTCGCCGTGGACCAGGGGGATCAGCTGGTCGGGACGGGCGTCGCGGCTGGTGATCTTCTCGAAGGCCCCGTCGTTGAAGACGTTGCAGTTCTGGTAGATCTCCACGAAGGCGGCCCCGCGGTGGTCGTGGGCGCGCCGGAAGGTCTCCTGCATGTGCTTCCGGTCCATGTCGTGGGTCCGGGCCACGAAGGTGGCCTCGGCCCCGAGGGCCAGGGAGATCGGGTTGAACGGCGTCTCGAGCGATCCGAAGGGCGTCGACTTCGTGACCTTGCCCTGTTCCGAGGTGGGCGAGTACTGGCCCTTGGTCAGACCGTAGATCTGGTTGTTGAAGAGAAGGATGGTGATGTTCACGTTCCGGCGCAGGGCGTGGATGAGGTGGTTGCCCCCGATCGACAGGGCGTCGCCGTCACCGGTGACCACCCAGACGTCGAGATCGGGACGGGTGACGGCCAGCCCCGTCGCCACCGCCGGCGCCCGGCCGTGGATCGAGTGGAGCCCGTAGGTGTTCATGTAGTAGGGGAAACGCGCCGCGCAGCCGATACCCGAGAGGAAGACGGTGTTCTCCCGGGAGACACCGAGCTCGGGCATGAGCAGCCGGACCGCCGTCAGGATGGAGTAGTCCCCGCACCCCGGGCACCAGCGGACCTCCTGGTCCGACGTCCAGTCCTTGGCCGTGGTGACGGTGGAGGTGTCGGTCATGACGCCACGCCCTCCCCGGCCCCGACCGTCTGCGGTTGATCCACACCCAGCAACTCGAGGACCGCGATCTCGATCTCGGCCGCCCGGAACGGCGAGCCCTGGACCTTCGACAGGGTCTTGGCGTCGACCAGGAATTCGGCCCGGACCATCTTCGAGAGCTGGCCCAGGTTGGCCTCGGGCACGAGGACGTGACGGTAGGCGGCGAGGACGCCGCCCAGGTCGTCGGGGAAGGGGTTCAGGTGCATCAGTTGGACGTGAGCCACCTTCAGGCCCCGTGCCCTCACCCGACGCACCCCGGCGGCGATGGCCCCGTAGGTCGACCCCCACCCGAGAATGAGGACCTCGGCGCCGCCGATCCCGTCGGGGTCGTCGACCTCCAGGGGGGGAAGGCCCTTGGCTATCCCCGCCACCTTGGCGGCCCGGAGATGGACCATCCGCTCGTGGTTCTGGGGGTCGTAGGAGATGTTCCCGGTGCCGTCCTCCTTCTCGAGACCGCCGATGCGGTGCTCGAGACCGGGGGTACCGGGGACGGCCCACGGCCGGGCCAGGTTCTCGTCGCGGATGTAGGGCCAGAAGGCCTCGGTCCCGTCGGGCCCGGCGTGGTTGGGTTCGGTGGCGAACTCGACGTGGAGCTCGGGGAGGTCGGCCACGTCGGGGAGCCGCCACGGCTCGGACCCGTTGGCCAGGTAGCCGTCGGAGAGGAGGAAGACCGGCGTCCGGTAGGTGACGGCGATCCGGACCGCTTCCACGGCCGCCTCGAAGCAGTGCGACGGGGTCATGGCGGCCACGATGGGGACCGGCGCCTCACCGTGACGGCCGTACATGGCGTGGAGGAGGTCGGACTGCTCCGTCTTGGTGGGAAGCCCGGTGGAGGGTCCGCCGCGCTGGATGTCGATCACCAGGAGGGGCAGCTCGAGGCTCACGGCCATCCCGATCGACTCCGACTTGAGGTCGATCCCGGGCCCGGAGGTGGTGGTGATACCCAGGGCGCCGCCGAAGGCGGCCCCGATGGCGGCTCCCACCCCGGCGATCTCGTCCTCGGCCTGGAAGGTCCGGACCCCGAATTCCTTGTGCTTGGCCAGCTCGTGGAGGATGTCCGAGGCCGGGGTGATCGGGTACGAACCGAGGAAGATCGGCAGGTGGGCCTGGTGGGCGGCGGCGATCAGGCCCCAGGCCAGGGCGGTGTTGCCGGTGACGTTGGTGTAGACGCCGGGCTCCTGGACGGCCGGGCGGACCTGGTAGTTCGACTCGAAGAGCTCGGCCGTCTCGCCGAAGTTGAAGCCGGCCTTGAAGGCACGGGTGTTGGCGTCGAGGACCTGGGGGGTCTTGGCGAAACGCTGGGAGATCCACTCGAGGGTGGGCTCGGTGGGCCGTGAGTAGAGCCAGGACAGAAGGCCGAGGGCGAAGAAGTTCTTCGAGCGCTCGGCCTCGCGGGGCTTCACCCCGGCCGCCTTTCCCACCTCCATGGTGAGCGAGGTCATCGGGACCTCGTAGACCGTGTAGGAGGCCAGGGAGCCATCGACGAGGGGGTTGGTGGTGTAGCCCGCCTTGTCGAGCGAGCGGTCGTCGAAGGCGTCGACGTTGACGATGATCGTGCCCCCCGGGGGGACGAAATGACCGTTGGACTTGAGGGCGGCCGGGTTCATGGCCACCAGGACCGACGGGGCGTCCCCGGGGGTGAGGATGTCGTGGTCCGAGATGTGGACCTGGAAGGCCGAGACCCCGGCCAGGGTGCCCGCCGGCGCCCGGATCTCGGCCGGGAAGTCGGGCAGGGTGGCCGTGTCGTTGCCGAAGAGGGAGCTGACGGAGGTGAATTGGGTCCCCGTCAGCTGCATCCCGTCACCGGAGTCGCCGGCGAACCGGATGACGACCCGGTCCAGCTCTGTCGTTGGATGTTCTGTCGCGGTGGACACACGTCCTCCGTCTCTCAGCGCCCCCGGTCGACCGCGAGGGTCGGGTCGACACCTGATGCGGGCCGCCGATTCCGATAGAGGGCGGCTCCGCGAAGGAGCATAGTGCCGCCCGGTGGCGGCTCAGGCGACCGTGACCGACTTGTCGAGGAAGACGTCCTGGACGGCGTGGAGGAGCTCGACCCCCTCGGCCATCGGGCGCTGGAAGGCCTTCCGGCCCACGATCAGGCCCGTCCCCCCGGCCCGCTTGTTGATCACGGCGGTGCGGACGGCCTGGGCCAGGTCGTCCGCACCGCGGGACTCGCCGCCCGAATTGATGAGAGAGATGCGACCGGCGTAGCAGTTCACGACCTGCCACCGGGTGAGGTCGATGGGGTTGGCGGTGGTCAGCTGCTCGTAGACGAGACGGTCGGTCTTTCCGAACTTGAGGGCGTTGTACCCACCGTTGTTCTCCGGCTGCTTCTGTTTGATGATGTCGGCCTCGATGGTGACGCCGAGGTGGTTGGCCTGGCCCGTGAGGTCGGCCGATACCGCGTAGTCGGCCTCCGGCGTCTTGAAGGCGCTGTTGCGGAGGTAGCACCACAGAACGGTGAAGAGCCCGAGCTCGTGCGCGCTCTTGAAGGCGGCGCGGACTTCTTGGATCTGACGATCCGACTGTTCGGAACCGAAATAGACGGTGGCGCCGACACCGACGGCGCCGAGGTCGGCCGCCTGGCGGACCGATCCGAACATGACCTGGTCGTAGGCGTCGGGGTAGTGGAGGAAGTCGTTGTGGTTCAGCTTCACGATGAACGGGATCTTGTGGGCGTAACGGCGGGCCACGATCCCGAGACCTCCCAGGGTGGTGGCGATGGCCGACGATCCCCCTTCGAGGGCCAGCTCGATCAAGTTGGCCGGATCGAAGTAGGCCGGGTTCTTGGCGAAGCTGGCGCCGGCGGAGTGCTCGATCCCCTGGTCGACGGGCAGGATGGAGAGGTATCCGGTCCCTCCCGTCCGGCCGTGGGCGAAGAGACCGGCGAGGTTCCGGACGACGGGGATGGGGCGGTCCGAGGCCAGGAGGACCCGGTCGATGTAGTCGGGTCCGGGAAGCGTCAGCTCGTCGGCCGTGATCCCCTTGCACTGATAGGAGAGGAGGTCCTGGGCGTCGTCCCCGAGGAGCGCCTCGATGTCGGTAGCCATGGGGCGGAGCCTAATGCGCGTCCGTCACCGCCTTGATGGCCCGGTCGACCCCGGCGTCGTCGACGTCCCGGTGGGTGGCGAACCGGACGATGCCCGGCGCGATCGTCCCGGCCAGCACCCCCTCGTGTCGCAGGTGCCCGAGGAGTGCGTCGGGATCGGGGTGGGAGAAGATGACCATATTGGTCGGGACCCGGCTCGGATCGCACCCCGACCGGGGCCAGCGCTCGGCCACGGCCTCGGCCAGGCGGCGGGCGCGGGCGTGGTCCTCGGCCAACCGTTCCACCATGCTCCGCAGGGCCACCAGGCCGGCGGCGGCGATCACCCCGGCCTGGCGCATGGCCCCTCCCAGGCGATGGCGCTCGACCCGGGCGGCGGCGATGACCGCGGCCGGGCCGGCCAGGACCGACCCCACCGGAGCGCACAGGCCTTTCGACAGACACGACATCACCGTGGTCACCGGTGCCGCGAAGGTGGCCGCCGGTGTCCCCGTGGCCACCTCGGCGTTGAAGAGCCGGGCCCCGTCCATGTGCACGGGGAGCCCCCCCGCCGCGGCGGCCACCGCCCGGAGGGCGGCCACGCTCCAGGGGAGACCACCGGCCGGCATGTGGGTGTGCTCCACACAGACCAGCTCGGGGACCGGATGGTGATGATCGACGGCGGCGCGGGCCCAGGTGACGACGTCCGGATCGAGGGTGCCGTCGTCGTCGTCGACCTCGCAGAACTGGATCCCGGCGTTGCGGGCGGCGGCGCCGTGCTCGTAGATCACGACGTGCTGGCGCCGACCGGCGATCACCAGCCCCCCGGGCTGGCAGAGGACCCGGAGCGCGACCTGGTTGGCCATGACGCCGGAAGGAACGAAGACAGCGGCCGGCTTGCCCACCCGTTCGGCGTACGCCTCCTCCAGCGCCGTCACGGTGGGGTCTTCGCCGTAGCCGTCGTCGCCCACCTCGGCCTCGGCCATGGCCCGGCGCATCTCCGCTGTCGGCTGCGTCACCGTGTCGCTGCGGAGATCGACGAAGCCGGACGGCACGGCTTCGGATGCTACCGGTCGACCCCGCCGACCACGGGGGTCGGGACCGCCTACGTCCCTGTCGGCGTCGTCCCGGTGGGCGTCTTCCTGGTGGTCGTCGTCCGGGACGGTGCCCGGGGACGACGGGTGCGGGATCCCAGCGCGTCGTAGCGGGCGGCCGCGTCGGCCAGTTCCGGGTCGGCGCTGGCCACGCGGGCGAAGAGCTCGCGGGCGTGGGCGGCGTCGCCGGCGCGTTCGTAGAGATCGGCCAGGACGTACCACTGACGGAGATGACGGTCGCTCGGATGGCGCAGGTTGCGGGCGGCGCCGGCCGACGCCAGGACCTCGACGGCGGCGTTCAGCTTCCGTTGGTCGGCCAGGTCGGAGGCGAGGACCATCCGACCCTCGGCCAGGATGTCGGGCGACGGGGAGGCGGCCCGCAATTCCTCCCAGAGGGCGGCCACCCGTCGGTGACGGTGCAGGGCGCGGTGGCAGTCCATCATCACGGGGAGTTGGCTGGTGTCGTCACCGTCCAGCCGGCGCGCCGCCTCCAGGTGCCCGATGGCCTGGGTCCAACGGCCGAGGCGGTAACAGACGAGCCCGTGGAGCTCCCGGGCGGCGGCCGATTCCGGTACCTGCTCGACGAGGTTCTTCGTGATCCGGAAGGCCTCGGTGTAACGGTCACGCTCGTAGGCGCGCGCGGCGGCGGCCATCCGCTCGCTCAGTCTGGACGCGTCGTCACGCCCGACGGCGGCGGCCAGTTCGTTCACGACTTCGGAGGGAAGAGAGGTCTCCTTGGGACCCGACCGCGTGGTGCCGGTGACCGAAACGGCGGAACCGGCCGCCCCCGTCTCGGGTCCCGGTGCACGAGCCGCCTTGCGACGACCCCGGCGCGGCCCCTCGTCGACGACCGCCTCGAAGATCCAGACCTCGTCGGGCTTCGCCTGGCGTGGGCCGGAGGAAGGCCGGCCCCGTTTCGGCTCGCGCTCGCGCCCGGCCGATTCCGCCGGCGTCTCACCGAGTACGCGCGCGCCCTTGCGGGCCACGCTCCCCCATCCCCGGAGGGCGGGAGCTACCGGTGGCGGCGCCGCTCTCCCCGGTCGGCGGGCGGGACCGGGCCCTTCGTTCCGGTCGCGTCGGACCACCGGACGACCGGCGGGCGGGCGGGCGGCGGTCCGGGGCGAGGTGGATCGACCG
>JGI12269J14319_10001534_pt1 | contig 22904 bp, 22 predicted proteins | sample PeaSoiSIISIP2007_FD_14319 | JGI IMG/M metagenome (IMG submission 14319)
CCGCGACAGGCGGTCGCCGGCCGGCGGGGCGGCGGCCACCGGCGTTTCCGCCTGCTCCAGCGCCGCGCGCAGCCGCCGCGGGCTGGCGAAAGCGCGCTTGATCCGCGCGGCGAGCGGCTCGGCCAGCTTCAAGGTGTCGACGAAGGCGGCGAACAGGCCGACGTCGCCCAGCTCCAGCGTCAGGTCGCCCCGACCGCCGGCCGCGGCGGCGCGCCACGCCAGGCCGGCGATCTCGGCGTCGCCCTCCGGCGCGGCGCCGGTCTCGAACGCCTCGACCCCGATCTGCAGGAACTCTTCGTAGGCCTCGCGGCCCCGCGGCGCGGCGCGGAACGCCTTGCCCTCGTAGAGGTAGCGCCCGCCGGCGCGGCCGCTGTCGATGTGCAGCCGAGCGGCGGGAATGGTGAAATCGGGCCGCAGCGCGGCCTCGGCGCCGCCGTCGGCCTGCACCAGGATCAACCGCTCGCGCATCGCCTCGCCCGAGAGGTCGAGGATCAGGCCGAGCGGCTGGGCCACCGGCGGGTCGATCGCGTCGGCGCCCATGTCGGCGAACGGCGCCCGCACGGCGGCCAGCACCTCGGCGGGGACGGGCGGTTCGATCCTCATCGGGCGCGCTCGACGATCGCCCGGACCGTCGCCACCAGCGCGCCGCGCGGCGCGGTCACCTGGCCTGGCCGGTCCTCGCGCCAGGCTTGGTTGTCGGCGACGCCGACGGCGAGTTGGCGGCCGAGGTCGAGGTCCTTCACCGTGACCTGGCCGGCGGCGATCTCGTCCTCGCCGAGGATCACCGCCGCCGGCGAGAGCCGCCGGTCGGCGTATTTCATCTGCGCGCGCATGCCCGAGCCGCCGAGGTACACCTCCGCCGCCAGGCCCGACGCGCGCAGCTCGGCGGCGATGGCGACATAGTCGGCCATCCGCGCCTGGTCGAAGGCGATCACCACCACCGGCCCGCGCGCCTCGGCGACGTCGGCGCGGCCGCTCGCCGCCAGCGCCGCGGCCAGGCGCGACACGCCGAACGAGAAGCCGGTGGCGGGCGTGCGTTCGCCGGTGAAGCGNGCGACCAGGTCGTCGTAACGCCCGCCGCCGCCGATCGAGCCAAACCGCACCACCTCGCCCTCCTCGTCGGTGGTCTCACCGAGCAGCTCGGCCTCGAACACCGCGCCGGTGTAGTACTCCAGCCCGCGCACGACCGACGGATCGAACAGCGCCTGATCGTCGCCAACGCCGAAGGCCGCCAGGCCCGCGGCGATGCGCGACAGCTCGGCCAGGCCCTCGTCGCCCTCGGCCGAACCACCGATGACGTTGGCCAGCCGGTCGAGCGTCGCGGCGCGGTCCCCATGCCCGGCCGAGACGAACGCCAGCACCGCGTCGATCGCATCGGTCGGCAGCTCCGCGCCGCGGGTGAAGGCGCCGGACTCATCACGCCGGCCAGCGCCGAGCAGCAGCTTCACCCCGTCGAGCCCGAGCCGGTCCAGCTTGTCGACGGCCCGCAGCACCGCCAGCTTCTGGCCCTCGGCCGCCACGCCGGCGGCCGTGAGCAGGCCGTTGAGGAGCTTGCGGTTGTTGATCTTGAGTACGTAGGAGCTCCGCGGCAGGCCGGCGGCGGCGAAGCCCTCGACGGCCATGGCGATGATCTCGGCGTCCGCCTCGGGCCGCGCGGAGCCCACCGTGTCGGCGTCGCACTGCACGAACTCGCGCCAGCGTCCCGGTCCCGGCTTCTCGTCGCGCCAGACCTTGCCCCAGGCATAGCGGCGGAACGGTTTGGGCAGGCTCTCCCAGTTCTGCGCCACGAACCTGGCCAGCGGCGCGGTGAGGTCGTAGCGCAGCGCCATCCATTCGTCGTCGTCGTCGCGCAGGGCGAACACGCCCTCGTTCGGCCGGTCGGCGTCGGGCAGGAACTTGCCGAGCGCGTCGGCGTACTCGAACGCGCCGGTCTCCAGCGCCTCGAAGCCGTACGACTCGTAGACGCGCGACACCGCTTCCAGGATGCGGCGCTCGGCGGACAGGGCGTCGGCCCGGCGGTCGATGAAACCGCGCGGCGCTCTGGCCTTGGGTCTGATGGGCGCCTCGCTCATGGCCGGGCGCTTAGCGGCTTGGCCCATCGCAGGGCAAGGCTGAAGGGAGTGTCCATCCGAGTTTCGTCCTCATGCAAGACGCCGGATGGTGCAAGAGCGCCCCGTCCGGCCAGTGGCCGCGGGGCGGGAACGTCTGCGCCTTAGGCCAAGCGCGTCCGAACCGGCCCGCGGAGGGTCGGGTGATGCGCGTGGTGGTGTCGAGCGCGGTTCATGGCGCGGTCGTATAGCGAGGAATTGCTGTCAGAGCCATGAATGCTTGGGCGTTGACTGGCTTTGTTGACCGCCTGAGCGGGGGCGTCGGTCGACCGACAATCGGGCGTTCCAAACTTCCGAGGGCGCGTTCCACGAGCGCTCAGCTCTTCAGGAGCATGTCCAATTGCTCAAGCTCGTACTCCAGCCTTCTCTCCCCGCGGCGCGCGTTCAGGATAAATAGCGCCACGGCCAGCACGAACAGGCCCTGAGGCAGGAGAAGCGCCCAAATAGGCCCGTGGGCGCTCCTCAACGTGACGACCTCCAGGATCGCCAGTCCCGGCAGGAGCGCAGCGAGCGACAGAAGCCATCCGCCCCGCGCGTTGCGCAGCGAGCTTTGGAGTCGCCGCCGCAGATAGGCCCCCGCGGCCTCGGCGGGGTCACGCTTCGGAAACAGGACGGAATAGCTGAGATAGCCGCACGCCAGCATGCCGGCGAGCGTCAGCGCAATGCCCGTCCGGCTCAAGGAGTCGGGGAACATCTGCCACATCTGACCATAGATGAATGCGGCGACGGCGAGACCGGCGGGCCCGAGAAACAGCACGCGGCGGGCCTTGCGATCGAACTTGCGAGCCAGCGTGTGAATTTCTTCCAGGGTCATGGTGTCAATCTCCAGGGTCTGGTCACGCCATAGGGTCTCGATGGCGTCGTGGGACGGCTCAGGGGACACGGCGACCTCCTTCGCGGAAGCGCTCGGCCAATACGGCCTTGATGCGGTGGATTTTAACGGCGACGGCGCCTGCGGACGCCCCCACGACCTCCGCCATGGCTGCCGCGTCGAGCCCTTCGAGGTAAAGCAGCACGAGCTGCCGATCTCCGGCGTTGAGGGCCTGGATCAGGCGCCCGAGGCGTTCGAGGGCGTGGCGGTCCGAGACCGTCTGCTCGGGATTGTCGTTGTCTGGCGCGTTCGCGAGTTCGTCCAAACCTACGAGCGCCCGGCCACGGGCGCGCTGCTTAAGGACGTGCGACGCACCGACGTTGTGCGCGACCCGATAGACCCAGGTTCGCAGGGAACAGCGTCCGTCGAATGAGCCCAGGCTGCGCCATAGGGCGACGTGCGTTTCCTGCTTCAGGTCGCGCCGGAGTTCCGGGTCGGACTCATAACCTCGCGCCAATCGCTCCAGCGCCGGGCCGAACTCGGTCGCCGCCTGAAGGTACCGCTGGTCCTGTTCGGTCTTGCCCGGCGGCAATGCCCCGTTCCTCGTGGCCTTCTTCTCCAGATAGTCGGGGCAGAGCGGGGATTCTTACATCTGACGGATAGGAAGCTCTTCCGCTCCCAGCGAAGGGCGTGCGGCGGCTCATCCCGATCTTAGCGGCCGCACGCGACGGGGCGGCGTAGCGCGCTGTGCGGCGTTGGCCGGTGGCGCGGCGAGGTAGGGCCGGATCAGGTCTATCAGCTCGTCCTCGAGCACGCGCGGGTCGGGAACGGCGCCATCGGGTTCCTCGACCAGCGCGCGGGCGACGCCGAGCACCGCACGGGTGACGATGAACAGCCGCAGCGGATCCGGCGGGACCAGCCCCTGGGCGGAGAGCCTGCGGGCGATCTCCGCGACCGTGGACCGCGTGCTTTCGCCGTGTTCGCCGCGGTGGCCGAGGCCGATGTGCACGCTCATCACCGCTCGCCGCAGCGCCTTGTCGGCGGCGTGCAGCGCGAGGATGGTCCGCACCATCGCGCGGGTTGGGCTGAGACCCGAGGGCGCGGCCATCGCCTCGACCACCGCCGCATCGCCCTGCGCCAGCATCCGCCGGGCCAGGGCGAGCTGGATCGCGTCCTTGTCAGGGAAGTAGCCATAGAGCGAGCCGACGCCGACGCCCGCCACCTCGGCGATGCGATTGGTGGTCAGGGCGCCCGGGCCTTCGCGGCGGATAATCCGAGCCGCCGCGTCCAGGATCGCCTCGACCGTGGCCCGCGACCGCGCCTGCGTCGGCGCACGACGCTGATTCTTCTCGACTTTCCTGGTTCTCGTCATGGCCTCGCGCCAGCTCCGCGGTTGCGAGTATGAAATCCGAATAATATTCATATTCTCGCGGGCCTCGACGATGCGCAAGAGGACGCCGGCCATGAAACTGTTGGGGGTGCTGCTGGGCGCGGTGACGCTTGGCGGGTGCGTGCTGGAACGGCCGCTGCGCGTGGCGACCGGCGACGTCGCCCATGTGCTGTGCGCCGAGACCTTCGTCGCCGGGCGCGATCCGGACGTGATCTTCAAGGACTACATCGCGCGCATGCCGGTGATAAACCGCCTCGCGCCGCGGCTGCGCTATCGGGTCGACCGGACCGACCGAGAGGTGATGGCGAGCTTCGCCGGCCACTTCGAGAGCCGCGCCGCCTACGCCGAGGGCCGCGGCTGCACGATCCTGCACGGCCCCGGGCGACCGGCGCCCATCAGCCTGGGACCCGGCGCCGGTTTCGCGCCGGATCCGCTCGCGGCGCCCGCGGACCCGGTGACGCCCGCCGATCCGCGGATCGCGGCGGCGCTGGAGAGGGCCATGGCCGAGCCGGGCGGCGGCGTTTATCTCGACACCAAGGCCATCGTCATCGTCCATGACGGACGCATCGTCGGCGAACGCTATGCGCCGGGCTACGGGCCGATGACCCCGATGCTGAGCTGGTCGGTGGCCAAGTCGCCGATCAACGCGCTGATCGGCGTCCTGGTGCGGCAGGGCCGGCTCAGTCTGGCCGGGCCTGCGCCGGTGGCGGCCTGGCGCGACAGCGCCGATCCGCACCACGACATCACCTTGGAGCAGCTGCTGCGGCAGACCAGCGGCCAGCCATTCGGCTCGTCGAACAGCGGCTTCGACCGCTCGACGCAGATGCAGTTTCTCTATCCGGACACTGCCGCCTATGCCGAGCGCGCCGCGTTCGTGGGCAAGCCGGGCGAGCGCTGGTCGTACACCGACGGCAACTACGCGATCCTGTCCGACGTCGTGCGCCAGGCGGTCGGCGGCTCGCCGCAAGACGTCGCGCGCTTCGCCCACCGCGAGCTGTTCGGCCCGCTCGGCATGACCACCATGACCATGGAGTTCGACGAAGCGGGCAATCCGATGGGCGCGACCTACATGTGGGCCTCGGCGCGCGACTGGGCGCGCTTCGCCCTGCCCTACCTCGATGACGGCGTCGTGGACGGGCGACGGATTCTGCCCGCCGGTTGGGCGGAGTGGTCGGGGCGGCCGACGCCGCAGTCTGCGGAAGGATACGGCGCCGGCTTCTGGACCAATCGCGGCGACGATCCGAACGCGGCCGGGCGGAGGGCCCTCGGAGCGCCGCCCGACTCCTTCTTCGCCAACGGCAACTACGACCAGACCATCCTGATCAGCCCCACCGANCANCTGATCATCGCCCGGTTCGGCTTCAGCCAAGACCCTGACCAGAAAGTCGGCGCCGCGCGGATCTCCCGGCTCGCGGGCGAGGTCGTCCGAGCGCTGCACACACCGGCTTGAAAAATGCCGGTTGCCAGATCGAAAGGGATTAGATATATCTAATGAACGATATATCTAACCACAGACGAAGAGCATCTTATGACCCAGATCCCCGCTGCCGCGGTGTTCCGCCGGCCTCCCCTGACCCGCTGGCCGCTGACCGTGGTCGGCGCGGCGGACATCACGCCGCGCATGCGCCGCGTCAGCCTGGTCGGCGAGACGCTGGACAGCTTCGAATACCGGCCGGGCCAGGACCTCGCCCTCAACCTGCCCGACGGCGCCCGCGGCCAGGTGCGCCGGCACTACACCATCCGCCGTTTCGACGCCGCCGAGACCCGACTCGACATCGACTTCGTGCTGCACGGCATATCGCCGGCGACCCGCTGGGCGCGGCGCGCCGCGATCGGCGATCAGATCGTCGCCGAAGGTCCGCGCGGTCGGACCACCGTGCGGGGGCCGGCCGACTGGCGCCTGTTCACCGGCGACGAGACGGCGCTGCCAGGCATCGCCGCGATGATCGAGAGCCTGCCGGCCGGCGAGACCGCCATCGCCTTCATCGAGGTGGCGGGCGCCGAAGAGGAACAGCGGATCGAAACCGCGGCCACGGTCCAGATCACCTGGCTGCACCGGTCTGGATCGCCGCAGGCGCCGAGCCTTGGCCTGCTGGAAGCGCTGACTACCTTCCAGCTGCCGCCCGGGGAGGGCCAGGCCTGCATCATCGGCGAGACCAGCACGGTGCGCGCCCAGCGCCAGGGCCTGATCGCCCGCGGCTTTCCCAAGGATCGGATCGCCGCCGAAGGCTACTGGCGTCCCGGCCGTGTCGGCGGCCACGATCACATCGTGGAACCCTCGGAGTTCGTTGCCGCCGCCTTCACCCGCATCGGGCGCGGCCGGCGGCGGATGGGGTGAAGGCGCAGAGCGTCCTTCTCCCCTTGCGGGAGAAGGGCGCCTCACGTCCCGCCGGGGGTCAGTCTTCGCGCAGCGATATTCCGCCGGCAATGACCGAGGGTGCGCCCTTGGCCTCGCTGCGCTTGCTCGCCAGCGGGTGCATCACGCCGGCGCCCGCCGGCCACACGCCGGGCTCGGTCTTGATCCGCGCCGAGATCCGTTGCGCGTGGGGGCTGAGACCCGCCCAGATCTCGTGCGGCATGGAAGGCTGGAACGCCGACTCCTCCAGCCAGGGCGCCGTGTATTCGACGTTGGGCATGGCGCGGATCTCGCGGCTGACGTTCGGGGTCGCGCCGTGCCAGGCGCGCGGATCGCGGAACACGCCGGCGCCGGCCGGGGCGCCGACCAGGGTCGATAGCCGCATCCACTCCGGCTCGTCCGCCTGCGTCGGCGGACTGGAGGCCAAGGCCTGGGTGCCCGGGATCTGGCGGATCGGGCCGTTCTCGGCCGTCAGGTCGCTCATCAGGAAATTGATCGTCACCCGGGGCGGCGTTCGCTCGTAGATCAGGTGGCGTGTGCGGTCGGTCAGGCTGTCGCTGTCCGGCGCGGTGCGCAGCTCGACCCCCATGCGCTGCGCCTGCGCCAGGCGCGCCGGCGTGAGCTCGAAGGTCTCGCGGGCGTCGCCGTGCAGGGTCTGATACTCGACCGCGCCGGGCAGGCACAGGTCGCCGCCGGCGCCGACCACCCAGTAGTCGTCCCCGCCGAACAGACTGGTCAGGATCGGTGTCGTTGTCGGCAGATCGACGATCGAGGCCCATTCCGGCTCGTGCAGCAGCTGGCGCGAGGCCGAGGCGGTGCCGTAGCTGTAGCGGTGCGGCAGCCGCCCGCTCTCGGTCATGTACTTGCGGCCGCCGAAGCCCGGGATGGCGAGAATCTGGGCCAGCACCCGGGCGCTCGCCTCGCGCATGGTCGCCAGCATCGCGGGATCGAGCAGGTCGCGCACTACGACGAAGCCGTCGCGAAGAAGATGCGCTTGGCCCGCTCGATCTCGTCCGGCGCCACGATCTCGAGGCCGCGCAGGCCGTTGTCGCGGCGCAGGCGCTCCCGCAGCGCGACCACATCCGGATCGTCGTAGACCCGGCGGCCCGGCGCGCGCGGATCGGCGGCGGTGAAGCCGGCCGTCCGCACCAGCGGCCGGCCATCCTCGTCGGTGGTCTCGTTGGGCGGAGTCGCCGCGCACCAGCCGACGTGGGTCTCGCCCGTGACCTGCAGCGCTCCGCTCATCGCGCGACGTTGATCACCTGCAGCTGGGTGAATTCGGCCAGGCCCTCTTCGCCCAGCTCGACGCCGATGCCCGAGCCCTTGGCCCCGCCGAACGGGATGTTGGGGGCCAGATCGGCATGCTTGTTGACCCAGACCGTGCCGCTCTCCATCCGGGTGGCGAGGTCGTAGGCGGCATCGATGTCCGGCGACCAGATCGAGCCGCCGAGGCCGTATTCGGAGTTGTTGGCGCGGGCCAGCGCGTCCTCGGCGTCGCTGAAGCGGATCACCGGCAGCACCGGGCCGAACTGCTCCTCGTCGACCAGCCGCGAGCCGTCGGTGATGTCGCGCACGATGGTCGGGCGGATGAAGTAGCCTTTGTCGCCCTGCCGTGCGCCGCCGGCGATGATCTTGCCGTCCTGCCGGGCGCTCTCGATGATGCCCATCACCCGGTCGTACTGGGTCTTGTTCTGGATCGGGCCGAGCTGCGTGCCCTGCTCGAGGCCATCGCCCATCACCGCGTTCTCGGCCAGCGCCGCCAGCTCCTCGCACATGGCGTCGTAGATGCTGTCGTGCACGTAGGCGCGCTTGATGGCGATGCAGACCTGGCCGGAGTTCTGGAACGCGCCGGCGAAGATCTTCGGCGCCACCTCCTTGGGGTTCGAACCCGACATCACGATCGAGGCGTCGTTGCCGCCGAGTTCCAGGGTAATGCGCTTCAGCGCGTCGGCGGCGCCCGCCATCACCTTCTTCCCGGTCGCGGTCGAGCCGGTGTAGCTGATCTTGCGGATGCCGGGGTGGGCAGTCATCGCCGCGCCCAGCTCGCCGGCGTCGGCGATCACATTGAGCACGCCCGGCGGCAGCACGTCCTTGATCAGCGCCGCGAGCTTCAGGGTCGAAAGCGGCGTCGTCGGCGCCGGCTTCAGCACCATGGTGTTGCCGGCCAGCAGCGCCGCGGGGACCTTGAACGCCATCAGGATCATCGGGAAGTTCCAGGGCACGATCGCCCCGATCACCCCCAGCGGTCGGCGGTGCATCTCCACCTTCCGGCTCTCGCTGTCGTCCAGCACCTTCACCGGCAGGTCGAGCATGGTGAAGTAGCGGAAGAAGGCCGACGCGCCGAACACCTCGCCCATGGCGTCGGCGATCGGCTTGCCCTGCTCCTGGGTCAGCAGCCGGCCAAGCTCGGCGGCGTTGGCCTGAATGATGTCGGCGATGGCGGTGAGCTTGGCCTTGCGCTCGGCGATCGGCGTGTCGCGCCAGGCCGGGAAGGCGCGCTGCGCCGCCGCGACGGCCGCGTCGAGCTGGGCCTTGGAGGCGCGCGGACACCTGGCCAGCACCTCTTCGGTGGCCGGATTGATCACGTCCATCTCGGCGTCGCCATCCACCAACGCGCCGTCGATCAGAAGCTTGTAGTCGCTCATCGCCCAGGTCCTTGCAAAAGCTCGCACGCCACCTTGGCAGGCTGACGCTGCGGCCCGCAAGCGCCGAACCGCGGCGGAACGCTAAGCCGCCCCCAGCGTTACCGTCGCCGAAGGATTTCGATCCAAGGCGCCAATACGGAGGCTAGGCCGCCATGCGCTCGCTGATACTTTGGGGACTGGGCGTTCCGATTCCACTGATCTTGCTGCTGGCGTTCTGCACCCACCACTTCTAGGGGCGGACGGCACGCTCTTCTTGTTGAGAATTATTTTGCGGGGAGGCGCTCGACCCAGAGCGCCTCCCCTTCGCCTGCGCGGGTTCTTGTCTGGGGCGAATTTGTCCAAAGTCGTCTTAGTTGAGACTGCATGAGGTCACAGTCGCGCCGCGTTTTCGTCCACATTAAGATTGACGAATGTTAATCCGCCAGGGCTGGCAAGAAGCTGCCTCGGCACACAGAAACTGCGGACCAAAGAGGGACCAAATGGCAAAGCTTGCGATTACTGGCTTGATGTTGTCGTCGGCGCTGGCGTTAGGGGCGTGTGCGACCCAGGACTACGTCAACAAGCACGTGGCGACCGTCCAAAGCCAGGTGACGGACGTGCAGGGCCACCAGCAGGCTCAGGACCAACAGCTGTCTCAGCTGGACCAGACCACGCGCGATGCGTTGCAGCGCGCCGAAGCGGCGAACAAGCTGGCCGAGGGCAAGTTCCTGTACTCGATGGTGCTGTCGGACGACTCGGTGAAGTTCCCCGTCGACGGCTCGAAGCTGTCGGCTGAGGCGCAGACCCGGCTGATGGACTTCATCTCCAAGCTCAAGAGCGACAACAAGAACGTCTATCTCGAGATCCAGGGCCACACCGACGCGACCGGGCCCAAGACCCTGAATGAGCGCCTGGGCGAACAGCGCGCCGAGGCCGTGCGTCTGTTCATGAACCAGCAGGGCGTGCCGCTGAACCGGATGGCGACCATCTCCTACGGTCCGGACGCCCCTGTCGCGCCCAACAACACCCGCGAAGGCCGCGCCCAGAACCGCCGCGTCGTGCTGATTGTGATGGCGTAAGGTGGGGTAGGGGTCGGGCCACGCGCCCGGCCCCACACCTTCCATATCCTCACCCGCAGGGGGAGGATATTCTGCTTTAGCCGCTGCGGCGCAGTCCCAGCAGGTCGGACCAGCGCCAATCGCCGTGGCCGAGCGCCAGCCGGGCGCTGCCTGAGCCGTCGTTGAGCGAGATCAGCATCAGGCCGTGCATCGGTTGCGCCCGGCACGCCGCCGGGGCGAAGGCGATCTCCCAGACGATGGCTTCGCGGACCGCCGCCAGGCCTTTGCCGTCCTCGCTGTGGTCCTGCACCCAGTCGCCGTTCCAAAGCAGGATCGCCTTGGTCGACCCGGACGCCTCCGCCACGGCGGACTGCACCAGGTGATCCTTGCGCAGCGCCTCCTCGATCCGGCGCGCCATGTTGCATTCGCCGCCGCCGCCGCGCCCCGAGCCTGAGGTGGCGGCGCCGGCGATATCCGCGTCGGTCAGCTCGCCGGTCGCCTGGGTGGTCGAGGTCTTCTCGGCCGGGGCGACCGGCAGCAGGTCGTCGATGGTCGGCGCGCGAGAGCGCCGGGCGATGCTCTTCTGCACCGGCGGGGTTTCGTGCGCCGCCTGTTTGGGAACGTCGGGCGAGGGCGTGACCGCGGCGACCTTGGCCGGAACCGGCGGCTTCCAGGTCACCAGATTGACCGCCACCGGATCGACGCTGAACATCCGCTGACCGCCGACGCCGGCCATCAGTACGGCGGCGACGAGGCCGATGTGGGCGGCGGCGCTGACCGCCACCCCGCCGAACAGCCGCCCGCGCCGCCTCGGCCGCGGGCGCGGCTCCAGGGAAAGCACGGTCGGAATCTGATCCTGGCTGGGGTCGCTCACGCGGGCGGTCCGCTATCCTTTCGAACTCAGGCCGAGCTCAAGAATCACGTGTCCGCGTCAGGATCGTGGCGCCGGGCGGCGAATGCACGGCCCCGCGACTGCGACGGATCGACCGACTTTGTGCCACGCCGCGGTAAACGAATGGCTCAGGCAGATGGTGAATATCCTCCCCCCGCAGGTGGGGATCAGCCCCGCAGCCGCGCGATCAGCGCCGCCGTGGACGGATCGTGCGCGCCGGCGTCGCCGCCGCCGAGTTCCGCGAACACCGCCTTGGCCAGGGTCTTGCCGAGCTCGACGCCCCACTGGTCGAAGCTGTCGATGCCCCACAGCACCCCTTCGACGAACACCTTGTGCTCATAGAGCGCGATCAGCGCCCCCAGCGCCGCCGGCGTCAGGCGATCCAGCAGGATGAAGCTGGTCGGGCGGTCGCCGGGGAAGTTGCGGTGCGGCTCGGCGGTGTTGGCGTGACCGACCATCAGCGCCTCGGCCTGGGCGACGGCGTTGGCGAGCAGGCGCGCCTGGTGGTCGGCCGGCCCCTCGTCGCCCCTGGCCACCGCGACGATGTCGACCGGGATTACCTCGGTGCCCTGGTGCAGCATCTGGAAGAAAGCGTGCTGGCCCGTGGTGCCGGCATCGCCGAACACGGCGGCGGCCGTGCCGCGGCTGAGCGGGAAGCCGCGTGCGTCCACCCGCTTGCCGTTCGACTCCATCTCTAGCTGCTGCAGGAACGCCGGCAGCAGCGCCAGGCGCCGCGCGTAGGGCACGACGGCGCGGATCGGCCGGCCAAGGCCGTTGCGATTGAAGACGTGGGCCAGCGCCAGCAGCAGCGGCGCGTTGCGCTCCGGCGGCGCCTGGCGAAAGTGCGTGTCCATCGCCGCGCCGCCGGCCAGCAGTTGCGCGAATGCTTCCCAGCCCAGCGCGATGGCGGTCGAGAGCCCCACCGCCGACCACAGCGAATAGCGCCCGCCGACCCAGTCCCAGAACGCGAACACCCGCTCCGGCGCGACGCCGTAGGCCTTGGCGCCCGGGACGTTGGCGCTGACCGCGGCGAGATGCTGGTTGGCGCCGGCCTCGCCCAGCGCCGCCGCCAGCCAAGCGCGGGCGGCGCGGCCGTTCACCAAGGTCTCCTCGGTGGTGAAGCTCTTCGACACGACGACGACCAGGGTTTGCGCCGGGTCGAGCCCCGCCAGCGCCGCGGCGATCTCGGCGCCGTCGACGTTGGCGACGAAGCGCAGCGCGATCGGCGCCTCCAGCGGCTTCAGCGCCTCCCAGACCAGCTTGGGGCCCAAGTCGGAGCCGCCGATGCCGATGTGGACGATGGCGGTGAACGGCTTGCCGGTGGCCCCGACGATCTTGCCGCCGCGGACACCCTCGGCGAACGCCTTCATGGCGCCGCGCGTGGCCTCCACCTCGGCCGAAACCGGCCGCCCCAGCGCGCGGAACGAGGCGCCGTCCGGCGCCCGCAGCGCCATGTGCAGCGCCGGCCGGTGCTCGGTGGCGTTGACCTCGTCGCCCGCGAACAGCCGGTCGCGATGGCCCTCGACATCGGCGGCTCTCGCCAGGACGAACCCGGCCTCGACGCCGGCGTGGCTCCAGGGCTGCTTGGACAGATCGAGCGAAAGGCCGGCCGCCGTCAGGCTCAGCCGCTTCAGCCGATCCGGCTCGACGTCGAACAGATCGACGATCCGGCCCGCCGCATCGGCGCGCGCGGCGGCCTCGAGCCCGGTCCAGGCAGAAATCCGAGTGGCGTGATCGTCCATCGTCGTCCCTCACGTTCCAGGCCCGCCAGCCACCGCGAGAAGCCGGCATGATCAAGAGTGCACTCCCCCCTTCCCGCGCAAGCGGGACAAAGGTTTTGTCCACGAACAACACGAACAACACGAACGAAGTGACTCTCGGTTCGGCGCAGGCCCGTTCGTGTTGTTCGCGGACTCCTCTTTAGGGCCTCACCGCGTCCGAGGCGCCTCAGGATTAGTCCGCTTCGCGGCTCTCCGGGATGACACTGACGGTGAGAAAGCAAAAGGCCCCGGTGGGGGTTCCACCGGGGCCCATTTCGATCGCTTCGAGATCGCTTAGCGGCGCGAGCCGCCCATGAAGTAGAGCAGGAAGCGGAACAGGTTGACGAAGTCGAGGTAGAGGCTGAGCGCGCCGTAGCTGGTCGCCACGCTCATCGCCGCTTCGTTTCCGCCGAGCTGGTAGTAGGTCGCCTTCATCCGCTGGGTGTCGTAGGCGATCAGGCCCGCGAAGATCAGCACGCCCACCAGGTTGATGACGAACACCAGCGCCGCTGAGTGGAAGAAGAACGTCGCCAGCGAGGCGAAGATCAGGCCCCACAGCCCCATGATCAGGAAGCTGCCCATGGCGGTGAGGTCGCGCTTGGTGGTGTAGCCGACCAGGCTGAGGCCGCCGAACGCCGCCGCCGTCACCAGGAAGGTCTGGAAGATGCTGACGTCGCTGTAGATGATGAACAGCATGCCGAACGAGGCGCCGATCAGCGAGACGATCGCCCAGTAGGTGACCGCCGCCCACTGCGGCGACGTGCGGCGCATGAACATCTGCGTCAGCAGGATAGCCAGCGGCGCAAACGCCACCACCATGCCGAGGATGGTGTAGCTCATGCGCCCGGATGCGGCGTCGACGGTGAACAGCAGCTGCTGCACCGGCTGGTAGGTCCCGGTCACCCAGGCCAGCGCGGCCGAGAGCACCAGGCCGAGGCCGACCTTGTTGTAGACGCCTAGCATGAAGGCGCGCAGGCCCGCGTCGACCGCCATGTCGGCGACTGCCGGCGTGGGACGCGAAAACCCGCGATTGAAGTCGCTCATAGAAGATAGCCCTTCTGAGTACGCCCCGAGGGGCGCGTTACCGGGAAATATCGTCCTTGGCGGGGCGCCGCGCAAGGTGGACCCATATGACGGTTCAGTTAGCCGCCCTGACAACGGCCGGGCGCCTACTCGGCGCGCAACACTGGCGCCGGTCGCCTTGCCAAGGCGTGAAGGGCCGCGATCAGCCCGCCGGCGGCGGTGATGGCGGCCGCGCCGGCGATCAGTCCGAGCGCGCCGGTCCAGTCGACGCTCCAGGTCGCCTCGAACACCTTGACCACCACCGGCCAGGCCGCCGCGAAGCCGAGCGCGACGCCGGCGAGGCCGGCGATGACCCCCACCGCGCCGTACTCGATGGCGTAGGCCGCCAGGATCTGCCAGCGCGCCGCGCCCAGCACCTTCAGCGTCGCCGCCTCCTTGGCCCGGGCCCTGGCGCCGGCCGCGATCGCCCCGGCCAGCACCAGCAGCCCGGCGAGCCCGGCCACCGCGGCGGCGGCCCGCACCGCCAGGGTGACGCGGTCGAACAGCTGGCTGGCCGCCTGCAGCTGCTCGCGCACGCTGATCACGTCGACGGTCGGGAAGCTCGCGCCGAGGGCATGGGTGACAGCCGCTTCCTCGGCCGGCGTCGCCTTGGCGATCGCCACCTGGCGCGGATTGGCCCCGGCCAGCGCCGCGCCGTCGAGGATCACGGTGAAGTCAGGCCCGAAGCCGCCGAAGTCGGTCTTGCGGGTGACCGCCAGCCGGGCCTGGAACTCGCGCCCGAGCGTGGTCAGCGTGACCACGTCGCCGAGCTTCAGCCCGGCCGCCTTGGCCACCTCGTCGTCGAGCGCGACCAGCGGCGGCCCGGCATAGCCCGCCGGCCACCACCGGCCGGAGACGATGTCGGCGCCCTCAGGCGCGCCGCCTATGGCCGAGAGCGAGATGTCGGAGTCGAACGCCCAACGCCCCGCATCGCCGATCCTCGCCTTGTCGACCGCCCGGCCCTTCAGGGCGGTGATGCGGCCGGTGGCGAAGGGGAAGCGCATGTAGTCCTTCGGGCTGAGCGCGCGGCCGAAGCCGGCGGCGACGGCGGCGTCGAAGGCCGGGCCCTTGTCGCCGGGGATCTCGATGAACACCAGCGCCGGGGCGGCCTTCGGCGCGGTGACGGTGACCTCGGCGATCAAGCTCGACTGGATCAGCACCACGGCCGCCAGCAGCGCGACGCCGAGCCCGATGGCCGGGGCGGCGGTGCGGGCGGCCGAATGGGGGCCGGCGAGGTTGGCCAGGCCGATCCGCACCGGGCCCCGCGTCAGACCGCGCAACCGGCCGGCGGCCCAGGCGGCGGCGAGGCCGATCAGGAACAACGCCACGAACGCCGTCGCCACGCCGCCGATCATGATCGCCGCCGAGAGCCGGGTCGGGGCGGTGACGATCGCCAGCCCCGCGAGCCCCGCCGCGGCCATCACCGCGCCGACCAGCTCCGGCCCGAACCCCAAGCGCCCGGCCAGCTCCTGGCGGAACAGCGCCGCCGGCGGCGTCGCCCTGGCGCGGCCCAGCGGCGCCAGCGAGAACGCGGCGGCCGAGAGCAGACCGAACAGCGCGGCCTTGGCCAGCGGCGCCGGATAGAGCTCGAACAGCGCCGGAACCGGCAGGTCCTTCTTCACCAGATTGCCGAGGATCAGCGGCGCGGCGCCGCCCACCAGCAGCCCGATCAAGACGCCGAGGCTGGCCAGAACGGCGATCTGGATCAGGTAGGTGTTGCGCGCCAGCGCCCCATCGGCGCCGAGCGCCTTCAGCGCCGCGATCGAGGGCTTGCGCGCTTCCAGATAGGCCCCGACCGCGCCGGAGACGCCGAGCCCGCCGGCGATCAGCGACGAGAGGCCGATGAAGCCGAGGAAATACTCCAGCTGGTCGATCAGCCGCGAAAAGCCCGGCGCCGCCTCGTTGCGGTCGCGCACCCGGTAGCCGCCCGCCGGCAGCGCCTTGGCGAGCTCGCGCTTGGCGTCGGCCAGGCTCACCCCGGGGCGCAAGGCGATGCGGGCGGTCTCGCCAAACGGCAGGCCGGGGCCAAGGAAGCCGCCGTCCCGCACCATCTGCAGCCGCCCGAGCACGCGCGGCCCGAGCCCGAACCCGCGCGAAAGCCGGTCCGGCTCGCCCAGCAACACCGCGCGGGCGACCACCGGCACGTTGCCGACCAGGAAACGGTCGCCGAGCCGCAGGTGCAGCCGGTCGAGCAGCGCCTGCTCCACCGCGACGCCGGCCGCATCGCCCGCCGGCTGCAGCGCGTCGGCGAGCCCGACCCCGCCGCCCAGCTCCACTTGGCCGACCAGAGGATAGCTCTCGCTGACTCCACGCAGCTCCACCAGCCGGCGGTCGCCCGCCGGCGCTTCGGCCATCGCCCGGCTGGCGACGGCGTAGGAGACCCGGCCCAGCCGCTCCAGCGCCGCGCGCTCCTTCGGATTGAATTCGCGCTGCTCGACGCCCACCGCCAGGTCGCCGCCGAGGATCTCCGCCGCCTGCGACGCCAGCCCCTGCCGGAACGCCTCCGCCGTCGAGCCCGCCGCAGCGATCGCCGCGACGCCGAGCGCGAGGCAGGCCAGAAAGATACGGAAACCGCGGACGCCGGACCGCAGCTCACGCGCCGCGAAGCGCAGGGAAAGGGGGATCACCGGCGCCGTTCCCCCCTCCGTCGCGCATCGCAAGGCGTCCGCCGTGCTCGCCAGCGACACCTCCCCCCACTGAAGTGGGGTGAGGAGCAGATGCTCTTCCCCCCGCGAGCGGGGGGAAGTGTCGCAGGCGAGGGAGCGTCAGCGACCGACGCGCGACGATGGGGGGCCTCTGCCCTCACCCCTCCACCCTCCCCGCCGCCATCCGGGCGATGCGGTCGGCGCGGGCGGCCAGGGCTTCGTCGTGGGTGACCAGCACCAGCGCCGCGCCGGTCTCGGCGGAGAGCTCGAACATCAGGTCGGCGACGTGGCAGGCGTTGTCGTGGTCGAGGTTGCCGGTCGGCTCGTCGGCGAACAGTAGCGCCGGTCGGGTCGCCAGCGCCCGGGCCAGGGCGACGCGCTGCTGCTCGCCGCCGCTGAGCTGGTGCGGGTAGTGCCGCAGCCGCGTCGAAAGCCCGACGCGGTCCAGCCATTCGCGGGCGGTCTTGGCCGCGCCCCAGGCGCCGGCGATCTCCAGCGGCGCGGCGACATTCTCCTCGGCGGTCATGTTGGGCAGCAGGTGGAAGGCCTGGAACACCAGCGAAACGCGGCCCCGCCGCAGCTTGGCCCGGCCGTCCTCGTCGAGCCGCGACAGTTCCTGGCCGAGCAGCCGCACCCGGCCTTTGCTCGGGCGCTCAAGGCCCGCGGCGACGGCGATCAGGGTCGACTTGCCCGAACCCGACGGCCCGACCACCGCCACGCGCTCGCCGGCCGCGACGCTGAAGTCGAGGCCGCGCAGGATCTCGACCGGACCGGCCGCCGACGGCAGGGTCAGCCAGACGCCGTCGAGGGCGAGCGGAGCGCCAGGCTGGGAGGCGTCGAACATGGGGTCTCGTTGCAAGCGGGCCGAAGAGCTTACATAGGGCCTGCCGATGACCCGAGCACCTGACCGTTTCTTCATCCGCCGTGGCCTGCTGCTGGGGATCGCCGCCAGCGCCGCCGCCCAGCTCGTCGCCAACCCGGCGTTCGCGGCCCGCAAGAAGAAGGTGGTCACCATCCTCGGCGACTCGATCACCGCCGGGCTCGGCCTGTCGGCCGCCGCGGCGCTGCCGGCGCAGCTCGGCCTGGCGCTGGCCAGGCTGGGGACGCCAGTGGTGGTCCGCGGCGCCGGGGTCAGCGGCGACACCACCGAGGACGGGCTTGGCCGGCTGAACTTCTCGGTCCAGGCCGACACCGACGTGTGCCTGGTGGCGCTGGGCGGCAACGACCTGCTGCAGGGGCTCGACCCGAAGACCACCAAGGCCAACCTTGCCGCCATTGTGCAGAAGCTGAAGGCGCGGCGGATGGGCGTGGTGCTGGCCGGCATGACCGCGCCCCGGGCCGTCGGCGCCGGCTACGCCCGCGATTTCAGCGCGGTGTTCCCGGCCGTCGCCCGAACCGAGCGCGTGCTGCTGTATCCCGACCTGTTGGCAGGGGTCGGACCCGGCCTGAGGCAGCATGACGGCATCCACCCCAACGCCACCGGGGTGAAGATCATCGCCACTGGCCTGGCCCCGGTCGTCCAGCGGGCGCTCAAACTCCGCCGATGATCCGCCTTTTCGCCGCGATCGCCATCCCGCCGGAGATCGGCGAGGGGCTGGTGCGGCGCCAGCAGGGCCTGCCCGGCGCCCGCTGGCGGCCGACCGAAGCCTTCCACCTCACCCTGCGCTTCGCCGGCGAAATCAGCGAGGCGGTCGCCGACGACCTCGACGCCGAACTGAACCTCGTCTCGGCCGAGGCCCTGATCCTGGCGTTGGAGGGCGTCGGCTCGTTCCAGGACGGCGACGACATCCACGCGGTCTGGGCCGGCGTCGAAGACAACCCGGCGCTGCGCCGGCTGGCTTCGCGCTGCGAAACCGCGGCGCGCAAGGCCGGCCTTCCGCCCGACCGGCGCATCTGGCGGCCGCACGTAACGCTGGCCTACCTGCGCCGCGCCGATCCGGCCAGCGTCGCCGCCTGGGTCCAGGGCCACAACCTGCTGAAATCGCCGCCGTTCCGCGTCACCAGCTTCGGCCTCTACTCCAGCTGGCTCGGCCACGACGGCTCGGTCTACCGGCTGGAACGCGAATACCCGCTGACCTAGTCCCTGCATCGGCGCCGAAAGAAGATCGAACCGCGGAGATCGCGGAGAAACGCGGAGCGAGGGAGCGTCGATGAAAGTTGGTTGCTAAGGGGCCTGCGCCGTCTTCCTCACCGACTCATCCGCGTCCACGGCGCCCTCCGCGTATCTCCGCGATCTCCGCGGTTATCCCTTAGCAAGACGACTGGCGAGATCTGTGGGTTCTTGGCCCTTGCGGGACGGCTCTCACGCATCCACCGCGTAGTCCTTCAGCACGCCCAGCGTCGTGATCGCCAGCGTCTCCTCGTGGGTGGCTTCCAGCACCACCTGCGGGGCCATGCCGGCGTCGAGCGCCTCCTTCCAGCGCGGCGCGCACAGGCACCAGCGGTCGCCGGGCTTCAGGCCGGGGAAGCCGTACTCCGGCATCGGGGTCGACAGGTCGTTGCCGGCCGCCTTGGAGAACGCCAGGAACTCCGCCGTCATCACCGCGCAGACGGTGTGCAGCCCGACGTCCTCCGGCCCGGTCTCGCAGCAGCCGTTGCGGAAGAAGCCGGTTCTGGGCGCAAGCGAACAGGGGACAAGCTCGCCGCCGAGGACGTTGCGGGCTTCGGGATCTTCGCGATCGGTATTTTGGGGCAGGGCCATGGGCGCCATTTTAGGGCTTGTCGAACCCCGTTCGCCAGAGGAAGCGTCACGCGACATGCAAGCCGCCATCCGCCCCCGCCGCAGCGCCCTCTACATGCCCGCCTCCAACGCCCGGGCGGTCGAAAAGGCGCGGTCGCTGCCCTGCGACGTGGTGATCCTCGACCTCGAGGACGCGGTGGCCCCTGAGGCCAAGCCCGACGCGCGCGCCGCGGCGGCCGCGGCGGTGAAAGCCGGCGGGTTCGGACGCCGCGAGGTGGTGATCCGCGTCAACGGCCTCTCGACGCCGTGGGGCGCCGACGACCTGGCCGCCGCGGCCGCCGCAGGCCCGGACGCGGTGCTGGTTCCGAAGGTCAATTCACCGGCCGACGTCGAGGCTTACGACCGCGCGCTGGCCGCAGCGCCACCGACGACGCGGCTGTGGGCGATGATCGAAACCTGCCCGGCGATGTTCGACCTGCTGGGCATCGCAGCCGCCTCGGCGCGGACCCGGCTGGCGGCGTTCGTGATGGGGATCAACGACTTGGCCAAGGAGATGAAGGCGCGCCAGACGCCGGGCCGCGAAGCGTTCGTCCCGTTCCTCTCGATGGCGGTGGCCGCGGCCAGGGCGCATGGCCTCGTCGCGCTCGACGGCGTGCACAACGAGATCGACGACCTGGCGCTGCTGGAGGCGACTTGCCGGCAAGGCGCGGCGTTCGGCTTCGACGGGCGCAGCGTGATCCACCCGACCCACCTGGAGACCTGCAACCGCGTCTACGCCCCGCCGCCCGAGGAGGTGACCTGGGCCGCGGCGGTGGTGGCGGCGTTCGAGGACCCCGCCAACGAGGGCCGCGGCGCGCTTCGGGTCGAGGGCCGGCTGGCCGAGCGGCTGCATCTGTCGGAAGCGCGGCGGTTGCTCGACCTGGCCGCGTCGATCGAGGCGGCGGACGCCGGATGATCGGCCTGCGCGCCGCCCTGCTGGCCGCCGTGATCGCGGCCGCCGCGCCTCAAGCGCTGGCGCAGGGCGAGGCCGGCAACCCGACTGACGAGCGCGTCAGCGAATCGTTCAACGCGGCCCAGAGCTTCCAGGGCCCGCTCGACGGCAGCTGGACCCTGGTCTCCGCCACCGGGCAGGCGTTGCTGGCGTTCCAGCTGGTCGACAAGCCGGGCGGCCAGGAGCCGGTGGAAGGCGTCTGGCGCGACCTGCGCCATCCGGTGGTTCCCGGCGACATCGAGTTCGTCAATGGCGTGATCCGCGGGCCCGGCACCCTGTCGATCAACCTGAACCCGACGCCCCAGTCGCCGGCAGTGACCATCAGCCTGCACGTCGACTCCACCGGCGGCTGGTCGGGGGTGATGCACGAGAACGGCGCCGACGCGCCGGTGAAGCTGCGGCGAGGCTAGGCCTCGAGGGCGCTCGACGCGGCGCGCAACGCCACCTCCAGCCCATCCGCGTCATAGGCCGTCGCCGCACCCTGCCCCCACACCGGACCTGGCCAACAGGGATCGTCGGCGCGGCGGCCGACGACGTGGACGTGCAGCTGGCGGGTGATGTTGCCGAGCTGGCCGACGTTGAGCTTCTCCACCGGCCGCAGCAGCGCCGCGCCGACGGCCTGGACCGTCTCNCCGGCGANGACGATCTCGGCCATCAGCATCGCCCGCTCCTCCACCGACAGGTCCTCCAGTTCGACGGCGTCGCCGATGCGGGGGATCAGCACGATCCAGGGGAAACGGGCGTCGAGCTGCAGCCTTACCTCGCACAGCGCCAGCCCCGGCAGCACCGCGGAGGTCGGCAGGAAAGCGGGATCGAGCGCGAACATGGCGCAGCCTTGCAGGCGCCGGGCCGCCGGTCTAGACCCGCGCCGGCTTCCAGACCCATAGCCTATTCAGACGGAGAACTTCGGATGGCGCGCGCCAAGATCGCCCTTATCGGATCGGGCATGATCGGGGGCACGCTGGCCCACGTCTGTGCTCGCGAGGAGCTCGGCGACGTGGTCCTGTTCGACATTGTCGAGGGCCTGCCGCAAGGCAAGAGCCTGGACATCGCCCAGGGCTCGTCGGTGTTCGGCAAGGACGTGTCGCTGAAGGGCGCGCAGAGCTACGCCGATATCAGCAACGCCGACATCTGCATCGTCACCTCGGGCGTGCCGCGCAAGCCCGGCATGAGCCGCGACGACCTGCTGGGCATCAATCTGAAGGTGATGAAGGCGGTGGGCGACGGCATCAGGTCGCACGCGCCGGACGCCTTCGTGATCTGCATCACCAACCCGCTCGACGCCATGGTCTGGGCGCTGCGCGAGTTTTCCGGCCTGCCGGCGAACAAGGTGGTTGGCATGGCCGGCGTGCTGGACAGCGCCCGGTTCGGCTATTTCCTGGCCGAGAAGCTCGGGGTCTCGGTGGAGGACGTGCGCGCCTGGACCCTCGGCGGCCACGGCGACGACATGGTGCCGATGACCCGCTACTCCACCGTCGGCGGCCTGCCGCTGCCGGTGCTGGTGGAGCAGGGCATGCTCTCGCAGGACGACCTCGACGCCATCGTCACCCGCACCCGCGGCGGCGGCGGCGAGATCGTCGGCCTCTTGAAGACCGGCTCGGCCTTCTACGCCCCGGCCGAGAGCGCGATCGCCATGGCCAAGTCGTACCTGAANGACAAGAAGCGCGTGCTGCCCTGCGCGGCGCACCTGTCGGGCCAGTACGGCCTGAAGGACATGTACGTCGGCGTGCCGGCCGTGATCGGCGCGGGCGGCGTGGAACGGATCATCGAGTTCCCGATGGACGATGCCGAGAAGGCGATGTTCGCCAAGTCGGTCGCCTCGGTGCAGGGCCTGATCGCCGCCTGCAAGGGGATCGAGCCGGCGCTGGTTTGAGCGTAGGTGTGATACGCTCGCTCCAGTCGGGGTGACGCGCGATGAAATTGAGCAGAGCCTGGCTTTGGATCGCGACCGTGCTGGCGATCGGCGTCGCGGTCGGCTCGCTGAGGTACCTGCTGCCCGGCATGCCCGGCGCGGCGCCGACGGTGGCGGCGAACCGGTTCGCAGGGACCGGAATCCTTGTCTTCCACGCCGGCCTCGGCGCGACCGCCCTCGGCCTCGGCGCGCTGCAGTTCTTTCCCGGTTTCCGCGCGCGCTGGCCGGTCTGGCATCGGCGCGCCGGAACCGTCTATGTGACCGCTGTCCTGATGGCCGGCGCCGCGGCCCTGGTGCTGGCCCCGGGGGCCGCCACCGGGCCGATTTCGACCGCCGGCTTTGGACTGCTGGCGGTGCTCTGGCTCGGCTGCACGATCCAGGCCTGGCGGCTGGCAAGGGCGCGGGACTTCGTGCGGCACCGGCGCTGGATGACCCGCAGCTACGCCCTGACCTTCGCCGCGGTGACCCTGCGGCTGTACCTGCCGGTGCTGTTCATCGCCCACATCGACTTCAATTCCGGATACCGGGCGATCTCGTTCCTGTGCTGGATCCCCAACCTGATCGCCGCCGAGCTGTGGCTGCGCTACGGCGGGGGCGTCAGAACCAGCCCGCCGC